>Ga0306921_10006562_pt1 | contig 12145 bp, 9 predicted proteins | sample sta12Cox44000080_FD_203760 | JGI IMG/M metagenome (GOLD analysis project Ga0306921, IMG submission 203760) | Lab enrichment of tropical soil microbial communities from Luquillo Experimental Forest, Puerto Rico - statoxic.12C.oxic.44.000.080 (v2)... | ecosystem: Environmental > Terrestrial > Soil... | reverse complement strand
TGCGCCCGACGCCCGCCTTCCAGACAAAGGATCAGCCCCGAGACGAAGACACGGAAGGCGGTACCCAATCCGCGGATAAGAGCTTGATCAACCGTCGTCTCAGCGCTCCATCCCCGGCCCTGTGCAGCCAAACCCCCAACCTAATCAAGAACCGGCCGATCTCCGCAATACGGCAAAGGGTAGCTGCTGCTTCGTCCATTGACTACGGACATAAGAGCTGGTGATCGCGCCGCCCCATTGGGGCGCCGTCGCGGCTGGAGTGTTCTTGCCGCATCTGGCCGGATCGGGCAGCGTTTATTTTGGCCGTTGGCATCGTCGGCGCCACAGTCATGCCGCACGCTATATACCTTCACTCGGGTTTGACTCAGGCCCGTGTACCCCTCGTGAGCGCAGGAGCACAACGCAAGGCGCTGGACATGTCGAATCGCGAGGTGGTGCTCGCGCTCGGGGCTGCCGGCCTGGTCAATATGGCAATGATTGCGGCCGCCGCCGTCGTCTTCCACGACGGTACGCACGATCAAATCGCAGAGATCGCATAAACAGACCGGCGGCACCCATCCCTGTTAGCGAGGCCAGAGTTCGATAGGCCGTCTCGTTCCGCATTCCCCTTTGGCTACGCCGCTTCGTCGTGATGTTGCCGTCGCTCATCGTTGTCGCCGCTGGTATCGATATCACCCACGCTCTTGTTTTGAGCCAGGTGGTTCTGAGCCTCGTCCTGCCGATCCCGATGGTGGCTCTTGTTATGCTCACGGCGAACCGCGCTGTAATGGGCGACTTCGCAAATACCCGGCTGACAAACTCGGTTGCGATCTTCGCGGCGGTGTTTGTCTGCGCCCTCAACGGGATACTCCTTCTCGCGACTGCGGGTCTGCCAATCCCTCTCCTCGGCGATTGAGCTGGTCCAGCACAGCCGCCGTCACGGTTTCAGCAGCAATTTGCCGATGACCTGGCCGCTTTCGAGGAGCTGATGCGCGCGAGCGGCCTCGGCGAGTGGCAGTCGGTCGTGGATGAGTGGGCGGATCCGATGCGCCGCGAGATGCTCCAGCAACACCTGCATCGTCGCCGCGCGAATATCAGGCCGGTCGTCGAAGCTATGGATCGTGAAGAACCTGACCGCCGGGCTTCTGGCGGAATTGGCTCGCATCGCAGGTAGCAAATCAGCGTCGGGCGGACCGTCGAGCCTTCCGTAGGAGACCACCATGCCCAGCGGCGCCAGCATCGCGAAGTTCCGCGCAAAGTCTTTGCCGCCGATTGGGTCGAGGATCAGATCGACGCCGCAGCCCTGAGTGACCTCGAGCACCCGGGCAACGACATCCTCGTCGCGATGATTGATTGCGTGTTGGGCACCGAGCCCAATAACGGCTCGGGTTTTCGCGTCCGAGCCGGCTACGCCGATCACTCTCATGCCGGCGATCAGCGCGAGCTGCCTGCCGCGTTGTGAACGAGAACGCGTTCCCCCGCGACCCCGCGCGCCGCGGTGTGGAGCACGTGAAAAGCGACTTGATAGTTCGATAGGCAGGCTGCCGCCTCGAGTTCGCAGCCGCGCGCCAGGGGTCGCGCCGCATGCGCCGGGACCGCGATGTATTCGGCGTAGCATCCGGCGCGTACCGGCAGGTCGCGGGCGCTGACGAACACCGGCTGGCCAAGCGCCGGTTCAGTGACGGTGGTGCCTTGTTCAACCACCGTACCGCTGAGCTCGATCCCGGGGATCGCCGGGAGCAGCGGCATCCAGGCGTAGGTGCCCCTGCGCACCAGCACCTCGGGCATGCTGACGCCGATCGTGTCGGCCTTGACGAGAACCTCGCCCTCGCCCGGTCGTGGTGTCGGCACCTCGACATATTCGAGCGCCGACGGGCCGCCGGTGTAGCGCAGCAGGATGGCCTTCATCGGCGCCGCCGGAAATCAGCTCTCGGCAATGATCGGATTGCTCAGGACGCCGATTCCGCCGTCGATCTCGACCTCGACGACATCGCCCGGCTTCATCCACAAAGGCGGCTTGCGGGCAAAGCCGACCCCCTCCGGCGTGCCGGTCGAGATCACGTCTCCGGCCACCAGCGGCGTCCAATCCGAGCAGTACGAGATCAGAGTCGGGATATCGAAGATCAGATCGTCGATCCCGGTGTGCTGGACCTCCTTGCCGTTGAGCCGGGTCACCAAGTGGAGCCGCGTCGGGTCGGGGATCTCGTCGGCGGTGACGATCCACGGGCCGAACCCGCCCGTCGCATGAAAGTTCTTGCCGGCGGCGATCGAGTGCTCGAACTGGATGTCTCGTATCGAGCCGTCGTTGAAACAGGTGTAGCCGAAGATATGGCTGATGGCGTCTGCTTTGGCGATATGGCGGCCGGGCTTGCCGATGACGAGGGCCAGTTCGCCCTCGTAATCGAAATCCCCAGAGATCCTGGGGCACACCATCGGCTGATTGTGAGCGACGAGCGTGTTGACGAGCCGCAGAAATACTTGCGGGTTCTCGGGCGGTGCGCCACCGGCCTCGGCGGCGTGGGCACGATAATTGCGCCCGGCGCAGATGATTTTGTCGGGGTCGGTGATTGGCGGCAGCAGCGTGACTTGGGACAGCGCTGTATCCGGCGTCGCGCTCCTCACCTCGGCAGCAGCCCCGCCGAGCGCGCCGCCGGCGATCGCGGTGCGAAGGGTCGGAAATCGATCCCCGAGCCGGCGCCCCAAATCGACGACGCCATCCCCGACAATCGCGCCATACGAATTGCGTCCGGATACCGCAAAGCTGATGAGCTTCATAATGTGTCCTCCCGTCGATGAGATCGTCGCGCTCGAGCACGGGAATGATGGTGACGCGAGCCTAGGCGAGAGGTCGGCAGGCTTCAATCGCCAAACCCGGATCTGCTGTCGGAGGAACGAAATCCGCCCCCCGACTGCCTCGCTGGTGATACCTTCTCGGGCGGTGGAGTCAGTCGGGGCCACCACGTGCCGCAATCGACGATCTACACGATAGGCCATTCGACGCGAAGCGTCTCAGAGCTCGTCGCGTTGCTCCGCCAAGTCTCTGTCGATCTGCTCGTCGATGTGCGCTCGGTGCCGCGCTCGCGGGCGAACCCGCAGTTCAACATCGACGCGCTCCCAGCGCCCCTCGCCGCACAGGGGGTCGCCTATCGCCACTTGGCCGCGCTCGGTGGTCTGCGTGGCCGGAGAAAAGATCAGGCGCCTTCGCCCAATACGCTGTGGCGCAACGACGCCTTTCGCAATTACGCCGACTATGCGGCGACCGCCGCATTCCGGGAGGGGCTCGACGAACTCAAAGCACTCGCCCGCAACCATTGCTGCGCGATCATGTGCGCCGAAGCCGTATGGTGGCGTTGCCACCGCCGGATCATCGCCGACTACCTCCTGGCGGAAGGCATCCCGGCGGCGCACATCATGGGGCCGGCCAGGGTCGACCCGGCCACGCCGACACCCGGCTCCCTGCCGCTGCCGGATGGGACGCTCACCTACCCGGGCTCAACAACGGAACACGCGGTATTCCGGATCGAGACCGAGTAGCATTTTTCCCACCGTCTCGGAATGAACGGGGCCTTGGCTCCCCTCAGCAGGATCAAGGGCGCTCGTAGTTTACGCCGTTCAATTGCGGACTTTGTGGGCGGCCTCGCCGGTTTATCGGCGGCCCCGTGCGGCGAGGGTGGTCGTCTGTGACCCGCAGGCCATGGATGCCGTTCCGGTCGAACGCCGCCTCCCAACCCGCAAGCTCCTCATCGGACAGCAAGTACCGCTCTAGCGCTTCCTCACGAGTGATGACGCCGGCGCGAGCGGCGAGGACGACCGCGGCCTTACGATGCGACGACCATCTAATCGTGTCCGCCGGCGGCAATACGAGTTTCTCGTTTCCGCTGCGTGGGATGATGGGTTCGTTTGATGATATCAGCGTCGCCGCCTCGCTTTAGGTAGATGGCCATTACCCATAGCAGCAACCGAGCGCTTCCGGGCATCAGCGCCGACACAACTACGACACCCGTTGGCTTGTTTTATTCCGCGGGCGGTTTCAGGCGACGGAACGCTGGCCGGCTCATCCCGACCGGCGTTTGTCTGCGCGGCTGTGCTGGCAAGGAGCCTTCCGTTACCTAAAACGTGTACGGAGCAGGCGATGCGGCAGATTGACGCTATACCGCTCGAAGGCCGATTAGCCGGTCTGCGGCAGGGATGAAGTCATTCTGGCCCTATTACGCGGCATTTTGGGCACGGCGCGCCCCGGCACATAGCACACCCGCAACAGCATCGGTGTCTACATCTATTGCCCACTAAAAGTTGCTCCAGAATTCGCTGCGATGGCGGGCTGATCGAGCGATTCGGCGTCCAGCGGTCTGCGGCGGAGGCGAACCGCTCGACGGTTTTCGCAGCCGGCCCGTGTTCATGCGCTAGAAACGGCATCGCCGAAGGCCTGCACCCGTCATTTACCATTCTGGTACTTCCGGCAGGTAAATTGCGCACGCGTCGCTCACGTAAGTCAGATTTACCAGCAGGAAATTGTCGGATGTCAGTCACCTCACCCAGTCGCCGCCGCCTCTTGTGGCTTGCGCTTGCCTCGGCCACTCTGTCTCTCGGATTGGGCCGAGCCGCAGCCGCGTCGGAGATAACGGCACCGGTTGAACAGCTCCATGCCGGGCTGATCGCGATCATGAAGGCCGGTAAGACGGTGCCCTTCCGACAGCGATACGACATGATTGCACCATTGATTGGCCGGACTTTCGATCTCGAGGTGATTCTCCGCCAGGTAATCGGGCCGCGCTGGGCCTCGTTGCCTCCGGAGCAGCAGGCGGCACTGGGGGATGCCTTCCGGCGCTATACCGTCACGTCCTACGTCGCGAATTTCGACAGTTATTTCGGCCAACGCTTCGAGGTCGTCCCTGCCGTCAGGGCCGTCGGCAGCGATCGGGTCGTAGAGACGCGGATCGCTTCGGCGTCCGGTCAGGCGCACGGGCTGGACTACGTGATGCGGCAGGAAGGTGGCAGCTGGAAGGTGGTGGACGTGCTGGCCGACGGCGCGGTCAGCCGGGTCGCGGCCCAACGCTCCGAAATGCGATCCGTGCTCGCTGACGGGGGCGGCATCGGGCTTCTCGTCAGCCTGCGACAGAAAACCGCCGAACTGTCGGGAGGTATTTTGCAGTAGCGTTGCCGACGCGAACGGACTATCACCTACCCGCAGCCGATCCCCGGGAGGGTTGCCGGTACCGGCTTAAACAAACCCGCGCGGGCCGAGACGGCCGACCGTCGACCGCCGCATACGATACCGCCTCGGTCCGTGATGACATTCCAGCGCCTGCTCGTCGGCCTGGTCGATCTCTGCCGACGCAACGCTCTGCTCGTAATCCTAGGCGCCGCTGTTCTGGCCGTATTCGCCGGCTGGTATGCGGCCGGCCATCTCGGCATCAACACCGACACAGACGAGATGTTCGCGGCAAGCCTGCCTTGGAGGCAGCGCGCCGAGATGTTCAAAAGCTATTTCCCGCAGTTTCGGGATCTGTTGGTGGCGGTGATTGATGCAAAAGAGCCGGAACAGGCGGAGGACACCGCTGCTACGCTGGCCGAGATCTTAGCCGCCGACCACGCGCATTTCTTGACCGTTCGTCGTCCCGACGCGTCGCCCTTTCTAAAAAAGGAGGGGCTCCTGTTCCTCGAGACGACCCAGCTCGAGTCGCTGATCGACCGCTTGATCGACGCCCAGCCCTTTCTTGGGGAGCTTGCCAAGGATCCAAGCGCGCGCGGGTTATTTGGAGCGCTTTCCCTGTTGGGAACAGGAGTGGAGCACGGGGAAGTCAATCTCGCACCCTATCAGACGGCGCTGACGGGGTTTCATGACGCGATGACGAATGCGATCGCCGGTCATCCGCATCCGCTGTCCTGGGTCCGGCTGCTCGGCGGCGAGCTTTCCGAGCTCGCCGGCCGTTACAAGTTCGTGCTGGCACAGCCCAAGCTCGATCTGACCAAGCTCGAGCCGGGCGGGGCGGCGACAGAGGCGATCCGCGACGCCGCCGACAAACTGGAATTCGTTAAATCGGGCGACGCCCGCGTACGCATCACCGGCAGCGTGGCGCTGGCCGACGAGGAGTTCGCCTCGGTCGCGCAGGGCGCGGCAGCTGGGATGATCGGCAGCATGTTGCTGATATCGTTGTGGTTGTTCCTGGCCGTGGGCTCCTGGCGATTAATCGCGCCGATCCTGATGACGCTCGGGCTCGGCCTGATGCTGACCCTGTTGTTCGCCGCCGCCGCGGTCGGGACGTTGAACCTGGTTTCGGTAGGTTTCGGCATTCTGTTTGTGGGCATCGCGGTGGATTTCGCGATCCAGTTCTGCGTGCGTTATCGCGAGATGCGCAGGGCATATCCCGAGCCTGCGAGCGCGATGGCCGAGACCGGCCGGCGGGTTGGCGCGCAGATCCTGGTGGCGGCGGCGGCTACGGCGGCCGGGTTCCTGGCCTTTGTCCCCACCGACTTCCGCGGAGTAGCCGAGTTGGGGTTGATCGCAGGGGTTGGAATGCTGATCGCCTTCATCTGCACGGTCACCTTCTTACCCGCGGCGATTACTCTCTTTCGACCCCACGGCGAGAGCGCCGAAGTGGGTTTCCGCTGGGCGGCGCCGCTTGACGAAGTCGCCCGCCGCCACCGCCGGCAGCTGCTGGCGGTGTTCGGCCTCCTCGCCGCGCTGGGCGTCATTCTGTTGCCGTGGCTTCGCTTCGATGCCGACCCGCTGCATACCAAAAACCCGAACACCGAGGCGATGCAGACACTTTACGACCTTGGGGACTCGCCGCTGACCAACCCTTTCACGATCGACATTTTGGCGCCAAACGCTTCCACTGCCTTGACCTTGGCTGAAAAGCTCAAGAGTCTACCGCTGGTCTCGGGTGTCGTGTCGATCAACAGCTTTGTGCCGGAGGATCAGCAGACCAAGCTGGCGTTGATCGCCGATGCGGCCACTCTGATCGGTCCGAGCCTCAGCCCGCGCGATCCAGGCGGACCCGCAACCGCGGAAGAGATCCGAGTGGCTGCCAAGACCGCGCTCGAGAAGATCTCGCCAGCTCTGGCGAAACTGCCGCCCGATCACGTGCTTGCCGCGATCGCCAGCGACTTGGGCAAGCTCATTGCAGCGCCCGACCCGGTGCTGATTGGCGCCGACCGGGCATTGACCCGTTTTTTGCCAGAACAGCTCGACCAACTGCGCACCTCGTTGCAGGCGGAACCCGTCACGTTGCAGACACTTCCGCCCGATCTCGCCCGCGACTGGGTGCTGCCCGATGGGCGCGCACGGGTGCAGGTGTTGCCAAAAGCGGAAGCGCGCAACACCGAAGGGCTCGCCGAATTCGTTGCAGAGGTGACCGCAATAGCGCCCGACGCCGGTGGCTCCGCGGTCACGATCGAGGCGACCAGCGCCACAATCGTCGGCGCCTTCCGATCCGCCGCGATTGGGGCTCTCATATCGATCGCCATCATTCTGTTCATAGCGTTGCGGCGTCTGCTCGATATGTCGCTGGTGCTGGCGCCGCTTCTGTTGTCCTCACTGATGACCGTGGTGGTCATTGTGCTGCTGTCGCTTATGCTGAACTACGCGAATATTATCGCACTACCACTATTGCTCGGTGTCGGCGTGTCGTTCAACATTTACTTCGTGATGAACTGGCGGGCTGGACAGACCGCAATGCTGGGGTCGGCGACAGCGCGGGCGATCCTGTTCTCGGCATTGACCACCGGCACGGCGTTCGGCTCGCTAGCGCTGTCGCGGCATCCCGGGACAGCGAGCATGGGCACATTGCTGCTGATCAGCCTGGGCTGTACCCTAGTGGCCAGTCTCGTCTTCATTCCGGCGCTGCTCGCCTCGCTACCAAGACCGGGGTGCGGAGGCTCGGTCAATCGCCCGCGAGCGGCGCCAGAGGCTTGAGTCGAGCCGGAGCCGGGAGGAATAGCAGCAAAGCTGTCGTTTAACTTACATCTTTAACATCCTGCAGACACTGCTCGGGCTGGCGTGACCGATTGCATGGCTACAGCCATCTGGGGACGGCAGTTTCATTGAAAGTCGAGAGTCCTGACGGTTCGATTCCGTTCTTTTGGCCAAGTAGGATGGCCTTCGCTGCGGCGCTAAAAGGAGGATCGAAGATCGGAATCCTCCTCGTTTTTTTGCCGAATACGCATAGTCAGCCGGGGCGTGAGCGGCCAAGATACCCGACGGATTGACCCGAGCCGCGACGAGCGCAACACTTCGGGTTAAAGTTAAGCGCGGCTGGGAACCACCCGCTTCAGGGGAGATGACCATGAGTAACCTTGCCGAGCCGTCGCCCTTGGTGCGCGCCGCGACGCGCCGTTCGCGCCGGTTCTCGATCATTTGGCTCGTGCCGCTCGTTGCCGTCGCGATCGGCGCCTGGCTCGCTTGGGACACGCTGTCCAAGGAAGGGCCGACGATCAAGATCACGTTCGAGAGCGGGGAAGGGCTGCAGGCCGGCCAGTCGCAGCTTAAATTCAAGGACATCGTCTTCGGCACGGTAAAAAGCCTCGAACTCTCGCCCGACCAGACGCATGTCGTCGTGACGGTCGCCACGACCCATGAGGCCGGCCCGCTAATGACCGACGGGACCATCTTCTGGGTCGTCAAGCCGCGCCTCTTCGCCGGCAGTCTTTCCGGCGTCGAGACTTTGCTCTCAGGCTCCTATATCGGCATGTTGCCGGCTGCCAAGGCCGGCAAAAGCCAGCGGGATTTCGTCGGACGCGAGGATCCCCCGGTCCTCGGAGCGCACGTCCCAGGACGCACTTTCCTGCTGAAATCGAAGCGCATCGGCGCGGTCTCGGTCGGCTCGCCGATCTTCTTCCGCGACCTCAACGTTGGTGAGGTGCTCGGCTGGGACATCGCCGACATGGCGGAGAGTGTGACGATCCACGCCTTTGTCCGCGCCCCCTATGACACCTATGTGCACGACCAGACCCGGTTCTGGAACGCCTCGGGGGTCTCGATCAAGCTCGGCGGAACGGGGGTCGAGGTGCAGATGGAGTCGCTGAAGGCGCTGCTGCTCGGCGGCGTCGGGTTCGACACGCCGGCGGGGGAAATCCACACTGCGGAGACATCCGAGGACCACGTTTTTCCATTGTTCGCCGACCGGGATACTGCGAATGCCGCGTCCTACATCCGGAAGATCCCTGTGATCTCTTACTTCCCCGGCTCGGTCAGCGGGCTGGCGCCGGGCGCCCAGGTCACGATGCACGGGCTAAAAGTCGGCGAGGTGACCGATGTGCGGCTCAGATACGAGGCCGACAAGGACATCGTCGTGGCGCCTGTACGGTACGAGATCGAGCCGGAACGCGTCGTCGGCGTCGGCGTACACGTATACAAGACCGCTGCGGAGGGAGTGGCCGCGCTCCTCAAGGGAGGGCTCCGGGCGAGCCTGCAGAGCGCCAGTCTGATTACCGGTCAGCAGAATGTGGCGCTCGATTTCGTTCCGGACGCGCCGCCGGCCGAGGTTTCGATGGAGGGCCCGGACTTCGTGCTGCCGACGACAGAAGGCGGCGGGTTCGGCGGCCTCACCGCCTCCGCGACCGAGCTCCTCAACAAGGTCAACACAATGCCGTTCGACCAGATCGGCAAGAGCCTCGACGGCATCCTCAAATCGGTAAACGACGTCGCCCAGGGCCCGCAAATGAAGAAGGCGCTAACGGAGCTCGCCGGGATGATCGCGTCGGCCCAGAATATGGTGCAGAGCCTCAACAGCGGCCTCAGCCCGGCCGCCAAGCAGCTGCCCGAGATCACAGCCGGGCTCCAGAAGACATTGGCAAACGCCAATAAACTGGTGTTGTCGGTCGACAGCGGCTATGGCGACAACACCAAGTTCAACCGGGATATGGATCGGCTGTTGGCGCAGGCCAACGATGCGCTTCGCTCGATCCGCGCGCTCTCCGATCTGTTGGCGCGCCATCCCGAGGCGCTGATCAAAGGCCGGCCCGAGGGGCCGCTCGAATGATCGCAGCGAGCTTTGCCGCTTTGGCACTCGCCGCAGTGCTCGCCGCGTGCTCGTCCCCGAGCCCGGTGCTCTACACGATCGCACCGGTTCAGGGTCAAGTCCAGACCGGCGGACCCAAAGTGGTCGCGCTGCAGCAGATCGCGACGGCACGATATCTGGAGCGCTCGCAGATCGTTCGCTCGTCGGAGAACTACCGGCTCGACGTCATGTCGAACGACTGGTGGGGCGAGCCGCTGTCGGCGATGCTGAGCCGAGTGCTGACCGAGGAACTGGGCCAGCGCCTGCCGCAGAGCACCGTGATCGGCGAGACCGGCGCCGTCTCGGCCTCACCGGACGCGACGATCGAGCTCAATATTCAACGGCTCGACGAGGACGCCTCGGGCAATCTCGTGTTGCAAGCCCAGGCGAGCGTGAGCTTTAAAGGGCGTGGCCCGCCGGTGTTGCGTAGCTTCCGCTTTGTCGTGACGCCGCCGGCATCGGGCATTGAGGCTGAGGTCACGGCGATCAGCACGGCGGTCGGGCAGCTCGCCGACGGGCTTGCGTCGATGTTGGTAGGCCGATGAAGCAGTTCTCGCCGAGCCCGCCCGCGACCGAGCCTCAGCTGCGGGAGTGCCCGGGTTGCGGCTTGTTCCAAACCGTCCCCGCCTTGGCGCTGGGTATGTCTGCTCAGTGCGCGCGCTGCCCGACGATCTTGCGGCGCACCAGCGCCCATCGCCTGGACCACATCGTCGCCCTAACCTTGACTGCGTTCATATTGCTGGTCGTAATGTGCTCGACGACGTTGATGAGCGTCGAAACCGCCGGCATCGCTCATACCGCGAACCTGTTCTCGGGGCCGGACGAGTTGGTTCGGCGGAACATGGCCGGGCTGGGGGCGGTGGTCGTGTTCGTCACCGTGCTGGCGCCGTTCGGCAGGCTGCTCGGCACGCTTTACGTGCTGATCCGATCACACGAAGAGACCCCGCCGCGACATTTGCGGCGGGTGTTTGCACTCGCCGAAAGGCTGCGTCCTTGGTCGATGATCGATGTCTTCGTCTTTGGGGTGTTCGTCGCTTATGTGAAGCTCGGGGATCTTGTAACGATCGGGCTGGCTGCCGGCGTCTACGCGCTGCTGGCGCTGACGTTTGTCCTCGTCTGGATGGACTCCGCCCTCGACCGCGAAATGGTGTGGGAGAGGCTCGACCATCGGAGGGGCGCTGACGGCTCGGATCGCGGCCTGGTTGGGGCGGTCGGTTGCGAGACTTGCGGGTTGGTCAGCGTGCCGCAGTATGAGGACGGGCGCTGTCCGCGTTGCGAAAGCGCCCTGCACGCGCGTAAGCCGAACAGCATCGCGCGGACCTGGGCCTTGGTGATCGCCGCTGCAATCCTCTATATACCGGCGAACTACTACCCGGTGCTGACCGTCGTACAGCTGGGCGCCGGGGCGCCCAGCACGATCCTGGGCGGCGTCGAAGAGCTCTTGACCGCCCGCCAATATCCTCTCGCCGCGCTGGTATTCTTCGCCAGCATTTTGGTGCCGGTGTTGAAGCTCTTGGGCCTCTCGATCATGCTGATCGCGACGCAGACCGGGGCCGCAGGATGGCTGCGCGACCGCACCCGGCTCTTCCAGATCGTGCGCTTCATCGGGCGCTGGTCGATGATCGACATATTTATGGAGTCGCTGCTCGGCGCGCTGGTCGTCTTCGGCTCGGTGGTCACGATCGAGCCGGGGGTCGGGGCTGTCGCGTTCTGCGGAGTCGTTGTCCTGACCATGTTCGCCGCCGAGACTTTCGACCCGCGTCTGATGTGGGATGCGGCGGCCGAACGTGCGCCGCCGGAGGGGGTGCCGGCGAGGGCCGCCAATCCGGGGCTCGAGGCTGGCGATTGACCAGATCTCGGAGCGGGCTGCGCGGGCGGATGAAGCGCGAGCTCGACGGCCTCGTCCGTCGGGGCAAGTCATCGGTCACGATCGAGATGGTGTTGTCGCTGTTCGTCACGAAGTCGCGCGGCGCCAATCTGGAAGGTCCGACCCCGGCGGCGATCGGTGGACGGCTCGGATCTCGGCGTTGTATTACCGCGGGGAATCATTGATGACCAGGGATGGCGGACCATCGCATGGTTGCGGCGACCCAAGGCTCGGTGAGTTCTAGAGAAAGAGGGTCCGCGACTGCCTCGCATAAGGGTTGGGAGGCCAACCTTCTCGC
>Ga0306921_10006560_pt1 | contig 12146 bp, 10 predicted proteins | sample sta12Cox44000080_FD_203760 | JGI IMG/M metagenome (GOLD analysis project Ga0306921, IMG submission 203760) | Lab enrichment of tropical soil microbial communities from Luquillo Experimental Forest, Puerto Rico - statoxic.12C.oxic.44.000.080 (v2)... | ecosystem: Environmental > Terrestrial >... | reverse complement strand
CGCTTTGGGCGCGGTGTTGAATGTCGTCAAAGGCTCGGCCGCGCCGGAGACGGGCCAGGCCTACGCTCGCGCGCGGGAGTTGTGGGAACAGCTCGGTTCCCCCATGGAGTTCGTTGAGGTTCCCTGCGGGCAGTCCCGCTATCACGCGCATTGCGGCGAATTGGACCGGGCGCAGACTCTCGCCGAGGACTTGCTGCGTCTGAGCCGTCGACGGAACGATTCCGCCGGGCTCGTAATGGGTCACTACTCCTCCGGTCGAAATCTGATGTGGGTCGGCAGCTTTGCCTCGTCCCGATCGCACCTCGAAACGGTGCTCGCGCTTTACGATCCGAACTCGCATCACTCGCTCGTGCGTCAGACCGGAATCCACCCGCAGTTGGCAGCACAGGCGGCTTTGGGGGTCGTCCTCTTTTGTCTCGGCTTTCCCGACCAGGCATTGGCACAGACCAACAAGGCAATTGCCGAGGCGCGGAGACTGCCTCATCCGCCGACTTTGGCCATGAGCTTGTCGATGGACGCCCATCTGCTATCGATCATCGGCGACGACATGGGCTTGGAGCAGCGGGCGGACGGCTTGGTTGCGGTCGCGACCGATCAGGGTTTCCCCTTCTATCGTGCAATGGGAACGATCTACCACGGGTGGGTCAAGGCCAAGAATGCCGATGTGACTGAGGGCCTATCTCTTCTGCGCGCCGGTTCAACCGCTTACTGTGCCACTGGGGCCACGGTGTGGATGCCCTTGTATATCGCCCTCCGGGCCGCGGCATGTGAGATCGCAGGTCAAATCGAAGAAGGCGCGGCCCGGTTGGATCAGGCGTTGCAGCTCGTCGAAAGGACCGGGGAGCGCTGGTTCGCCGCGGAGCTCGATCGGCAGAGAGGCCGGATGCTGCTACGGCAAGGCCATCCCGAAGCCGCCGAGGAGCTGTATCGTAAAGCCGTCGGCATCGCCCGAGAGCAGGAAGCCAAGCTGTGGGAGTTGCGCGCCGCCGCGAGCCTTGCCCGACTGTGGCGCGGCCAGGGTCGCCGTGCCGCAGCCCGCGACCTGCTCGCCCCGGTCTACGGCTGGTTCACCGAGGGCTTCGCCACGTCGGATCTCAAAGAGGCAAAGGTGCTGCTCGACGAGTTGGAATAAGGGAGCTGTGCGAGCGGATGCCTCGACAGGGCTTCAGCGCCCCGTCGACGACGACAGCCCGCGAGCGAGGGGCCAAGCCTCTCAGGGGTTGGCACCAGTAGCGGCGCCTGGCAGCGGACCGTCGCTCACCGGTGCCAGGTCGAGCGCGCGCCGTTCGGCGAGATCTTCATCCACGGCCATGGCCCAACCCTCCCGAGAGGATCGCAACCGGCATCTTCGCGCTCGCGCAGGAATAACGGGGCGCGTGGCGCTGTCTATGGCATAATCCTGCGAAACTGCCTTGGCCGGCTAGATGCATGCTCCCCCGCGCCTGCTCGCCGTCTCTACCGCGGTGCCGCCCTATCCGCTGGACCAGAATGATGTGGTCGAGCGCGTCAAGCTTCTCTTTGGCCGCTCGGAGAACCTCGACCGCCTGTTGCCGGTCTTTACCAACACCGGGATCCGCACGCGCTACTCCTGCGTGCCGATCGAATGGTACGACCAGGAACATGGCTGGGCCGAGCGCAACCGCATCTATCTCGCTTCCGCGCTCGATCTGCTCGAAACGGCAACCCGGCAACTCCTCGACTGCACCGGCCGCGACAAAAGCGAGATCGACGGCATCGTCGTCGTCTCGACCACTGGGATCGCCACACCGAGCCTCGATGCGCTGCTCATCGAACGGATGGGTCTGCGGCGTACGGTGCGCCGGCTGCCGATCTTTGGGCTCGGCTGTGCCGGCGGCGTCATCGGCTTGGCACGCGCGGCGACCCAAGCCGCGGCAGCCCCCGGCGAGACGGTGCTGTTTCTGACCGTCGAGCTCTGCGCGCTCGCCTTTCGGCGCGACGACTGGTCGAAGAGCAACATCGTTGCGACGGCGTTATTTGGCGATGGTGCCGCCGGGGCGCTGCTGTCGACCCACGGCGAGGGCCCGGCGATCGTCGCAGCCGGCGAGCACACCTGGCCCGACAGTCTCGACATCATGGGCTGGGAGGTCGCCGACAACGGCTTCAGCGCCGTTTTTTCCCGCGACATTCCGCAGCTCGTCGCGACACAGCTGCGCGACGTGGCGTCGGACTTCCTCGCCCGCCACCGGCTCGGGCTCGAAGACATCGACCGTTTCGTGTGCCACCCCGGCGGCGCCAAGGTGGTCGCCGCACTCGAGCGCGCCTTTGGCCTCGGCGAGGGTGTGCTGGCCGAGGCATGGAGCGTGTTGCGCGATTACGGCAACATGTCGGCGACGACCGTGATGTTCGTGCTCGAACGCATGCTGGCCCAGACGCGCACCACCGGCGAACCGTGGAAGCGCGCGCTGATGAATGCGCTCGGACCGGGGTTCACAGCAGGGTTTCTGGTGCTCGACAACCGGTGAGCCTGCTTCACTGGACGCTCGGTCTGGTGCTGCTGGAGCGGGTTGTCGAGCTGGCTTGGGCCCACCGCAACACCGCGCGGTTGCGCCGGCTCGGCGGTGTCGAGGCGGACAGCGAGGGCTATCGGTACTTCATTCTGCTGCACGCGGGCTGGCTGGTGTGTCTTGCGCTCTTCGTGCCCGCCCATATCGTGCCGATCTGGCCACTGCTCGGCCTCTTCGCGCTGCTGCAATTGGGCCGGCTCTGGGTAATTTCCAGCCTCGGTCGATACTGGACGACGCGGATCATCACTTTGCCCGGCATGCCGCTGGTGCACACCGGCCCGTTTCGCTGGTTTCGGCACCCGAACTACCTGCTGGTGATCGCCGAAATCGCCGTGCTGCCCCTCGCCTTTGGTGCCGTCCCGCTTGCGGCGGCATTTTCGGCCGTCAACTTGGTGCTGATCCTGCGGCGCATCCGGATCGAAGAGAGCACTCTGGCGCCGCGGCGCGGGCTGTGAGAGTAGGCTGTGCCGATGTCTACAGGCGTCGCGGATCGGCAAATGCCCCTCACCCCGACCCTCTCCCCGCAAGCGGGGCGAGGGAAAGACCCGGGCGTCAAGACTTGGGTCGGGTTCCTCGCCATGGCTTTCGGGATGTTTCTGGCGATCCTCGACACGCAGATCGTCGCCAGCTCCTTGCCGGAGATCCAGACCGGGCTCGCCATCCCCCTCGACCGGCTGAGCTGGGTCCAAACCGCCTATCTGATGGCCGAGATCGTCGCGATCCCGCTTACCGGCTGGCTGACCAGGCTGCTGTCAACGCGCGGCGCCTTTTTCGCCTGCGTCTGCGGCTTCACCGCCGCCAGCGTCGCTTGCGCCGCCTCCTCCGGCTTCTGGTTGCTGATCGCGGCGCGGGTCGTGCAAGGCTTTTGCGGCGGCGCGCTGATTCCGCTGGTGTTCTCGGCGGTCTTTTTGATGTTCCAGTGGCCGGCGCGGGAGCGCGCGATATTGTGGGCCGGGCTCCTGGCGATGCTGGCGCCGACCCTCGGACCGAGTGTCGGCGGATTTATCACCGACCGCTTCTCCTGGCACTGGCTGTTTCTGATCAATGTGCCGCCGGGGCTCGTCGTGGCGCTCCTGGTCGCCTGGGCGGTCGACATCGACCGGCCGAACCGGCGGGCTTTTGGCTCGGTTGATTTGCCGACGTTGCCACTGCTCGCGGTTTTTCTCGCTGGGCTGCAGTTGCTGCTCAAAGAAGCCCCGCAGCGCGGTTGGACGAGCCCGCCGATGCTGTCGCTCGCCGCCCTTTGCATAGCTTGCGGAGGGGGCGTGATCCGCCGCTCATTGGCCCGGCCGATGCCACTGCTCGATCTGTCGGTGTTCCGCGACCGCAATTTTGCTGTCGGATGCTGGTTCAGCTTTGTTCTCGGTCTCGGGCTCTACGGCGCTACCTATCTGTTGCCGGTGTTCCTCGGCGTGGTCCGAGATTACGACGCGTTCACGATCGGCAAGATCATGATGGTGACGGGTGCCGCCCAACTGGCGATGGCGCCGATAGCGACGGCACTCGAACGGCGTGCCGATACCCGGCTGGTGACCGCGGCGGGCTACGCCCTGCTCGCGCTCGGGTTTCTCGGCAACGGCTTTATGACCTTCGAGACCGATTTCTGGGGATTGTTCTGGCAGCAAACGGTGCGCGGTGTGGCAGTGATGCTGTGCCTGCTGCCGACCACTTCGTTGGCGCTGGGCGGCTTCGACCCCGTTCTCGTGCCGAACGCCAGCGGTCTGTTCAACCTGATGCGCAATCTCGGCGGAGCGATCGGGCTAGCGTTGATCGACACCCTGCTCGACCAGCGCACACCCGCCCATGTTCACACCATCGTCGCCCGGCTGCAGGCCGGCGATCCGGCGGCGGCGCGCCTGGTCGGATTGCCGACCGAGCATTTTACCGGGGTGCCGGTCGGCCCGGTCGACGAGGCGACGCGCGCCCTGGTGGAGCCCCTGGTCGAGCGCGCGGGGCTTGTCGCCGCCTTCAACGACACCTGGCTGATCGTCGGCGGCTTGGTGCTGCTGTCGATGCTGGCGCTGCCGCTCTTCCGGGTGGGGCACCAGACGGTTGGAAGGCGAGGCCAAGATCCCGATCTCTCCGGTATCGCATAGTCAACGGATGACCCGGGTGACCGAGGCGCCGCCACTCGTCCTTGCAACGCCGCACGCGCCGGCCGGCGCGCTGTCCGGGCGCGTTATCGCCAAGGCATTGCGCGACAATGCGATCCTGGCGTTTCCGCCGGAGGCCTTCGAAGAGGACGTCGTCTACCGCAGCTTTTTCGGCCGCCGGCAGATAATCCTGAACCAGCCGGCCGGGATCCATCACATCCTCGTCGATAACCCGGACAGCTACCGTCGCACCCCAGCCACCATGCGGATGTTGCGTCCGCTGCTCGGCAACGGGCTGTTGCTCAGCGAGGGCGAGGACTGGAAGCACCAGCGCCGCACCCTGGCCCCCGCCTTTGCCCCGCGCACGATGCCGCTGCTGGCGCGCCATGTGGCGATCGCCGCCGCGGCGACGGTCGCCGGTCTGGCCGCCTCGACCGAGCAGCCTATCGACCTTCTCGCGGCGATGCAGACGCTCGCCTTGGAGATCGCCGGCACCTCGATGTTTTCCGTCGCGATGGAGCGCTACCGCCCGGAACTGCGCGATCAGATCGTCCGCTATACCGTGGGTGTCGGCCGGCCAACCCTGCTCGATTTTTTGCTGCCGCCGGCGATCCCGAGCCCGCGCGATTTCGCGCGGCGGCGGGCCCGGCGGCGCTGGACAGCGCTGATCGGCCGCATCATCGCCGAGCGCCGAGGAAAAGCGCCGGCGGACGCTCCGCGCGATCTGTTCGACCTGTTGTCGACAGCCCATGACCCGGAAAGCGGTTCCCCGTTTTCGGCCGAAGGCCTCGTCGATCAGGTGGCGACATTGATCGCCGCCGGTCACGAGACGACCGGGGTCGCGCTATTCTGGTCGCTGTGGCTGGTCGCCGCCGCACCCGATATCCAGAAACGGCTCGCCGCTGAAGCCGAGAGCCTCGATCTCGGCCCCGACAATGCAGCCGAGACCCTACCCAAACTTGTTTATGCCCGCGCGGTCGTGCACGAGGCATTGCGCCTCTATCCGCCGGTATTCACCCTCGTGCGTCAGGCGCGCGCGGCCGACAATGCCGGCGGCATCCCGGTGCCCGCCGGTGCGATCGTCTTCATCGCGCCCTGGGTGTTGCACCGGCATCGCCGGCTGTGGCCGCGAGCAGAGGTCTTTGATCCGTCGCGGTTTCTTCCCGGTACTGCCGCACCCGACCGTTTCGCCTACCTGCCGTTCGGCGTCGGTCCGCGGGTGTGCATCGGCGCCCAGTTCGCGCTGACCGAAGCCACCCTGGTCCTGGCCGCGATGGTCAAAGCCTTCGAAATCGAGCGCGCCGATCGCGAGCCGGTGATGCCGGTGGGGATCGTCACCACCCAACCCGATCACCCTCCGCCGTTCCGCTTGCGGCCACGGCGGTAAGTTCGGCCGTCTCGAGCAACAATTCTCAGCATGACCGGGTAAGGCCGTGTCGCAGCACGGCCTGCCAGATCGTTCTAAACGACACAGAGCGGGGGGCGGAACGCCGTTCACTTGCGACAGACGTTATTCGGGCACAGCACGGTGGGATGTGCTAGGGTTGCGTCACTAGCCGGCGGCGCTATCTAAGCCTGAGCGTTCTCGCCGTCTTCCCTTCTCCACCGCAGGGATCGCGAAGCAAAATTCCGCCATGCGCTTGTTCCGGTATTTCGAAAGCCTCCTTGAGCCGACGGCTTTGCCGCCGCAAGGCCCGCCGCCGGCAGGGCTCGGCGCCTTTTATTGGCATTATGCCCGGCAGGCGCGCGGTCTGGTCGTGGCGCTCTTCGTCGCCGGCTTCATCGTCGCGCTGATCGACACGACGATACCGGTATTCGTCGGCCGGGTGATCACTCTGGTCTCCAGCCACGAGCCCGGCTCGTTGCTGCGCGATTCGTGGCCGCCGCTGCTCGGCATGGCACTCGTCCTGGTGGTGCTGCGGCCGCTGGCGATGCTGCTGCAGAACATGCTGACCAACCAGGCGATCATCCCGGGGTTCTCCAACCTGATCCGCTGGCAGAGCCACTGGCACGTCATACGGCAGAGCTGGAGCTTTTTTCAGAACGATTATGCCGGGAGAATCGCGCAGCGGGTCATGCAAACCGGCCCGTCGCTGCGCGAAAGCGTCGTCGCGGCGACCACGGCGGTCTGGTACATCCTGGTCTATGGCGGCGGCGCGATCATCCTGCTCGCCGCCAACGATTCTCGATTGGCGATCCCGGTGGTGATGTGGTTCGCCGGCTATGCGGTATTGCTCCGCTATTTCGTGCCGCGGCTACGCACCCGCTCGCGGCGCATGTCCGATACGCGCTCGGCGCTGACCGGCCGCGTCGTCGACAGCTACACCAACATCGCGACCGTCAAGCTGTTCGCCCGGCCGCGCGACGAGGACGAATTCGTCCGGGCTGCGGTGGACGATCTCACCGATGCCCATCGCGGGCAGGTGCGACTGACGACCCTGCTCAACCTCTGCCTTGCCTTGCTGAATGCGAGCATGGTTGTAGGCACTGCGGCGTTGGCGATCTGGCTCTGGAACGACGGGCGCATCGTCGTGGGCACGGTGGCGATGGCCTTGCCGCTGACCTGGCATGTCGCCGCGATCGCCGGCTGGGTGGCACAAAACGTCACGACGATCTTCGAGAATATCGGTGTCGTGCAGGAAGGCATGCGGACGATCGCGGTCCCCCGCCAGATGCCGGACCGGCCCGATGCCGTCGCCTTGCAGGTAACACGCGGGGCGGTCCGCTTCGAAGGAGTGCGCTTCGGCTACGGCACCGCGAAGGGCGTTCTACATGGGATCGACCTTTCGGTGGCACCCGGCGAGCGGGTCGGTCTGGTCGGGCGCTCCGGCGCCGGAAAGTCGACCCTGGTCAATCTGCTGCTGCGCTTCTACGACATCGAAGCCGGCCGCATCCTGATCGATGGGCAGGACATCGCCCTCGTTACCCAGGAGAGCCTGCGCGCGCACATCGCGATGATCACTCAGGACACCTCGCTGTTGCACCGGTCGATCCGCGACAACATCCGCTATGGCAGGCTGCAGGCGAGCGAGTGGGAGGTGCGCCGGGCCGCGGCGCAGGCGCACGCGCTCGAGTTTGTCGAGGGGCTCGAGGATTGGTATGGGCGGTGCGGCTTTGATGCGCATGTCGGCGAGCGTGGCGTCAAGCTGTCGGGCGGCCAGCGTCAACGCATTGCGCTCGCCCGCGTCATTCTCAAAGATGCCCCGATCCTGGTGCTCGACGAGGCCACCTCCTCGCTCGATTCGGAAGTCGAGGCGGCGATCCAAGAGCAGCTCGACAGCCTGATGCGTGGGCGCACCGTCATCGCGATCGCCCACCGGTTGTCGACGATCGCGCGCATGGACCGTCTGATCGTGCTCGACCAGGGGAGGATCGTCGAAGAAGGCACGCACGCCCAGCTGCTCGCCCGCGGAGGCACCTACGCGCGGCTGTGGCAGCGGCAATCGGGCGGATTCACCGAGCTCGACCCGGTGATCCCGATCGACGCCGCCGCGGCGGAATGACCGAGCGAACCCACCCCCGGAAGGAGAGCGCCGGAAAATCGCCACATATCGGCGGCAAAAGCTCGAGATGAGCGACCCAGCGATCGAGCACATGACTATCGCGGAACTCTTCCAGCCATCACCAGCCCGCCCGATGACGTGATCGACCGTCTTTATGCCCGGGCGCTCGCGATGGCGGCACACCGTCACGCGATGGCGGCGATGGCGCTGATATCCTTCGCCGAGAGCTCGTTCTTTCCGCTGCCGCCGGATTTCCTGCTGGTGCCGATGACCCTGGCGCAGCCGCGCCGGGCGTGGCTGATCGCCGCGGTCTGCACCGTGACCTCGGTCGTCGGCGGCTATGTCGGCTATGCGATCGGCTATTTCCTGTTCGACGCGCTCGGCCGGCCGCTGCTCGAATTCTATCATGCGATGGACAAGTACGAGGCGTTCAAATCGGCCTTTGCCGAATGGGGCGCCTGGATCATCGTGCTCAAGGGGCTGACGCCGATCCCGTTCAAGCTGGTCACGATCGCCAGTGGTGCGGCACAGTTCAACCTCCTCGCCTTTACCCTGGCAGCGCTCGTCTCGCGCAGTCTGCGGTTTTTTCTGCTCGCCGCGCTGTTGTGGCGGTTCGGCGAGCCGATCCGCGATTTTATCGAGCGCCGATTGATGCTGGTCACCAGTCTGGTAGCCGCGGCAATAGTTGGCGGGTTCGTCGTGTTGCGCTATCTGTGAGGCCATGCGGGCCGATCTGCGTCGTTTTCCGGTCTTCGTTCTGGTGGCGAGCACTGCGGTGCTCGGTGGCGCCTTTTTATCGCAATATTGGGGCGAGCTCGCCCCGTGCGAGCTGTGCTTGCTGCAGCGCTGGCCATGGGCTGCGGCGATTGCCATCTCGCTGACCGCGATCGTGGCAGGCCGCCAAGTGGCGCTGCCATGGGTGGCGCTGCTGCTCGCCGCCGTCTTTGCCGTCGGCAGCGCGCTCGCCTTCTATCATGTCGGGGTCGAGAAGCATTGGTTCGCCGGACCCACCGCCTGCACCGGGGCGGCCACGGCGGCCGACACGGTGGAGACGTTGAAGAAACGCATTCTCGGTCAAATGCCGGTGCGCTGCGACGAGCCGGCATGGATGCTGTGGGGCATTTCGCTCGCCGGATGGAACCTCTTGGCCTCGCTGCTGATGGGCAGCGCCTGTCTCGCGGTCTTTCGGCTCCTTCGTGGACCGCAGCGGCAAGCCGAGATACGACGAGAGACCGCATGAGCAAGGAGCGCCCGCACCGCCTGCCCGGCGACCGCTCACCAGCGGAGGAGATCGCGCGGATGCTGCGCGTCGACCATGCCGGCGAATACGGGGCGACGCGGATCTACCAGGGTCAGCTAGCTGTGCTCGGACGCAGTCGCGCCTCCGGGGAAATCCGCCGCATGGCTGAGACCGAAAAAGGCCATCTGGCGCGGTTTGAAGTGCTGTTGCATGAGCAGCGGGTGCGTCCGACGCTTCTCTACCCGTTATGGTCGGTTGCCGGCTATGCGCTCGGCGCCGCTACGGCCCTGCTCGGCGAGCGCGCTGCGATGGCCTGCACCCTCGCGGTCGAGGACGTCATCGACGAGCATTACCGGGGGCAGGCCGAGTATCTCGCCGAAGAGGACCCGGCATTGTGCGAGACGGTCCTCGCCTTCCGCGAGGACGAGCTGGCGCATCGCGAAATCGCGACCGCGCACGGCGCCGAGGACGCCCTCGGATACGAGCTCATCGGCGCCGCGGTCAAGGCCGGCTCGCGGATTGCGATTTGGCTTTCGACCCGCCTCTGACCGGTAGCGCCAGCACATCCGCCGCGCCCGACGCCGCCGCGCCGTTGCGCGAGGCCTGGTATTACGCGGTGCCGAGCCGGCGCCTGCGGCGCCGGGCGATGCTCGGCAAGGTCATGCTCGGCGAGCCGATCCTGATCGGCCGTGGCGCGGACGGCGTCGTCTTCGCATTGCGCGACCCGTGTCCGCATCGCGGAATGCCACTCAGCGCCGGGCGGTTCGACGGGCACGAGATCGAGTGCTGCTATCACGGCTGGCGCTTTGACACCGCCGGGCAATGCACCCTGATCCCGGCGCTGGTGCCGGGCCAAGCCTTCTCGCCCGCGCGTATCCGGGTGCACCGCTACCCGGCGCGCGAGGTGCAAGGCAACATCTGGGTGTTTTTTGGCGAGGATCCCGCCACCGCGCCGGAGATCCCGCGGCTCGACGGGTTCGCGGAAAGACCGCCCGATCTCGTCGAGAGCGTCGGCTTTGCTGCAGCGATCGACCACGCCGTCGTCGGGTTGATGGACCCGGCGCACGGACCCTTTGTCCATCGCGCCTGGTGGTGGCGCTCGCGCCGGTCGATCCGGCACAAGAGCAAGGCATTTACTCCCTCGCCGTTCGGTTTCACGATGAGCCGCCATGCGCCCTCGGCGAATTCGCGGGCCTATCGCCTGCTGGGCGGCATGCCGGAAACCGAGATCGTCTTCCGCCTGCCGAGCATCAGGATCGAAGAGATCCGTGCCGGCCGTTATCGCGTCGGTAATCTGACCGCGATCACCCCGGTCGACGAAGTGATGACCGAGATCAACCATTGCGTCTATTGGACGGCGCCCTGGCTAAGCCCGCTGAAGCCGTTGCTGCGACACTATGTGCGCGCTTTTCTGCACCAGGACCGTGCCGTCATGGAGCGCCAGCAGCAAGGTCTGCGCCACCACCCGCCGCTGACCTTGATCGACGATGCCGACACCCAGGCGAAATGGTATTACCGCCTGAAGCGCGAATATCGCCGCGCCCTCGCCGAAGGCCGCCCGTTTGAGAACCCGATCGAACCGCGCACCCTCGAATGGCGCAGCTGAACGGGTCCTCGAAGAAATCAGGGCGGCGTCGATTTTGGCGCGGGGGTGGGCAACCGCCGCCGCACCGCGCCCGAATTCGGTCGGCAGCTGCTTGACAGGGCCTCTCGGGCGCCGCTTATGTTCCGCCCGGCGCCGTGAGCCCGTAGCTCAGCCGGTAGAGCAACTGACTTTTAATCTCTTAAAAGGAGATTTTTAGCTATCTCTGTCGGTTGCTGCTCGCTACGAAACGCGCATCAATCGTTCCATTTCACGGTTGCGGAGATTTCTAGCCATCTCCATCTCTTCCGTTCGGCTGGTGTCTCGTTGGTGTCTAGGCCGGATCGAGACACGAAGGGCACGGAGGAGCAGAACATGATCACCTTGGGTGTCATCAAGGCGATACAACCCAGTTCCAGAGTATGGGATCAAGGAACCGGCGCGGTGCCAGGGTTCCATGCTCGCCGCCAGAAGGGCGATGCGATCACCTACTTGCTGAAGTACCACGTTGGCGGGCGCGCTCGTTGGCACACCATCGGACGCCACGGTGCGCCCTGGACACCGGAGACGGCGCGCAAAGAGGCCCGGCGGCTCCTGGGGCTCGTAGCCACCGGAGGCGATCCAGCGGGGGCCAAGGCCGCGGCAAAGATGGCCCCAACCGTCGAGGAGTTGGCAACTCGGTTCCTCGTCGAGCATGCGGAAACCAAGCGTAAGCCCGCAACGGCAAAGGAGTACCGACGGCTCCTCGATAGCATCATTCTACCCGCGCTGGGCAGGAAGCGGGGCGTCGAGGTGACGCGCGCGGATGTTGTCCGACTACATCATGCTAGGCGCGCCACACCGATCCAGGCTAACCGCGTCCTGGCGCTGCTTTCTACCATTTTCACATTCGCCGAGAGGGTGGGTGAGCGCCCCGACGGCAGCAACCCTTGCCGGCACGTCGAACGGTTCCCGGAAAGGCGGCGAGAGCGTTTCCTCTCGGCTGACGAGCTTGCCCGGCTCGGCGAGGCGCTGGCTGCCTGGGAGGGCTCACCCTTCGCCGTGGCGGCGATCAAGTTGCTCGTGTTCACGGGCGCCCGTCTCGGCGAGATCCTGGGGCTGGAATGGGACTGGGTGAACATGGAGCGCGGTGAGGCGCGGCTTCCGGACAGCAAGACCGGCGCCAAGACCCTGCATCTCCCTGCGCCCGCCCTGGAAGTGCTC
>Ga0306921_10006559_pt1 | contig 12146 bp, 10 predicted proteins | sample sta12Cox44000080_FD_203760 | JGI IMG/M metagenome (GOLD analysis project Ga0306921, IMG submission 203760) | Lab enrichment of tropical soil microbial communities from Luquillo Experimental Forest, Puerto Rico - statoxic.12C.oxic.44.000.080 (v2)... | ecosystem: Environmental > Terrestrial >... | reverse complement strand
GACAAAGACTCTCTGGCGCAAGTGCTCGCCCACGGAAGCAAAACCGCGAGGCATTGGGTTTCTGACGGGCCGGACGTCGTGTTTCGCTCTGGGGACATGAAGATATTCATTGAGTGCAAGCATTTCCGCAAAACCGTCGAGAGAAACGTGGCCGCGTATCGCTGGGGCAAGGAGCGAATCATTTCATCTCCGGACGTTCTCGGCGGGGAACCTGTCTTCCGGGGTACGCGAATCCCCTTGGAACACGTCACAGCACTCTTCCGTAAGCACGTTTCGGACGAAGAGATCGCCGAGGACTTTCCTGCTCTCGATGAGAGAGACTTGGCCTATGCGCGGCTCGCGGCACGACTTGGACGGCCACCAGGACGGCCGAAAAAGCGTTTGCAAATCGAAAGGGAGCCCGGTGCCCGCCGTTGATTCGCATATTGCTGGACGAACATGTTTCGCCGTCTTTGGTCGGTAGACTCGGCGATAAAGGTGTCTTTGCCGTGGCCGCAGTACATGTCGGTCTCTCTGGGAAACCGGACGTGAAAATCTGGAACTACGCTTTCGAAAATAACTTTGTCGTCGTTACAGGCAACGCACGCGATTTTATCCAGCTCCTCGACGTCGAGGTGCACCCGGGTCTGATTGTTTTCCGCGAGGGCGGTTTGACCCGCGACGAACAATGGGACCGCATCCAACCGGTAATCGAGCACATCTTGGAATCCACCGATGACAATTTCCTGGTCAACAAACTGGTCGAAATCTCAGGTGTGGACGAGTGGGAAATTCGCGAGATTCCTAAACCTTGATCAGCCAACAACTCCAAACGCTGATCTGGCCGCGAGTCTGGCTGCGGCTGGTGCAGAGGGAGCGGTTGAAGACGCAGCGGTTCGACGTCAAAATACTGCCGGGCTAAGTACGGTCCCCGATCCGCTCCCGAGTCTTTACGTTCACGAAGGTGGTCAGGTCGGCAGTCGACAACAATGGGAATCAGGTGCACCCTCGCACATGGAACCTCGCGTTTATCGGTTTGCCGACTGTAGACAAGAAGAAGTGTTAGCACTTCGCATTGAGAAGCACATCTCCAACGACCGTCAGACGCTCTACATCCGCCAGCAAAGAAAGAAGGACGGGAGCGGAGTCACCGACGTTTTCAAAACTCCCGCCGCTTACCGTGATATCGATCTGCATTCTTCGCTCGCGAAGATGCTCGACGACTTCATTGGCGATCGGGAAAATGGATTCCTCATCCAGACCGAGAACGGCACCATGTTGTCGCCGGAGAGCTTCTTCCGGGATGGCCTGGAGTCGGTACTCAAGAAAATGGGGAGAACCGGCGTGCGCTTTCATGCATTCCGCCGCTTCCGTGAAGCGACGCTGCAAAAGAGCGAAGGTCGGCGGCTCCTCATCGACTATTGGATGGGACATGAGAACGACGAGATGAGCACACGCTACGGTAAGCAACTTCTCGAAGACGTAAAGTACCGGAAAGAATGGGCCGAAAAAGTCGGGCTCGGTTTCGATCCGCCTACGTCGAACCCGGGCTTATTTGGGCTACGTGGGCTACAAAATGTGGATTGCCTCAGTTCAGGATGTTCGCCGTCGATGCATAATAAAAGAGCAGCCCGTCCACCGAGGCGTACTGCCAGTTTATCGGGGAGTCATCACCGAGTATCTTCGGCGCCCTGAATTTATCAACCTGGAGCCTACAGTGTCGCCGGACAGCGCGGCTAGTGTATGTTGGTTAGGAGAACTACATCGCTGGTTACATCGCCGCGTGTTAGGAGCAATCGTCGGCGGTCAGATGACCAGTTGAAATCGAAGATGATGTCGGATGTGAATTTAGTTAACTGTTTCGGCCTTCCTCCGACAAGTGGTTGCTCCCAAATGTTGGTCGCCCCATCTTGGGTGACGAGGTACTGTAAACCCGTGCCGCCTGGGGCCCACCGTAACCGGGCAGCTCCCCCGGGTACGTCGAATGTGTGTATCGCGGGACCTCCCCTTGCTGGCATAACGGCCAATTTCCAGGCGGGAGGATCATGTCGACCGAAAGTGAAGGAAAGGAGAGCTCCGTCGGGAGAAACGTCCAGCCAGCCGTTAGTGCCCTCGCCCAATCCATCACCGATTTCCACCGGTGAACCGCCTTCAGTCGAAATTCGCCAAATCTTTTGTGGACGGTGTCGGTTGACGTAGTAGGCAAACTTACCATCCGGCGAACAGCCGGGGTACGCCAGGTCACCGCTGAACAATTGCAGAACACGAGAGTTATCACCAATTAGTCGGTTGAGTGTTACCGCGCTGGCCTCAAACGACGTGAAAAGAATCAAATCACCGCACGTCCGAATCCATCCGACATCGTGCAAGTCGCCGAAGGCTTCACGCTGACCGTCAGGCTTGACTAGCCAAACTCGGCCGTTTCCATCGGAAGACAAAAGGCGACCAGCAGTCGTTTCTGCAACGTTGAGCAAGGGCAGTTGCCCGAACGTGACCTGTATTGCGAGAGAGAGATTGTCTGCAGGAGCTTCCCAAATGTTCGAGACAATGGTCGATGCCACCGCCGCTACGGTCTTCCCGTCGCCCGCCACATCGAGTGGCGCATCATAGTCGGTGAGGTCATTGGTGAAGCGCCGTGCATTTCCGTCGGGATAGGAAACCGTCCAAAGTTGCCACCTTTCGTACGTCGCATCGTAGCGTGGAACAAGCAAGCTATGTCCGTTGAACCAAACAGGTCGGCCGAATGGCGCGGTATCGGAATAAATCTCTCGCATCGTACCAGCTGGCACCGACACCGAGGTAAGGACCCACCGAATCTCCTTTCCGAGGATCCGAAAAGGACAAACGATTGTTCGACCGTCGCGCGACCAGCTCGGACCCGGCTGGAAAAGCCCTGCATCCCCGTTCTGAATGGTTGCTATCACCTGCTCGGCGCTGCCGTCAGAATTGGCGATCCTTAACTCGATGACATTACGCCGAGGGACGGCGCGTTGGAAAGCAAACTGCTTGCCGTCCGGTGAAAACGTGACGGGCGAATCGACATCCGCGATCATTCGCCGGACGGGACCTCCCAATAGAGGAACTGAGTACAGATATTTAAAGTAAGGCTGGTTCGGGTCAGACCGAACGAAGTAAACGTAGTCGCTGTTCGGTGAGAATGTGAGGCCGTGGAATGCGGGGCCAACGGGTAGGATCTCCACATCGCTACCCGTGGATATCTGGCGCAAGCGAAGGCTTTCGTCTTTGCCGAGTCTGAGCGAGTAGACGACGTAACGGCCATCCGTAGAAATGCCAACGTCAGTCGCTCTTCCGCTGTCTGTCAGCTTTGTCATACGCACGTTTGTGAGCTCAGGAGCGCCAGGTCTCAAAAACAGCATCGAAGTTACGATCACAACAAAAAACAGACACGCAATGGCCGCTGAGAGTACGTAAGGCAGACCGGACACGCGCGACCGGAGCCATTGGGCAACCGCGCTTATGTTTTCGTGGCTTGGAGGACTGGCAGGTTGTAGCTGGTCAGTCACGGCAGGGGCATTCGCAGTACCGACGCCAACCCCTTTACCGACTGCACCGATAAAGCGATAACCCTTCCTAGGTAGCGTTTCGATAAAGCGTGGATGCTCAGCGGAATCGCCCAAGGCCTCGCGCAAACGGTTCACGGCTTTGTTCAAACTAACATCGAAGTCTACGAAAGTATGAGAAGGCCACAGCTCCCGTTGGAGTTCTTTCCGAGTGACCAACTCTCCGGGCCGGCTTAACAGTGTCACGAGTATTTGAAACGGTTGGCCGGGGAGGACCACCGTGTTGCCGTTCGTGCGAAGCTCTGCCGTCCGAAGGTCGAGCTCGAACTCGCCGAACGAAACTGCGCCAGGGAATCGGGTAGGAATGGACATCGTGCTGCCCCAGCGGGTTCGGCAGAGTTTACCATCACCGGGAAGAAAGTTCTAGAAATCAACGACTTCTGCGGAGTATTAGAAAGTCACGCAAAAGTCACATCGATGGCATTGCTAGCAAACTGCTGTCCGTCCAGAGTCTGCGGAAAGCGGCTCCTGCCACCAGGCACCGGCCGCTCGTAACAGAGTTCCCAAACCTGGAGTAGGTGTATCTCATGAGATCAATGAATCTCGCCGGTTCCTCACGGTATCGATTCTGTTCTTTGCCGGAGCAAACCCTTCGACTGCCCAACACTTGCCTTCCTACACTAAGGACGAAGCACCACCAGTACAGGTTCATCGACTTGGGCACGCTCGGCGGCTCTGTGAGTTATGAGTCTCCCAACGGCGAGGGTAATCAAATTCTCAAGGATTCCGGCGTCATTGCGTTCTCGGCAGACACCTCTCTTCCCGATCCGCACGCACCCGATTTCTGCTTCAGCCCAGAATGCTTTGTGACTCATGCTGTCCGACCTACCCAGGTCAGCCCAGTCATCCAAAATTTGAGAAAAGAATCACAGGGGCGCTATGAAATCCAAAACATTGACGTGCATTACCGCGATAACCTTATTGGCTACGCTGGCGCTGCCGGCTCAACTGGCCGCGCAGCATACTCGATACAAACTGATCGACCTCGGCACGCTAGGCGGTCCCGCGAGCTATGAGTCCGTGAATGGTGAGGGCAACCAGATCCTTAACAATTCCGGGGTAATTGCCTCGTCGGCGGACACGTCCATACCCGATCCCACCGCGCCAGATTTCTGCTATACCCCGAATTGCTTTGTAACTCACGCTATCCGATGGAAGAACGGCACTCTTACGGACCTCGGTGCACTTCTTGCAAACTACGGCAGCGCGGCTGGCGCTATCAATGCACGTGGATGGATCACAGGTCAATCGCAAAATGGCGTAATCGATCCGGTGACCGGGTTGCCGGAGACCCGTGCTGTTCTCTGGAAGGAGAATGAAATCATCGACCTTGGAACGCTTGGCGGTAATGAGAGTTTAGGCATCTATGTCAATGACGGTGGTCAGGTTATCGGAATGGCAACGATCAACACGGACCCCGATCCCTCATTTCTCGGCGCGCCGACCCATACCTTCATCTGGAAAGATGGAGAAAAAGTGGATCTCGGTACCCTGGGCGGTCCCGATGCTTTCGTCAGCGTTGGCTGTGTAAATCAGCGCCAGGGACTAGTAGTTGGAGGGTCACTTACAAGCTCGATTCCGGACCCTATTGCTGGGGTTCCGCCCCAAGATCCCTTTTTGTGGGAAAACGGCACAATGCTAGATCTCGGCACGCTTGGAGGGACCTTTGGTTACGCACAGTGCGCGAATAACCGAGGCCAAGTCATCGGTGTATCGAGCCTCGCAGAAAACCCTTTCGCTTGTTTTCCGCCGGAGCAACCCGGACCCGGCTGTCATCCATTTCTATGGGAGCATGGAGTGCTTACGGACCTAGGCACCTTGGGAGGGGACAAAGGGACGCCAATTTGGATCAACGATGCCGGGGACGTCGTGGGTGAAGCAGATTTGCCAGGAAGTCAAACGAGCCATGCCTTTCTGTGGCGCAAGGGCGTCATGATTGACCTGGGGACGCTCGATGGCCCTAGTCACGCGACAGCAATCAACTCCCGTGGTCAAATCGTTGGCTATTTTCGCCTTAGTGATCGTACAGAGCCACCCAAGCGGCACCCTTTCATCTGGGAGAAGGATGGACCCATGCTCGACTTGAACACCCTGATTCCAGCGAACTCAGATCTGGAATTGGTAACTGCTGTTAACATCAACGAGCGAGGAGAAATTGTCGGTGTAGGGGTTACTGGCCGTTGTTTTCCCGATTTCTGCGGTCATCTCTTCCTTTTAATCCCATGTGCTGCAAGTGATACTCAGGAGTGCGAAGACAACGGCGAGGGCACAAACGCGGCGGTTCAAAGCAATCCCGTGCCCGCCATTAACAGCTCTACAACCCCGTCGCCTCAACGCCGTCCGACGCCCTGGCGGCATGGCGCGCGCAAATGGCGCAGCGGTATCGCATTCCGCGCCTCGACGCGCCAAGGGATTAGTTGCCGGCGACTCGATTTTTACTCAGTCGACGCAACTAGGCGATCGCACTCATAATGCGGACCATCGGCTCTCCTTCGCCAAAATCACAAGCGACTTTAAAATCACTGGATTACCAAGAGGCTGTCGACGAAACGTACCGAGCAGAAGTTGCAGCTGCCTGAGCATGAGTCGGATTTCTCGGCTTCATTTAGGAAGATGAGAAGCGACTAAATCGCTGACTATTAACTGGCTAATCTTTCGTCATTTTTCTTCTGTATGGATCCTCTGCAGTTGGGAAGCGACAGCGCGGAGACGCTTGTCGAGGCGCTGTAATGTACGGCGGCTTTTCTCATTGCCTAGCTGACGGCGGTACATTTCCAGAAGATGACGTGTTGCTTCCAGTGCCTGAAGGATAGTGGGGAGACCGGCGCTAGGAATGTCTTTGGGGAGCGCGAGCGTGGGCAGCCGATGCAAGTGGGCAGCATTCTGGCGGGCCTGGTGGAATTCGCGTTGTAAGTCCTGCTGAGTAACCTCCAGATACCGCAAGGTCATGCGGATATCTTTGTGGCCGAGCAGCTGCATTAGGGCCGGGAGGCTGACCCCCAGCCGCAACATCTCCGTCGCAAAGGAGTGCCTCAGGCGGTGCGGTGTGACATGGGTGGAACAACCGGCACGCTTTGCGATCTGGTCTAACACCGAGCGAAGAGTCTTATCCAAGGTTTGGCGGCGACTGCGTGGTAGTAACAGTAGTTGCGACTTCGCCAAGTAGGCCGAGGGGGCCGAAGTACGCAAGGCAAAGATACGTTCCAGGATCTGCCGGAGTTCAGGATCGGCGGGAACCAAGCGCTCGGTATGCAGCTTGCCGAGCGGGACATGCAAGGCCCAGCGGTCTGCTTCGAGCTGCCGCAGGCAGTCCAGAGATAGATCGAGGCATTCGCCGATGCGGATTCCAGTGGCGCGAATGAGCAGGAGGGCATTCGCCGCCAGACTATCGGTTCGCCGCAATTCCTGATGCAAGAGTTGGTCCTCCTGGAGAGAAAGCGATCTGGGAAGATAGCGCGGTTGCGCTGGGAAGTCTTCGCGGCGGATGAAGTCGGGTGGAATGGAATGGCCGTTGGTCGTCAGATTCTGCAGCACTCTCCGGAGGCGAATGAGATAGTGGAAGCGGGTTGCGTTGCTCAGTGGCGGTTGTTGTTCGCTCAACCAACGGAACCAGCTGAGAAGATGGGGATCGCGGCGCAATTGAGAGAGGCAGTGAACCTGTGGGAAGGCAGTACGGAGAAAGGCAAAGAAGCGGCGCCCAATATATCGATATTCGGCCACGGTATTAGGCCGCAAGCTGAGGCAAAGCGTTTGGATATGCGTTTCGAAGATCTGTTCGAGGCTGGGGCGGGATGAGCTCATGAGATTTGTGAGGAATTTAAGCGAGCCCGCTTCTCGATGGCGCGAGCGTATTCGCGCCAGACATCCTGCGGGGCGAGTTGGACGTACAGCATTGTGGTTGCGATTTGTGCGTGGCCCATCAGGTGTTGCAAGGCGGGTAGTGACATCCCCGCCCGCACCATGTCCGATCCAAAGGTGTGTCGGCAATTCCGCATGATAAATAGCCGACACTATTCCGCGTTCCGAACTATTACCGAGTGACTGGAGAGGCCTTTGCGCTTGGGGCGAAATCACTGCACAAATGCAAGCGGAGTTCTCCAACCACTCGGCATAGTTTGGAGCCTCTACAGGTGGTTAAGGAAACCAAGGAGTCGGTCTCCTGGTCGATACTGTTTGAATTTGCCCTTAAGCGGTTTCGTTTTGCTGAGCGCCTTCTCCTTCATCGCCAGTGTGGCCTCCAGATAGATTTGAGTTGTTTCCACAGATTCATGCCCGAGCCAAAGGGCGATGACTGAGCGATCCACACCCCCTTGCAGAAGGTCGAGGGCCATGGTGTGTCGAAGAACATGAACGGTGACGCGTTTGCCCTTTAATGACGGACAAACCTTTCCGGCAGTTCTGATATGGCGGACGAACACGTAATGTACGCCATCGGGAGTGAGACGAGTGCCTCGGGCATTGGGGAAAAGAACTTGCCCGTCGCCGCGTGCTGGTTCGCGGAGCCAGGCTTTCAGCACGGCGACCGTGGGTCTAGCGAGAGGTACACAACGTTCCTTGCGGCCCTTCCCGATCACGCGAACATGAGCACCTGTACTGAGTGTGACATCCTTGCGTGTCAGCCCGGTCATTTCCGACAGACGGAGGCCCGTCTGTGCCGCCACCCGGAGGAAGGCGTGATCGCGCCGGCCAAACCAGGTGTGTTGATCGGGCGCGGCGAGCAATGCCTTGACCTCCGGACGGGTGAGAAAATGCACCTGAGTCCGCGTGAAACGCTTGCTGGGGATGGCCAGCACTCGTTGGATCTGGGCAGCATGGTCCGGCGCTTCGAACGCAGCATACCGAAAGAAGGAGTGGATAGCGGTCAGCCGCAGATTCCGACTGCGTGCGCTTAGGCCTCTATGCTTCTCCAAGTGATCGAGAAATGCCACGATCAAGGGGGCATCGATGGCCTCGAACGTCAGTTGCGCAGGCGGCGTGTGCAATCGCTGTTGCACGAACTTCAGCAACAAACGGAAGGTATCGCGATACGAACTGATCGTATGCGGGCTGGCCTGCCGCTGCTGCATGAGCCGTTGGGTGAAGAACCGTTCCAAAAGTGGAGCGAAGCTGGTCGTGGTCGTTTTCATGGCTGACCCTACCAGCAGCGTTCCAAGCGAGACATCGCCTCGCGCATCAGCTCCGGCCATGCACTGAGGTACCAATAGGTATCGCTGACGTGAACATGGCCGAGGTAAGCGGACAAGTAAGGCAACTTTCGCTCGACGTCTTTGCCGGAGCGGTACCAACGCAACAGGGTCATCGTCGCGAAGCGGTGCCTCATATCATGCAGGCGCGGCCCGTGACGATCGGATGGGCCACGCAAACCGATCTTGCGGGATAAAGCATAGAACGTTCGGTGAATCTCGCCGCGATCCAACTGATTGCCCCAGTTGGAGAGAAACACGTAAGATGAAACCGGATGTTTAACCCACCGTCGATTCCGTCGCGCGAGGTAGTCGGCCAGAACGCGACGGGTCGACGGATGGATGGGGATTAGACGAGTCTTGCCGAACTTCGCATTTCGGATAGTCAGCACACCTGCCTGGAGATCCACATCCTGAAGCTCGAGATTTAACGCTTCGCCGAGACGCAAGCCTGTGACAGTCAGTAATCCGAACAGGCAGTGGTATGTCCAGGGCCGCAGCCCGCCGCGGGCGGGCAGCGCAAGTGCCGCACGTAATAAACCCTGTATTTCCTTGGTGCTGTACAGATATGGTTGGGCTCGCTTGGGGTGATAGCGCAATAAACCCTCCGGAGGAATCTGCGTTCGTGGGTCGGTCGCACTCCGATGACGCGCGAAGATTCGTACGACGCCCAAGCGCTGTGCCCACACCACCGGTTGTACGGTCGATGGTTGCTGCGCCCAGGCGAGCGCCAACCGGGTTGTGATGTACGAGGCGCGGTGCTTTTCCATGAATTTGACGAAGGCCAGCAACAGCTTGCCGGCCTTATACAGCTTGTATCCCAAGCTGCGGCGCAAGTTCAGGTATTCGTGGACGGCCTGGCGGAGTGTGTTCATCGCACACCTCCCGGCCACCGCAAAGTCAGAGCGCGCAAGGAATCGAGATCGACCTTCGTATAAAGCTTTGTTGTTTCGGGGTCGTGGTGCCTCAACACCTCGCCGATCTCAGCCAGTGAGGCGCCGTGGCGCAGCATCTCGGTGGCTAGCGCATGGCGAAACTGATGCGCACCGTTGGTCGGTCCCCGGATGCCGGCACGTGCGAGGTTCTGCTGAACCAGGGATGCGATGCTCCCAGGACCGCGAAGGCCGCGGATGGGTGCGTTGGTCCGCAAGAAGACGCGCCGGCTGTTGCTCTGCGGCCGCCCGCGCCGCAGGTACTTAGCAATTGCAGAGCCCACGTCCGCGGGCAAGGGGAGGACACTGCGTTGGCCTTTCCCTTGAACGCTCAAGGATCCGGCATCCCAGTCAATGTCTTCCAGTTCGAGTCGCACCACTTCGCCCGCTCGCAATCCCAGCCGAGCAAGCAAGAGCAGAATCGCGTAGTCGCGGCATCCGATCGCCGTACTCCGATTGACGGAGGCCAACAGCTGACGCACGGCATCCGCTGGAATCGCGCGGGGGATCGACGGCATCGACCAGTTAGCGACGGTGGGGACAGCGGCGCCCAAATCGCACGTGACCTCTCCACGGTAGCGCGCGTAGTGCAGGAACGATCGCAGCGCCGTTGTCAGGAGTTTGGCGCGCTTCAAATGCAGGCGCCGGGCTTGGCGCTGGACAAATCCCACCACATCGCCTGCACATAAGTGTGACAACGTCACTGGTCCGTTGCCGAATCGATCGACAAGGAATTCACGGGCGAACGGCACGTAATAGAGGATGGTCACCTCCGCCAGCAACCGCTCGTCGCGCAAGTAGCGCTCGAACGCCTGTACAGCTTGCTCGACCGGAGTCAATCGTGGTGGTGGGGCCTTTTCGGCGGGCACTGCGCCCTGACGGCGCAGAAAGTCGAGGAACTGTCGCAGCGTGGAAGCATCGTTTCGCTGGATCTTTACGTGATGCGCTCGAGATCGCAGATATCGAGCTGGATGCACCGAGGAAACACGATGCACGCTGACGCCTTGCTGCCCAAGCCATCGGCTAAAACAGGCCGCCAGCATAACTCTCCGTCGTCGGGAGGGGAAGGCGTACCCTTCCTCGCGTACCCACCTCGCGAACCCAGGAATGTCTGCTGACAGTGGACCCTCTAACGGCTGAGAAAGAACCACATCATCATCGACAATGCACTTCATAGTTGACACCCTTTCTTTCAATCCCTGTGGATTGAAGAGGCCAAACTATGTCGACTCAGTGTCGATTGCGAGATGGAAAACAGCGCAAGAAAGAAATTACCCGGCAATAGTTCGGAACGCGGAATAGTGACGAAACCGATGAGGGTTGGCCTGGCGCACTTGGCTCAACATCCGATGATGGCGAAACAGCGAGCGGAGGCCGACAGAGGTCATGGCCTGAGCGCGGTGCCGGCCTTTCAAGGAGACGAACAATGCTGGCGAGTGGGTCAGCGGCCTTTCCAGGCGCAAGTAGCGTTCGAGCACTTCGAGGATTTCCGGGGGCAGCGGCACAACGCGCTTCTTGTTCCCTTTGCCAAGCGCACGCAGCTGTCCCTCGGCGAGTTGCAAATCTTCTAGCTGCAGAGCCAAGACTTCGCAAGAGCGCAGGCCATCGAGGAGCATCAAGCCCACCAGAGCCAAATCGCGATAGGTGCGGAAACTTTGCCAGAACTTGGCGACTTCTTCCGAAGAGAGCGGCACGATGACCCGCCGATCTTGTTTGAGGCGGAGGCCTCGAGCCACAGCAGGGCGGGGCCGACCGCCGCTAAGCGGGAACCGTTGGGTATAGCGGCGCTGGAAATGTACTTTGCTTGCGGAAATTTCTTGCCCCATGTGGAAGCGATAGCAACAGCGCACTGTGCCCAGGCGATGATTCACGGTCTGTGGTGTGGGTTTGGGCTGCTGCTCAAGTTGATGACGAACATAGTCCAGAAGGGTGGACTCAGTGATTTCCGCAAGCGACTGATGTTGCGGTTCGAACCAGCGAGCAAAGTCAAGGAGGTCGTAAGCGTAGATCCGAAGCGAACAGGCGGAGAGTTGTCGGATGCGCTGACCATCGAGGAAGACGTTGGCCCAGTCCAACTCTCGCCCCTGATCGTCGCGTATACGATACGGGGAAGTACTGGCGGGTACGGTAGGCTGATAGATCACGGAGAGCTTCATTGCGGTCGGTCACCTCGAAATCCCCAGCGTTCCAGCAACTGCTTGACGCTCTCCAGATCCGAAGCCGCTTCCCGCTGTACATCTCTGCGCACTGGCCGGGGAGAGGAACTCGAGCGCAGGGTGTGGTCGGGCCGCGAGCAGGAACCGTCATGCCCTTTCCGAGGAGTGCAAGCGGGCAAGTCCAGCACCTGGTAAATACCGCCTTCATAGGCAATCAGGTCTCGGGTCACCAACTCGTTGCGGGCCGCTTCCAGTTCGTGGGGAAAACGAATGTCCAACAACTCTGCCAGACGCGCGTCGGAGTAAAAGCTGACG
>Ga0306921_10006554_pt1 | contig 12155 bp, 13 predicted proteins | sample sta12Cox44000080_FD_203760 | JGI IMG/M metagenome (GOLD analysis project Ga0306921, IMG submission 203760) | Lab enrichment of tropical soil microbial communities from Luquillo Experimental Forest, Puerto Rico - statoxic.12C.oxic.44.000.080 (v2)... | ecosystem: Environmental > Terrestrial >... | reverse complement strand
CGCTGCCACAGCGGGTGCGCAGCCGTGGATCGCCGTCGGCGTCCTCCAGCTTGCCGCCGGGAAAGACCAATGCGCCGGAGAAGGCGTCGACCTGCTGATGGCGCACCACCATGAAGACCTCGAGGCCTGAGTCGGCGTCGCCGGCCTTGGACGGACGCAGCAGCAACACGGTCGTCGCCGGCCGCGGCGCCGGCGGTGCTTTCTTGGGCATATCGTTCATGGCGCCATTGTCCTACATTGCAGTGAGTTGTGTCATTGGCCGGCGCCTGCAGCCGGACGGCTGGTTCCGCAGAGAGGAGGCGACCATGTCAGCAACTGGTGATACCGGCCCGCATACGCTGGCCGACGGCATCCGGGTCCTGAGGGACAAGTGGGGATGGATCGTGGCACTGGGCGTGATCTCGATGATCGCCGGCGTGATTGCACTGGGCAGCGTGGTCATGGCCACCGAGTCGGCGGTGTTCATCGTCGGCATCATGATGCTGGCGGTCGGCGTGATCGAAATCTTCACCGCCTTCAGCGCCCGCGGCTGGGGCCGGTTCCTTCTCTGGCTGCTGCTCGGAATCCTCTACGTGTTCGCCGGCTTCATCTGCCTGCAGAACCCGTTCCAGGCCGCTGTCTGGCTGACCCTGATGCTGGGCGTCGCGCTGATCGTCGGAGGACTTGTGCGCATCTTCCTGGCGACGCAAATGAAGCAAGGGACGCCGTGGGGCTGGGTGGTGTTCTCGGGCATCCTGAGCTTCCTGCTCGGCCTGATGATCGTCGCCAAGTGGCCGGCCTCGAGCTTCTACACGCTCGGCATCTTCCTCGGCATCGACCTGATCTTCATCGGCTCCGGCTGGCTGTCGGTCGGGCTGGCGCTCCGGAAGAAGGTGTAGTTGCGCCACTACGTCTGTCTCCCGGGCGCCTGGATGGGCGCCTGGTCCTGGAAATTCGTCCTCGACCGCCTGCACGCCGCCGGCCATGACGCGCGCGCCCTGCCCTTTCGCGGCGTCGGCGAGCGCGCCGCCGAGCTGTCCCCCACCCTCGACAACGACGTCTTCCTCGCCGACACGCTGGCCGCGCTCGAGAAGGACGATCTGCGCGACATCGTGCTGGTCGGCCACAGCTTCGGCAGCCTGATCGCGACCCTGGTCACCGATCGCGCGCCGGAGCGGATCGGCCATCTGGTGATCATCGACGGCGGCATCGCCCAGGACGGCCAATCGATCTTCGGCCGCATCCCCTCCCATATCGTGGCCAAGCGCAAGACGCTGGTGCAAACGGTGAACGGCACCGAGGTGCTGCCGTTCGCGCCGGTCGGCAGCCTGATCATCGACGATCCGCAGCTTGCCGCCTGGACGCACCGCCAGCTCACGCCACATCCGGTGGCCTGCTACACCAAGCCGATCCGGCTCCATCACCCGGCGGGCAACGGCCGGCCGACGACCTATATCGCCTGCACCAGGCCGCGCTATCCGGTCTCGGCCGGCATGCACGAGAAGGTCCAGGCCATGCCGCATATCCGCTTCCGGCCGATCGAAGCCGGCCACAACTGCATCATCTCGGCGCCGCATCTGGTGGCCGACGAGCTACTGGCGATTCCGCAATGAGCGAACAACTGATGATCCTGGTCGCCGGGCCCTACCGCTCCGGCACCAACGACGACCCGGCGCTGATCCAGCGCAACGTCGACGCGATGGAAGACATGGCCCTGCAGGTGTTCCGCCGCGGTCATCTACCGGTGCTCGGCGAATGGTTCGCACTGCCGCTGCTGAAGCACGCCGGATCGAAGAAGATCGGCGATGCGGTGTTCGACGAAATCTTCCACCCCGTCGCGCGCGAGCTGATCGGCAAATGCGACGCCGTGCTGCGCATCGGCGGCGCCTCAACCGGCGCCGACGACATGGTGGCGACTGGCCGACGGCTCGGGAAGCGCATCTTCACGTCCATTGGCGACGTGCCTGCGCGGCCTCGCTCTTAGGGCTCGCGACGGAAATCGACCTGCCCGCGGCCGCTTTTGTCGACAGCCGCGCACGATGCCATTTCATCACTCACGCGATGACAGGTGAGCTGCGACGCCATCCACCGGGTCGGCGGCTGGCCTTCACACATGACGGTGGGTTGGTTGGCGACCAGCGCGCCGTTGCTCCAGAACTTCGCCGTCACCGGAGCTCTGCAGATCCACCGACCCGTCGGACCGACCATGACTTGCTCGTGCTGGCCACCGCCCTCAGCATCGAAGCAGATCCGGCCGGCCTTCATTGTGACTCGTTCCTTCCTGCCATCGTCGAACGTGCGCGTCACTGGCACGTCGTGGCCGAGCACCCAGCAGCCTTTCAGCGTCCCGAGATCGCCCTTGGACCAGCGCTCGGCGGGCAAGGCAGGCCCGGCGGGCTTGCAGTTCTCTAGCTGCTTGCGGAGATCGTCCTGACGGCTCGCCAGCTCGACCTTGAGCTTCTTTTCGATGTTGTGCTCGTCCTCGAGCGACGCCTTGAGCGCCGGCACCGGATCCGGCACGGCAACGGCGGGGGCGGCCGCCGGCATCTGAATAGCGGACAGCCTGACCGCCGGCACGACCGGCACGAAGACGCGCAACAGCCACGCGGCGATCAGCAGCAGAAGCAGCAGCATCAGCCCGAACAGCAGGGCCGCCCACCATCGTCCGAAGTCCACGCTCCGAAACATCGCGGCAGCGTATACTTCTAGATTAAGGCGGCAACGAAGCGGTCCGCCATCTTCTCGACGGTGAAGGACGCGGCAACGTGAGCGCGCGCCGCGTCACCCAGGCGCCGACGCAAGTCGGAACTGGCGATCAGTCGCTGCAACGCCTTCGCCAGAGCCTCCGGATCGTCCGGTGCCACCAGCAACCCTGTCTCGCCATCGCGGACGACCTCCGGAAAGGCGCCGGAGCGGGCCGCGATTACCGGCAGGCCGTACGCGCCGGCTTCGATAGCGGTCATGCCGAAGCCTTCGTCGACGGCCGGTGCTACGACGATGTCGAGCTCGCGATAGATCGCGGCCCTGTCGGCGATGAATCCCGGCCAGCTCACGCTGCCCGAGAGGCCAAGCGACGTGATGCGCTCTTTTATGCCCTCGTCGGCGCCGCCGATGATGCTCAGCCTGCACGAGCCGGCCGGCAGGCGGGTCAGCGCTTCGAGCAGCACCCCGTGACGCTTCTGGGCGCTGAATCGCCCGATGATGCCCAACCGCGGCGGGCCAGCCGATGGCGGCACTCGTCCGGACGCGGGGAGCGACGTTCCGTTGTGCACGATCGCCAGCGGCTTTCGGCGCAGCGGCGTGCGGCGCGCCTTGTCGGCCAAAAACTCTGACACGCAGATGATCCGTCGCACCGACGCGCCAATCACACGGCCGCCGATAGGATGGTGCATGATACGTTCGGGCTCGCCGTGCAGATAAAGCATTCGCCGTGCGCCAGGCAGGATCAGCGAGCAGAACAACAGCGATTGTGCCTCGCCGAACACCACCCAGTCGGGTCGCAGCGTCGCGGCGACGGCGCGTATGTCGCCCGCGGCCTCGCGCAGCGCATACAGCGTGCCGCGCGTCCAGTTTGGATTGTTGCGATAGATCCGACCGAGAAAGACTTCGTGATGCTCGATGCCGGCCGCGTCCAGCATGGGCAGATAGGCGCCGTCGTGCCAGCCACTGACGATGGCGACCGTGCGATGGCCGATCGCGTTCAGCCGCGCCATCAGCGACAGCAGCGCCACCTCCATGCCGGTGACGGTGGCACCGCCGGCGAAGAACAGGAACTTCATCCGGTCGATTTTAACGCCTCAGAACGTCTCCTTGTACGGCCTGAGATCGATCTCATGCGTCCAGGCGCTGCGCTGCTGGGTGTGCAGGTGCCAGTAGTTGTCGACGATCGGCTCGACCTTGAGGAGACCGTCCGGACCCACCTTCTCGGCACGGTCGGGCATCCGCGACAGCAGACGGTCGCCCTCGATGCCGCCGTCGATGATGACGTGCGCGACATGGATGCCCTGCGGGCCGAACTCACGGGCCATCGACTGCACCAGCAGGCGCAGCCCGCCCTTGGTGGCGTTGAAGGCGGCAAACCGCGGTCTGCCGCGCATCGATCCCGAGGCGCCGGTGAAGATGACGGTGCCGCGGCCGAGCGGCGCCAGCCGGCGCATCGCCTCGCGGCCGAACAGGAAGCCGGCGAAGCAACCGACCCGCCAGGAGTCCTCGAAGTGCTGGGCGGTCATCTCGCGGAAGTCGACGGCAGCATTGTTGCCCATGTTGAACACGAAGAGGTCAGCTGGCGCTCCGTCGTCATCATCGGCCATGGCCTTGTCGAACAGCTTGATGACCTGGTCTTCCTTGGTGCCGTCGACGGTGACGGCGGTGGCCGAGCCGTTGCTCTTGCGGATGGTGTCGACGACCTTGTCGATCTTGGCCGTCGTGCGGCCGGCCACCAGCACGTGGTAGCCCTCCTTGGCGAAGCGGCGGCTGGCGGCACCGCCGATGCCACGCTCCGCGCCCACGCCCAACACCAGTGCTTTCGGCTTCTTGGCCATGTAAATTCCTCGAGGAAAGTGGTTTCGTGAAACTTGCGGCGGACCCGGCGGCTTCGCTACGGTCCGCCCGCATGAAATTACCTCCGTATCCCATGATCGATCTCGATCTCGGCGCGCCGCTCGACCGCCACCGAGCCACCGTCCAGAAGGAATGGATCGACTGGAACGGCCACATGAACGTCGGCTACTACGTGGTCGCCTTCGACAAGGCGACCGACGTGTTGTGCGAGCAGTTCGGCTGCAGCTGGGACTACACGCGCCTGAAGATCGGCATGACCTTCGTGCTCGAGGCGCACGTCACCTACGACCGCGAGGTCAAGGAAGGCGATCCGTTCAGGATCACTACCCAGATCCTCGACCACGATGCCAAGCGCATCCACTACATGCACCTCATGTATCACGGCAGCGAAGGCTACCTCGCCGCCACCAACGAGCTGATGCTGATGAACATCGACTACGAGAGCCGCCGCGCCGCGCCGTGGCCCGAGTGGGCCATGCCGCGCATCGAGAAGATGGCCGCCGCACACGCGAAATTGCCGCGGCCCGTGCAAGCCGGCCGCCTGATCGGCATCAAGAGGAAGTAAGCGTAAAAATGCTCGTCACCCTGCCCTACGAGATGCCGGAGCTCGTCACCACGGCACCCATCGACATCCATCGCTCGACCGTGCTGCCCGAATGGGTCGACTGGAACGGCCACATGAACGTCGCCTTCTATGTGCTGGCCTTCGACCAGGCCTCGGGCGCCTTCATGCGCAATATGGGGCTCGGTCGGAACTACGTGGAAAGCAAGTCCGGCATGACCTTTGTGCTGGAAACCCATGTCACCTACGACCGCGAGATGCGCGGCGGCGCGCCGATGCGCTTCACGACCCAGCTGCTTGCCCGCGACGCCAAGCGCGTGCACCTGTTCCACGAGATGTTCCATGCCGAGCGGGGCTACCTGGCGGCGACCAACGAAACGATCGTGATGAACATCGACTATGCCAGCCGTCGCTCCGCTCCCTGGCCTATGCAGGCCGCCGAACGGCTGGAAGCGATCTGGACCGCCCACAAGGGCCTGCCGCGCCCGGCCAAAGCCGGCCGGATCATGGGGCTTGCGAAGAAGTCCTAGCCTTGCCCAAGGCCACGACGTCCTGGGCGAAGATCATTTCTTCCTGGCCGACCAGCGTCGGGTCTCGCGGCGCGGCGAGATAGCGCGCGAACAGCCAGACCCCGTCGCGCGGATTGTCGACGATCTCGGCCTCGGCGCCGCTCGCGAGCACGACCGAGGTGCCCGGCGCGAGGTCGCGGATATTGATCGGCCCGCTCATTCGGCGGCTTTGCGCTCGTTGAGGCGCCAGGTGGCGAGCTGCGACCAGTCGTCGGCCTCCATGAACTCGGCCCAGCGACGGTAGAAATTGCGCATCGGCTGCTCGCTCGACTGCACTTCGGTGAGGTCGATGACCTCGCCGGGCACGCGGAGGCCTTGGTACTCGTAATCGGTGACGGCGGTGCCTGAGCCCTGATCGTAGTTGTAGGGGTGCCGCCGGGCGATCGTGCCGCGGCTCGCGGCATGCGCGTAGTTCCAGTTCTCCATGTCGTCCTGCTCGGTCATGCCGGCGGGGCCGGAGTAGCGGATGTAGTAGTCGCGCAGGAATTCCTTGACCTCCTTGGGTGCGTCGCGATCGACGAAGAACCAACGCCAGCATTCGGTCTGATGCGGCCCGCGCGGGTGCCACGCGGCCATCGTCCGCGGCTGGCGCGACAGGAGCGCGGTGTTTGGGAAGATCTCGCCGGGCGCGCCGACCAGACGCGCCTCCTCACCGCGGAGACGCCGCTTCTCTTCCTCGCAGTGGCGGAAGTACTCGGCGACGATCGGCGCATTCAGGTAGGCCGGCGGCGGCGTTTGGCCGGCGGGCAGGACGTAGTGGATGGTCTGATGGCCACGATCGGGAATGCAGACGTGCAGCTTGCGGCTCACGTCGCGCTCGCCCATGTCGCGACGACTCGCCCCGGAGGGCCCTATCCCGGCCAGATCGACTGAGCGATGGCTGATGTTGTGATAGGTGTCGCCGCTGAAGTTCTCGGCCGGAAATTTCCAGTTGCACGGCACCAGCCATTTCTGGATGCCGCCCAGCACCTCGGCCTGGCCCTCACGCCCGTCCCAGCCGTCGAGCTGAAGGTCGAGATAGCGCGTGAAGTCGCCGAGATATTCGGCGAAGGGCGGCGCCGCCGGGTCCCAGGTGGCCCAGATCGAGCCCTTGTAGTTGCACAGCTGCGCGACCTCGACGAGGCCCCATTTCTCCTTGTCGAGCCGCAAATGGTAGGCCTCGCGGAAGTACGGCACGCCGACCAAGCGGCCATCTGTGCCGTAGCTCCAGCCGTGATACGGGCAGGTGAAGACGGTCGTCGAGCCTTCGTCGTAGCGGCACACCTTCATGCCGCGGTGGCGGCACGAATTGAGAAAGACGTGAATCCGGTTGGCGCGGTCGCGGCACAGGATCACCGACTCCTCGCCCATCGACGACACGAAATAGTCACCCGGCTTGGGGATCTGGCTTTCGTGCCCGACATGCAGCCAGGCGCGCGCGAAGACGCGCTCCTGCTCCTGGGCGTAGATGTCCTCGTTGACGAAGATCTCGCGGCTGATCTCGCCCGCTCGCAAATCGACCAGGCCGGAGCGATAGCCCCGTCGTTCGTTGATCGCCATGGCCGCCCCCTCAGATGAAGAAGGTCAGGTTCTTGGACAGCAGCACGTTCTGATCGAGGATAATCTTGCGCCGCGCCAGAAGCCAGCCTGCTCCGTTGCGCCTCAGCGAATCCTCGCGCTTGCCGACCAGGATGTCGGTCTCGGTTTCGACGCGATTGCGGTAGATCAGGAATCGGCAAGTGACCGAGACCTCCTGCGGTGCGGCAAGGGAAGGCTCGGCACCCTGCACCTGCACGTTGGTGACGAGATGCGACAGGCGCGAGCGCGGCTCCTCGGCCCAATGGATGCCGGTCTCGATCTGCTTCACACGCCGGCTCAACGTCTCCTTACCCTCGTCGAACCAGTTGATGTCGCAGCCCGAGCGGGTGAATTCGCGCTCGTCCTCGCCGAACTTGACGTTGCGTCGCATCGGCATCCAGTAGCGGACGTCGTCGGCCAGCAGATCGAGCCATTCCCGATAGCGCCGCTCGTCGAGCAACTCCGCCTCGCGATAGAGGAAGTCGGCTATTTCCTGGCCGAGCAACAGCCGATCAATGCGCGCGTCATGCCCAGCCATCGAGCGTCTCCCTCGCCGTCATCCCGAGGTCCCGTCGGACGGCGCACGCCGAGGAGTCTATGCCATACTCGATTTTTCCGAAATCGCCCGCCTGCAGAAGGATTGCGACGTGCCTGGACATTGCCAATGATGGCGGGTGAACGGGCAAGGGTGCACATGGCTTGGCGGATTGGGGTTGATATCGGCGGTACATTCACCGACGTCGCGGTGGTGGACGACACGAGCGGTCTCATCGGTGCCGCCAAGACGCTGACCACACCGCGTGATTTCGTGACCGGGGTGCTTGAGGCCCTGGGGTCCGCGATGCGGGCCTATAGCATCGCACCGAACGACGTCGGATTGCTGTGCCACGCCACGACGGTCGTCACCAATGCGCTGCTGGAGGGCAAGGGAGCTCGAGTTGGTCTCGTCGCGACTCGTGGCTTTCGCGACGTTCTGGAATTGCGGCGTTCCTCGCGCGGCGATCTCTATGACCTTTTTCAGGATCCTCCGGCAACGTTGATGCCGCGCCGCCGGCGGTTCGAGATCACCGAACGCGTCGGCGCAAGTGGGGAGATCGTGACGCCACTCGCCGAGACCGAAATCGACGGTCTGATCGCCGATCTCAAGGCAGCGCAGGTGGAATCGATTGCGGTCTCGCTGCTATTCAGCTTCCTCAATCCGACTCACGAGCAAAGGCTGGGCCGCCGGCTGCGTGCTGCATTTCCCGGCATTCCTGTTTATCTCTCATCCGAAGTGCTGCCGGAGATCCGCGAGTTCGAGCGGACCAGCACGACCGCCGTCTGCGCCTACGTCGGGCCGATCCTGGGCTCGTATTTGGCGAAGCTCGAGGTCGCGACAAAACAGCGAGGGCTGCCGCCACTCTACGTAATGGGCTCGAACGGTGGAGTCTTCGAAGCGCCGGAGGGCGTTGCCATGCCGGCGATGGCGGTAGAGTCCGGTCCGGCGGCCGGTGTCGTCGGTGCTGCCCTGGTTGCACGCCAGACCGGAAAGCTCGATCTCCTCTCGTTCGACATGGGCGGCACCACGGCGAAGGCCAGCCTCATTCGTGATGGAAAATACGAAACCACGCCGGAATACGAGGTTGGCGGCGGATCCAACGTGACGCGGTTCATGAACGGCGCCGGGCATCCGATCCGTGTGCCGGTGATAGATCTCGCTGAGGTTTCCGCAGGCGGCGGTTCCATCGCCTGGGTCGACCGCGCCGGTGCGCTCCATGTGGGCCCGACGAGTGCCGGCGCCGAGCCCGGCCCTGTTTGCTACGGCCGTGGTGGCACAGAACCGACCGTGACTGACTGTAACCTGATGCTCGGCTATTTCGGACGGCAATCGCTGCTTGCTGGCAACATGCCGCTGGATCATGCGGCAGCCGAAGCCGCGATCGGCAAGCGGCTCGCGGTCCCGCTCGGCGTGGACGCGCGGACCGCCGCGGCCGCGGTCATCGATATCGTCAACCACGCCATGGCGGAAGCGTTGAAGATCGTTTCGGTGCAACGCGGCCACGATCCTCGCGACTTCTCTCTGGCTGCATTCGGTGGGGCGGGCCCCCTACATGCAACGGCCCTCGCCGAGGAGCTTGGTATTGCGACCGTCGTTTGTCCTCCGATCCCCGGAGCGTTCTCGGCTTTGGGCCTTGTTGGCACAGATCTGCGGCGCGACTACGTGCGCACCGTTTACGCCACGGCGGCGATTGCCGACCCGTCCGTTCTCGAGGCGGCTTTCCGCGCCATGGAAGCTGAAGGCAGTGGCATGCTCGAGCGCGCCAACATCGACCCCGGTCGCCGCCGCTTTGATCGCTCTGTCGATGCTCGTTATGCGGGCCAATCGTATGAATTGAATGTCCCTATTTCTGGCGGCACTGTCGATGCAGCCGCGATCGGCGAAATTGCCGAGGCGTTTCACCTCCGACACGCGCAAACCTATGGTCATGACAATCGCGCCGAGCCGGTGCAGTTCGTCAGCCTGCGCCTCGCGGCGATTGGAATCATTCCGCCACTCGCCATTCGCCAGCAACCGGCCGCGGCCGGAACGCGGTCAGCAAAGCCACCCCGAGAAGTCTGGTTTCGCAGTACGGGGGCGATCACGGCTCAGGTGCACGATCGCGCAGGGATGGCCGAGGGAGCTGTCGTCCATGGCCCTGCCGTCGTCGAGAGCCTCGAGTCGACCATCCTGATCCCGCCCGGCTGGCAAGCGCGCATGGACAGCGACGGTTTCATCCTGATGACGCGGACAAACCAGGGAATCGCACAATGACGAGCCCACGCCACAAGGATCCAGCAGCCTTCGAGATCGCGAAGAATGCCCTCTTCAAGATCGCCGAGGAAATGCGGGTGATCTTGTGCAAGACCGCCTATTCCCCGATCCTGAAATCAGCCGGCGATTTCTCCTGCGGCGTGTTCGATGCCGAGGGCGCCATGGTGGCCCAGGGGATCGATCTGCCGATTCATCTCGGCTCCATGCCGGATGCCGTCCGTGCCATCGTATCGGCCTTCGGCAGCGACGTGCACGACGGCGACGTCTTCATCCACAACGACCCCTACTTCGGCGGCAGCCATCTGCCCGACGTCAACGTCATCCGTCCAGCCTTTCACGGCGGTCTGCTGCTCGGCTACACCTGCCTGCGTGCGCACTGGCCGGATGTGGGATCTGCGACACCCGGCAGCTATGGAGCGGTGACCGAGATTTACGGTGAAGGCTTGCGATTGCCGCCGCTTCGCCTCGTCTCCAAGGGGGTCATGAATGCCGACCTCGAGAAGCTCATCCTGGCGAACGTCCGCACGCCCGCCGAACGGCGAGGAGATCTCGGCGCGCAATTGGCCGCGACCCTTCGTGGCGTTCAACGGCTGCAGGAATTGGCACGCCGTTATGGCGTGCGCGAGATTGTCGAGACGATGGCGGAAGTCATGGACTACTCCGAGCGCCTGATGCGTGTCGCCCTTGTCGATCTGCCTGACGGCGAGGGCATGTTCGAGGATTTCTGTGACGGCGATGGCATTGCCGACGACGCGGACGGCAGCGACGCTCGATTCCGCGTGCGCATGCGCATCAAGAAATCGGGCGACCGGCTTCTGGTCGATTTCGCCGGCAGCGATCCGCAGGTGAAAGGCCCGATGAACGCCCCGCTGTCAGTGACGGCATCGGGCGTCTACTGCGGCCTGAAAATGGCGGTGGACCCTGGTAGCCTGATTCCACCGAACTCCGGCTGCTGGCGCGCGATTTCCATCGAGGCGCCGAAAGCCTCTGTGGTCAACGCGGCGTTTCCCGCGCCCGTGGTTTACGCCAATCACGAGATGTCGCACCGTATTGCCGACATGGTGATGGGTGCGCTTGCCGCGATCTGGCCGGATCGCGTCATGGCCTGCAGTCAGGGTACGTCTGCAGTCGTCACATTCGGTGGCGTCGATCCCCGCTCGGGGGCTCGCTATGTCTCCTACGAAACGATCAAGGGCGGCTTCGGCGCGCGTCCGAACAAGGACGGCATCAATACGATCGCCAGCGGCATCTCGAACACCATGAACACGCCGGTCGAGGTGTTGGAGATGGCATTCCCGCTTCGTGTCGAGCGTTACGCAGTGAACCCGGATACCGGTGGGGCGGGACGGTTCCGCGGCGGCTGCGGCGCCGTCCGCACCTGGCGCCTGCTGGAGGGAGCCGATGCCGTGGGCTCGCTCTGCATGGAGCGGATGACGTCGCCGCCGTTCGGACTGATGGGAGGCCAAGCCGGCGCCGCCGCCGTCGTCACGCTGGCCACGCCCGACGGCAAGTCGCGCAAGCTTCCCTGCAAAGGAGCATTCCAGGCGCCGGCGGGCTCCGTGATCGACATGATCACCCCTGGCTCCGGCGGCTTTGGTGCCCCGGACAAGCGCGCGGCCGCCGCCATTGGCCGGGATCTCGTCGACGGCTACGTGACCCCCGACGGGGCAACCCGTGACTATGGCGTCGAAAATCCGGATGAGCTTCTGACGCGCGCAAAGACGGAAGACTGAGGCCTGTGACACCCTGACGTGGTCGGTCTAACGATCAGCCGCCAGCTTCTCCAGCGCCTCGCCGCTCAGCCGGTAGGGCAGCCAGTTCTTGATCCAGCGCAATCCGATCTTCTCGTAGAAGCCGCGGGCGGGGTTCCAGTCGAGCACGTTGAGGTCGATGCGCTTGTAGCCGCGGGCGACGCATTCCTTGGCTAGCGCAGCCATGAGCGCACGCGCGACGCCGCCGCGGCGCTGCTCGGGTACCACCCAGATGTCCTCGATGAAGATGCCGCGCGCGCCGGTCCACACCGAGTAGTTGAAGGTGTAGAGCGCGAAGCCGACCGGCTTGCCGGCGATCTCGGCAATCAGCGCGGCGAATTGCGGGTCCTCGCCGAAGCCGTCGCGCGCCAGGATCTGCGGCGAGG
>Ga0306921_10006552_pt1 | contig 12156 bp, 11 predicted proteins | sample sta12Cox44000080_FD_203760 | JGI IMG/M metagenome (GOLD analysis project Ga0306921, IMG submission 203760) | Lab enrichment of tropical soil microbial communities from Luquillo Experimental Forest, Puerto Rico - statoxic.12C.oxic.44.000.080 (v2)... | ecosystem: Environmental > Terrestrial >... | reverse complement strand
CTCCGATGGCATTCGTTCACCTTACACCCGCGCCGCCCGGCCACCGGGCGATTCTCGCGGTGATGCGCCGCAAGCGTCAGTACACCCTGCCGAGGAGTCGCAGCCTATGGGCGGCCGGTGATGGCCTGCAGGAGCAACAGCACGCCGATGCAGGTCAGCGCGAGATAGAGGTATTTGTAGAAGTCGTCTCCGTGCAGGAGACGATGATTGATGACGCGGCCCAGATAGACACCCAGAAAGGTGACCGGCAAAGCAAGGAGATAGTAATGGTTGACGGAACGTGTCCAGAGTCCGGCGAGCCAGTAGCCGGCCATGCCGATGATGCTGGCGGGCAGAAAATAGCCTTGCAACGTGGCGCGGAAATGCTGCGCGGACCAACGGCGCATGGCGCCGTAGATGACGAGCGGCGGGCCGTTCATGCCGTAGGCGCCGCCGAGAACACCGGCGGCGAATCCGCAGCCGAAGAGCCAGGCCTGATGGTCGCGGGGCAGTTCCCTGGGCAAGCGGCCCACCAGGGAGTAAATCGAGAAGAGCATAATGATCAGGGCCAGAGCGCCCTTGACGGCGCCCTGGTGATGGCTGGTGAGAAGCAGGAGACCGACGGGAATGCCGAACAGTGTGGCGAAGACGAGCCAAGCGGTACTGACGAGGTGAATCTTTTTCCAGTCCTGTACGACGACGATGGCGGCAACGGTAATGGAGACAAGCACGGCAAGCGGCGCGGCGACACCCAGAGGAATGCAAAACGCGAGCAGCGGCACGGCCACCAGCGCTTCGCCAAAGCCGAAGGCGGAGCGAATCAGAGTCGCGAGGAAAATGATGAGCAAAATGTAGCAGGTGGTCGCGTCGATCGAAGTCTCCAGGTCAGGCAGAAACATGATAAACGCAGCGGGGCCTTTTGGGCGGCCGGAAACGGTTGCGCCGCTTCGCGGCGAAAGGAGCGGCGGTCAAGACGACAACGCCGTCGCATGGCGCGTGGTCGCTGAAGTTGACCGCCCGGACGACCTCGTGCCGCGCGCGGAGAACTCACTCGGCCCGGAGGGAGTCGGCCAGCGACTGCAGATTTTGCGGGTGGACGCGGATAATGCCGCTGCGCGGGCTATCGACATCGGCGACAAGGAAAAAGGAAACGGACAGAGCGATCGGAAGAATCAACAACAGGATCCAGGAATGCTGTTCCGAGCGCACGCCGAGCAAGAGATTGCTGAAAAACGCGATGACCACGAGGAGGATCCAGGCAGCCAGGGGCACGCGGTTGCGCCAGGAGGCCTCGGTGTAGCCCTGAGAATTGAGCACGTCGTTCATACCGGAGAGAACCAGAGCGGTGACCTGGTCGCGGGGGTTGGCAACCGCCGTCACCGAATTCCAGAGACCGGTTTGCAGTTGGGCGGTGCGGGAATCGATTTGGCGGAGCACTTGGGCGTTTCGCGTGGTGTAGTAAAGAATGCGCGTGCCGGTGTATTCGCGGAGGAGTTGGCGAATTTTCGCAGCGTCCGCGGGAGGAACAAGGTCCGCTCGGAGGTACTCGGTGCCGATGGCGTTGGCTTCGGCTTCTTCGAGGTTTTTGCGCAGATCGTAGCGTGTGATGGCCATGGAGAAGGTGAAACCGATAATGAGGCCGAGAAGAGTGAGGGTGGCGCCAACTACGAGATCGAAATCCTTGTCGTCGACGATGACCATTCCACCGCGACGTTCACGGAAGTACACGCCGAGGCGTGCGGCAAAATACAGGAACAAGAACGAGACCGCCAACCAAATCACGGGATGACCAATAAGAAATACCATTCGCAGGATCCTCGCAGATGCTCGGGAAGTGTACTCCAGAAGGCAGCGGAAACAAGTGCGCGGAAGGCTGAAGACACCGGTATCTCGCGCGCAGGCAGCGGGCGAGGTACTATCCGGTGCGGGAAGGGAGTCGGGCGATGACAGAAAGGATCAGCAGGCGGCAATTCGTGGCGGCAGCGGGAGCGGCGGCGATGTTGGGCGGCGGGTTGACGCCGCACGCGTCTGGAGGCTTCGACGATGCATCGGCCCAGGTGAAGCTTTCCGAGGATCCGCCCTGGAACGAGCAAGGGATTTTGAACCTGGCGCACTCGCCGCACGCCAAGCTGCGAAACGTTCCGGTCCATGCCGTGCGGATGGATGCGGGGTTCTGGGCCTCGCGGCGGACCGCGAACGTGGAACGCAGCATGCCGTCGATGGGAAAACTGCTCGAAGCGAATGGGCGTATGGACAATTTTCGGCGGCTCGAGGGCAAGGGCAACGTGCCGCAGCGTGGTCCGGTGTATTCGGATTCGGATGTGTATAAATGGCTCGAGGCGGTTGGTTTCGCGCTGCAGAGCGCACCGCGGCCGGAGTTGCACGCGCTGGCGGAAAAGACGATCACCGAAGTGGTGGCCGCGCAGCACCGCGACGGGTACTTGAACACCTATTACGTCGACGACCGCGCAAAGCAACGCATGGAACCCAAGGCGCAACAATGGGGACACGAGTTGTACAACCTCGGCCATTTGTTGCAGGGAGCGACAGCGTATTACCGGGGTACGGGGGAGCGAACCTTGCTGGATGCGGGGATTCGATTTGTTGATGATTTTCTGTTGCCGACCTACGGGCCAGGAGCGGACAAAAAGCCATTGTTCTCCGGGCATCCGGAAATGGAAATGGCGCTGGTGGAGTTGTACCGGATGACCGGGGACCGGCGGCAATTGGCGCTGGCGGAATATTTATTGCACGGCGATGAGCGGATTCCCCTGCAGCACGAGAATTACGTTTACCACTTTTGCGGAATACCGTTCACTTCGCGAAGGCATCTGGAAGGCCACGCGGTACGCGCCATGTACGCGTGCTGCGGCGCAACGGATTATTACCTCGAGAGTGGGGATGCTGCGTACTGGAAGACGCTGGAAATATTGTGGAACGACCTGATCAACCGGCAGATGTATATCACCGGTGGCGTCGGAGCGCGAAGCGACGGCGAAGCGTTTGGCGACCCGTATGAACTGCCAAATGCGCAGGCCTACGGGGAGAGTTGCGCGGCGATCGGCAACCTGATGTGGAATTGGCGGATGTTGGCGGCGACCGGAGATGCCCGGCATGCGGATGTCATCGAGCGCGCACTGTACAACGGAATCAATTCCGGGATGTCGCTCGATGGGACGCTGTATTGTTACCGGAATCCGCTGGCGTTCGACCCGGAGAACGGCGACAAGATTCGCAACGAGTGGTACGACACCACGTGTTGCCCGCCGAATCTGGAGAGGACCTTTGCGTCGTTGCCGGGATATTTTTACGGCACCAGCAGCGATGGGATTTATGTGCACTTGTTCCACAACTCGGAATTGAACTGGCGGCTGGAAAACGGAAACGCGCTGAAGATCGTGCAACGGACCGAGTATCCATGGAAGGGCGAGGTGGAAATCCAGGTGAACCCGTCGCCGGCGGGGGAATTCACAGTCTATTTGCGCGTTCCCGGCTGGAGCCGCTCGGCGTCGGTGGCGGTCAATGGAAGGGCGATGACGGGAGTTGCGCCGGGGCAGTATCTGGCGATGCGGAGGGGCTGGAGTGCGGGAGATTTGATTCGTATGGAGCTCGACATGGCGCCGCAGGTGTTGGAGGCGAATGCCCGTGTGGTGGAGGACAACGGGCGCGTAGCGATCCAGCGCGGGCCGCTGGTGTATTGCCTGGAGCAGTTGGACCAGCCGCAAGGGGTGGCGTTGGCAGACGTGGGATTTGTGGTGCAGGACGCGAAAGCGGGGGCGGGGTTTTCGGAGACCTTCGAGAACAATTTACTCGATGGCGTGGTGGTGTTGCGCCACGAAGGGGCGGTGGCACAAACGCGCGCGGCCCGGGGCGGGTTGTATTTTCCGTATTCGGCGGCGCCCGCGAAAGGCAGCAAGATTCCGTTGACGTTTATTCCTTATTACGCGTGGGCCAATCGCACACCGACGGCGATGATGGTATGGACGCCGGTGATGAAGGCGTAACGCAAGGAGGGAAATCAGAAAGCTCAAGATGCAAATTCGAAAAAGGGCACCACCAGGAGTGGCGGTGCTCCGGGAGAACGACAGGGTTAGCGCGGGACTATAATCGGGGCGGAAGGGGAATTTCCATGAGAACGACGCGAAGAATGACCCTGGCACTAGCGGCGGGATCTCTGCTCGGAGTCTGCGTCGGGTCGCCGGAGTCCACGGTACTGGGCGCGGGGGAACCGCGGCAGGCGCACAACAATGTGAAGAAGGCAATCCGGTGGAAGACCTTCCAGTACAAGTGCAAGGACGACAAGACCGTGACCGTGTCACTGACCGACACCATGGCCAAGGTGCTCTACGACCATCAGCAGTACCTCATGAAACAGACGCAGTCGGCGGACGGGAATCGATATTCCGATGGCAAGCTGGTGTGGTGGGGCAAGGGCGATGGCGGTGTTTTGCAGGAAGATACGCCGGACGGGAACGGAAAGATGGTGGCGAAGGATTGCAAGCTCGAGAAATCTGCGGAGGAGGAGAATTTTGGCGGAACGATTACGGGAACGGTGACCTACCGGCAGAGGATGGCGATGCCGCCGGAAGCGGTGGTACACGTGCAGTTGCTGGATATGTCGGTGTGGGACGTGCCGCCGCCCTTGATTGCGGAGGTGAAATTCCCGTTGGGTAGCCGGCAAGTCCCGGTGCCGTTCGAGCTGAAGGTCGATCCACTAAGAATCGACTTCCGACACTCGTATGCGTTGCGGGCGAGAATTGTCGTCGGGGATGAGATCCGATTTTTGAGTGAATTGCCCACGGCCTTGCGGCTGCGCGACAATGCCTCCCCGCATGTGGAGCTGGTATTGATGCAGATGGAACGCTAGGGAAGACGGGGGATGGAAGCAGAAAGCGAAAGCTGCAAGGGGCGCTGCGGGGCGAGCGGCCCAGGGCCGCCGGAAAACCCGGCCGGAAGGACAGGTGCCGCTTAGGGTTACCCCGGACGGTCGGGCGGCTGTCCTGGCCGTTCCCGCCCCCTATACTTCAACAATGGCCAACCCTCCCACGGCAGAAGTGCGTCAGGTCGCATTGTTGGTGCTCGAAAATGATCCGCAAAACGCCGGAGCCCTGAAGCAGATTCTGGACGCCGAGGGCTGGCGGGTGCGCGTGGTTGGGGACCTGGGGTTGCTTCACGCGGAATTGAAGACCGGAGAGTATTCCCTGCTGATCGCGAATGTGGCGCTGGTAGGCGTGGAGTCGCCGACCTTCCATGTGTTGCAGGAACTGGCGTCGGTACCGGCGGACGAGGGCGGGCGTATCCGCGTGTTGTACGTGGTGCCGGAAATGACCGGCGGCCAGTATGTCCCGGCGCTCGAAGTCGCGAAGTTGCCGTATTCGGTGCGACCGTTTCACCTGCACGATTTCCTCGAGAAAGTGAGCGATTCGCTGGTGGAAGTGAAGGCCATCGAAGGACCGCTGCGCATGACACGGTACGAGTTTGGCGAGGCCCGAAAAAAGAAGAAGCAGACCAGCCGGACGACATCGATGTTTGCGGCCAGAGATTCCTATTCGTACACCGAAGAAGAGATGGCCGAGTACGAGAGACAAGAGGCCGAGGCGACCAAAAACCGGCGGTTGAAGCCGCGGACCGATCTGGGAAACCCACGGGGATAAAACCGCGGTACCTCGGATGGAAAATGGAAATCGGAGCCAGGAAGGACCCGGAGATACAGCTGTGATTCGATGAGAGCGTAAAGCGGCAGCCAGCCGCCGGCCTGGGCGCAGGCCGCGCTCCAAATAACCTGCAAGAAAACCACCGGACCGCGTTCCAACCCTGAGGCGTGCTTTTGGGCACGCGCGGAGGAGGATGTATGGATCGTAGTGTGTTCACCGTGCTCGGAACCTGCTGGGGATGCGCGGCCTTGGGAATGGCCACCTTGGGGCTGTTTTGCTCGGCCGGAGGCAATCCAGCGCCACCGTCCGCGAAAGGCGAGGGGGAATGGCGACTGCTGGAGCCGATCCGCTACGAAAATCTGACCGTGTTTCCGGTGGTAAGTTCCATGGAGCGGGACACCGGCGGATTCCTGACGCTCGAAGAGGGGCTGGCGAACGGGAATGTGGTGGTGCAGGAACAAGGCGCGGAGACGATGATCCGCGACCGGGACGGGGTGCGGCCGGTGGCGCGGAACTATGGCGGGGCATCGGTGAATCAACTGGTCTTGATTAACCGCGGCAAGCGGCCGCTGATTTTGCTCGCGGGAGAATTGGTGAGCGGAGGCAAGCAGGACCGCGTCATTGCCAAAGATCGCATCGTGGCGCCGGGAGGGGAGCCCCTGCCACTCGATGTGTTTTGCGTGGAGCACGGAAGATGGTCGACGGGTTCGAAGTTTACGAGCGCGAGCACGATTGTGCATCCGAGCGTGCGGGAACAGGCCGCCCTCGCCCAAAAGCAAACCAGCGTCTGGGATTCGGTGACGCGGGGAACGACCGCGGCACAAACCGCGAGCCCCGGCCGAGCCCCGGCACCTCAGGTTCCGACGGCGGCGTTATCGGAAGTGATCGCGGAGGATGCGCCGACGCAGTCGTACTCGAAGATTTATGAGTCGCGGCGCGTGGCACCCTCGGTAGAGAGCATGGTGAACGAGGTGGCACGGCGCTTCCGGCGGGAGACCGCGGGACGTAAGGGCGAGCGCGTGGTGGGGGTGGTGATTGCGTACGGTGGCGAAGTCGCGTGGAGCGACATTTTCGCGTCGGGCGACTTATTCGACCAGTATTGGGGAAAACTGTTGCGGAGTTACGCAGTGGAGGCGGTGGCGCGGCCGACGCTGCGAGAGAAGGCCTCGATGGAGGATGCGCAGGAATTTCTGCAGCGATTGAAGGGGCGCGAGAAGACGGAGTCAGAGCCCGGCGTGTACGTGTGGCGGGAGGTCCATGAGGGGGATATTTCGCAGATCGAGTTGGATACGTTCGAACCGAAGGTGATGACGGTGCACCGCCTGGTGGTTCGCAGGACCAGTTAACGCAGAAATAGCAAATGAATAGCGGCCATTACTCCTTGAGGCGGACGAGGCTTTTATCGGGGGAGTGGGCGAGGAGTTCAGCAGCGTTCGCGGTCCAGGAGGGATGGCGGAGATGGGGGGCGATTTCGGCGAGGGGAGCGAGCACGAAATTGCGTTGCAGCATACGGGGGTGCGGAATCTGCAGGTCGGGAGTTTGGATGGTCTCGTCGGCGTAGAGCAGGATGTCCAGGTCGATGAGGCGCGGACCCTTGGCAAAGGGTTTCTTGCTGCCCATGGCAGATTCGATGCCCCGAAGCGCGGAGAGAAGTTCGGCGGGAGAAAGATGGGTCTCGGCGAGAAGGACGGCGTTGAGGAACCAGGGCTGGTCGAGGTACTCGACGGGTTCGGTTTCGTAGATGCTCGAAAGCCTTGTGATCTGAATGGAGGATTGCGTCATGCGGCTCATGGCTTCGCCGAGATTGGCCTGGCGGTCGCCGATATTGGAACCGAGTGCAAGGTAGACCGAGGGCATGTACGGTTATTGTATGCCTGCGCGGCGCGGCAGGAAGCCGAACAGGGAGCGGGACTCGGGAATCTTGAGCACCAGGGTGAAGGCGAAGAACACGACGCCGTAAAGGCCGAGGACCACAACGGCGAGGACGATGTGGCCAAGCGGGCCGAGCACGAGAAGCAAGCCACGGGCGGCGGCCGCTGCCACTAAGGCGGCGATCCAGACTTGAATCAGAAATGAGATGGAAATGCCGACCTGGCCGATGCGCCGGCGCAGACCGCGCTGCAGGAGCGTGAATTCGACCCACGAAGCGATGCCCGCGGATATGGTGAGTCCGGCGACGCCCCAACGCGGTTCGATGCCGAGAAGGCGCGGAAGGGGAAGAGCGGCGAGATAGCCGAGCGCCGTGGTGAGCACGACGCGAATAATGGCGAAGCGCAGAGGCGTCCGGGTATCGCGTAGGGCGTAGTAGCCGGAAGAATACAGGCGACCGAGGGTGGAGGCGAGCAAGCCGACGGTAGAACCGGCAAGAATTCCCCAGACGTACATGACGTCGGCGTGCAGAAACCGGCCGGATTGATAAATGGCAGCAACGATGACGTCACCGAGCGCGAGGAAGGCCACCACGGACGGAACGACCAGGAAGGTGATTTGACGGAGGCCGTGGTTGAGACGGGTGCGGAGAATGGCGGCGACTTCTTCGGCGGCCCCGAGAGCGCCGCTCATGAGCGGGAGCTCGGCGGCGGAAACGGACATGCCGAAAAGGCTTACGGGCAGGGTGTAGAGCGTTTGCGCGTAGGCCAGCGCAGCGACACCGCCGTCGGGAAGCCAGCTGGCGAGAAACGCGTCGATGTAGGCGCTAATTTGCACCACGCCGCGGCTGATGAAAACGGGGAAGAAATTGCGGATCACGGTACGCACGTTTTCGGAAGGGCGCGCGAGCGAGAGTCTAAGACCGCCGAGAAGCTTGAAAACGGTGGGGAGCTGAACGGCAACCTGGAGAGCACTGCCCACGACGGAAGTCCACGCCGTTAGCACCACCAGCGAATTTTGCGTGTGGCGACCGAAAGCAATCATGCCAACGATCATGGCGAGGTTCCAAAGCACCGGAGCGGTGTAGGAGAGGAAGAATTTTCGGTGGCTGTTGAGGACGCCGAGGCACCATGCGGAAGCGACGAGAAGGCCAGCCCCGGGAAAGAGGATGCGAACGAGCCGGATGGTAAGTTCGCGTTTTTCGCCGTGGAAGCCGGGAGCGATAGCGTCGATGAGCCACGGAGCGGTGAGAACGCCAAGGAGGACGAGAAGCGAAGTGCTGAGGACGAGAAGAGCGGCGACGGCACCAGCGGTCTTGCGCGCTTCTTCCTTGTCCTGGCTGGCGAGAAGGCGTGCGTACACGGGGATGAAAGAGGCGGAGAGGACACCCTCACCGAAAAGATTTTGTAACAGGTTGGGAATGCGGAAGGCGGCGCGGAAGGCGTCGGCCACGGCGGAGTTTCCGAAGTAGTGGGCGAAAACGCGGTCGCGAACCAGACCCGCGACGCGGCTCAGAAAGATGCCGGCGGCGACGAGGAAGGCGAAGCGTTTGGAGCTTGCGGGCGGGGCGTTGGCGGTTGTTGCGGTCACGTTGTCGGACAGTTTGCTCAAGGGTGTCGGTCGTCTCGGGGGATCGGTTGCGCTCCTGCGTTGCGCCCGCCCCGGCTTCGAGCCGGCGCGCTGCGGCAGACAGGCTCAGGATGACAGTTTTTGGGAAAGGAGAGAATGGGGAAGAGCGAGGGTGTGGTTAAAAATGTAAAAGCGGCCGGCGGGCGAGCCATGGCGGGTCCTTCCGGCAGATCAAAACCCCGCATCCTGCCTCTTTCCGAGGAGTGATAGAATGCGGCGCCAAGGAGGTGCGGGAAAATGCTGAGAATGGGCGTGCGATTGCTCTCGGTGGTCGCGGTGGTGTGGTGCACGGGGTTGTTTGGGCAAGACCAGGATTTTTCGAAAGTACAGATTAAGGTGAGCAAGGTCTCGGGGAACATTTACATGCTGGAAGGCGCCGGCGGGAATATCGCGGCGTCGGTCGGAGAAGACGGCATCGTCATCGTGGACGATCAGTTTGCGCCGCTGGCAGACAAGATTCAGGCGGCGCTGAAGAATTTGGGGATTACCGACAAACCCGTGCGGTTTGTGATCAACACGCATTATCACGGAGACCATACCGGAGGGAACGCGCCGTTTGCGAACGCAGGATCGACGCTGATCGCCCAGGATAACGTGCGAAAGCGGCTGGAGACGGGTGGAGCGGCGGGGAACGGCGGCTCGGTAAGGATGGAAGTGAAACCGGCACCCAAGGCGGCATTGCCGATCATTACGTTTGAGCACGACGTGACGGTACATTTGAACGGCGAGGATATCCGCGCGCTGCATTTCCCGGCCGGGCATACGGATGGCGACGCGGTGATTTTTTTCCCGAAAAATAACGTGGTGCACATGGGCGACGACTTTGTGCGCTACGGATTCCCGTTTATCGACGTGACGAGCGGCGGGAGCGTGCAGGGGATGATCGCGGCAACGGAGAAGGTGTCGACGCAACTGCCGCCCGATGTGAAGGTGATTCCGGGACACGGGGGGCTTTCGAATCTGGACGACGTGCGCGCCTTCGTGACCATGCTGAAGGAAACCTCGGCCGCGGTGCAGAAAGCGATCGACGAGAAAAAGACTCTGGAGCAAATGAAGCAGGAGAAGATCCTGGAATCGTGGAAAAAATGGTCGGGAGAATTTGTGGATTCCGACAAGTTTATCGAGACGCTGTATAACTCGCTGACGGGGACGAAGGGCGACTTCGTGAAGCACAATTGAGGTCAAGTCTTCGCGTAGAGCAGGCGATCGAGGGAGAAGGCGCCGGCGCCACGGATCAGGATCAGGACGGCGAGCGCGATGACCAGCAGATGGAATTCGAAGCCTTCCCCTTTCTGATTGCCAAACCAGTTCATGTAGAAGCCATTGCGCATATGCACGGTGAAAATCGCCCCGAGCATGAGCGCGGTGATACCGAGTCCGCCGAGGCGTGAGAGTAGGCCGAAAATCATGCTGAGGGCGCCAAAGAATTCGACAAAAATAATGAAATAGGCGAGCGGGGCCGGCATGCCCATCTTGTCGAAAGCGTCGACGGTGCCGGAGAAGCCGAAACCGCCGAACCAGCCGAGCATTTTTTGTGCCCCGTGAGCGAAGAAAACGATCCCCAGGATAATGCGCGCAAAGGCAAGTGCCAGGTCGTTGGGGGTGTGAAGTAGTTTCTGGAACACGATGGCTCCTCCGTAAGAAAGAACACTGAGGCCCAGGCCCGAGTAATATCTCTACAACGGTACGGCCTTTGGGACAAGCGGGTATGCGCCGCCGCCGGGCGGACCAAACGACTAGAAAAGGCGGGGCTGGCGGCGGGGAAGTTCGCGGCCGAAATATTTGTAGGCGCGGGGCGTGGCCACGCGGCCGCGCGGAGTGCGGTCGAGCATGCCGATTTGCATGAGATAGGGTTCGTAGATTTCTTCGATGGCGTCTTCTTCCTCGCTGAGAGCTGCGGCGAGCGTCCCGAGGCCGACGGGGCCGCCGGCATATTTGTCGAGCAGCGCCATCATGAGGTTGCGGTCCACTTCATCGAGGCCGTGTTTATCGACGCCCAGCATGTGCAGCGCCTCTTCGGCGACTTCACGCGTAATGCGACCGTCGGCACGGACTTCCGCGAAGTCGCGCGCGCGGCGTAGCAGACGATTGGCAATGCGCGGCGTGCCACGGCAGCGACCCGCGATTTCTTCGGCGCCGGCATCATCCATCTGGATATTCAGAATTTTGGCGGAGCGGTGAAGGATGATGAGGAGATCCTCGGGCTCGTAAAAGTCGAGGCGATGCACGATGCCGAAACGCGAACGAAGCGGGGCGGTAATCAATCCCGCACGAGTGGTGGCGCCGACCAGCGTGAAATGGTTCAGGTGAAAGGGATGGATACGGGCACCGGGGCCCTGGCCGATCACGAGGTCCACGCGGAAATCTTCCATGGCGGGATAGAGAACTTCTTCGACAGCGGGTTGCAAGCGATGAATTTCGTCGAGGAAGAAGACTTCGCGGGCTTCGAGGGAAGTGAGAATGGCAGTGAGGTCGCCTTTGCGTTCCAGGAGCGGGCCGGCGCTGGTCTTGATGGGAACGTTGAGTTCGTTGGCGATGATTTGCGCGAGTGTGGTTTTGCCGAGGCCGGGTGGACCGTAGAGGAGAACGTGATCGAGAGCTTCTTCGCGATTGCGAGCGGCTTCGAGCGCGATGGCGATGTTTTCCTTGACCCGCTTCTGGCCGATGTATTCGGAGAGCGTTTGGGGACGGACACTGGCGTCCAGGCGTGCGTCTTCCTCCCGGGCGGCACCCGAGAGGATGCGGGAGGGGCGTTCGGGATCGAGGGAAGAATCGGAAGAGCGGGCCTTTTTGGGGGAGAAGTTGGGCATGACGGATCAGCATAACAGTAATCGGGTGGCAGGGGGCCAGCGATCCGGTCAGCGAGACAGACTCGCCGCTGCGGGTCGGAAGGACGAAAGCCCCAGGAAGGCGCCGGAGACCGAAAAAACGCTGGATGGGAAGCCTCCCAGCGGCAGGCCAGCGCCGCACGAGGCACGAATCAGTGGTCAGGTTTGCGCTTTCGGGAGGTAAGTTCGGCGAGGCG
>Ga0306921_10006550_pt1 | contig 12158 bp, 10 predicted proteins | sample sta12Cox44000080_FD_203760 | JGI IMG/M metagenome (GOLD analysis project Ga0306921, IMG submission 203760) | Lab enrichment of tropical soil microbial communities from Luquillo Experimental Forest, Puerto Rico - statoxic.12C.oxic.44.000.080 (v2)... | ecosystem: Environmental > Terrestrial >... | reverse complement strand
GCCGCGGATCGAGTTCGACCGTTCCATACCGGCTGGCATCCGGAACCCGGCGTACCGCGATGCTCGCGAGGCCGCCGTGCTCCCGGTGAAAGCGCTGGAGCCTTGGAAACTCAAACTCCAAGAAGGAATCGCCGTTCATAACCAGAAATTCGGCCCACGGCAAAAGCAGCCGTTCTGCAAGTTTCAGCGCTCCGGCCGTTCCGAGCGGGCGCGATTCCCGGGAATACTCAATCGCCACACCCCACTTGCGTCCGTCGCCAAACACTTCCTCAATCTGTTCGGCTCGATGCCCCGTACACAGCACCAGGCGCCGAATTCCCTGCGAGCGGAGCTGCAGAACGAGAAGCTCGAGAAAGGGCGCCCCGCCGACCGGCGCCAGTGGCTTCGGGGTAGCGGGCAGGACTGCTTGCAAGCGCGTTCCCAGCCCGCCAACGAGCAGTACCGCCGGCACCTCGGCGAAAGCTTCCGGCCTCTCGGCATCGATCGCCCCCGGGTTCACAGCATTTCCCTCACAGTGCCGCCTGCCAATACTCGAGCATGGACTCGAGCGTCTGTTCGAGCGAGCAGAGCGGCTTCCAGCCCGTGTCCCGGCGAATTTTTTTGGTGCTTCCGAAGATGATCTTTTCGTCGGAGGGCCGCATCAATCGTGAGACGGGACGAATCTGCACCTTGACCCCGCAGAGCCGGATGGCTGTGCGCAGAATTTCCTGGATCGAATAAGTCCGCGTCGCGCACAGATTGTAGGCTTCACCGCGTTGGCCTCGGCTTGCGGCAAGGTAAAACCCTCGCATCGCGTCGCTGACGTCGAGGAAAGCGCGGCGCGGCTTCAGGTTTCCGACTTCGAGGACTGGCGCTTGCAAGCCCTTCTTGATGCGCGCCAACTGCCGCACGAAATCCGACGGCGCATCATTCGTTTTGCCAGGGCCGGTGGTATTGAAAAGACGAACGTTCACCGTAGGAATCTTGTAATCGAGAAAGTATTCGCGCGCCAGCAAATCCTGGCAGACCTTGCTGATGCCGTAGGGGTGAAGGGGATGGAGCGGGTGCTCTTCCCGAACGGGTATTTCGGAAGCGGCTACGTTTCCGTACTCGGCACTCGAACAGGCCGAAACCACCACCGGAGGCTTCTCGAGCTGCCGGGCCGCCTCGAGCAGATACAGCGAGCCCAGAATGTTGCTTTCAAACGTTGTGACGGGATCGGCCCAGGAAACCATCGGCAGGCTTTGCGCCGCGAAGTGAAAGATATGCGTGGGCCGATACTGATGCATCAGTTGCGAAACCCGCTGGCCATTACGCAGGTCGCAGTGGGCGAAACGCACATTCGCAAGCTTTGGAAAGGGCGCCGGACCTTCCCGCAGGTAGGATCCCACGACCTTCCACCCGCGCCCGGAAAGGAATTTGACCATGTGCGAGCCAATGAACCCTTCTGTACCTGTCACCCAAGCCGCTTTGTTCATAAGAGCTACCAAGTCGTTCCGAGGAGGTTGCGATCCGGTCTATCGTTGGGGTAGGCTACCGCCCTTAAGGTCGCCGACGACCGAGTGTTCCCTTCAAGCATAACTAAGCAACTCAATTCAAACAACTTAAGAAATACGTTGGCAGCAGAATCGAGTTTCGTTGTCGCAATCACACTACCAGAATCGAGCCTCGCCTGTCAGCGGAAAGTTCCCTCGAATCGAGACAGAGCATTGAAAATAAGGGAGTTACCATGGACAGCTGGGTGTCTCCGAGCACTCCGGAAAACTGAGAGGGAATGTTCCTACCGCATTTGGTCAAAAACTTTCCACGGTACCCCTCGTCCTAGACGCGCTCGGCTTTCGGCAGCCCCATCTTCCCAAACGCATACAGCAGCCACCCAAAATGATCAGGCCGCACCTCGTAGTGAATTCTGAGATGCTGCTTCATCGGCTTTCCTGCCGCGTTCGCTTTCATCAAACTCCGCACCGCCTCCCAATAGTTCGGTGTTCTCCTTCGCGTTTGAATGGAATCCCAAATGACGCCTTGGTCCACATTGCGAAGATCATTTCCGAGTTGATTGGCTCCTGAAATCCACGACAATCCCTTGCAGATTGCCTCATGAAAGCTCTGCCCGGTGGCTTCGCCGACGGCCAGCAAGCCGAGCGGGGCCAATCCGTCCTGCTGCCAGGAGAACACCGGGTATTGGTTGGCCACGCGGCCTGTGCGCTTGTCGTAGAGGAACCACCACTCCCCCATTTCCCCTTGCAGCGCGCGCATTGCGTTTGCGCAGTTCAAGGCCGGCGAGAGCGGCTCTTCGACCTGAAATGCTCGGCCGAAGGTCGCGAGGGCGTAAATGGCGTACATCTGATCGCGGAACGTGCCAAAGCGGTTAAAGACCGTCCGCTCGAGCAGTCCGCGACAGGCCGCTTGTCCAAATACTCCGCCGTTTCCCTGGTTTTCCACCAGCAAGTGGTAGGCTTCGACGGCCGCGTCGGTCAGATCCGGCAGTCCGCGGATTCCCGCCAGTTGCGCGTGCGAGATTCCCGCCAAAAAACGCGCAAGACCCAGGGTGCGTGCCTCGCGGCCATCTGCATAGGTCTCGAGCGATTTTTCATAATCGAACTGGCGGAACAACCCGGGAAGCTTGTGCGGCATGAACTCCGCCGTGTACCAGGTCAGAAGCCCAAGATCGCCCGCACTGTTTACCCAACGGGTGTCCGTTAGCGCCGCGTCTTCGATCGAGGCAAGGTCAAACGGCTGCTTCTCTCCGGAGTCTGCAAAGCGATGCAATCCCAACAGAGCAATGATCGTTCGTTTTCTCGACGTCTTCTCCTGTCGAAAGCCCTGGCTCGCGATCCGCAGCCCCTCGCAAAACAGGTTTTCCTTTCGGTCATACAAGGACACGAGGGAGCGCAAGGCCAGCCGATTCAGCGAAGGAATATCGAGTGACGGCATACCCTGTGCCGCCCAGGCAGTCTTCGGCCCGCTCTGCTGAGCCACGCGTTCGACGAATGGCCAGGTAGAGCCGCCGATTCCGGACGAGTATTCCTGCGACAAGGTTACCTGTAGGGAGGATTTAGCTAACGGCGCAGTGCTTTCCGTAGACGGGTCGTTTCGGAGCGGGCGCTTGGAGCCCGTCAATCTTCGGGTGCGAAGAGAAAAACGTTGAGGTCAGCTGGCGGTCAGGGTGCCGGCGAACTGGGAAACGGCTTCTGCCACCCGCTTTTGCTGGTCCGGGGTTAGTCCTGCGAACATGGGGAGGGACAAGATCTCGTCGGCGGCCGCTTCCGTCTCGGGAAAATCACCGCGCTGCCATCCCCGGGAGGCGTAGGCTTTCTGCAGATGGAGGGGAATGGGGTAGTGGATTCCGGTTCCAATGCCAGCTTCGGTCAGATGCTTCTGCAACTCGTTGCGCAGGTGCGTCCGCACCACGTAGAGGTGGTAAACCGATTTCGAGGTGCTGCACTCGACCGGACAGACGACACTTTCGCTCATCGGAGCCAGCAGCTGATCGTAAATTCGCGCCGACGCCCGGCGCTGCTCGTTCCAGCGGGAGAGCTGCCGCAGTTTGATCCGGAGAATTCCGGCCTGCAGGGAATCGAGGCGCCCGTTGTAGCCTTCGACGTCGTGGTAATACTTCCTGGATTGCCCGTGATCGCGTAGCATCGCCGTCGTCCGGGCGATCTCCCGATCATTGGTGGTTATCGCGCCGCCCTCCCCGCAAGCGCCGAGGTTCTTGCCGGGATAAAAGCTAAACGCAGCCCCGTGTCCGACCGAGCCCGCTTTCAACCAGCGGTTCAGCTTCTTCGAGAAATACTCCGCGCCGTGTGCCTGGCAGGCATCTTCGATCACCATCAGTTTGTATTTCGCCGCCAGGTCGAGGATCGGGTCCATATCGGCCATCTGACCGTACAGGTGCACTGGCACCACCGCTGTCACCGGCCGTCCGAGCTTCTTGTGAATACACCGGCCCGTTCCGGCGTCGAGTGTGCAGTTCGTCTGGAGGTATTGAGCGAGGCCGTCCGGATTCATCGTAAAGGTCCGTCGATCAATGTCCACAAATTCCGTTTGTGCGCCAGCCTGACTGATGGCTTCTGTTGTCGCGATGAACGTGTGCGGCACCGTGATGACGATGTCTCCCGCCTGGACGCCCGCGGCGGTGAGCAGAAAACGCAGTGCGTCGGTCCCGCTGTTGACGCCCACACAATAGGCGGCGCCGCAAAACTCCGCGAACTCCTTTTCGAAGCCTTCCACCTCCGGGCCTCCGATGAAGCCCGCTGTCCCAAAAACTCGCTTGCACAAGGCCAACAATTCGCCTTCGAGCTCGTTGTGCATGGTTATCAGGTCGACAAACGGAACCTTCGCCGTTGTAGTCATCGCTTCTCCTCGGAGGAAGTTCGAACGGAGCGCAACACCTTTGCCGGATTGCCGGCCACAATCGTATTGGCGGGCACATCGTGGGTAACGACGCTCCCGGCGCCCACGATGGCGTTCTCGCCGATCACCAGGTTCGAAAGAATGGTGGCCCCGGACCCGATGGAAGCCCCGCGTTTGACCACCGTGGTTTCCACCCGCCAGTCCTTCTCGGTCTGCAGTTCTCCCCCCGAAGTCGTTGCCCGCGGGTAGGAGTCGTTAATGAAGGTTACTCCGTGACCGATGAAGACGTTGTCCTCGATGGTCACGCCCTCGCAAACGAAGGTGTGACTCGAGATCTTGCAGCGATGCCCGACGGAGGCGTTTTTCTGGATTTCGACAAACGCACCAATCTTTGTCTCATCGCCAATCTGACATCCATACAGGTTGATGAATCGGGACAGCTTGACATCTCGTCCGAGTTTTACATCGGGAGCGATCGAGCAGAATTCGTTCACAAGCGGATCAATTCACCCTTTCTGCGGATGGATTTCTCGGCGGCTTCGAGCATCCGTACAACTCGCAGACCGGCATGGCCGTCATTAAAAGGAACCTTGCTGTTCATGATGCATTCGGCGAAATATCCCATCTCGACGTGCAGGGCCTCGAGTTGTTCGAGTTGTGGCGCCCACATGTCGCCGCTGCGGTAGCTGACGAGGAGATCGCGAATCCCCTCTCCCGAAGTGATCTGAACGCCCCGGTCATAGACGCGCACCTTTTCGTCGGCCACCAGATCGTTCCAGACCACCATCTTCTTCTGGCCGCCGATCAGCGTGGTCCGGATCTTCACCGGCGAAAGCCAGTTCACGTTTATGTGCGCGATGACGTTGCGCGGGAAGTAGATGGTCAGGAAGGCAACGTCTTCCACGCCGTTCAGGTGCTTCTCTCCGGTCGCAACGATGGCTTCGGGTTCCGCCCGGATGATGTGATCCATGATGGACAGATCATGTGGTGCAAGATCCCAAATGACGCTGACGTCATGTTGGAAGAGCCCCAGATTCACCCGCAAGGAATCGTAGTAATACAGGTCGCCGAGGGCTCCGCTTTCGGTCAACTCGCGGATCTTGCGAACGGCGCCGGTGAACAGGAACGTGTGGTCGACCATGATGGTCAGTCGCTTGCGGGCCGCCAGTTCGATGAGTTCTTCGGCTTGTGCGGAAGTGGAGGTAAACGGCTTCTCAATAAACACGTGCTTGCCATTCTCAAGCGCCATCTTGGCCAGCTCATAGTGCGTCCAGACGGGCGTGATCACGGCCACCGCATCGATGTCCGGCGAACGCAGGACGTCCAGGGGATCTGAGACCGTTTCGATGCTGGGATGGGCTTTGCGAGCCCGTGCAAGCGCCGCGGGATTTTGATCGCACACCATGACGGTCTGCGCGTTTTTCTGTCCCTGCAAGTTCCGAACGATATTGGGACCCCAATAGCCGTAACCGATCACGCCGACTCGAACCATGTCAGTCCTGCTTTCCTGCGGACGGAAGGAGTGCGCTTGCTGACCGATAGATGCAGGATCCACCATCAGATCGCTCATAGGACACCTCGGGATACAGAGAACCACGTGGCCACGATGTTCATTTCTTCTAACCCACCTCAATCACAATTCGGGGACGCTGGAAGCTGGGCTTACCAGGGGCGGTTCATCCACGGAGATCAGTACGCGCCATGGCCGGTAAAGACTGCCAGGGGCGTGGCCAGAAGGATCTTGAGGTCCAGCCAGAGCGACCACCTCTGGCTATAGCGCAAATCCATTCTGACCATGTCATCAAAACTGGTGCGGCTTCGGCCTGCCACCTGCCACAAGCCGGTCACGCCAGGCTTCACTTCGAGCACTCGGCGGCGATGCCAGAAATCATAAGCCTCAAACTCATAACGCAGCGGCGGGCGCGGCCCAACCAGGGACATCTCGCCTCGCAGGACGTTCCAGAACTGCGGAAACTCGTCGAGACTCGTGCGGCGCAAAAACCGTCCGAGCGGCGTCACCCGCGGATCATTCTTGATCTTGTAGGCCACCGCCCCGGATTCACTTCCGATCTCTTGCACTTTTCCCGCGATAAAGCTGCGCACATACTCACGGTGAATTTTTGGATCATTGTCCGTAAACATGGTCCGAAACTTCAGGCATTCGAAGGTGTTTCCAAACTGGCCGAGCCGTTCCTGCCTGAAGATTACCGGCCCTTTCGAAGTCAGCTTGATGGCCAGAGCGATGGCCGCCAAAACCGGGGCCAGGACGAGCATCAATAGCGCGCTGCCCAGGATGTCCATTCCGCGCTTCACGATCTTCGAAAATCGCCGATTTGACGCCACTTCCGAAACGTCAGGGTACAGTTTCATGTCCGCAACCCGATCGGTACAGCCGGCGTCCCAGTTTTCGGGAAACACGTGAACACTGAGCGTGAGCTTCCTCAGAATGCCTAGCTCAAGGTTTTTCTGCAACGCGTCGACCACTTTGGTCGTGAGAATTTCCGTAACGGAGTAATTCTCATCGGTGCAGACTTCCGTGAAGATCACGGCCAGCACGGAATCTTCTTCGTACCAACCGATTAGGTCGCTCTCGCGAATCGCACTGGCAACGGCAGACGCGAGCGGCTCGAAAAGAGCGGAACCTCTCTTTTCGGCTTCGACCGCACTCGTATCGAGCAGCATGAGAACGAAAGGCTGGCGGGAACGCTCTGCTCGCCGACGTTCGAGGGCCAGCATGGCACGAAAAATCTCTTCTCGAAGAAGGTCCCGATGCCGGATCACAACATGATGCCGAGCCGGCGACCACCTCTTCGCGCTCCTCGGCTGCAGCCGCTTTTCTGTTGGCGTGCTTGAATGACGCTCGAACATCAGATCACCCTGTCCTTGGTTTCCAGGGCGGCGGGAACTTCCGGATGGAAAACATTGCCATTATTCATCGAATTAAGCAACCACCTCTGTAAGCAAGCGCTGGGAGCCCAGGGGCTCAAGAACCGCCCCCCGGCCCGCCGCCATCGGCCTGACCGAAGAACGATCAATCTCCAAAGCAACCGAGCGGCGAAGCAAAGACACCGATAGCACGATGCGATGATTGCCTTTGAATTGGACGAGAATGCCCTCGAGACCCTCGAAAGGCTCACTCTCAATGCGGACCCTTTGGCCGAGTTCGAGAAAAGGCCAGGGCTCGGCCTCATATCCCGATGACACAAGCGCCTGAATCGCCCGCATCTCGCCGTCCTCGACGGGCACAGGAACCTTGCCGCGGCCAACGACCGCGATAACCCCCGGGGTAACCAGAACGGGTAAGCGATTGTGCACATCAAAGTGGCAGAAAACATAGCCTGGGAACAAGGGAGCGTTTAGTTCCCTCAACTTTCCACTCCAGCTCTTCCTAACCCGGTAAGTGGGAAGCAGGGTCTCGTACCCTTTCCCAGACAACAGCAGCGACGTGGAACTCTCCCAACGCGTCCTGACTTGCAGGGCATACCATCCGTGCTGATCTGATCCGAGGCCCAATTGGTGTCCTTTCCAATTTCCATAGGCTGGGAGCCATCTGTTCAAACTACCGCCATTACCGCCCGCTCGGGCAATTGATCTAGCGCAATCCCACTGCCAGACCGGACCCCCTTTGAGGGCCTTCACAAGGTTTTGACATGCCACGTAAATTACTAATAATGTGATGCTTAGAGATTTGAGGGCGGGCCAGCGAGACGCGGCTGCGGTTTCCGGCGGGAAAAGACGCAGGGGGTGAGGAAAACTCTTGCCGCAAATTGCCCAGGACGTGTCCCGGCAGCCCCCGCTCTCCCTAGAACGGCCAAGGAGCGCCTATCTCCGTATTTCCATATGGCTAGCGCCCCCCGGCCTGTGCCGAGGGCCCCAAGCCGGGCCGACCTCGCCTCCTAAGACCATTCCTTTGAGGGCCATCGGACCCTAGGTACAATAGTGAGCGATCGGCTGAGCAAGCGGCCGCGCGCGGAGCGGCCGGAAAATTGCACCTTCCCGATCCCAAAGGGCCATAGACCGTTGCACGAACGCGAATACAGCTCACACCACCCCTGGCTGATTTACGGGATGTGGGTCGTTTTCTGCGGCCTCGTCTTCTCGAAGGCGCTCGCCACCCTGGTTGTGAACTCTTTGCATAATGACAACGCTTCCCACATCCTGCTGATCCCTCCGATCGTGGCCTGGCTGCTGTATAGCGATCGCCCAAGAATTTCGAAAGTCTGCGTTTTTGACTTCCTGCCCGCCTTGTTTTTTGCCGGCGCCGCGACACTCCTTTGGGCCCTCGCACTCTGGCCCCCAGCTTCCCTCGCGTCTGCGGGCGTTTCCCTATCGATCTCCAGCCTGATTCTGTTTTTGCTCGCCGGCTACGTTGCCGTTTTCGGCCGCCTATCCGCGAAGCAAACGTGGTTTCCTTTTGCATTTCTCGGCTTCGCGATTCCCATACCCGAAGCCCTTCTGAACCGCTTCATTTACGCGCTGCAATACGCTTCGGCAGCCGTTGCCGGATGGATCTTCGACTGGTCGGGGGTACCCGTGCTCCGCGAAGGCTTCCTCTTCTATTTGCCGGGTCTGAGCATCGAGGTCGCAAAAGAGTGCAGCGGGATCCGCTCGAGTATCGCTCTTTTAATTCTCGCCGTACTCGTCGCCCATTTCGCCTTTACCAGGTTCTGGAAGAAGGCTGTGTTTGTCTTCGCCGGGTTGCTCATGATGGCGGTCAAGAACGGCGTACGCATCGCCACCTTGACCATCCTGGCGAAATATGTGGATCCCGATTTCCTGTTCGGACGGCTGCATCACCAAGGCGGGATCGTATTCTTCTTGATCGGCCTGGGCCTTCTCGTGCCCCTCTATTGGCTGCTGCGGCGGGGAGAAAAAGAAACTCCGATCCTTGCCGCCACGCATTCAAGCGGACCGCGATAGAACACAACCTGCCAGCGAGCCTCGCTCACTTATTCAGCGAACTCGTTCCCGGCCTTGTCCGCTTCGTGGTCCACGTCCTCCGAGTATCCGTAATAGTCGGCTCCGTAAGCATCGGTCCTATCGACGCGATTCAGGATCACACCCAGCAGCTTCGACTCCGGAAACTCAGCGGCCGCTCTTTGGGCCGTTTGAAATTCGGTCGCGCCGGCGCGCACCACGAACAAAACCCCGTCGCACATGTCCGCCAGAATGCTGGCATCGTGCACCGCGATCGCCGGCGGCGAATCCAAAATCACCCAGTCGAAAATCTGTCCCATTCGGTCGATGAGGGCCTTCATCCTCTCGCTGTGCAGCAGCTCGCTCGGATTCGTGACCAGTCTGCCACCGGGGATAAAGCAAAGATTTTTTTGCTCACCCACTTGCAGCACCTTGGTGATCGGCGCTTCGCCGAGGAGATAGTCGGAGAGGCCCGGTTCGTTCATGGCGCCGAGAGTGAGATTGAGGCGCGAGGCCCGCAGATCGGCATCGATCAGAAGGACTCGGCGATCCGCTTGTCGAATGATGGATTGGGCCAGATTGGCGGCTACAAAGGTCTTGCCTTCCTGCGGCACGCTACTGGTCAGCAACAGACGACGCAAGGGCCGCGTGGCGGAAATCTGATAAAGCCGCGAGCGCAGGGTCCGGAACTTCTCGGCACCGGAACGATGGTTTCCTTCATTGGCGAAAACGGAAAACCTTGGCTCAAAGTGCCAGCGCACCTTCTTGCACTCGGCGAACAGGGTGTTCAAATCGGGATTAACAAACTCGCTTCTTCCCTGCAGGTCCAGCTTTCCGAGATCGGCCGGAGTTGCAGCCGGCGCCGGTGCTCCGTGCAGAATATCGATGAAATCCTCCGCGCGCCCACCGGTGTGGGCCGAGCGCTCTTCCGCTGCTCTTTTTAAGGCCTCCCGAATTCGACTCATTTAGACGCGATCCTCTCTTCGTGCGAAGCTATCAAGTCCTTGCCACCAGACGGAAACTGCCTTTCTTCGATTGCTTGTGGCCGAGATAGCCGCCGCGCCCCGAAGCATCAAAGCTCGGGACCATCACGAGAACGGGAAGTTTGAGGGACCATTCGATGTCCCGATCCGTATAGATGGCGTTGTCGGTCAAGGCCAGGAGATACAGTGTGGCCAGGGCCAGCGCCAATCCCGCGCCCGCTCCTCCCCCGACAAACACGGTTTTCCTCGGGTAGGAGGGAGCGACGGGCAAGCTCGGCGGATCCAGCACCTTGAAGGTCTCGCTCTCCTGTTGGTGCTCGAGGCTTGTGGCCATGGCGGAATTTTCGCGCTTTTTCAGAAGCTCGTTGTACATTTCCGAGGCCGCTTGATAATTTCTCGTCAACTCTTTGAACTGCTGCTCCACGACCGGACTCGCCTGAATGCGCGCTTGCAAGGTGCGGATCTGCTCTTGAATCTGGCTTTGCCGCTTCGTCAGCTCCGCGATACTGAGATCATCCTGTTTGATCTTGGCACGAAGTTCCTGGATCGCGGCGGGCTCGCGAAACGAGGGCGTCGGCGGCCCGCTGGCGTCTCTTGTGCCGGGGTCGGCGGCGATGCGCTTCTTTAGGTCTTCAATCTGCGATTTCATTTTGATCACATCGGGATGCTCGGGCGTATATCTTGAAAGCAAAGCCGCCAGCTGATCCTGCAGCACCGCCATTTGCTGCTCGAGGCTGTCGGGGTTCTGCAGCCCCGTCTGCTGCGCCTTCCAAGTCGCTTCCTGTTGGCTGAGCATGGTCTGGTTGAAGGCTCTGTCTTGATGGGCTCGGCTCAGGGCCTGCGTAGCCGATTCGAGCTGGGTGTTCATGCCGCCGAGCAAGCTGAGGTTGGCCTGTTCCTGCTCCGGCAGAACCCCCAAGTTTCGGGCTTTGAAATCGGCGAGTTTCTTGTCCTGCTCATCGAGCTTGGCCTTGGCCTCCGACAATTGTTGGCTCAGGAACTCGGTGGTGTCCGCGGCCTGCTGCTCGCGGCGCTTCACGTTCTGCTCCATGAACATGCTGGTAATCTGGGCACAGATCTGTTGTGCCAGAGCCGGGTTGTCAAACGTCACGCTGACATGGAAACCGGGGGGCTGCCGGTTCTCCGATCCGGGCATCGGCTGAATCAGTTCCACCTCGATCGCTTTGCGCAGTCTATCGACCAGATCTTCCATGTGCGCTGTGGAGCGCAGATGGGGATAGAGATTATATTGCTCAATGATCGGTTGAAGCCGGGAACGACTCAAAATCTGCTCTTGCATGGATGCCAGGCGATGATTCAGATCATCGGTTACGACGGGCTTAACAAACTCCGTGGGAACCGTGGGCTGCTCCACCAGCACACGCGTCGAGGAGGTATATTTCTTCGGCAAAACGAGAGTCGCGAGATAGCCGGCGGAGGCCAGCAGGGTCGTCGTCAGAACCGGGATCCACCAGTAACGCCGCAAAATCCGGGTAATCTCAACCAAATTAATTTCGCCGTTCCGAATCATCTTGAGTTCGCCCCTCACAGCTTAGCGAAGAAGCACGAAGCAACAGGCATGAAGGCCCGTTGAGTTGCCCTAACATAACACCGTTGCACGACCGTGACCACCCGGTTTGCCAGACCCTTCACAGGGGCTCCTCGACTGTTCCCTTAATGCCATGAAAAATAAATAGGTTAAGAGGAAACGGCTGGCAAACGGGCGGAAGGGATGGCTCCCGAATCGGCGAGCAAGACGTCGAGTGGAAGGAAAATACCCTATTTGACCCTCTGAGTATCCACAGGCGGCCGGCAACCCCTCCACACCTCCCGTCTGCAAAGCCCCGCGAACCGGTTGTGTTTTCGGCCATTTGAGTTATGTTCAGGATCATGAGAGTCTTAGAGCCAGCCGAACCTCGGCGG
>Ga0306921_10006549_pt1 | contig 12158 bp, 13 predicted proteins | sample sta12Cox44000080_FD_203760 | JGI IMG/M metagenome (GOLD analysis project Ga0306921, IMG submission 203760) | Lab enrichment of tropical soil microbial communities from Luquillo Experimental Forest, Puerto Rico - statoxic.12C.oxic.44.000.080 (v2)... | ecosystem: Environmental > Terrestrial >... | reverse complement strand
CGATGGTTTTCCGGTGCAGGTGCGGAATGTGATAACCCTCGAGGAAGGTGTCGATCGCGAACTTCCAGTTGATGCGCGGCGTCACCTTGTCGGTCGAATAAAGCGGATGGGTGTCGAGCTGCAGCGCCGCCATGTCGGGCGCGATCGAGCCCAGCACCGTATCGATGTCGATCGGATCGCCGCCCGGCTGCGCGCGGATATAGAGCATGCCGTGCTTCTCGGCGGCCGGCAGCGGCATCAGCCCGTGCGTTCCAAGATCGAGGCCCTCGAAGCCCACCTTGTCGGTGGTGCCTAAAAGCTTGCCGGCCGAATCGTAGGTCCAGCCGTGATAGGGGCAGGTGAAGGCACGGGCGTTGCCGCAGCCGGTCGCGACTGGCGCGCCGCGATGACGGCAGATGTTGGCGAAGGCCCGCACCCGTCCGTCGGCGCCGCGCGTCATCAGCACCGGCATGCCGGCCACGTCCTCGGTGAGGAAGTCGCCAGGCTTGGTCAGTCGCGTCGACAGGCCCATGAAGATCGGCAACGACCGGAACAGCCGGTCGCGCTCCAGCGCCGCACGCTCCCGGCAGGAGTAGTTGATCGTCTTGTTGCGGAACAGCGCGTCCGCGAGATCGGTGGTGCGGCCGTCGATATGGCCGAACAGCCGCCTCCCGACAGCCAGCTCTTCTTGTCGTTCCATAAGCCCACGTTAGGACGGCCGAGCTTCGGGAGCTAGAGCGGTTTCCGGGGACCGCTGACCGAGGGATTGCCGCGCTCGAAAAACCGCAGCGGGCGATGGATCTCGCGGCTGATTCCGATACGTCGGCCGACGGCAATGCGGCCGCGCTTGCGCACGGCGTCGGCGAGCCAAAGCGGCCCGCCGGCGCCACAGAGGTCCTGCCCGTCCAGATCCCGGGTGATGCCGAGGGCTGTGGCGAGGCGTCCCGGTCCGCGGGCGAGGTCGGCCGGGCGCGCGCCGGGCCGGCTCGCCGCCATCACCTCCACGCCTTCCAGGGGTTCCAGGGCGCGCAGCAGTACGCCGCTGCCGATGCCGGCGCGGCCGGCGCTGACGTTGAGGGAAAACCAGCAGCCATAGACAAAGTAGACGTAGGCGTGCCCGCGCTCGAGGAACAACGACGCATTGCGCGCGGTCTTGCCCCGGTAGGCATGGCCGCTCGCGTCGCCGACCACATAGGCCTCGGTCTCGACAATGCGGCCGCTCATCCGGCCCGCCGGATGCTCACGAACCAGCGTCTTGCCGATCAACCACCGCGCCAGCCGTGCCGCCGGCACGGGCAGTTCTTTACGCAGCAGGGGGCGCAGCCGCAGCATTCTGTTCTTCGATCAGGTCGAATACCCGCGCCGGCGTGAGCCCGCTTTCCCGCAAGGCGCGGAGGGTGAGCGAGCGGTCGCGCTTGGCGAAGCGGCGACCGTCGGCGTCGGTCATCAGCCGGTGATGGGCATAGCGCGGGGTCGCGTAGCCCAGCAGCCGCTGCAGCAAGCCGTGGACGTGCGTCGAGGGCAGCAGGTCCTCGCCGCGCGTCACCAGGGTCACGCCCTGCAGATGGTCATCGACCGTGACCGCGAGGTGGTAGCTGGTCGGCGTGTCCTTGCGCGCCAGCACGACGTCGCCGAACAGCAACGGCTCGCCGTCGATGCGGCCGCGTGTCTCGTCGAAAAAGTAGTACGGCCCTGCCTCGCCGGCCGCCTTGGCCGCGTCGAGGCGCAGGCAGTGCTCCTCCCCCGCCGCCAGCCGCGACCGGCGCTCCTCGCGCGGCAAGTGGCGGCAGGTGCCGGGATAAAGCGGACCGTCGGGACCCTGCGGCGCATCGGTGGCCGCGGCAATGTCGGCGCGGGTGCAGAAGCAGGGATAGATCAGGCCACGGCCATCGAGCACGTCCAGCCCCCGGCCGTAGTCGGCGAAGTGCTCGGACTGCCGCCGCACCTCGCCGTCCCAGTCGAGGCCGAGCCAGCGCAGGTCCTCGAGGATCGCCGCCTCGAACTCGCGGCGGCTGCGGCGGATGTCGATATCCTCGATGCGCAGCAGGAACCGGCCACCCGCCGCGCGGGCCCGCTGCCAGGCGATGCGCGCCGAATAGGCATGGCCGAGATGCAACTCGCCGGTCGGGCTGGGGGCAAAACGCGTGACGACGGACATGGCCACCCGTTATAGCCAAGGCCATGGCACAAATCGTCCTCGACGCGGCCAATCTCAAGAAGGCGATGCGGCACCTCGCCAAGGTCGACCCCGATTTCGCACGGGCGATCAAGGAGGTCGGCCATCCTGAGCTCCGGATCGTGCCCTCGGGCTTCGGCGGGCTGATGCGCTCGATCGTCGGCCAGCAGGTCTCGGTGCATGCCGCGCGCAGCATCTGGCTCCGGCTCGAGGCGGCGGTGCCGGCGATGGAGCCGGCCGAGTTCCTGAAGCTCACCGATGAGCAGTTGCGCGCCGTCGGCCTCTCCAACGCCAAGATGAGATACGGCCGCGCGCTGGCGAGCGACATCGTCGAGGGTCGCATCGACTTTGCCGCGCTGGCCGAGCTCGACGATGCCGCTGCGATCGCCATGCTGACCCAGGCCAAGGGCATCGGACCATGGACGGCCGAGATCTACCTGATGTTCGCGCACGGCCGGCCCGACATCATGCCGGGCCTCGATCTCGGGCTGGTGATCGCGGCCCAGCACCTGAAGAAGCTGCGCAAGCGTCCCGACGCAAAGCGGCTTCTCAAAATCGCCGAGGCGTGGCGGCCGTGGCGCAGTGCCGCCGCACTGCTGCTCTGGCACTATCGCCGCAACATGCCGGATTGGAGCAAGAAGGAATGACCAAGCTCGAAGGGCCGAGCCACGGCCCGCATGCCGGCGGCAAGCCCGGCCACCTGGTCGTGCTGCTGCACGGCTATGGCGCCGACGGCAACGATCTGATCGGGCTCGCTCCCGTCCTGGCGCCGCTGATGCCCGACGTGGTGTTCCACGCGCCCAACGCACCCTACCCGTGCGAGGGCAATCCCATGGGCTTTCAGTGGTTCGGCATCAACCGCCTCGACCCTGTCGCGCGCCTGACCGGCACGCGCGCCGCCGCGCCGTTCGTCGACGCCTTCCTCGACGACAGGTTCGCCCAGTACGGCCTCGACGAGAGCAAGACCGTGCTGGTCGGCTTCTCGCAGGGCACCATGATGTCGCTCTATGTCGGCCTGCGGCGCGCCAAGCAGCTCGCCGGCATCATCGGCTTCTCCGGCGCGATGGCGGGCGGCGAGGTGCTGAAGGACGAAATCAAATCGCGGCCGCCGGTCCTGCTGGCGCATGGCGACGCCGACCCGATGCTGCCGCATCAGCTCACTGAAGAGGCCGCCGTGACGCTGCAGGAGAACGGCGTCGACGTGGCGGTCCATATCGCGAAAGGCGTCGGTCACGGCATCGACCAGACCGGCCTCAGTCATGCCGCGCGCTTCCTGCTCGACGTCCTCAAGCTGCCGATGCCCCAGGGAGCCGGCAGGCAATGAAAGTCGACGGCATCTGTAAAAAGGGTTTCGAGCGCGTCGCCGAGACCTTCACCCGGAACTTTGCCGAGAGAGGCGAGATCGGCGCGTCGGTCTGCCTGACGATGGGCGCCGAGACGGTCGTCGATTTGTGGGGCGGCACGGCCGATCCCAAGACCAATGCGCCGTGGACCAAGGACACCGTCAGCATCGTGTTCTCCTGCACCAAGGGCGCGACCGCGCTCTGCGCCCACATGCTGGCGAGCCGCGGCAAGCTCGATATCGATGCGCCGGTCACCGAGCTGTGGCCCGAGTTCGGCCAGAAGGGCAAAGGCGCCGTCACCACGCGCATGATGCTCGATCATTCGTCGGCCGTGCCGGCGCTGCGCGCCAAGGTGAAGGACACCGGCCCGTATGAATGGGACTACATGACCCAGCGGCTTGCCGAAGAGGAACCGTTCTGGGTGCCCGGCACGCGCAACGGCTACCACGGGCTCACCTTCGGCTGGACGGTCGGCGAGATGGTGCGGCGCGCTAGTGGCAAGTCGCTCGGCACCTTCTTCCAGGACGAGGTGGCCAAGCCCCTCGGTCTCGATTTCTGGGTCGGCCTGCCCGAGGCGATCGAGCCGCGCGTGGCGCCGATGACGCCCTATGCCTACAAGGCCGAGCAGGCGGTCACGCCGTTCCTGCGCGACCTCGCGACCGACAAGCAATCGATCCCTGCCCTGTTCTACTTCAATGCCGGGGCGATCCTGGGCGGCGGGCTGAACACCCGAGCCGGCCACGCCGCCGAGATCGGCGCTGCCAACGGCATCACCAATGCGCGCGGGCTCGCCGGCATGTATGCCCCTTTGGCGCAAGGCGGCGGCAAGCTGGTCGATGCCAAGACGCTCACGCGCATGGGCGAGGTCTCGATGGCCACGCACGACGATGCGACCTTGCGCATCCCGACCCGCTTTGCCCTCGGCTTCATGAAGTCGATGGACAACCGCAAGCGCAGCATCGGCGCCAAGGTGTTCGGCGAGGATTGCGACAGTGTGATCATGGGTAGCGCCGCGTTCGGCCATGTCGGCGCCGGCGGCTCGCTCGGCTTCGCCGATCCGGTCGCCGGTCTCTCCTTCGGCTACACCATGAACCGGATGGGCCCGGGCCTGTTGATGAACGACCGCGGCCAGCCGCTGGTCGACGCCGCCTACCTGTCGCTCGGCTACAAGAGCAAGGACGGAGGCGTCTGGACGCGCTGATGCTGCCCATCTTCCGTCCCCTGGCCGATCGTGCCGTGCTCACCGTCTGGTCGGGGCTCTGCAGCTCGTCGGTCGGCGAGGACCTGTTCCGCGTCGCCAGCGTCTGGCTGGTGGTCGAGATCGCCGGCAACATGGTCGGCCTGGTCACCAGCGTGCAGTACGTCGCCATGCTGGTGGCCGGCCTGTTCGGCGGCGTGATCTTCGACCGCTTCCGGGCCGACCAGGTGATGATCGGCACGCGCAGCCTGAGCGCCGCGCTGGCCATGCTGCCGGTGATCGGCGTCTACCTCTGGGGGCCCTCGATCACCTTGCTCATCGTTGCTTCGGTCGGGCTGGCGGCACTGCGTATGGCCTTCACGCCGGCGCTGCAATCGACCATCCCGGTCCTGGTGCGCGACCGCGACGGCCGGCAGGCGATCAACGGGCTGTTCGACGCCACCTACCGCATCGCGCGGCTGGTCGGGCCGATGGTGGCGGCGCTGCTGCATCTCTTCCTGCCGGTGATCCATTTCCTGACAGCGACGGCGCTGGGCTTCATCGTCTCCGGCCTGACGCTGAAGTCGGCGCGCAGCCGCCTGATCGGCAACCAGGCCGATCCGGTGCGCATGAAGCCCGGCTGGCGCGGCGCCTGGGAGGCGCTGACCGCGGGCTTCCGCCTGATGCTGAGCGAGCGCACCACCGGAGCGCTGCTGGTGGTCAACGCCATCCTCAACGGGCCGTGGACGGTGGCGCTCACTCTTGCCATCGCGCTGATCGTCACTGAGTACCGGCCGACCTTCCTGGGCTTCGGCGACCTCGCGGCCTATGCCCTGGTGATGGTCGCCTACGGCGTGGGCGACGTGTCGGGCAACATCGTCGCCGGCAGCGTGCGCTTCCGGCGGGCGCTCTCGACCATGTTCCTGGGCTACGTGGTGATGGGCGTGGGCTTCACCTGGCTCGCCCTCTCGGCCTGGCTATTGCCGCCAGGCCAGCTGCTGCCGGCGATGATGGTGGGCGCGCTGCTGGCCGGCCTGGGCGGGCCGTTCTACTTCGTGCACATGGTCACGCGCATGCAGAACGTGTTCCACGGCCACGACATCGCCCGCGTCTATCGCTTCCGGCTGGTGATGATGGCGGCGTCAATGCTGGTGGCGAGTCTGCTGGCGACCTGGTGTTTCGAGCTGATGGGCGCTGTGGCCACCCAGCTCGCCTGCGGCCTGCTGATCCTCGCTATCGGCGTCGCCGGCCATCTCGTCTGCCGCCGCCACGAGGATCGCGTGCGGGCGGGTGCCGCGGACCCCGCTCCCAATCCCGCCGACTAGAGCGACCTGAACTTCTAATGACCAAAATAGGTGGCCGGTCTCCACCTGTGGTAAGATGCACGCGTTGAAGAAAGCAGAGTTGGGAGCGTAGCGTATGCCCTCGTCTGAAACGGCAAGATCTCCAGCAAAAACCATTTTCTCTCCATTTATCGCCATTTTTGACCGGTTTCCCGGCAGCCCTGCATCGCGACTCGTTCGACGAATCAAGGGGCCGACCGTTTTCCGACAGCGCGCGCACCGTTAAAAAACGGTGAAAACGGCAAAAACCGTTTGCGGGGAACGGTGTGTATTGATAGCGTCGGGTAGATACACAGTGTTTCCCATAAGGAGACCGCCATGGCCAAGCCCTTCCCGACCGACAATCCGTTCCTGCGCGGCTACTACGGCCCGGTGAACACCGAGGCCAACGCGGCCCACCTGCAGATCACCGGCGAGATGCCCAAGGAGCTTTTGGGCACGCTCTACCGCAACGGCCCCAACCCGCAATTCGCCGCGCGCGGGCCGTTCTTCCACTGGTTCGGCGGCGACGGCATGATCCACGCCTTCCACATCGAGAACGGCAACGTCTCCTACAAGAACCGCTGGGTGCGCACCCCCAAGTGGGTGCTGGAGAACAAGGAGGGTGAAGGCCTCAGCGGCATCTTCGGCCATCCGATGTACACCGACCCGCGCGTGCTGGCGCTGAACTCGACCATCGCCAACACCAACATCGTCTGGCACGCCGATCGCCTGCTGGCGCTCGAAGAGGCGCATGCGCCGTTCATGCTCGATCCCACGACCCTGATGCCGTCGGGCCCCGACGGCGGCTACGAGACCTACGGCAACAAGCTGTGCGGTCCGTTCACCGCCCATCCCAAGCTCGATCCCGAGACCGGCGAGATGGTGTTCTTCGGCTATTCGGCCAAGGGCCGCTTCACCAAGGAAGTGTCGATCCAGACCGTCGACAAAGGAGGGAAGATCACGCGCGCCGAGATCCTGGAGGCACCCTACTCGTCGATGATCCACGACTTCGCGGTAACGCGGAACTGGATCGTGCTGCCGGTGTTCCCGCTCACCGGCTCGATGGAGCGCGCGATGAGCGGCAAGCCGCCCTTCGCCTGGGAGCCGGACAAGGGCACGCATATCGCCTTCATCCCGCGCAACGGCACCGTCGCCGACGTGAAGTGGGTCAGCGCGCCGCCGTGCTACGTCTTCCATCCGATGAACCACTACGAGACCGCCGACGGCAAGGTCGTGGTCGACGTCATGAAGTACGACGTCGCGCCACTGTTCCCGCTGCCCGACGGCTCGCCATCCGCCAAGGAGAGCCCGCCGGCCCGGCTATTCCGCTGGACCTTCGATCTTTCCGGCCAGGCCAACACCTTCAAGGAGGAGCAGCTCGACGACCGTGCCGGCGAGTTCCCGCGCTTCGACGAGCGGTTCTGCATGAGCGACTACCGCCATGGCTGGATCGTCTCCGCCAACATCACCGACGCCAGGACGGGCGAGCCGCGCACCGACGGGCTGGTCCACTACGACCTCAAGACCGGCAAGAGCACGGGCTGGAACGCCGGGCCAGACGACCGCTTCGGCGAACCGATCTTCGTGCCGCGCCACGACGACGCGGCCGAGGGCGACGGCTGGCTGCTGAGCGTGCTCTATCGCGGCGAGGACAAGACCAGCGATCTCGCGGTGTTCGAGGCGACCGACCTTGCCCGGGGCCCGATCGCGCTCGCCCATCTGTCGAGCCGTGTCCCGGCTGGCTTCCACGGCAACTGGCGGCCGGGTACCTTGTAACGATGGTCATCGTCCATCACCTCAACAACTCGCGCTCGCAGCGCATTCTGTGGATGCTGGAGGAGCTTGGCGTGCCTTACGACGTCAAGCGCTACGAGCGCGAGCCGTCGATGCAGGCGCCGGCCTCGCTGCGCGCGGTGCATCCGCTCGGCAAGTCGCCGGTCATCACCGACGGCGACCGCACGCTGGCCGAATCGGGCGCGATCCTGGAATACCTCGTCGACACCTACGGCAACGGCCGCTTCCGGCCGGCATCGGGCACGCCGGATCGCATCCACTACACCTACTTCCTGCACTACGCCGAAGGCTCGCTGATGCCGCTGCTGCTGATGAAGCTGATCTTCAGCCGCATCCCCTCACGCCTGCCCTTCTTCATGAAGCCGGTCGGCCGCGCCATCGCCAAAGGCGCCAACACCACCCTGCTCGATCCACAGATCGGCAGCCATTTCATGTTTCTCGAAGGCGAGCTCGGCAAGCGCGAATGGTTCGCCGGTAACGACTTCAGCGCCGCCGACATCCAGATGAGCTTCCCGCTCGAGGCCGCCGCGGCGCGGGCGCCGATCGTGCGGCAGATGCCCAAGCTGTCCGCCTTCCTCGACCGCATCCACGCGCGGCCCGCCCACCAGCGCGCGCTGGAAAAGGGCGGTCCCTACGAACTGATGAAATAGGAAAAACGATAGATGGCTCTCCCGGCCCTGCTGCGCGACACCCTCTCGATCCCCGCGGTCGGCGCGCCGCTGTTCATCGTCTCCAACCCCGACCTGGTGATCGAGCAGTGCAAGGCGGGCATCGTCGGCGCCTTCCCGGCGCTCAATGCGCGGCCCAAGGAGATGCTGGAGACCTGGCTGCAGCGCATCACCAGCGAGCTCGCCGAGTACAAGCGCAAGCATCCGGAGAAGAAGGTGGCGCCGTTCGCGGTCAACCAGATCGTGCACAGCTCCAACGACCGCCTCGCCCACGACGTGGCGCTCTGCGAGAAGTACAAGGTGCCGATCCAGATCACCTCGCTGCGCGCGCCCGACGAGGTGGTGGCCTCGGCCAAGCGCTACGGCTGCCTGGTGTTCCACGACGTCACCAACGTCAAGCACGCCAAGCGCGCCCTGCAGGCCGGCGTCGACGGCCTCATCCTCGTGTGCAACGGCGCGGGCGGCCATGCCGGCGCGCTATCACCCTTCGCACTGGTGCCGGAAGTGCGCCAGTTCTACGACGGCTGCCTGTTGCTGTCGGGCTCGATCGCCAACGGCGCCAGCATTCTTGCCGCACAAGCGATCGGCGCCGACCTCGCCTATATCGGCACGCGTTTCATCGCCGCCCGGGAAGCCAACGCCACCGATGCCAACAAGCAATGCATCATCGAGTCGAGCGGCGAGGAGATCGTCTACACCAACCTCTTCACCGGCGTGCACGGCAACTACCTGAAGAAGAGCATCGCCGCGGCCGGCCTCGATCCCGACGACCTGCCGGTGGCCGACAAGAGCAGGATGAATTTCGGCTCGGGCGGCAACTCCAAGGCCAAGGCGTGGCGCGACATCTGGGGCGCCGGCCAAGGCGTCGGCCAGATCTACGACGCCCCGCCCGCCACCGAGATCGTGGCGCGCCTGAAGGCCGAATACGACGCCGCGCGCGCCGCCCTTCTTGCCGGAGAGACGGTGCCGACGCGGCTCAAGGCCGCCGCCGAATAAGATCCCTCGCCTCGCTCGGGACGACACGCTATGAGCGTGTCGATGCTGCGTCGTCTCTATGACTGGGTGATCCGCCTCGCGAGCTCACCCCAGGCCATTCCCGCCATGGGCGTGGTGGCCTTCGCCGAAAGCTCGTTCTTTCCCATCCCGCCCGACATCATGTTGATCCCGATGGTGCTGGCCAACCGCACCAAGGCGTTCAGGATCGCGTTGGTCTGCACCGTCTGCTCGGTGCTGGGCGGCCTTTTAGGCTACGCCATCGGCTACTACTTCTTCGAGACGATCGGCGCCTGGCTGGTCAAGACCTATGGCCTGCAGACGGGGCTGGAGTCCTTCCGCCACGGCTTCGCCGAGTACGGCACCTGGATCATCCTGATCAAGGGGCTGACCCCCATTCCTTACAAGCTGGTCACCATCGCCAGCGGCGCCGCTCACTTCGACCTGTTCACGTTCGTGTGGGCGTCGATCGTGACGCGTGGCGCCCGCTTCTTCATCGTGTCAGCGTTGCTGTGGAAATACGGCGAGCCGATCCGCGCCTTCATCGAACAACGCCTCACTCTGGTCACATGGCTGTTCCTGATTGCACTGGTCGGCGGCTTCGTCGCCTTCCGCTATCTGTTCTAGAGTCTGCCTGGCCATGACCGAGCAACTGCCCTACTCCAGCAAGATCGGCCTGCTCGCCGCCCTCGGCAGCGGCGCCCTGCTGCTCGGCGCCTACTACTTCCAGTACGTCGAGAAGCTCGCGCCCTGTGACCTGTGCTACTGGCAGCGCTGGCCGCACATGGCGGCGATCGTGGTCGGGCTGGCGGCCGGCGCCTCGTTCCTGCAGCCGAGACTGGCGATGGTGTTCGCGCTGCTCGCCATCACCGCGCTGTTCGTGACCGCCGGCATCGGCGTCTTCCATGTCGGCGTCGAGTATCACTGGTGGCAGGGTCCGCAGGCCTGCTCGGGGCGCGTGCCGGCGGGCCTGAGCGACGCCGAGCTCAAGAAGTTCCTGCTGGGCGCGCGCATGGTGCGCTGCGACGAGCCGGCCTGGAAAATGTGGGACATCTCCATGGCGGGCTGGAACGCGATCCTGTCGGCCAGCCTCGCCATCGTGCTGGCGATGGGCGTGGCCCGTCACATCAGGGAGCGGGCATGACGCCGCGCAACCCGGGCGATCCCGATGCGCGCGCGCTGGTCGAGCGCGTGATCCGCGTCGACCAGGCGGGCGAGTTCGGCGCCGTGCGCATCTACGACGGCCAGCTTGCCGCGCTGCGCTGGACCGGCCGCGCCAACGGTGATGCCGGACGCAAGATCGCCGCCATGGCCCGCGCCGAGCGCGAGCACAACAAGGTGTTCGACCGCATGATCGCCGAGCGCCGCGTGCGCCCGACCCTGCTGTCGCCGCTGTGGAACGTCGCGGGCTTCGCGCTGGGTGCGGCAACGGCGCTGATGGGCGACAAGGCCGCCATGGCTTGCACCGTGGCGATCGAGGAGACGATCGACGAGCACTATGCGAGCCAGGCCGCGGCGCTCGGCGACGATGAGGCCGAACTGCGCGCCACGGTCGAGAAGTTCCGCGCCGACGAGCTTGCCCATCGCGACGAGGCGCTGGCCGCGGGCGCCGAGCAGGCGCCGGCCTACGAGGCGCTGACCACCGCCATCAAGATGGGTTCGCGTCTGGCGATCTGGCTGTCGACCAGAATCTAGGCGCGCAGCGGGCGCGCGGTAACCCGCGCGTGAGCGAGCGCGCCGGCGGCGTGTAGCGCTGCAGGGAGCTGTCGCGCGTCAGACGCGCGACGTGCGACCGAAGCGCGGGCGCCGCACGGCGCAGAAAGAATAGAGATGTTGCACCAAGGTGCCTCAGCGGCACCGCGCGGGCCCCCGCGCTTGATTACAAGCGCTGCCGCCCGCCAAGCGCGTAAGAACGCGCTTAGGTCTGGTCCAGCTCGCTGTCCCAATACAGGAAGTCGCGCCAGCTTTCGTGCAGGTAGCCGGGCGGGAAGCCACGGCCGTTCTCCTGCAGCTCCTGGGTCGTCGGCTCCGACGGATAGCGGTGCAGGTGCATGTCGCTCTCGCGCAGCAGGCGGTTGCCCTTCAAGAGATTGCACGGGCTGCAGGCGGTGACGACGTTGGTCCACATCGTGCGACCGCCGCGCGACTTCGGTACCACGTGGTCGAAGGTGAGCTCGTTGGTGGCGAAATCGCCGCCGCAATACTGGCAATTGAAGCGATCGCGCAGGAAGACGTTGAATCGCGTGAAGGCCGGGCGGCGCGCCGCCGGCACGTATTCCTTGAGCGCGATGACGCTCGGCAGCTTCATCTCGAAGCTCGGGCTGTGGATCTTGCGCTCGTACTCGGAGATCACGCTGACGCGGTCGAGGAACACCGCCTTGACGGCGTCCTGCCACGACCAGATGGACAGCGGGAAATACGACAGCGGCCGGAAGTCGGCGTTGAGGACCAGCGCATGGCAGGACTCAAGGCCCGGCGTCACGGCTAGCCTCGCCGCCGTTGAGCGGGTCTACTCGGGAAGTCGATGCGGTCGATAAGCCGTTCGAACATGGCGCGCATTGTGGCAAGGTTTTTTGGAAACACAATATGTCGATATCGTGGTCATCGACGTGTCTTGGAAACGCAATAAGATCGACGCTGGAGGGAACTCATGGACACCGCCATTCGCCAAATCGCCGGGACGACTTTCCCGCTGCCGTCGGC
>Ga0306921_10006548_pt1 | contig 12159 bp, 5 predicted proteins | sample sta12Cox44000080_FD_203760 | JGI IMG/M metagenome (GOLD analysis project Ga0306921, IMG submission 203760) | Lab enrichment of tropical soil microbial communities from Luquillo Experimental Forest, Puerto Rico - statoxic.12C.oxic.44.000.080 (v2)... | ecosystem: Environmental > Terrestrial > Soil... | reverse complement strand
CCGAAATTACTCGAGCCCATCCTGGATGGACGCGCCGATGTGGTCTACGGTTCGCGGTTTCTCGGCGGACCGCAGCGTGTCCACTACTTCTGGCACTACGTCGCCAACAAAACGCTGACGCTGCTTTCGGACATGGCGACAAACCTGAAGCTCACCGACATGGAGACTTGTTACAAGATGTTTCGCCGCGAGGTCCTGAAGGACATTCAGATTAAGTCGGACCGCTTCGGTTTCGAGCCGGAGATTACGGCCAAGGTGGCCAAAGGCAACTGGCGAGTCTACGAGGTCCCCATCAGCTACGCCGGACGGACCTACGAAGAGGGAAAGAAAATCACCTGGAAAGACGGAGTTCAAGCACTGTGGTGCATCATCCGGTACAAGGTTCGGGACTGAAGGTGGATTAGACCTGGGATGCCAAGCGGCGCTGGAACGTCAAAAGAATCAAATCCGCCCGCCGGCGAACGCCAAACTTATTCAGAAGATTGGAGACGTGGAACTTCACCGTCCGTTCGGCGATGTTAAGTTTGCTGGCGATTTCCTTGTTGGACAGGTTCTCGAGGAGCGAATCGAGAACCTCTTGCTCGCGACGACTCAGATTGGTCACGGAGTCCGTCTTCAGGCGGCGCCCCTGGTTCGTCAGAATCGAATCGACAAACCCGGAAAGCACCGAACGGGGCACCCAGAATCCGCCATTCGATACGAGGGGAAGAGCGCGGGCAAGCTGGTCGCGCGCTTCAGCGTAGGTAAGGATGCCTTTGACGCCAAGGCGAAGCAGCGAAAAGCTGTTGGCCTCGTTGATGGCGTCGCCGACAACAATCAGGCGCGCATCGCTGTAGCGCTCGAGAATGTTGGTCAGCAGCGCTCCGGTAGCTTGGCGAGCCGCGTGCGCGTCTATCACATAAACCTGGGCGCGCGGGGGCTCCAAGCTGCGCAAATCGGGCGCGAGCGTGGATTCCAGTTGCTTGGAGATGACCTTGAATTGGGATGCCTTGGATAGTAGGCGTTCGAATTCGCTCAGCACCAGGGGGTGCGGCGAGAGGAGACACACTGTAAGTTTCGAGGGCATGCTTTTGTTCGCCACTGTACTCGAGGGTAGTGAATGCCGGGAAAACGGGCAAGGACCTTGCGGACAGATGTTCACGAGTTGTTACTGACTTATTAGGACGAGTTGGCAAGCTCCCGGCAGTCCAATTTGCCCGCCGGCCTTCAGAGCGCACCCTGGTTGAGGGTTCGATTCCGACGGCAAAGGCACGTAAACTATTAACGCCAGGGGAGCGGGGCAAATGGCTGGGAAGATCGCGCCGACTGAGGAATTGAAGGATAGGTCCCGGATGAGGAACCTGAAGGAAGCAGAGCGGGCTCTGCGAGGGCTTTTGGCGGAGCGCATGCTGGTTCTGGACGGCGCGATGGGTACCATGCTGCAGCAGCGCAACCTCTCGGCTGCGGATTTTGGTGGGGTTTCCCTCGAAGGCTGTAACGAAAACCTCGTGCGCACCCGGCCCGACGTGGTGCTGGATGTCCACCGGAAGTACTTTGAGGCCGGTTCTGACATCGTCGAAACCAATAGTTTTGGCGGCACACCCCTGGTACTCGGTGAATATGGGCTGGCGGCAGATGCACAAGCGCTGAACAAACAGGCGGCCGCGCTCGCTCGACGGGCGGCCGAAGAATTTTCTACGCCCGGGAAGCCGCGCTTTGTGGCCGGTTCCATGGGCCCAACCACGAAGGCTATCACCGTGACCGGTGGCGTGACCTTCGAGGGATTGCAGGACTCCTACTACATCCAGGCAAAGGGCCTCCTGGAAGGCGGGGTTGACCTCCTGCTGGTCGAGACCTGCCAGGACACGCGAAACATTAAGGCGGCCGTCCTCGCCATCGAGAAGCTGTCGCGAGAAATCGGAACCCCGATTCCCTTCGTCGTCTCCGTGACCATCGAGCCGATGGGCACGATGCTTGGCGGACAATCCGTGGAAGCCATGTGGGCCTCGCTGAGGCACGCCCATCCCTTGGCCTTTGGAATGAATTGCTCGACGGGACCGGAGTTCATGACCGACCACATCCGTACGCTTAGCACGCTCACCGGCGAATTCGTTTCATGTTACCCAAACGCCGGGTTACCGGATGAGGACGGCAAATACCTGGAAACGCCGACCTCGCTTGCAGCGCAACTCGAGAAATTCGCGAATCACGGCTGGTTGAATATCGTCGGAGGCTGCTGCGGCACGACCGAACACCACATCCGAGCGATTGCGGAGATGGTCGAAGGCAAGAAACCGCGTGCCCGGCCCGCGGAACCGCACCGCGCCGTGTATTCCGGCATTGAGACGATCGAAGCGGAAGAGAGCACCCGACCACTGCTGGTTGGCGAACGCACGAATGTCATCGGATCGCGGCTGTTCAAGAACTTGGTTGCGGAAGAAAAGTGGGAAGAAGCCACCGAGATTGCACGCAGGCAGGTGAAAGGCGGCGCCCACATTGTGGATGTGTGCCTGCAAAGCACGGAGCGGGACGAGAAGAAAGACATCCCGCCGTTCTATGAAAAGCTGATTCGCAAGATTAAGACGCCGGTCATGATCGATACCACGGATCCGCTAGCCGTGCGGCAGGCGCTCACCTATTGCCAGGGCAAAGCAATCATCAATTCTATTAATCTGGAAGATGGTGAGGAAAAATTCGAGAAGATTGTGCCAGTGGCACACAGCTTCGGCGCAGCGGTTGTTGTCGGCTGCATTGACGAAGATCCCGTGCAGGCCCAGGCATTCGCGCGCGAACGAAAACTCGAGATTGCCCGGCGCTCCTACAAACTGCTCACCGAGAAATACGGTATGGCTCCCGAAGACATCATCTTCGACCCGCTCGTGTTTCCCTGTGCCACAGGTGATGAAAACTATATCGGCGGAGCGGTGGAGACGATGGAGGGCATCCGGTTGATCAAGGAAGCCTTGCCGGATACGCGCACCATCCTGGGGATTTCGAACGTGTCTTTCGGCTTGCCCACCGGAGCGCGCGAAGTGGTGAACTCGGTATTTCTCTATTACTGCACGAAGGCCGGGCTGGACCTCGCCATCGTGAACACCGAGAAACTCGAGCGTTTTGCATCCCTTCCCGAGCAGGAGCGGCGGCTGGCCGAAGATTTGCTGTTCCAGCATCCGCCGAAGGAAGTTCCCGCGAGCCACTCGAATGCGCATCTGCTGCGGAACGTCCCGGCCGACTGGCGTCAGCAAAGCAAGCCGCAGAAGGCGGCGATCAACCAGTTTCATATTGCGGCCACGACCGAGCACTTCCGCACCACGAAAAAGAAGGAGAAGCAGAAGAAGGAGAACCTGCCGCTCGACCAGCGCCTTGCGAACTACATCATCGAAGGCACGCGCGATGGCTTAGTGGAGGACTTGGACCGCAAACGCGATGAGGGTGTCGCGCCGCTCGACATTATCAATGGCCCACTGATGGACGGGATGGCAGAAGTAGGAAGACTTTTCAATGCAAACGAACTGATCGTGGCCGAGGTTCTGCAATCCGCCGAGGCCATGAAAGCCGCTGTAGGCCACCTGGAGCAGTTCATGGAAAAGGCCGAAAGCGCAAAGCGCGGTCGAGTCGTCCTGGCCACGGTGAAGGGCGACGTGCATGACATTGGCAAGAATCTGGTGGAGATCATCCTGAAAAACAATGGGTTCGATGTGGTGAACCTGGGGATCAAGGTTCCGCCGGAAGAACTGATCAAGGCGTTCGAAGCGCACAAACCGGATGCCATCGGACTTTCCGGCCTGCTGGTGAAAAGCGCGCAACAGATGGTGACCACGGCGAGCGATCTCAAGGACGCGGGTATCGGCATACCTTTGCTGGTCGGCGGCGCGGCACTCAGCGCGAAATTCACGAAGCAGAAAATCGCCCCGAGCTATGGTGGCGCAGTGTGCTACGCAAAAGATGCCATGACCGGGTTGCGCCTGATGAACGAATTGATGGACCCGGCCACGCGAGAACGCCTCCTGAGCGAGCATACCAGCTCTGGAAACGGCGTGAGCGTAGCGACCACGGTAAAGATTCGGGAGAAGCCGGTGGACCGGCACTCGCCGAAAGTGCGCACCGATTTGCCGATTCCGCCGGTGCCGACTCTGGACCGCAAACTGCGCCTGGTTCCCGACTTGCGTGAGGTGTGGAGTTACATCAACCCGTTCATGTTGTTCGGGCGGCACCTCGGCTATCGCGGGGATTTTGAGAAGCATCTGGCTCGGCGAGAGGCGAAAGCGGTCGAGCTTTACAACGAAATGGAAGAGGTGAAGAACGAGGCGGCAACGTTCCTGAAGGTTCGCGCGGTTTGGCAGTTCTTTGAGGCCGAGGCCGATGGCGAGGCGTTGCAACTGTTCTCTCCAGGCCAAAAGGAACCGTTGCACACCTGGCGATTCAAGCGCCAGAAGACCGGAGACCAATTGTGCCTGAGCGATTATGTGCTGGCGCCGCAGGACGGGAGGCGCGATCATTTTGCACTTTTCGTTGTCACAGCGGGAGAAGGGGTCCGGGAGCGTTCGGAAAAAGCCAAGCAGGACGGCTATTATTTCAAGTCGCACGGCCTGCAAGCGCTGGCGATCGAATCGGCCGAAGCCTGCGCGGAGTGGCTGCACCGGCGGATTCGTGAGGATTGGGGCTTCCCGGACCCCGCGGAGATGACCATGGCGCAGCGGTTCACGTCACGATATCGCGGCAAGCGCTACAGCTTTGGGTATCCGGCGTGTCCCGATCTCGAAGACCAGGCGGGCATCTGGAAGTTGCTGCGGCCAGAAGAAATCGGCGTGCAATTGACGGAGGGGTTCATGATGGATCCCGAGGCCAGTGTGAGTGCCCTGGTATTCCACCATCCAGACTGCACCTATTTTAGCGTGGGCGAAGCCGGCGAGAATTCCTGAGCGACGCTTGACCCCGGCTCTGAAGCCGGAAAAATATTTCCTTAACAAAACCAAACATTCGTGGGGAACCTTCGCCCCGTTCTGAGGGAATTTCTGAAAGGCGCTTGCTGAAGGTACGTTTGCGAGCAAGGTTACCCGGGCGCCGGCTGGCGCGTCTCAATAAGGACCAGGTCAGAAGGGGGCGGCACGTGGATATTCGGACCAGAGCCGTAGGAATGACAGCTTTAGGCATTTGGGCGGTGTTGTGTCTCTCCACAGGGAGCGCGCAAGATGCACCCCCAACAAACCCGGGTGCCCCCGCAACACAGCCCCGTCAAGGGCACGCCGGAAGCGATTTCGAAGGCGGACCAAGACCGTTGCTCGGCAAGATCACGGCGGTACATGAACAGTCGATGGAGATTACAAAGGCGGATGGTGGGGTGGTTGTCGTTAAACTTACGAATCAAACGATGTACCGGAAAGACCGCGCGGACGCAAAGATTACCGACTTCAAGGTCGGTGACGTCGTGATGGTGCGCGGCGACCAAAACCCGGACCACAGCGTCACCGCAAAACTTGTTGGCGGACGAACCGGCGGCCCAGGCGCAGGGATGATGTGGGCGAGCGGCGGCACCCTCGGCAAAGACTATGTTGTTGGAGAGGTGAAAGCAGTTGCCCCCCCGAAATTGACCGTGCTGCGCACCGACGGCGTCACGCAAACCTTGGAACTGAACGAAAATTCTTCGCTTCACCGGGGAAGAGAGAGCATCACCATCGCGGATATTCAGGTAGGCGATCATCTGATGGCGCGCGGCGCACCCGAGAACGACATGTTTGTGCCGAAGGACGTGGTGGTTGTGAGCGCGGAACAGTGGAAGCGGATGCAAGAAATGGGGGCACAGTTCAATGGGCCAAAAACTGCGGGCTCGGAGGCCTCAGCGCCAAAGCCGCAGGAGCAGCCACATTGAAAGAAGTAGTACGCGGGATTGTGGTAGCGGTTTGCATGGTGCTGATTTGCGCCGTCGTATTTGTTTGTCTGGCTTGCTCGCAAGAGTTGGCTGGTCCAGCGGCAAACGGTTTCCAAATTACGGGCACAGTGAAGAATGGAAAGACGGCGCTACCCGGAGTGACAATTACGGCAGCAAATACCCTCACTGGCAAAAAAAACAGCGTGGTAACTGGCCTCGATGGGTCATTCACAATCAGGGGACTCGCGCGAGGCCGGTACGTGGTAAAGATTGAGTTCATGGGATTTGCGCCTTCTACCCAGGAAGTGGTGCTTAACCCGGAGAATCCGGCCGGGAAAGTAGAAGCCGAGATGATGCTGGCGTCTCGGCAGCAGGAAGAGCAGGCCAACCGCACGAACAACGCAATTGCGGCGAGCCGGGGGTTTCAGAACCTTGGCGTCGAGGGCATGCTGTCCAGTCTCGGCGGGGGTGCGAACGGCAGCGCCTCGGTCAGTCCGAGCGACCTTTCGAGCCTGCCGATGAATGGCGCGGGCGCCGATGCGGCGACAGAATCCGTGAGCATTTCCGGAGCGCAGGGGAGAAGCCAGGATTTTGGTGCCGGCAGCGAAGACGAACTGCAGCAGAGAATTCAGGATTTCCGCGAGCGCATGCAACGGGAAGGCAGCGGACCGTTCGGCGTACCTGCCGGGGGACCTGGGGCCGGCGCAGGCGGCCAGGGCGGACCCGGCGCGGGGGCCCCGATGATGATTGGCCGGCTAGGCGGCCGCGGATTCAACATCAACCAGCCGCATGGTTTTTTGTACTTCCAGGACGACAATTCCGGTCTGGACGCGAGGCCCTATTCGCTAAGCGGGCAGGAAGCCGGCAAGGCAAGCTACAACCAGATAAAGTTCGGCGCGTTCGTCGGCGGGCCGCTGAAGATTCCCGGGCTGTTCGACTGGAGCAAGACCACGTTTTTTTCTGGGGGCTGGAACGGAACCCGCGGTGCCACGCCGTACGATGCGTTCAGCACCGTACCAACAGAGGCCGAGCGAAGCGGCAACTTCTCGGGACTGACCGACAAGAACGGCAATTTCATTCCTATCTTCAACCCGCAGAACGGGCAGCCCTTCACGAACAACACGATTGATCCGGGCTTGTTGAGCTCTGCCGCTGTCTCGCTACTGAACTACATGCCTTTGCCCAATCTGCCGGGAACAACACAAAATTTCCATTACATCACGTCGGCCGAGAGCGATACAGATTCGATCAGCTTCCGGATCATCCACAACTTCACGGCGAGCGGCGGACCCGGAAGCCCGATCGCGTTTGGCGGACCGCTTGGCGGTGGACCCGTTGGCGTACTAAGCGCAGGACCAGGCGGCCGCGGGAGGCGGGGCCCGCGGAACAATTTGAGCGCGGGATTCAACTGGTCGCGAACGAAAAGCCAAATCGTGAATCCATTCCCTTCGCTCGCGGGCAGCACCAACACGCAAGGATGGAACGGGAATGTACGCTGGACTTACGGCAAGGGACCGATCACCAATACTTTGGGATTGACCTATAATCACAACCGCATTTCGACAACAAACTTGTATTCGGGTGTTCTGGATGTCGCCGGCACCGCCGGCATTACCGGAATTTCCACCAACCCATTCGACTGGGGCCTCCCCGGTATTTCGTTCAACACTTTCGAAGGATTCAGCGCACCGATCCCGAGCCGGGAGCTCGATCAAACCTACACTTTTTCCGAGATGGTGTTCTGGAACCAGGGAAAGCATAACCTAAGGTTTGGGGGAGACTACCGGCGCATCCTGCAGAGTTTCCGTTCGGCAAGAAATGCGGAAGGCAGTTTTGTGTTTACGGGATTTGCCACCGCCCAGTATCTGCCCGGGAGCACACAAGCCGTTCCCGGAACTGGAAACGACTTTGCGGATTTTTTGCTGGGATTGCCGCAACAGACGAGCCTGCAATCGGGAACCACTTCGTATGACTTCAGCGCGAATGCGCTTGATTTTTATGTCCAGGATGACTGGCGCATCTTCGCAAACCTATCCGTGAATCTCGGTCTGCGCTACGAATACAACGGCCCCTACACCGAGGCGGAGAATCGAATCGCGAATCTGGATGTCACTTTTAGCCCCGAGCTCATCAATGCGCTTCGCACTCTGCCGGGTGAAACAGGGCCGTATACAGGGATTTTTCCTCCCTCGCTCGTGCGGCCGGACAAGGATGATTTCGCGCCACGGGTGGGAATAGCCTGGAGAGTGAGAAACAAGACGGTCGTGCGCGCCGGCTACGGGATCAATTACAACCTCGCACAGTATGGAATCTTCATCCGGAACCTGGCATTTCAGCCACCGTTTGCCATAACGGCCACCAATGTCAGCCCGTATGGAAGCTTCCTGACGCTCGAGAATGGATTCCCCTCGACTTCGCAAACGGCGGTTACCAATAACTACGCAGTCGACCCGAACTACCGCATCGGCTACGTACAAATCTGGAATCTAGACATCCAGCGGCAGCTTCCGGGTAACGTCCAACTGAATCTCGGGTACAACGGAGCGAAAGGAACCCGCCTTGACACAGAGCGCGCACTGGTGCCGAGCTGTCAGACCGTCGATTGCCAGTCGTCTCTGCTGCAGGCGACCGCCCCGTTTATCTATGAATCTTCCGAAGGCAATTCCATTCTGCATGCCGGGTCGGTGCGAATAAGAAAGAGGTTTTCGAAAGGGTTGGGGATCAGCGCGATGTACGTCTACGCGAAGTCGATCGACGACGCAGCTTCGATCGGCGGAGGAACAGCGGTGGTCGCGCAGAATCCCTTCGACATTTCCGCGGACCGCGGACTCTCGAATTTCGACCAAACACACAAATTCACCGGGAACTGGATCTACGACCTGCCGTTCGGGGATGGACGGCGGTTTGTAACGCGCGGACCGCTGTCGCATGCGCTCGGAGGATGGCAGTGGAGCGGCGATTTTACAATCGCCTCGGGGTTCTATTACACCCCGAGGGTTCTGGGGGCCACGCTGGACATCACGCGCGGCGTGAGCGGAACGCTGCGGGCAAACCTGATCCCCGGCTCGTCGATCGGAGTGGCGAATCCGACGACCGCGGAGTGGTTTAACACCGCGGGGTTTTGCGCGCCGGGGCCGGGTTGCATCGGCACGGCGGGGCCCGGTTACGGCGACTCGGGGCGCAATATCATCGAGGGTCCTGCCCAGTTCACGTTCGATATGGCGCTCAGCAAGACGATTACAATCCGAGAATCGCGGGCGCTGGAATTGCGGTTGCAGGCAAACAACATTTTTAATACGCCATATTTTTCGAACATCAATACGGTGGTGAATTCATTGACGTTCGGGCAGGTGACCAGTGTCTCGAACATGCGCCGGCTCACGATGGTAATGCGATTCCGGTTCTGAACGGCGCGAAAAACGGAGTCTGCGGAGTGACCAATCCCGCTCTCCCGGTATCGATCCAGGGCGATTCTTCGCTTCGCGCGGAATCACAACCAATGCGCTTTGCGAGGACGGTATTGTGACGGTTTCGGCAATTCGTGCGGGTATTTGCTGACGGAACATGCAGACGAAGACAAAACTCGGGAGCGTGGCGGCGGCGACGCTGCTGGCGTGGCTCGCGGTGGTCAGTCTTTTGGCGCAACAGCCGCAGAAGCCGAGCCAGCCGGGATACGTCGTCCATGTAGCCACCGAAGTCGTGCTGGTGAACGTGATCGCGCGCGACAAGAAGGGCAATTTGATCCGCGATTTGAAGAAAGAGGACTTCACGGTCTTCGAGGACGGTCAGAAACAGCAGCTGTCCAGCTTCGATTTTGAGAATGTCGACGAGCTGGCGACGGCTGGAGCCGCCGGAACAACCGTAACCGGTAGGGCGGGCCCGGGTGGGTTGCTCAGCAGCGGGCTAACCGAAACACTCGAGGCGCGCGACCGGCGGCTGATGCTGCTGTTTTTTGATTTTTCCGCGATGGAACCGGACGAAATTGACCGCGCAGTGGATGCGGGGAAAAAGTATGTGCAGGCAAACATGCAGCCGGCAGACATGTTGGCGCTGGTGTCGCTCGTGACGAATATGCGTCTGGATCTGGATTTCACCGACAACAAAGCCAAAATTCTCTCGACGCTCTCGCGGTACAACGACTCGGAGGGACAAGGATTTGAGAATGGAACAGCCGGAAGCGCCGAGGGAGTAGCTGAAACCAGCGGAGCCTATACGCCGGACGACACGGACTACAACACGTTCAGCGCTGATAGAAAGCTGCTCGCGTTGCAATCGATCCTGCAGGCGATGGGCAAGATCCCGCAGAAGAAGAGCCTCGTTTACTTCAGCAACGGCATCAGCCAATCGGGCGTAGATAATCAGTCGGCTCTACGGGCGGCGACGGCGGCCGCGGTGAAGGCCAACGTTTCAATTTATCCGGTAGACGTTCGCGGGCTGACGGCATTTCCGCCGGGCGGACAAGCACAGGCAGCGAGCTTGCACGGGCAGTCGGCTTATAGCGGTGCGTCTGTACTGAACGATCTGAACGGGAACGCGGCGTCGCAGGAAACCTTGTACACGCTCGCGGCAGACACGGGCGGCAAGGCATTCATGGATACCAATGATTTCAGCGGCGTCTTCCGGCAAGTGCAGAAAGACACTTCGGCGTATTACGTTCTGGGATACACCAGCACGAACCATCTGAAGGATGGTCATTTCCGGCGGTTGAAGGTGCAGGTGAACCGCGCGGACGTGAAGCTCGAGTACCGGTCCGGATACTATGCCGACCGCGATTTTCAACACATGAAGCAGGTCGACCGCGAGCAGCAGCTTGAAGACGAACTCGTGGCGGACTTGCCGCAGACCGACGTGGCGGTCTACGCGGGCACCGCGTATTTCCGGCAGGATGACTCGCACTATTATCTTGCCGTGTCGCTGGTCGTGCCCGGATCGCAAATTCCGTTCGTGCAGGAAAAGGATAAAGACAACGCGACGATCGATATTATCGGCCAGGTGCAGGAGGGCGGAAAATTCCCAGTCGGGCGCCTGCGCGACACGGTGAAGTTGGCAGTCGATAGCGCGCAGCAGGTGCGGCGAAAGAATGTGCAGTACAACACGGGTTTTGTCCTGGCGCCGGGAAACTATCACCTGAAATTCATCGTGCGAGAGAACCGCACAGGACGAATGGGGTCTTTTGAAACGGATGCGCGGGTCCCCGATTTGCGGAAGGCGCCACTCCGGATGAGCAGCGTAGTGTTGAGCAGCCAGCGCGTGCCGGCGTCCCAGAAGAAAAAGGCGTTCCAGCCGCTTATCAGCGAGCAGACGGAGCTGGTACCAAGCGTGACGCACGTGTTCACGCAAGACCAGAAGCTATACCTGCAATACGAAATTTATGACGCAGCAAAAGCGAAGCCGTCAGCAACCGCGAATGGCGGCACCGAAAGCAAGAACGGCCACCAGACCGTACGAGTCCTGACGAGCATAGAGTTTCTGCAGGGCGACAGCAAGGTGTACGAGACGAAGCCGATTGTGGCGCAGGAAATCACAGCGCCCGACCGTAAAGCGGTTGTATTTCAGATGGAAATTCCCCTGCAGTCGCTGAAGCCGGGGTTCTACACCTGCCAGATCAATGTGATTGACGATGTAGGAGGAAACTACGCATTCCCGCGCTGGCCGATTCTGATTAAAACCCTCGCACCGACATCCACCGATTCCCGTGAAGGAAGGTAACTGTACCAATGTCTGGCCCTGATGCCACCCGTTTTTCACAGAGTCAATCGCGGTCGGACACTGCATTCCTCCGTACCAAGTCATCCGCGCAAGAAGGCAGCAGCCGTCTTCTGAAAGTCAGGCCATTTTTCACCGAAGACGGGCCCGTGGCCTGCGTTCGGGAGGATCCAGAGTTGCGATTGAGGTATGGCCTTCGCCATTTCGACGGAGAGCTCGACGGGATAGAGCGGATCACGGTCGCCCTGCACGATGAAGTTCATGTCGTCGTAACTCGTGGCAAACGATCTCGTGCTTTCAAGGATAGCCCGAACCTGAGGATCCCCACCCGAATGACGACGGCGAAGAAATTCCCGCTGTTCCTCCGGGAGGCTGTCGGGATATTGGCTCATGATGGGACGCGCCGGTGCTGGAAAGTAAGGAGTGGCGCTGACCAACACCATCGCTTTGATGCGTTCCGGTTGCCTGGTGGCCAGGTGCAGGAGGACGTTACCGCCGCCGCTCACTCCGACTCCTTTGCAAGCGCCGATTTCCAGGTGGTCGAAGAGCGCGAACATGTCTGTCGCGGCGTCTTGATGGCGAAATGGCTTAGACAAGATGCTGGA
>Ga0306921_10006545_pt1 | contig 12161 bp, 8 predicted proteins | sample sta12Cox44000080_FD_203760 | JGI IMG/M metagenome (GOLD analysis project Ga0306921, IMG submission 203760) | Lab enrichment of tropical soil microbial communities from Luquillo Experimental Forest, Puerto Rico - statoxic.12C.oxic.44.000.080 (v2)... | ecosystem: Environmental > Terrestrial > Soil... | reverse complement strand
CATCAATTTGGTTGGCCGGGCGACCCTGGACGACGTTTGGACCCGGCATGTCCTCGATTCGGCGCAGCTCGCGCCGCTGATCCCGGCGACGACCAAAAGCCTGGCGGATCTGGGCAGTGGGGCCGGTTTCCCGGGTCTGGTACTGGCCACGCTGCGGTCGGAGCTCGATGTCACCCTGATCGAGTCCGACGCCCGCAAATCGGCCTATCTCAGCGAAGCCGCGCGCAAGATGGGCCTGCCGAAACAGCCTAAAATCCTTATCAACCGCATCGAAGCCGCCCCGCCGGCCCAGGCAGATGTCGTGACGGCCCGGGCGCTGGCGCCACTCGGCCAGTTGCTGACTTGGGCTGACCGGCACCGTGCTAATCCCGCTATTTGCCTTTTCCACAAAGGGAAGGACTGGCGGGCCGAATTGACCGGGGCCATGAAGGACTGGGAGATTGAGTGCACCCCTCAACCCAGCGTAACCGACCGTGACGCCGTCATCCTCAGAATCGGCTCCTATCGCGCCAAAGATCTACGCGATCGCTAACCAGAAAGGTGGCGTGGGCAAAACCACGACCGCGATCAATCTCGCCACGGCGCTGGCTGCCGTCGGCGAGCAGGTCCTGTTGATAGACCTCGACCCGCAGGGCAATGCCTCGACCGGCCTGGGCGTCCCAAGAAGTGAGCGCTCACCCGGTTCCTACGAATTTCTGCTGGGGCTCGCGACGCTCGACGAAGCGGTGCGGCCCTCGCAGATCCCCGGCCTTTCCGTGATGCCGGCCTCGGTATCGCTCGCTGGCGCCGAGATCGAGCTGATCGACCTGGAACGGCGCGAGTATCGCCTGGCCGATGCGCTCGGCGTCGACGGCAATGCCGTGCGCGGCCGATGGGACACGGTCCTGGTCGACTGCCCGCCGTCGCTCGGGTTGGTGACCTTGAACGCCCTGGTGGCGGTCGACGCCGCGCTGGTGCCGCTGCAGGCCGAGTTCCTCGCCCTCGAGGGCATCGGCGCCTTGTCCAACACCGTGGCGAGAGTAAAACAGCGTCTCAACCCTAAGTTGCATATCGCCGGCGTGGTGCTGACCATGGTCGATCGCCGCATGACGCTCAGCCAGCAGGTCGAGGCCGACGTGCGCGGCCATTTCGGTGAGCTGGTGTTCGGCACGACCATCCCGCGCAACGTGCGCATCGCCGAGGCGCCGAGCCACGGCTTGCCGGTGCTGATCTACGACAATGCCTGCGCCGGCGCGCAGGCCTACATCCTGCTGGCGAGCGAGTTCATCCGCCGCCGGCGTCTTGCCGCCGAGGCGGCGCCACCACCACCCGCACCAGAGACCAGTCATGAGCCAGTCTCCTAAGCCGCGCGGCCTCGGCCGCGGTCTCTCCGCCTTGCTGGGCGACGACGATGTTGCCTCGACGGTGACGCAAGCGCCGCCGCCTGCTGCCGCGCCGCGTCCGGCGCCGCCGTCGCGCACCCCGTTCACCTTGCCGATCGCCCATTTGCGCGCCGGCCCCTACCAGCCGCGCACGACGTTCGAGGACATAGATAGTTTGGTCGATTCGATAAAGCAGTTCGGGCTGCTGCAGCCCATCCTGGTGCGGCCGGTGACGGGCGATCCCGATGCCTACGAGATCATCGCCGGCGAGCGGCGCTGGCGCGCGGCGCAGCAGGCGCAACTGCATGACGTGCCGGTGGTGGTGCGCCCGTTCGACAATCTCGAAGCGCTGCAGATCGCCCTGATCGAGAACCTGCAACGCAGCGATCTGTCGGCGATCGACGAGGCGCGCGGCTACGAGCGGCTGCGCGCCGAGTTCAACCAGACCCAGGAAGATATCGCCGAGAAGGTGGGCAAGAGCCGCCCGCATGTCGCCAACACGCTGAGACTTCTCGACCTGCCGGCCGAGGTGCAGGATCTGGTGCGCCGCGGCACGTTGTCGGCCGGTCAGGGCCGCACCCTGTTGGGCTTTGCCGATCCCGTCGCCATGGCCGAACGCGCGGTGAAGGACAAGCTCACCGTGCGCGACCTCGAGCGCCTGGCCGCCGGCGAGAAACCGAAGAAGCCGCGTCCGGCCAAGAAAGGCGCCGCGCCCGCCGCGGGCGAAAAGACCGCCGACACGCGCGCCCTCGAGAAACGCATCGAGGAAGCGCTGGGCCTAAAAGCCTCGCTCAGTCTGACCGGCCGCGGCGAGCACACCCTGCTCACCTTGGAGATCGCCAACTTCGATCAGCTCGACGAAGTCGTCGACCGCCTGACTCGGCGTTAGCCGGCGCATTCTGTCGTCGACTGTCCCTGGACTGGCGCAATCCGGACAGCGCGATCTGTCTGCCCGAGCTAGCAGGAGGCCATCAGCTTCCTGCCAGAGGAGACAGCCATGGACACCCTTACCACCGCGCAGACTCCCGACCTCGCCGCCATCAAGACGCGCCAGCAGGGCGCCTGGTCGTCGGGCGACTACGCCATCGTCGGCACCACTCTTCAGATCGTCGGCGAGCAGCTCTGCGAGGCGCTGGACATCCGTGCCGCGCAGAAGGTGCTCGACGTCGCCGCCGGCAACGGCAACGTCTCGCTTGCCGCCGCGCGGCGCTGGTGCGAGGTCACCTCGACCGACTATGTGCCGACCCTGCTCGAGGGCGGCGCCAAGCGCGCCGAGGCGGAAGGAATGAAGATCGCCTTCCAGCAGGCCGACGCCGAGGCCCTGCCGTTCGGCGACAAGTCGTTCGACGCGGTGGTCTCGACGTTCGGCGTGATGTTCACGCCCAACCAGGAGCGTGCATCCGCCGAGATGGTCCGCGTCTGCAAGCCGGGCGGCAAGATCGGCATGGCCAACTGGACGCCGGACGGCTTCATCGGCCAGCTGTTCAAGACGCTGGGCAAGCACGTGGCGCCGCCGGCCGGCGTGAAATCTCCGGCGCTGTGGGGCACGCGGCCGCGCCTCGACGAGCTGTTCAAGGGCCACGCGGTCGGTGCCGAGCAGCGCGCCTTCGTGTTCCGCTATCGCTCGGCGCAGCACTTCCTCGCCGTGTTCCGCACCTACTACGGGCCGGTGCTGAAGGCGTTCGCCGCGTTGCAGCCTGCCGCCCAGGAGGCGTTGGAGCGCGACATCATCGCCCTGATCGGCCAGTTCAACCGCTCGGGCGACGGCACCATGGTGGTGCCGAGCGACTATCTTGAGATCGTGATCGTCCGCCGCTAGCCTCATTCCGGCACCGGGAACGGACAACGCCTGCGGGCGTTGTCCTTCCATTCGGTGCCGGGAGGGAGGCAGGACGTATGTCGAGCGAAGCGCTGCATGAGACTCCTGCCACCCTAGGTCCCGAGATCACCGACCAGCACCGCGCCATCGTCTCGCTGATGGAGGAGCTGGAGGCGGTCGACTGGTACAACCAGCGCGCCAAGGCCACTGCCAATTCCGAACTGCGGGCCATCCTCGAGCACAATCGCGACGAGGAGAAAGAGCATGCGGCGATGGTGCTGGAATGGCTGCGCCGCCGCGATCCCAAGCTCGCCGAGCATCTTCGGACCTATCTGTTCACCAAGGAGCCGGTGACCGAAATCGAGGCCGTCGTCGAGCACGGGGGCGGCGAAGAGGCCGCCGTCGCGTCCGACGGCAGCCTCGGCATCGGCAGCCTGCGGCCTGCTGCAGGAGCTGCCAAATGAACCATCTTTTTCGCGAAAAAGCGCCGATCACGCCGGCCGGCTGGGCCGAGATCGAGGAGGAAGCCAAACGCACCTTGCGGGCCCTGCTGGCGGCCCGCCGCGTCGTCGATTTCAGCGGGCCGCTGGGCTGGGAGGCTTCGGACGTCGAGCTCGGCCGCGCCGATCCCATCGCCTCGCCGCCGAACGGCCGAGACGTGCAGGCCAAGCTCCGGCGCATCCAGCCGCTGGTCGAGCTGCGCATTCCCTTCGAGATGAGCCGGGCCGAACTCGACGCCATCGACCGCGGCGCGCGCGATCCCGACCTCGACAATGTGACGGCGGCGGCGCGCGAGATCGCCATCGCCGAGGACCGCTCGATCTTCCACGGCTACGCCGCCGCGCACATCACCGGCATCTGCCAGGCGCGCGCCCGCGCCGCGGTGCCGCTCGGCGCCAGCCACGCCGACTATCCCCTCGCCGTTGCCACAGCGCTCACCAAGCTGCGCGACGACGGCATCGACGGACCGTTCTCGGTGGTGCTGAACGAGCAGCTCTACAAGGATCTCGCCGCCCGCACCGACAGCGGCTATCCGATCATCAGCCACGTCCAGCGCCTGATCGACGGCGAGATCGTGTGGGCGCCGGGCATCGACGGCGGCCTGGTGATTTCCAAGCGTGGCGGCGACTTCGAGCTCTCGGTCGGCCAGGACTTCTCGATCGGCTATCTCGACCACAACAGCGAGCGCGTACGGCTCTACATCGAGGAGAGCTTCACCTTCCTGATCCTGACCGAGCAGGCGGCCATTCCGCTCACCACCGGCGGCAAGAAACGCTGACCGCCGCCGATCCCACCGCCCAGTTCCAGCAAGCGCTGGCCCTCCACAGGCAGGGCCGGCTGAACGAGGCCGAGGCGCTTTATCGGGCGGTGCTGGAGCGCGACCCCCGGCATTTCGGCGCGCTGCATCTCATCGGCCTGATCCACTACCAGCGCGGCGCGCCGGCCGCCGCCGCCGACTGGATCGGCCGCGCGCTCGCCGTCAATCCGGCCTCGCCCGAGGCCCATTCCAATCTCGGCTTGGCGCTCCTGGACCTGAAACGACCCGAGGAGGCGCTGGCCGCGCACCAGCGATCGCTGACGCTCAGGCCCGATGTGCCCGACTCGCTCAACAACCGCGGCAATGCCCTGCAGGCGCTGAACCGGCCAACCGAGGCGCTGGCCGACTACGACCGCGCCCTGCAGCTGCGGCCGGACTTCGCGCTGGCGCACGGCAATCGCGGCAATGCGTTGCGCGCGTTGGGCCGGCAGGAAGAGGCGGTGGCCGCCTTCGACCGGGCCCTGCAGCTCGCGCCCGACTTCGCTGACGCGCTGAACAATCGCGGCAATACCGTGCGCGACCTCAATCGCTTCGAGGACGCCGCCCGTTCGTTCGAGCGCCTGGTCGCGGTGGCGCCCAATCACCCCTATGCCGCCGGCATGCTGTTCTACACGCGGCTGTTGTACTGCGACTGGACAGACTACGAGGCGCGGTCGGCCGCCATTGTCGCGGCGGTCGAGCGCGGCGAGCGTGCCGACACGCCCTTCTCTTTCTTCTGCCACACCACGTCGGCCAAGGCGCAGCTGCGCTGCACGGACTTGTTTGTCGCGGCCGAATATCCCGCGCCGGCGCCGCTGGTGACCAAAGCGACGCGACCAGACCAGCGACACGAGCGCGTGCGATTGGCGTATCTGTCGTCGGATTTTTTCAATCATGCGACGGCCTACCTCGTGGCCGAGCTGTTCGAACGCCATGATCGGGCCCGCTTCGAGGTCGCAGGCTTGTCCTGGGGAAAGGACGACCGCAGCGCCATGCGCGAGCGCCTGAAAGCCGGCGTCGATCGGTTCGTCGAGATCGGCGGCCTGAGCGACAAGCAGGTTGCCGAGCTGATGCGCGACCAGGGCATCGATATCGCGATCGATCTCAAGGGCCTCACCGGCAACAATCGTGGCGGTATCTTCGCCCACCGTGGTGCGCCCCTGCAGGTCGCCTATCTCGGATATCCCGCCACGATGGGGTCGGCGTTCATCGACTACATCATCGCCGACGGCCGGCTCATTCCTCCGGAGCTAGAAGCGGCCTACGGCGAGAAGGTCGTGCGGCTGCCCGACAGCTACCAGGTCAACGACCGCCAACGCCGGATTGCCGATCGCACCCCGAGCCGGGCCGAGATGGGCCTGCCGGAGCGCGGCTTCGTGTTCTGCTCGTTCAACAACAGCTACAAGATCCGCCCGGCGGTGTTCGACGTCTGGATGCGCCTGATGCGCCAGGTCGAGGGCAGCGTGCTGTGGCTGCTGCAGGACAACCCCGCCGCCGTCGCCAACTTGCGCCGCTACGCCGAGGAGCGCGGCGTCGCGGCCGACCGGCTGGCGTTCGCGCCCCGCCTCGCCCTCGACGAACATCTGGCGCGTCATCGCCTGGCCGATCTCTTCCTCGATACCAACCCGGTCAATGCCCATACCACGGCGAGCGATGCGCTATGGGCCGGCCTGCCGCTGGTGACGCTCCGCGGTGAGACGTTTGTTTCACGGGTGGCGGCAAGCCTTTTGGCCGCCGTCGGGCTACCGGAGCTAATCACCGACAATCTCGCCGACTACGAAGCGCTGGCCCTGAAGCTCGCCACGACTCCCGACCTGCTGGCGGCGCTGCGCGCGAAGCTTCAGGCCAACCGGCTGACCGCGCCGCTGTTCGACACCGATCGTTTTCGCCGGCACCTCGAAAGCGCCTATCTCACCATGTACGAGCGCCATCTGGCGGGCGCCATGCCGGCGAGCTTCGACGTCGCTCCGATCGTCTAGCGCCTGGCGCGTGCTGCGCGGGCGGTCATGGCCAGCGCCAGGCAAAGCCGGCGCGCGATCGCCTCGTCGGGCAGGCCGGTGCTCTTGCATTCGAGCTCGGCATCGAGGATGCGCGACACCGCCTGGCTCAACCGCGGCAAGGGCCAGGCGCGGGCGTGGCGCTCGAAGCGCTGGCGCACCGGCCCACCGCGCGGTAGGCCGCGCGCCTTGAACAAGGCCGCTTCGAAGTTGCCGCCGGCGGCGACATGGCCCGACACCACATGGAGCTGGTCGGTGTGGCGCTGCAGCGAGCGCACCAGCTGCACCGGATTGCCGCCTTCGGCAAACACGCGGTCGAGCGCGCGGTCGAGCGCCTCGACATTGCCGTCGAACGTCGCACCGATCACGTCGTCGATGCCGATCGCAGCGGTGTCGCCCAGGACGGCGAGCGCATCGTCCAGGGTGACGGTCTTGCCGCCATCGCCGGCCTTGTAGAGCAGGAGCTTGTCGATTTCGCTGCGGGTCTGGCCGCGATCGCCGCCCAGCCGTTCGACGATCCATTCCAGCGCGTCGGGATCGACGCCGAGGCCCTGCGCCTTGGCCGCGCTCTCGACCAGACGCTCGAGCTCGCCTTCGGAATCCATGTAGCAGGGCAGCGCCGCCAGGCAGGGCTCGGTTTCGGCGAGCGCGCGCAAGCCGGAGCGCGGCGTCAGGTTGCCGCCTTCGAGCACGACCAGCGCGTCGCCGGCGGAAGCGGCCACGAGATTCTCGAGCGCTTCCGCTGCCTCTTCGCCCGCCGGCCGCACGCGGATCACACGCCGGCCGCCCATCAGGGACATGGCGCCGAATTCGTCGGCCAGCCGCGCCGGGTCGCCCTTGAGCGCTTCGCCCGCAATATCGACCACGCGGAACGGGTCCTTGAGGTCCTCGCACACGGTCTTGGCGAGCTGCAGGGCCCGTTCGGCGATCAGGCCGTCGTCGTTGCCATAGATCACCACGCCGCGGATTTTCGGATCCGGCTTCTTGAGGAAGGCTTCGACCTGGCGCGCTTCGATTTTCACGTCGTGTGTATAGCACCGTGCGAAGCTTTGCGGTTAGGTTGCGAGGATGCACAAGGACGCCCAATCCGGGTTCCAGCAGGCCGTGAAGTTGTACCGCCGGGGCGACTTGCGGCGGGCGCTGACGCAGTGCCAGAACGCCCTGAAATTGGAGCCGCGCAGCGTCCCGGGCCTCCACCTTCTCGGCGGCATCCAGTTCCGGTTGGGTGAGGCGGCCCAGGCGATCGCGACCTTCGACCGGTTGCTGGCGATCGCTCCAGGCAATGCCGAGGCACTGAACCATCGTGGCGTTGCATTGCAGCAGCTTGTCCGACTGAAGGACGCTTTGGCGAGCTTCGACTCGGCGCTGCGGTTCAAGCCGGCCTATCCCGAAGCGCTCAATAATCGCGCGATCGTCTTGCGCGATCTCGACCGGCCGGACGAGGCTCTGCAAAGCATCGATCGCGCGATTAGCCTGGCGGGCGAGAACGTGGGGAGCCTGTGCAACCGCGGCGGCATCCTGGCCGCGCTCAGCCGCTACGAGGAGGCGCTGGCGAGTTTTGACCGCGCGCTGGCCCTCGACAGTCGATCGGCGACGGCCCTCAGCTCTCGCGCGAACCTGCTGCACACGCGCGGCCGGATCGCCGAGGCCGTCGAGACCTACCACAAGCTGCTGTCGGTCGACCCGGGGCGCCCCTACGTCATCGGCTCGCTCATCGACGCCAAGCTGACGGGCTGCGATTGGACGAGCCTCGACGAGACAGTGGCCGACGTCATCCGGCGAGTCGAGAAAGGCGAACCCGCCATCCATCCCTTCCCGTTCAGCTGGATTTGCGATTCGCCGGCCCTTCAACGGCGCTGTGCCGAGATCTACGGCGCCCGCGAATGGCCTGCACCGGCGCAAGCAGCGCCCGCCATCGTCCCGCAGAGGCGCGCCCGGCCGCGGCTCGGCTATCTCTCCGGCGACTTTCGCGACCATCCGGTGGCGTATGGCTTTGCCAGCCTGCTGGAGCGGCACGATCGCTCCAGGTTCGAGGTCCTCGCGTTGTCCTATGGCGGCGACGACGGCAGCGACATGCGCAAGCGGATCGAGCGCGGCGTCGATCGCTTCGTCAGCTTGCGCCAGCAGGACCTAGACGAGACCGTCGCCGCCGTTCGCACCGAGCAGGTCGACATCCTGATCGACCTGGCGGGCTTCACCGGCGGCGGGCGCAGCGGCAACCGCGGCGCGGCGCTGGCGCACCGCCTGGCGCCGATCCAGGTCAATCACCAGGGGCAGCCCACCGGCGCCCAGTTCTTCGACTACATCGTCTCCGACCATGTGATCGTGCCGGAGCGTCTGCGGCCGTTCTATCGCGAGAACGTCGTGCGCATGCCCGACTGCTGCCTGCCGATCGACACCAGCCAGACGATTGCGCCGGAGAAACTGCAGCGGGCGGACGAAGGGCTTCCGCCGGATGCGTTCGTGTTCTGCTGCTTCAATTCGATCTACAAGCTCCTGCCCGCCACGTTCGACGTATGGATGCGCCTGCTGCAGGGCGTGCCCGACAGTGTTCTGTGGTTGCGACAGTTCAACGACACCATCGTCGGCAATTTGCGCCGGGAGGCCGAAAGCCGCGGCGTCTCGCCCGACCGCTTGGTATTCGCGCAGCGCAAGCCCATGCCGCAGCACCTGGCGCGGCATCAGTTGGCCGATCTCTTTCTCGATACCTTTCCGATGGGGGCGCAGACGACCGGCTGGCAGGCGCTGTTCGCCGGCCTGCCCTTCATCTCGAGGAGCGGCGAAACCTTCTTCTCGCGGGCGAGCGCCAGCCTGCTGCAGGCGGCGGGACTGCCGGAACTGTGCGTCGGCTCTGTCGAGGAGTACGAGGGCCTCGCCTTGAAGCTCGCGCAAGACCGCGCCCTTCTGGCCACGCTCCGCGAGCGGCTGCAGGCGGCGCGCTCCAGCCAGCCGCTGTTCGACAGCGAGCGTTATCGACGCCACCTCGAGACGGCCTACCAGCTTATGTACGAGCGCAGCCTGACGGGCCAAGCGCCCGCCGGCTTCGATGTCCCGCCTTAAGAGTCAGACGACGACGTTGACGATACGGTTGGGCACCACGATGACGCGCTTGGGCGTCTTGCCGTCGAGCGCGCGGCCGATCTCGGGCAGCGCCAGGGCCGCCTTCTCGGCGGCGTCCTTGGGCGCATCCTTGGCGAGCTGCAGCGTGCCGCGCAGCTTGCCATTGAGCTGAACCGCCACCGTCACCGTGTCGTCGACCAGAAGCGCGTCCTCGGCGGCCGGCCATGGCGCATCGGCCAGCAGCGTCTTGTGGCCGAGCGCCAGCCACAGCTCCTCGGCGAGATGCGGCGTCATCGGCCCGATCAGGCGCACGAAGATCTCCAGCGCCTCGCGCAGCGCCCAGCGGCTCGCCGCCTCGTTCGCCTCGAAGCCGCCGATCGCGTTAGCGAGTTCGTAAAGTCGCGCCACCGCCTTGTTGAAATGGAAGGCTTCGATGTCGGTCGAGACGCCGGCGATCGTCTTGTGCGCCGCGCGCCGAAGCTCGATCGCCGCTCCCCCACCCTGCCCTCCCCCTGCGGGGGAGGGTTGGGGAGGGGGCGTACCCACGGACGGCAGCTTCGCGATCGCTTCGGTAACGATGCGGTGCAGGCGCTGCTGGAAGCGCCAGGCGCCGGTAACGCCGGCCTCGGTCCATTCGAGGTCGCGCTCGGGCGGGCTGTCCGACAACATGAACCAGCGCGCTGTGTCGGCGCCGTAGTCGTGGATGATCTGGTCCGGGTCGATGACGTTCTTCTTCGACTTGGACATCTTCTCCGAGCGGCCGACCTCGACCGGACTCTTGTCGGAGGCGCGCACGACGTTGCCGCCGGCGGTGCGTTCGACTTCCTCGGGCAACAGCCACGTGCCGTCGGCTGCCCGATAGGTCTCGTGCAGGACCATGCCCTGGGTGAACAGGCCATCGAACGGCTCGTCGCGGCTGGTCATCTGCACCTCGCGCATGGCGCGGGTCCAGAAGCGCGAGTAGAGCAGATGCAGGATCGCGTGCTCGATGCCGCCGATATACTGGTCGACCGGCATCCAGTAGTCGTTCTCCTCGCGATCGAACGGCGCGGTCTCGAGCCGCGGCGAGGTGAAGCGATCGAAGTACCAGCTTGAATCGATGAAGGTGTCGAGCGTGTCGGTCTCGCGCTCGGCCGGCCCGCCGCAGGTCGGACAGGTGACGTGCTTCCAGGTCGGATGGCGCACAAGCGGGTTGCCCGGCTTGTCGATCTCGACGTCGTCGGGCAGCTCGACCGGCAGGTCCTTCTCCGGCACCGGCACGATGCCGCACTTCGGACAATGGATCGCCGGGATCGGCGCGCCCCAGTAGCGCTGGCGCGACACCAGCCAGTCGCGCAGCCGGTACTGGATGGTGCCCTTGCCGACGCCCAGCTGCTCGAGCCGCGCGATGATCCTGGCCTTGGCGTCCTCAACCTCCAGTCCGTTCAGGAAGTCGGAGTTGATCATCACGCCGTCCTCGACATAGGCGGTCTCGGCGACGCTGAATGACTTGGCATCGGCGTCCTTCGGCATCACCACCGGGATGATCGGCAGGCCGTATTTGGTGGCGAACTCGTGGTCGCGCTCGTCGTGGCCCGGGCAGCCGAAGATCGCGCCGGTGCCGTACTCCATCAGCACGAAGTTGGCGGCGTAGACCGGCAGCGTTTTGCCCGGCATCAACGGATGCTTGGCGAGCAGCGGCAGCTTGTAGCCCTGCTTCTCGGCGGTCTCGATCTCGGCCGCTGCGGTGCCGGTCTTGTGGCATTCCTCGACGAAGCGCTGCAGGCCGGGATCGCGCGCGGCCAAGTCGGCGACGATCGGATGGTCGACCGAGAGGGCCGCGAACGAGGCGCCGTACAGCGTGTCGGGCCGCGTCGTGAAGATCTCGAGCTTGCCTTTGTCGGTGCCCGACGAATCCGCGAGTTGCCAGAACACGCGCGCGCCGCGGCTCTTGCCGATCCAGTTGGCCTGCATCACGCGGACCTTCTCGGGCCAGCGATCGAGCGTGCCCAGACGCTCCAGCAGCTCGTCGGCGAAGTCCGTGATCTTGAGGTTCCACTGCGTCAGCTTGCGGCGCTCGACGGTGGCGCCGGTGCGCCAACCCTTGCCCTCGATCACCTGCTCGTTGGCCAACACCGTGTTGTCGACGGGATCCCAATTGACCCACGCCTCTTTGCGGTAAGCGAGGCCGGCCTTCCAGAAGTCGAGGAACATCTTCTGCTGGTGGCGATAGTAGGAGGGATCGCACGAGGCGAGCTCGCGACTCCAGTCGAGTGACAGGCCCATCACCTTGAGCTGCGCCTTCATGGTGGCGATGTTGTCGTAGGTCCACTTGCGCGGGTGGATCTTCCGCTCCATCGCCGCATTCTCGGCCGGCAGGCCGAAGGCGTCCCAGCCCATGGGATGCAGCACGTTGAAGCCGCGCGCGCGCTTGTAGCGGGCGATCACGTCGCCCTGCGTGTAGTTGCGCACGTGCCCCATATGAATGCGCCCCGACGGATAGGGGAACATCTCCAGCACGTAGTACTTGGGTCGCGCGCGATCCATCCTGGCGCGGAAGGTCTGGCGATCGTCCCAGACCTTCTGCCACTTGGCCTCGGTCTCGCGGAAATTGTAGCGAACGGGCGTCGAAGACACTGGATGGGATC
>Ga0306921_10006542_pt1 | contig 12163 bp, 8 predicted proteins | sample sta12Cox44000080_FD_203760 | JGI IMG/M metagenome (GOLD analysis project Ga0306921, IMG submission 203760) | Lab enrichment of tropical soil microbial communities from Luquillo Experimental Forest, Puerto Rico - statoxic.12C.oxic.44.000.080 (v2)... | ecosystem: Environmental > Terrestrial > Soil... | reverse complement strand
GACGGTCGCCAGTCCGAGCCCCGTGCCCTTCCCCTTTTCCTTCGTAGTGAAGAAGGGCTCGAAAATACGCGACTGCGTCTCCGGGTCCATGCCCACGCCGCTATCGGTAACTTCGAGTTGCACATAGAAGCCCGGCTTCATGAGCGGATGGCTCGTGGTATACGCTTGGTCCAAGTCCGTGTTTCGCGTCTCGATCAGCAGCTTGCCGCCATTGGGCATGGCGTCGCGGGCATTCACCGCGAGATTCATGATGACCTGCTCCATCTGACTGGCATCCGCGCGAATGGTCCCTAATTTCTCGCCGGCGCGAATCACAAGTTCGATGTCTTCGCCAATCAGCCGTGGAAGCAGTTTGCCCATTTCCTCGATGATGGTGTTCAGGTTGATGATCTGTGGTTGCAGCACCTGCAAGCGGCTGAAGGCGAGAAGTTGACGAGTCAAGGCGGCTGCGCGATCGGCGGAACGGTCAATCTGCTCAATCTTACGCGCCACGTGGTCCGATGGCGCCAACACATTCAACAGTAATTCCGTATGGCCCTTGATGACCATCAGCAGATTATTGAAATCATGCGCAACTCCACCGGCCAGCCGCCCAATCGCTTCCATTTTTTGCGCCTGCCGCAACTGCCCTTCCAGATTCTTGCGCTCGCTGACGTCCTGAGCCACGGCTAGACGCACACGCTTGCCCGAATAAACGAGTTCGTGGGAGATAACTTCGACTTCAAGCGTTCTGCCATCCTTGGCCTGGTGCTGCCAGATTTCATGCTCTTCCACACCGATGCCCATTTCCTTGAGGCTGGAAAGCGATTTCGCGCGGGCCGACTCCGGCCATATTCCCAAAATCGTCATGTTCTCGAATTCCTCGTGCGTATACCCGTACAGGCGAACTGCGGATTCATTCACGCGCAGGAACTTGAGAGAGTCGATCTCATAGAGCCAGGTGGGAAGAGGGTTGTGTTCGAAAAGCAAGCGGAGAATGGATTCATTCCTGCGAAGTTCTTCCTCGGCGCGGCGCCTTTCAATCGCGAGGGCAATGTGCCCGCCCACGGAATCGAGAAACTCTAGGTCGCGCTGGTCATAGGCGTTTTCGTTCTGATAATGCTGGACGACCAGGACGCCAATCGTTGCGGTCGGCGTTCGTAACGGCACCCCAAGCCACGCTGGGGAGGGCGATCCAACGAGTTCCACTTCATCGAGGCCGGCAAGCCTGTCGAAGTCCGACTGCGGAATCAAATTCGCCTTACCCGTCCGGAAAACATAAGCGGTGCAGGAGCGCCCAACCTTCTGTGGTGGTGGCGCGGTGTCGTATTCATCGGCGAAAAAAGGAAATTCGAACTGATCGTTCTCCGGATCGTGCAGCGCCACAAAGCAGTTCTCTGCCGCGACGATGGCCTTCAGCGCATCATGGATGCGCGTCAATAATTGGTCCAGGTTCGACGTCTGGTTCAGGGCATGCACCACATCGGAGATCACCTTGCGCTCCGCTTCCATGCGCTGCAGTTCCGTCACCTCGAAGCCGTGAAACAGGATTCCCTCGATACCCGGCTCATCCACACGATTGCGGCATGTTACTTCAAACCAGCGCCAGGAGCCGTCGCGGCTCCTGAGACGAAAGCGCTGCGTGAAGCTGGAATCGGAATCCGCAAGGACTTCCTGTAATCTCTCTCGGGCGCAATCCACATCCAAAGCGTGTAGGATCGCGTGGACACTGCGGCCCAATAATTCGTCCGGCCGGTATCCGAGAACCTGGAGAAAGGTTTCGTTGGCAAACTGAACAGTGCTGTCCACACCAAGGATGGCGATGAGTTCGTGGGAAGAATCGAGCAGTGTTTGTAGCTGCTGCGACCCAAGCCGCGCCCCCAGTTCTGTAACCGTTTTCTGTGCCATTAAGTTGCCGCTTCTCGCGCCGGTATGTACGTGCACTCCCCCTACCGGCGGGACTTCCGGAAGCCTCCGTAGGTCTACCTGCAACCGTTTTTTCGTTGTCGTGCTTACGAGACAGAATGTCTCGCCTTCTAAGTTAATCCATTCACTTGGCTTCGTAAAATATTGAGACTGCCCTTGGTTCCCAAAATGTGACCTGGCCGAAGGGACAGGGTCGGACGCCATCCCGTTCCGCTGGGCCGGTGCGCCGTGTTACTCTCCACTGAGGCACACGCCCTTACAGGCACGTAAAGTTCCTGCCATCAACGCTTTGCGGAGGTCGCTGCCTTCTGCAGGAAATGTGGAAGGACCAGCGGCACCTGCAACCTCTTAAACGCATGGACCAACTGAAGGAGGAAATCACCAATGCTCCGAGGGAATCACCCGCCGTCGCATAGCGCGGATGAGGAGATGAGTCGCCGGTTCCGGGTCTCAAGAAGTGGGTTGGGCGGCAATCGCCTCTGAGGCTTCTTGCGCAGCGGCGATTGTGCGCTCAATGTCCTCCGAGGTGTGCGCCGCGGAAACGAAAGCCGCCTCGAATTGAGAGGGCGCTAGGAAAATTCCTCGCAGCAACATCTCCCTGAAGAACCGTGCGTAGCGTTTCGTGTCCGCATGCTTGGCTCCGGTGTAGTCGTTTACCGGCTGCGATGCAAAAAAAATCGTAGAGAGCGAGCCGATGCTGTTCACTTGCGACGCGATACCTGCCTCAGACAAGGCTTTCCGGAAACCCGCGACGAGCCGCTTGGACAAACCGTCAATTCCCTCGTAGAAACCGGATTTGCTCAGCTCTTTTAGCGTTGCGATCCCCGCGCTCATGGCCAGAGGATTTCCCGCGAGTGTGCCCGCCTGGTAGATGGGGCCTAGCGGCGCGACATGGTTCATCAACTCAGCCCTTCCGCCGTAGGCGGCGACCGGCACACCGCCGCCGATAATTTTTCCCAACGTGGTCAGGTCTCCCTCGACGCCAAAAACCTGTTGCGCCGATCCATTCTTCAGACGGAAGCCGGTAATGACCTCGTCCACGATGAGCAACGCGCCATGCTTCCGCGCAATCTCACGCAGCCCACGCAAAAAGCCTTCTTTCGGCAGGACCACACCCATGTTAGCGGCGACAGGCTCAACAATCACGGCAGCGATCTTGCCCTTGTGTTCCGAGAACACTTTCTCGACCGCTTCCAGGTCGTTGTAGGGCACATTCAGCGTCAGCGCGGCCAGCGCCTGTGGAACGCCGGGGCATTCTGCGATGCCCAGCGCGGCCAGGCCCGAACCGGCTTGCGAAAGAAAACTGTCCGCATGTCCGTGATAGCATCCCTCGAATTTCACGAGGAAATCGCGCTTGGTCACGCCCCGTGCCAGCCGAACGGCGCTCATCGTGGCCTCGGTGCCGCTCGAAACGAAGCGAATCTTTTCGAGAGAAGGAATCGCCCGCGTGATGAGAGTCGCAAGTTCCAGTTCCAATTCTGTGGTCACGCCAAAGCTCGTCCCTCTCTGGGCCTGGTTGGCGATGGCCGCACCGACCGCGGGGTAGGCATGCCCGAGCAACATCGCGCCCCAGGAGCACACATAATCCAGCAGAACGTTGCCATCGGCGTCGTAGAGGTGCTGGCCACTTCCCCTCTCGATGATCAGCGGCTCGCCGCCGACAGACCGAAACGCCCGCACCGGGCTATTCACTCCGCCGACGAGCACCTTCTCCGCTCTCTCAAAAATCTCCCGCGACCGACGCCGTTCTGGTTTCATCGCTGTTGGTGTTGCACTCATGCAAGGTCCCCTGCCATCAGGACTTCAGCCAGCGCGCGGCGTCTTTCGCGTGGTAGGTCAGAATCGTTCCCGCACCGGCCCGCTGAATCCCCGTCAAAATCTCCAAGACAACTCGCTTTTCGTCGATCCAGCCCTTCTGGGCCGCGGCTTTCACCATGGCATATTCACCGCTGACGTTGTAAGCCGCCACCGGCACATCGAAGTTGTCCCGTACCGCGCGCACAATATCGAGATACGGTAAGGCTGGTTTCACCATGATCACGTCCGCGCCTTCATCGAGATCCATGGCAACTTCCTTCAGAGCTTCCCGGGTGTTGCCCGGATCCATCTGATAGCTGCGGCGGTCACCCTGCTGCGGAGCGGACTGTGCCGCCTCGCGGAAAGGTCCATAAAAGCCGGAACAATATTTCGCCGCGTACGAGAGGATGGGCACCTTCTCGAATTTGTTTTCGTCTAACTTGAGGCGAATCGCTCCGACGCGCCCGTCCATCATATCCGAAGGCGCAACAATGTCTGCCCCCGCACGCGCGTGGGACAAGGCCTGCTGCGCAAGCACTTCCAGCGTAGCGTCGTTCGCGATTTCCCCATGTTCGAGCACGCCGCAATGTCCGTGGTCCGTATATTCGCAAAGGCACACGTCCGTGACCACCACAAGATTCAGCTTTGCTTTTTTGATGGCCTCGATGGCCTTCTGCACTACGCCCTCCGCCGCGAAGGAGATCGCGCCTCGTGGGTCCTTGGATTCGGGCAGCCCAAATAAAATAACTCCCGGAATTCCCAATGCTTCCACTTCGCGGCATTCTGCTACGATCTGGTCCACGGATTGTTGGTGAATACCGGGCATGGAATTGACTTCCTGACGAACCTTCACCCCCGGGCAAACAAACAGGGGATAAATAAATCCCGCAGCGGTCAAACGTGTTTCCCGCACCAAGCCGCGCAGCAATTCCGTGCCTCGTAATCTCCTCGGGCGGTGTGTGGGAAAGCTCATGCGCGTTTTGCTCCTGCCTGCTCGATGTGAGAGAAAAAGCTGGCCAATGCTTCGAGAATCGAATTTACCGTAGTATCCTGCGCCAAGATCGCCCCTGCCGCTCCCGCTTCTTGCAACGCACGCATCGTCACCGGCCCGACTGCGGCGAAGGCGCTCTTTCGCGACAACTCGCAAAACTCCTCGGCACCTAGAAACTCCTGTAGATGGCGGACGGCTGAAGGGCTGAAAAACAGCACAGCATCCACTCTCTCTCGCAAGAGGCGCTGGCGATGTTGGGCTTCATCGCCGTCCGGCCGAAGCGTCCTGTACGCAACCACTTCCACAACGCGTGCGCCTAGGTTTGAGAGCGCTTCCACGAGGGCTCGATTCGCTCGATCACTGCGCGGCAGCAAAACGCTCTTGTTGTTTAACTCACCAGCCAGTTCTTCAGCCAACGCGACGCCTCGATGCTTCTTGGCAATATACGAGACTCGCAATCCTGCACTTTCCGCCGCTTCCGCTGTTGCCGGTCCGACGGCGGCGATCCGCACTTGCGAAAGTCGTTCCGCCAGCGAAACCCTCAAGTGCCGGCAACGCTGCTCCAGGGCCCGCAACGCATTCTGGCTGGTGAGGAATACCCAGTCAGTGTCCGCCAAATTCCCTATCGCCTGGTCAAGCTGTGTAAAATCATCTGGCGGAGCAAACATCAGCATCGGCAAGAAAACCGGCACCGCGCCCCCCTCACATAACGCGTTGAACAACGCCTCACTCTGCTCCGCCGCCCGTGTCACCACCACGCGCTTCCCCACCAAGGCGTTGGCCGAAGCTTTACCCACGGGAGCGATACACCTCTTCCAGAATCTCGCGCGCCCCGTTTGCCACCAGTAAATGCGCCATTTGCTCGCCAAGTTGAGCGGCTTGATCCGGTGGCGCGCTGGCACGTTGCCGGACATACTGCGAACCATCCACAGAGCAAACAACCGCTTCCATCACTAATTCGCCTCGCTCCAACCGAGCCCAAGCGCCCAACGGAACTTGACACCCGCCGTGCAAGGCCGATAGCAGCGCCCGCTCCGCAATAATGGACGTGCGTGTCTCCGCGTCATCGAGCTTGGCCAGGACCTCCCCCATTTCAACATCCTTTGCTCGGGACTCGACAGCAATCGCGCCTTGCCCCACGGCAGGCAACGAAATCTCCGTCGAAAGCGCTTCGGTAATTTTCTGGCTCCATCCCAAGCGGTCGAGCCCCGCTTTGGAAAGTACGATGGCTTCGTATTCGCCGCTTTCTACCTTACGAAGGCGAGTATCCACATTGCCGCGCAGTTCACGGATGTCTAGGTCCGGGCGATGGTGCCGCAATTGCGCTTTGCGGCGCAGGCTGCCGGTGCCCACGCGCGCGCCCTGACGCAAATTGGCGAGCTTCGTTCCTTTGCTGGAAACCAGGCAGTCTCGAACATCGTCGCGCCGGCAGACCGCCGGAAAAAATAGTCGGCCCGGCGTCTCCGTGGGAATGTCTTTCACGCTGTGCACCGCCAGATCGACGGTCTCATCAAGCAACGCCTCTTCCAATTCCTTTATGAAAATGCCTTTCCCCCCGATCTGTGTCAGCGGCGACTGTTGCAGTTTGTCCCCGGAAGTCTTGATGATGATGATTTCGACCTCTACGCCAGTGACCCGAAACAATTGCTTGCGCACAAACTCCGCTTGCCAACGCGCCAGAATACTTCCTCTGCTGCCGATGCGTAAGGGCCTCAATGTTTCTCCCGATTGTTCAAGTACAGATCCCGGATAGCCTCCACGTTCTGGATCTTCTTGCGCAGTTCTTTTTCAGAGCGCAAATGCTCTGCGGGCGCAATCAGGAGTCTTTCGATCAACTCATCCATCAGGGCCCCGATGCGCTCGCGGTCCTCGCCATCAAAATGATTCATACCGGACAGCTTCTCATGGAGAAACGCGGCGCGCCGCTCTCTCAAATGATCCCGCAGAGTCTCCACGACGCCGACTAGTTCGACGCTCGTTTGCCAGGAAATAAACTTGCCCACATGCTCCTCCACGAGCGATTCTGCCTTAGGCACCTCGCTCTCCCGGGCACCTCGGTTTTGTTCCACAATCTCGGTCAAATCATCCATGGTATAGAGATAGGTGTTGTAAAGGGTGCTTACGGCGGGATCGATATTCCGGGGCATGCCCAGATCCATCAGGAGGAGCGCACGATTGCCCCGAGCCGCCATGGCTCGCTCTAAAAGTTGTCTTGTAAGGAGACTCTCCTTTACGCCAACTGCGGAAACAAGGATGTCCGGCAACTTTAGGACTGTGTCCCACTCACCCCACTCGACGACCTTGCCGCGGTATCGCCTTGCAAATTCTTCTGCTTTCTCCCGCGAACGGTTTGTTACATACAGGCGCCCGATGCGACGGTCGCGCAATTGCGAAACCACCTGTTCGCTGATCGTTCCTGCGCCAAGCACCAGGGCGCTTCGATCCTCCAGCTTGCCGAAAATCCTTTCGGCAAGTTTCATTCCCGCCGAAGCCACACCCATCGGTCTTGCGCACAGCTCCGTTTCCGCGCGAACGCGCTTGCCAATCTCCAGCGCTGCTTGGAACAGCCGGTTCAACACCGGGCCGGTCACGTGAATTTCATGAGCCCGCAAGTAGGCTTCGCGGACCTGGCCGAGAATCTCCGCTTCTCCCAGTAACATGGAATCGAGTCCTGCCGAAACACGAAAGAGATGCCGCACCGCGTCGTGATCATAATGGTGATACAGCGACGGTCTCAGCATCTCCGGCTGAATGCTGTGAAAGGAACTCAGGAAACTGGAAAGGGCCCTCGCTGATTCCCGGCTCGTGGCGGAATGCACGCCGTAGATCTCGCTGCGATTGCAGGTCGAGAGCACCAGGGTCTCCTCAAGGAGCCCCTTCGCGCGCAACTCTTCGGCCGCCTGTTGCGCCTGCTCCATGGAAAAAGATACCTTTTCCCGCACCTCTACAGGCGCCGTCCGGAAATTCAGGCCAACAAGCACGATCTCCATGCTGCGGTTGCGCACTCCTAAAAATAGCGGTGGTGCTGCGAAAAGTAGAGATTCACCACCGTAAAGCTCAGCACCACCAAGACAAAATTGAATACACACAATTTCGAGGCTCGCGCGCCCCGCCAAGCCGTCGTCCGCGCTAATCGCAAATAGGCCGCGTAGAGGAGGAGCACCAGCAGAGTGATCACATATTTCGGATCGTAAAACCAGTACTGGCCTGTCAACCGGTCCACGGCGACAAATCCCAAGGCCGTTCCCACGGCAATCGTGGCGAGCCCGACAATGACGCTGGTGTGGCTCATCCGCTCCAGCAATTCTAGCGACGGCAAACGCCACACGATTTGCCCGATCCGGCGAATCCGTAGCAGCCGTTCTTCTCCCAGATACATCACGCTTAGAACACAGGAAAGCGCAAAGGCCGCATAAGCCAGAATGCTCAGAGTCACATGAAGGGCGAAGACGGCTCCGTGAGCCTGAGTTTGGGAACTCGGGTGGTCCGGCATGAGGTACGCCGCAAAAAAGAACGCCAATATGACGGGCATCACGAAAGCTCCAACGGTACGTTGCCGATGGTAAATTTCAAGGCAAAGGTAGGTAACTGCCAACAGCCAACCGAATAGGGACATCGAACCCTGGAGGTCGTGGTAGGGCACCGTGTGGGTTCCCCGCGCGCGCAGCAGCAAAGCCACATAGTGTGCGACTAGACCCAGAAACATCAGCAAGGTAGCCAGGCGGCCCGTCCACTCCTTGCCGGTGTAAAGATACTGAACATAGAGGCCCATACTCAGGACATAGGCCAAAACTGTCAGAAGAATGATCGATTGATTCATCGGCCTTGTCCACGCCGATTCGGGACGCGGCGCGCGCGCACACATCCCACCCTGCGCGTGAAGCGAGATGGTTCGAGTATAACCCACTCTCGCCGTAACTCGCATGTTCCGGGTTCTTAGCGCGCAAGTTTCTTTCGGATTTGTTATTCTTCCCGCAGAGCGTTATGACTAATCAGGCCCCCGCGTTGACCCGAAAAGAACTCTTCCTGCGCGCTGCCCGCTGTGAACCTGTACCACGTCTCCCAGTCTGGATGATGCGGCAAGCGGGGCGTTACCTCCCTGAATATCGCGAAATCCGGGCGAAACACTCCTTCCTTGAGGTATGCAAGAACCCTGACCTTGCGGTGGAGGTGTCGCTTCAGCCCTTCCGCCGGCTTGGCGTGGACGCCATCATCATTTTTTCGGACATTCTGATCCCTGCCGAGGCCATGGGTTTACCCCTGGAACTGGCGGATGCCGGTCCAAACTTGCCCCAACCGGTGCGATCCGACTCCGACGTGAAGAAACTACAAATCTTTGATCCGGAAATGGAGACCGGATTCCTCATGGAGGCGCTCCGCCGGACCGTTAAGCAGGCCGGTCCTGAAGTGGCCGTGCTCGGCTTCGCTGCTTCACCCTGGACGCTTGCGTGCTATATGGTTGAGGGACGCACCAAGGAGGGCTTCGCTACCGTGAAGAGCTTCCTCTATCGCGAGCCCAGAGTTTTTCGGGAGTTGCTCCACAAAATCGGGCAGGCCACGATTCTTTATCTCAGAGCCCAGATTGCGGCCGGTGTATGCGCGGTGCAACTGTTTGATACCTGGTGCGGCGAACTCGACCAAAGAGACTACGCAGAGTTTGTATTGCCCGCTGTGCAGCAAGTTATTTACGGTCTCGGCAACTCCGTTCCCGTCATCTATTACACGAAGGCCTCGCACCACCTGTTGCCCTCAATCGTGCAAGCTGGCGCCGACGTACTCAGCGTGGACTGGCGCATTCCGCTCTCCGAGGCGCGCAAGCTGGCGGGACCTCGCGTGGCTTTGCAAGGCAACCTTGACCCCGCCGTGCTCTTTGCTCCGCACGATAAGATCCGCGACACCACACTGGATATCGCCGCGGAACTCGGAGGCCGCGGTCACATTTTGAATTTAGGACACGGGATCCTGCTGCATACGCCTGTGGAAAATGCACAACTGTTCATTCAAACCGGTCAGCAGGCGCCGCTCCACGACGTGCAACCAGCCGTGCAAGCGCGCCCCTGAGCGCGCCGGAGGTACGCACCGTGACACTCATGAATCCGAACCTGCGGGAGATGCGCGAAGAGCTCTCTGTGAGCGAAGATTTCGTCAATCGCTATAATCGCCCTGGCCCGCGTTATACAAGTTACCCTACGGCACCGGTCTGGACTGACTCCTTCGGCCCGAAGGAATACGAAGAAGCTCTCGTCGCCGCCGACCAAAAGGGCAGCCCCGTTTCTCTCTACATGCATCTTCCCTTTTGCGAAAGCCTCTGCCTCTTTTGCGCGTGCAACGTCGTCATTACAAAGAACAAGAGCGTTACCCATCCGTATCTCGAGGTCTTAAAAGAGGAAACAGACCGCATCAGTCGTGGTGTCTCCCGGAATCGTAAGGTCACACAATTCCACTGGGGCGGGGGCACCCCGACCTACCTTTCTCCGGAGCAGATCGAGGATCTCTTTTTGTACACACGTGAGCGTTTTAACTTTGCTCCTGACGCCGAAATCGGCATCGAAGTGGACCCTCGCGTGACTACTCGCGCCCATCTCGAAACCGTGCGAAAGATGGGTTTTAACCGGCTTAGCATGGGCATCCAGGACTTCAAGGAAGACGTGCAAAAGGCTGTCCATCGCCTCCAGCCGTACGAAGAGACGCGGGATCTGATTGCAATTGCCCGCGAACTCGGCTTCGACAGCATCAACGTGGATCTCATCTATGGCCTTCCCTACCAGACCGGCGAGAGCTTCGCGCACACAGTCGAACAGATAGTCGAGCTTTCTCCCGACCGCGTCGCCATGTTCAGCTACGCACACGTTCCTTGGCTGAAAAAGCAGCAAGGTTCTTTCGCCGCTCATCTGCCGGAAGGAATGCAGAAGTTTGACATTTTCCGGAACGGCTTGCTGAAGTTCCTGGAAGCCGACTACCTCTACATCGGCATGGACCACTTCGCCAAAGAAAATGACGAGCTCGCCTTTTCCCAGCGCAACCGTACGCTTCACCGCAACTTCCAGGGATACACGACAAAGGCCGGCGCTGACCTCTATGGAATGGGCATCACCGCAATCAGCGGCATCCAGGATTGCTATGCGCAGAATTATCGCGACATTCCATCATGGGAGAAGGCAGTCCGCGAGCGTGGTATCGCTACCATGCGTGGCTATCATCTCTCGCAAGACGATCTCATCCGGCGTGAAGTCATCAGCCGCCTCTTGTGCCACACGGTCATTGTAAAAGACGAGATTTCCAAACAGTTCGGCATGGATTTCGATGACTATTTCGAGCCGGAACTGGAGCGCCTCAAAGTACCTCACGAAGATGGTCTGGTGGTGGTAAACGACAAGGAAATCCGGACCGCATGGCTTGGGCGCATCTTCATCCGCAACCTGGCTATGATCTTTGATCCCTATCTCGAAAAGCAGCAACTGGTATCCAAGCCCCTCTTTTCTAAAACGCTCTGACGCAGCGGAGGCTAGCAACCATGCCCAGTCAGGTTCAGGCCCTCGTTGTGGGCGCGGGTATTTCAGGCCTCGCTACCGCTTATGCGTTGCAGAAAGCGCGCATTCCCACCCTCATTGTTGAAGCGGCGCCCCGGCCCGGCGGCGTTATCCAGTCCGTCAAACGCGATGGCTACCTAATCGAATGCGGTCCACAGAGTTTTAGCGGCAATTCTTCTCTCACTTCGTTGTCTTCTGACCTCAATTTGTTGGACCAGCGCCTCCTCGCAAATCCCACAGCTCCACGCTTCGTCGTCATTGAGGGGACGCTCAAGGCAGTGCCCATGGGCGCGGCTGGTCTTCTCTGGTCCCCTCTGCTCGGCGGAGGAACAAGAACTGCGATCCTCCGCGACCTCCTCGGCAAAAGCCAGCCGCCCGAACCGGACGAATCCGTCGCCAGTTTTGTCCGCCGAAAATATTCGGCGACGCTTCTCGACCGCCTGGTCGGGCCATTCGTCTCCGGCATCTATGCCGGGGACCCCGAGACACTGAGCTTGCGCGCGGCCTTCCCCATTCTGTACGAAGCGGAGAAAACTTCCGGGAGCATCCTCCGCGGCATCTTCGCAGTGTTGAAGGCTCGCTCAACAAAGCGCCCGAAGGGTCCACGGGAGAAACCCACGTTGCAGACTTATCGGGAGGGAAACGAAAATCTGATCCAGGCACTGGCCGAGGAGTTGGGTGAAAATCTGCGTTGCGGCGCTGAAGCCTTTGCTATCGAGCACTTGGACTCGATCCATGATGCCCAGGCTCCACGCTTCCGGGTTTCCCTGAGAACCTTACAAGGGAACGAAATCATAGAAGCGGAACGCCTCATCCTGGCGGTTCCTACGAATGTGGCCGGAAGGCTTCTTGCAGCGCTCGACCCTGGCTTCGATTCACAACTTGGCGGAGTCAGTTATTCAGGTGTAGCCGTCGTTTCCCTCGGTTATCGCAAGAAGGA
>Ga0306921_10006539_pt1 | contig 12165 bp, 12 predicted proteins | sample sta12Cox44000080_FD_203760 | JGI IMG/M metagenome (GOLD analysis project Ga0306921, IMG submission 203760) | Lab enrichment of tropical soil microbial communities from Luquillo Experimental Forest, Puerto Rico - statoxic.12C.oxic.44.000.080 (v2)... | ecosystem: Environmental > Terrestrial >... | reverse complement strand
CAAATCCGCCGACGACATCCTGGCTTCTATCGAGCGCTTCTGCCGCCGAACTCTCGCAATCCACACAGAAGTTGAATAGGAATTTTGGAATCGGGACACTAGCGAGCCATTGTCGCAAGGCTCACTCCGCCCACGATCATGAGAAGACCGAAGAACTGAAGCGTATTTACCTTCTCGCCGAAAAACAGAGAAGCGAATAACGGTACAAGCGCAAAGGTAAGCGCCATGAAGGGATAGAGGAGGGACAAATCAGCGTTGCGAAGCGCCAACATCCAAAACGCCGCCGCGACTACCGTCGAGACGAACACGCTGATTATCCAAGGATCAAAAAACATCGATAGCAAGAATGACGTGTAATCGTCCGCGGTTCGGCTTGTGGCATAGTGGAGGATCCGGGACTTGATGATGATCTGCCCATATACGGTCAAGGCCAAGATCCCTAGCACGTACAAGTAGCTTTCCATCTGCACCAATCCTCGCGATGGACCAGAAACCGGAGAAGGTTAGGGGACAGGCCTGTCGCGAGTGCGACGCGGTCTGCAGAATCGAACCGCGCGTATAACATGAAAAAATCGGCGGGCAAAACCTCAACCCTGAACGGCGAGAATGTGTCGGTTGGGAAGCCGTTCCCGCCTACGCCGACCCGACGCTCGCAGGCGGTTCCGGAAGCCAGCAAACCCTCTACTGGAGCGTGCGATTCTTACCTTCGGCCAGCTCGGACGCTGCACAGTGCTTGAGGTCAGCGCGAGCCGCACTGACCAGTGGCCGCAGACACGCGCAACGAAAGCGTCAGCGGCCTTGAATGTTCACCCCTTGAAACTTCGATGAGTCCGGTGGCGCGAGCGCCACGCGCGCCCAGCATCCTATTCGGCGGGGCAGGCCCGCTGCGCCAGTTGAGCACGCGAATCTCGAGGGAAGGAACGGCAGTGAGTGAGTGATTCTAAACGCGGTGCGCAGCGACTTGACCCAATCCACTCGACAGGGGGTCGAGGTCGGGGCGGTCCCTTGCTAGAGCAAAAGCCGTCCAACCGATATCAGCTCGGGGTCGATGGCGAATACCGAAGCGTAAGACGGGCCCAGCAGGTCACCAAAGAAGTGAGCTATGCCAACCCGAACGAGATGCCGGTCCTCGACATCGCAAAATACCTCGGCAGACGCGTCGTGCGCCGGCTAAAGCGGAACATCGGACATTGATTGAGCGCGAGCTGCGCTGAGACAGTCACGCATCCGATAGTACGCGCTGGCGGCGCACAGGCGGAGGACACGAGCCGCTCGCCCTGTTCGAAGAGGTTCTCCACCAGCTTGGCATCAGTGACCATGAAACTGTTCTTGGCGGGAAGTGCCTCCCGCGCGCAACGCACGGCGAGGTGGGGAAATGTGATGCGCCAATTTCTCCGAGCAACGCGCGCAGGCTGATTGACCGAGATCAAGAACTACAGGAGCCCGCGCCTTTCGACATCGCGGGCATACCACCGCCGTGCCTGCGGTATTCGAGATTAACCATCGCGCGGCGCAAACCCCTGATCGACTCTGGCGGCGAGGGGCGTTGTCACATCAATCGAGCGCACCAACGTCCATATGTCCGGCCAGGTGAACAGGCATGGCGATAAGCGTAGGTCGGCGCCGCCGCATCGTACCTCGCGTCCGTTCCGTGTTGAAAAGATGGATCATTTTGGCTTCGTTCTGCCAAAATTGGCAGGTTTGAGCTCCCAGAACAAAAATTTGGCAAAACAACCCCGTGCAAAGTAGGTCTTTGGCGGAAATTAGCGACGATAATCAATCCTTTCGAGCGGTGGATTTGATGTGGCCTCGAGCCCATTTAAAGAAACACAACTTTTAGGCACGGTCCCGACCGCGTGGCGCGAGGCCGCTTGGAGACGCACAGATGGCATCAAGAGAGACGAAGAAGCAGCAGACTGAAGAGAAGGTGGTCCATAAGGTGACGGCGGCGGAATGCGCCGCACTGAAGAAATATCTTGCCAGAGATAAAGCAAAGCCCTCGGTAAGATTCAAAGTCTCGAAGAACGGGGGCGTTCCGCAAATTGAGTTCGACCATCCGGACAAGCTAATCGGCTCGGAGCTCCTCATGGACGCCCTTGCGACGGCTGACGGGGACTTTCTAAACGGCATTGTGGACCAAATCGCCAACGCAAGCGCGCACGGTCAGGACATCGAGCGCGGGCTCAACTTCATGCTGTCAGTCATCAAAGGTATTGAGCCGAGGGATCAGCTCGAGGCCATGCTTGCGGCCCAGATGGCGGCGGTCCACGTAGCGACCATGACCTTCGCGCGTGACCTGGCCCCTGTGAACATCAGCGCGTTCAATAAGCTCACCCGCACGTTTGCGATGCAGATGGAGGCACTCAAACGTTACCGGAGTGGCGCTGAGCAGAAGGTCACACTACAACATGTTTCAGTCGCCGAAGGCGGCCAGGCGATTGTCGGCAACGTCACACAGGCGCCACGCGAGAATGGGCGGGAGAAGGCTGCGCAGGAGGAGGCTGTGACGCCCCCGCCGACTCTTCCCGATACGAACGTCGTGCCAATGCCAAGCATGGACAAAAGCAAGGAACACGACCCACTTGCAGTGCGGCGCAAGTCAAACAAATGAATGGCGATCATAGGCGCAACACGGGACCGATGCTTTCGAGTCTCCGCTGCGGCGCTAAGACCCGCTCGGGCAGGCCCTGCCGGTCACCGTCGGTCCATGGCAAGAGGCGCTGCCGCATGCATGGGGCCGCGCTGGGATCGGGCGCCCCGCGAGGCAACAAGAACGCGCTTAAGCATGGCCGCTACACTCGCGAGGCTATTGCGGAACGCGGGCACATTCGAGAACTGGTGCGGCAAGCGCGCAAGCTGCTCCTACAGATAGAGTAACCTGCCTCGCTGACCAGCAGGGCAGCGATCGGGGGCCCCACAATCCGGTCCGCCGCCATGGGATCGGCGTCAAGCTCGGCGAGGCGGAGCGAGACCTTGCACTTCGCACCATCGAACTGGGCCTGTGCCTCAAGCGCATTGAGGGCTGCGTTCAGCGCCGCAGGGCTCGGCGCATCCCAGGTGCGCTCGTAGTATTGCTGGCGCAACCAGCCCTGAAAGCGCTTGCTGCGCAGCGGCCAGGTTTCCCGGTGTCCATCGATGAGAAGGTCGGCAAAGCCGGTGCCGTCGCTTGCGTGAAAGAGCCGGGCGGCCGTTGCGATATTGAGGAGGACGTCCGTGCTGCTCACGGCGCTCGACCGTCGTCCGCTCGGCCGATGGCAACCTGATCGGACCGTGATTCCCTCGTACCGTCAGGGGCCGAGGCAATTGATCGAGTCTCCGGGCGCGCCACCAGATCCGCCTGGTGATGCTCTTGCGGATCATTGAGCCTGGTTTGTCGCCAGAGCTGACGGGCGACCTTAACAGGGTCGATGCCGGCCGTCTTCCACCAGGCCTGCTCGTCGCCGGCGCGATGGACGGCGCGGTGATGCGAGCGGCAGAGCGGGACGGCGAATTCGTCGCTCGCTTTGCGGCCGAGCGCCCGCGGTTGCAGGTAGCGAAGATGATGCGGATCGGATTGTTTGCGGCCGCAGATGAGACACGCTTGTTGGGCTACATAACGAAGGTGCTCTGGGTTACGATAGCGCCGCGGTGTCGCAAGGACGAGCCCGCTCTTGTTGATGCCGCTGGGCTGATCGAGGTCGCCGCTTCCTTTCGCGAGCGTCGCGTTGGTGCCCACAAGATCGACATCAGTGCTTAGAGCAGCGTCGTCTGCGGCTTCCGCGGTTGCGGACGGTGCGAGCTCGGATAGCCTGTGTTCAAAGGCGTCCTCCACAAGCTTGGCATCGGCTGCCGTGAGGCTGTTCTTGGCGGTCAGCGCCTCCTGCGCCCAAATTGCAGCGAGATCAGCCGAGGTGATGGTCCCAAGCTCGGTCAGCAGCTTTTCGCGCAGGGCCGCCGATTGCTCGGGCTCAAGGGGGGCCGGCCGCTCGCCATGCATGCTATTGCGACGCTGTCCATTGCCGGGCTTTCGCGGCGGCACTCGAGGCTGGCCGTCCCTCGGCATGAGCGGGTGTTCGTCAGCCGACGACGTTTGCGAGCGAGGGCCATCACAAAGGTCGGGCGCATCAAGATCATCCTCGCCGGCGATGCCAACGAGCGTGAACAGGGCATAGCGGCGAGCATAAGTCAGCGCGGCGCCCATGCGCTGGGGATTCGCGGTCTCGGCGATCGGACAGACCGGCCAATCCGACGCGATCCACTCGCCGGAGGCGTGGGCGAGCGTCGTGGTCAAATTGACCATGCCGGCGGTCTGGTCGATCGCGGTCGTCTGTAAGGTGGCGATCTCGTGCTGTCCCAGCGTCTTGCGCACGATGTCGAGGCCGCTGGCGAGCGAGGCATAGCGGAAGCTGCGTTCGAAGTCCCCCGGCCGGCCGGTGCGGATGGTGGCCGTGAGCGACTTTTCCGGATTGACGAGTTCGGCCTGGGCCTTCGCCAAAGCCGAGGCCAGCGCCGCGACCGTTTCACTGGACCGGGGCATGGACAGCCTCCGTATCAAGTACATCAAAGCTCACCGCCCCCGATTTCGAGCGCTTGGCCTTTACACCGAGCCCGATCGCCTCCCTGGCATCCTCGGGCATCAAGGCTTTGAGCTCGCTTTTGGCCCGTTCGTGGTCGAGAAAGGCGCTCCGGGTGTTGCGGAAGAGGGCGGCGAACTCCGCCCACGAATTTGACTCGCTCATATCGACGATGCGGATGGCCTCGATGCGCGGCCGCGGCGGCTCGGCATTGATGAGATGGGGCGGTTCGCCGCATTGCACGCACCGCCAGAACTTCTTTTCCGCCGACACGAGAACGCTAAGATAAAGCGGGTCCATGGGAATTGTGATCTCGACCCATTTGCCGCCTCCGGTGATGATTGAGAGGACCGCGGCCCTTAAGTGCGTGACCCACATATTGTGCTGGAGCTGGGCCATGTATTTTTCGGCGGCGGCCTCCTCGGAGAACCACCACGGCAGCATGAACTTGGATTCGAAGACGGCTCCCGTCGCCTCCACGGTGCCGTCGAGGGTCGCCACCATCCAGGGGATGGCCGAGTGCCTAACCCGGCGTTGGACGTCGGTGACGTGCCGGCCGGTGTTGCGCTCGTACCAAGCCCGGTTGAGCTCCTCGGTGGCGGCCCCAAGCTGCACGATGAGATCGCCAGACAGATCCTCCGGCGCCGCCTCGCCACGTTTCTCCCGCCAGAGGCGAACCAGGGCGGCTTCATCAGCGCCCATGATGATCCGGGCGTCCGAGCCGCCAATGAAGCTGCGTCTGCTGATGGAATCAGCTAATGTTGAGATTTGTTTCATCGAACTCTCCAACCCACGGGTATCTGCCATGCAGAACGTCGCCTATCAACAATTTTTATTGATAAAGCACCGTGAGAAAGCTGTCAACAAAAATTATTGATCATTCAATGACGCCGGCCCAATGTCGCGCTGCTCGCGCTCTCCTGGGCATCACACAGTCGCAGCTCGCACGCGCCGCCAAATTGGGCCTATCTACGGTCGTCGATTTTGAAAAAGAGCGAAGACTGGTTTCCGAGGAGGCCGTAAAGGCGATCCAGACCGCTTTGCAGCGAGCCGGCATTGAATTCATCGATGAAAACGGAGTCGGAGAAGGTCTCTTGCTTCGAAAACGGCAAAAACGGACATGACCGTTTCTGTAACCATCTTAATAAGTTGTGACAACAGCACGTGTGCAAACGGGCACATCCCAATGCCTCTAACCTCCTACACCTGATATTGACATCTTGCGTGAGTGCATGCGGTAGACCCACCTTGCCCAAACGACCACCACGAGGTCACCAGCACGAAAGATATCTGGAATACAACCGACGAGGCGACTCAGCGCCTTCTGGAAAACCCCGCGGCTGTTACGCGCGGTTTGCAGGCCGGTGCGGCGGTTCCGGCGCGAGATATGGCGGCCTCGCTCAACGAGCTCGGTTACCTGACCAACTGGTGCGAGGACATCAGCTACGCCCGATTTTATAACCTAGCATTTCGAATATTTGGATTTAACGCATTCAGCACGATGCTAAAGCAGCTGCGGGCCTCGGCCCCATTCCTGCACAGCAGCCGCACGAAGGATACACCGATTTGCCCGCAGAACAGTGACGACTGGGCCGACGCAATCGTAGCGATGGAGAAGGTCAAAAATGATCGATCCCGGTGCGAAGGACTACTTCACCACCGACTATCAGAAATATGGACGCTTGCTGAAGCTTGGGTTTACGCCGCCATCGGCACCGAACAAGAAAATCCGCCGGGGTCGAGCGAAGAGCAAAAGAGGGATTAACAGGGAGAGACGGCTTCCATTTTCAAAGTGCAAGGGCCTAGAGGGGAGCGGCGGACCGCCGTCAGAGTGTACCAGGAGCAACCGTTTGTCGTGACATGCAATAAATTCATTTTCGCTCTCGAACTCGGAAAAACCGGAGAGGGCGTATCGGTTCGCCACAACCAAGTTTGGAGACGGTCGGGCAAGAAATTCCATAAGTTCCGAATCCAAGACCGAACGCTCCCAGGCTGAGCGAAAAGCAACACATCCGCATGACGATCGATGCGTCGCCGCTCGTGTTCAACCGGCGGAAAGGAATTGAGAGTTGCGACAGCGAATTCGAAATCCGCAAACTCGTCGAGGCGCGCCGCCAACGTTGCAAATGACGGTCCCTGCAACAACACGAAAATGTCTCGCGAGTCCACGATTTCGGCCAGCCGCTGTAGCCGCTCCGGGGTTCGGGGCAGATATTCTGGCCGGTCGTAGCACGGAGCTGAGGCCGCAATATGCTTGATTGATCGCAATGATTGATCCGACTCATCCAAGCGGCCGGCTTCGAGAAGCAGGAGCGATTCCTCCAGTTTAATGAGTTCCAGCCCTTCTCCCGCGGCGCGTTTGGCGGCGAGTCGGCAACTCTCTATCGCAGTTACGATGATATTAGCTGCCTCCTCTGTGCGTCCTATTTCCCTCAAGCACGTTGCGTAATGCCGGCAGATCACAAAATTTTCCCACATGCTTGGAACAAGCTTGAGAAGTCGCTCGTAAAATTTCGCAGCTTTCCCGTAATCGAGATCGTATAGAAACTGTTGAGCGACACCGGCCAGCAGAGCACTATCGTTTCCCGACAGATCGCCGGCGCGCTCAAAAGCCCGATCGGCGAGGCCAAGGTGGTGATAAGAATTGCGCAAGATTTGGCCGTATTCGAACCATGCCCATGCGTGTCCGGGCGTAATCGCAAGCAAAGCTTCGATCGTCCTTGCGGCATCCTCGAATCGACGGAGTTGGAACTGGATCCGCGCAAGAACTAAGCGCAGTTCTGTGCTCGATGGGCAACACTGGACTGCCGCAGCAGCAACCGTCTCGGCCTCTGCGTATCGAAGGTTCTCTAGCAAGAAGGCAGCAAGCGCAAGGCGGACAGCGGGGAGATGCGGTTCTGCCGCGAGTGCCTCTCGCAGCAGATTCTCGGCTTCCACCCGATGTGCCGGTGCGTTGACCCTCTCCGAAACCGACTGCGTTTCCAGGTATCGACCCTTCTCTTCTAGGCAGGCGGAAAGAGCAAGCCGGGGAGCGGCGATGTGTGGCGACTCTGCTATCGATTTTCGCAATAGATCTTCGAGTTCCATCCATTGGCCCGGCAATGCATTAGCGCCGGCGGCTCGAAGGTCCTCTTCCAGCAAGGAAGCGAGTGCATACCGGGGAGCGGCAAACTGCGGCGCCAACGCGATGGCCTTTCGCAGTACGTCCTTGGCTTCCACGCGCTGGCCGCGCACGCAGATGGCCGCCGCTATTTTCGTCATCTGCTTGGCGGTGCGATCGGGCTGGGCAATTGGTCCAAGGCCAATTGTACTCAGCCTCGCGACGGCTTCGTAGGCTCGCCGAGGCCGCCTCAACTTCAGGCAGATATAGGCTGTGCCCAATAACAGGTCGGGATGAGATGGTACGACGGCCAGCAATGCCGCACAGGCGATGTTGATCGCGACACCAACCACTGCACGGCATCTTTGCCCAACGGCACCACGATCGCCAAATCGCGGCATGCTCCCCCTGGCTCAAAAAGCTCGTCGCCCCGCAGCGAAGTGATCCTTCCTGAACGATAATGATTCGACTCTGTTCCAGGCCCGATCAAAGCACGGTCCAGGAATGTTGGCAGCAGCGGATTGATTCGGCATGGGCAAAGTGTGCCGAAGTATAGTTTACAGATGGTAGCTTGGCCGCAGCCCCGACTGGCCATAGCCTACCTGAAACATCGATCGGGGGCAATTCCATGACAGAAACTCCAGGTAGCTAGTCGCTATTGCGCACCCAGCGGGCGACGAAATAGGGATGAACCCAGCTCATCGGAATGCGATTGAACACGGATTCCGTGACCATCAGGGTCGGAGCCATGGCGCGCTTGACTGACTTGGGGATGCGGAATAGCAGGCTATGGGAGATCAAAAAGTATCCCGGGCCCCGGTAGCACCCGACCCGTTCGGCACTGAACCCAGACCCCGCCTGCTTTAGAAATGTCCGAATGGGCAAGGGCTCTTTCGGTCGTCGCGTCGAAATATTTGTCGCGACGGTACCAGAGCCGACGCGCCCTATCGAGTATGCATTCTCGACTTGGCTCCATGCCACATTAGGGTTGGCTCAATAGCGTCTAAGCCGTTGATCTGACTCCACTTTCGAAACGCGACGCCCAGGTAGAACCGTCCTCACCCGATGAGTTTAAGATAAGTTAAAGTCCGTCTGCTAGAGCTGGTTTAGCTGATCGACTCCGATTTGGGAGGGATCTTGCACATCACCTTGCTATGCATATAATCATCGTGGGGATTCAGCAGGTGCAACTCCGAGATTGGGATGCGATCTAGCAGCCGAATGGGGCGGGCCGATGATTGACATTGCCGCATAAGCCGCGAACAGCCCGAGTGTGCGCGCGGGGAAATTCTTGACCTACAGCTTTCCCGATTTTCCTGCCGATAGACTGGTGTGATTGGGCTGCGAGCAAGCAGGGAACGCAATAGAATGATCATTCGCGGGGCGCGGAAAGTCCTTGGAGAGGGAGCGTGGCCCTTCAGGATATGCATCGGACTCGTCTACCTTGCAGTATTCGCTGCGTTCTGGATTGGCGTTCAGCGCGATTTTCACTCCCGGATCGGGCTGGGCAATTGGGGCCGTATGGTTTTCGCCATAGGCGCGGCGATCACGGAGCTGGAGCATGGAGGGTACGGATACGTCACGTCCGGGGTTATGGATACTGTTTTGCAATTCGCAGGACTGACAAGCAATCCCGCCATTCTTGACACGCTGGGCCTGAAAGCCCCCGAGAACTTCCAGAACACGAGCCTGATCAATACGGCCATCCAGAAAGCGGTGGAGTTCAAATGGAATTTCAATCCGAACAATGTCGAGGAGGTTCGCGGCGCATATAACGATGACGTCGGGTTCATTGAATATGTCAAGCTGAGTTTCCGGCTGTTTGGTTATAACGTGACGTCGTTCTATTTGACGTATTTTTTGTTGTTGATGCTATCGGTCACGATCTTCATCTTTTCGTTCGGGAAAAGAACAGCTCCATGTGGACTCCTGGCCGTTGTGGCCCTGGCGCATGTGGGAGTGTTCGCTTCTGAGGTCTTTGCCACCGAAACAGTTGCGGATGCGCGGTTTCTCAGTACGTTGGCCATCATTCCCGCCTTGCACATCGGCCTGTTCATTGTCGAAGGGCGGCGCCCGTCCGTCGTCGCCGTCGTCAGCATCGGGCTGCAATCGGGCATTCTCGCGTTCGTCTTTCTCATCCGCGCAACCGCTGCCTGGGCACTCCTGGCGCTGTTCCTGTTATCCGCGGGCTTGACGATAACGCTCTGGAAAGAAAACCGCGTTGCGGCGATGCGGTATTTCTGGAGCATCGGGATTGTTTTCTCATTACTGGCCGCGGCAACCCTCTACGTGCAAGCCTCTCTCCATCCGCGCTATCAGGCGAAAGGCGAGCTCACCCACCACGTCGTCTGGCATGCGGTATTTGCTAGTCTGCAGCACAATCCGGCGTGGTTCACAAAATACGCTTCCAAATTCGGAAACGCCCAAGGTGACGAGTTGCCGTACATGGCTGCAAAACTGTATCTCGTAAAGCACCCGCCGGCTAATCCCGAAGAAATCTACCTCACCCCTGACCGAGAATATCTGCGAGGTGCCACTGCGGAAACGTACGTACGGAAGGCCTTCCTGGAGCTTCTCTGGAGCGACCCCGGATTCGTGGCCGAAACGTTCCTGTTCTACATTCCGTGCGGGGCGTATCGTACGGTCTGGCCCCTCGTGACGTCGCTCGGACGTATTCCACTGCAGTATCTTTTGGTTGCTTTCATGGTGCTGTCGTATTTGTCGTGGCTGTTTGCCAGGGATGAAGCGGAACGCAGGTGTTTTACTGTTGGATTGTTAGTGCTGACTGGATTCTGCTTTTTTTCGCTCCTTCCGCTGCTGGCGGTCCCAAGCAGTGCCGGGGCGTCGGACCCTTTCTATCTGCTCGTGGCGGCAGCACTTGGGTGCAGTGTTCTCGTCTTGTCGCGGGTGATCGGTTCCGTCAGGTACGTGGTGCGGTCGAGGAGATTTCGTGGCGATAGCGCAACGCATGCGGCGGAGCGAAAAGAGGATTTGCACACGCGAGTTCGACCGTGGCACCATCAGATTGACGAGGAAAGGGCGAGGGCGTGTGTTGGTCGCGCGGGATCATTGCCGAGGGAGTTAAGAATTCGTAGCCTGTCGTGGGGCCCGGCCGCTGTCGTTCAGGGACGAAAAAGGAGGTTCGCCGAACTCGCCGGTCAATGGGGCAAATCCTTCATCAGAATGTGGCAAAGCTGCGGAAGACGGTCAGCCGTGCGTCATTCAAATGACAGTTGTCATAACGCATGTCGAAACTGATCTCCTCCACCCCCATTGAAGTGGTCCGACTTGAGGTATGTCTTTGACATCAAGGAGGGCTGTAATGGCAAGGAAGCGATACAAGCCTGAAGAGATCGTTGCGAAGCTGCGGCAGGTCGACGTTCTGGTCTCGCAGGGGCAACCCATGGCGGACGCAATCCGCCAGATCGGGGTGAGCGAGGTGACGTATTATCGGTGGCGCCAGGAGTTTGGCGGGCTAAAGACCGAGCAGGTGAAGCGCCTGAAGGACCTTGAGCTCGAGAACAGCCGACTGCGCAAGGCGGTCTCTGATTTGACGCTGGACAAGCTCATTCTGCAGGAGGCCGCCCGGGGAAACTTCTAAGCCCCGCGCGTCGCCGAGCCTGCATTGAGCAGGGTCCGAGTTCTCCGAGCGTCGCGCCTGTGCGGCGCTCGGGCAGCATCGCTATTTTTTGGACGGCGCGTTAATGAGTACACGGGCTGGTTGGTATTGAGCTAAGTTTGCATTAGTCGAGAATAGGGGAGGGTCCAATGGCCGCTATAGCGGGCGTCGGTCGCAAGGACGTTTCCAATCTCATTCGGGACCGTTCAGCCACGCTAAGAGAGATTGCCTTCATCGACCGGAATGTGGACGATCTCGAGACGTTGCTCGCCGGCCTCCGGCTTGAACTCGACCCTATCCTCCTCTCGGATGACGAGCCCGCCCTGCGCCAAATGTCGCGCCTAGTACGGGACTGGGACGGACTCGAAGCAATCCATGTTATTGCCCACGGACGGGTTGGTGAGGTGAGCTTCGGCGCTGGCGCGCTCTCTCTGGAAAGCCTCGCTGGACACGCTGCCGATTTGCGCGCGATCGGGCAGGCGCTCGGTAACGATGGCAAGCTGCTGCTCTGGAGCTGCGACACGGCTGCAGGTGCGCGCGGTTCTGCATTCCTTGAAGCCTTGGAATCGGCCATGGGCGCAGAGGTTCGCGCGGCGACGGGAACCATTGGATCGCAGGCGCTTGGCGGCCGATGGGAGCTCGACGTCAGCTCTGGAAAGGAAACAGTAGCGGCGCCGCTGACCGCTCGGGGGATGGCGGGCTACGCCGGCGTATTGGCCCCCCGGCCGACCGTTTCCTCGGTCGTTGCATCGGGTCCCGGTATCACCAACGGCAATGGCGACCTGAACGCGGGCAAAGTTGTCACGCTGACGGTCGCTTTCAGTGCGGCCGTGACGGTCAACACCTCGGGTGGGACGCCGACGCTGGCATTGAACGACGGTGGAGTGGCGACC
>Ga0306921_10006537_pt1 | contig 12166 bp, 9 predicted proteins | sample sta12Cox44000080_FD_203760 | JGI IMG/M metagenome (GOLD analysis project Ga0306921, IMG submission 203760) | Lab enrichment of tropical soil microbial communities from Luquillo Experimental Forest, Puerto Rico - statoxic.12C.oxic.44.000.080 (v2)... | ecosystem: Environmental > Terrestrial > Soil... | reverse complement strand
GCAATACCCGAAAGGTGCCGCGGCCGCCCGGCTTCATGCCCGGAAACAGCTCCGCCAGACCGGCGGCGAACAGCGCATCCTCGATCAAGATAAACCGCGCCGTATCGCCGCGCAGGCGGATGAAGCGTTCGATGCGTTCGGGGATCATCACCAGTGCGTTGATCTCGGAACCATCCTCCCGCGTCAGTTCGACCACCGAGACCAAGGCGCGATTGGGGATGAACGGGAAGGGATGCGCCGGGTCGATCGCGATCGGCGTCAGCACTGGCAGGTATCGGTCGACAAAGCGCTGCCGCAGCCAGGCGCGGTCGTCGACGGTCAGCGCGTCCCCGCCGAGGATGGCAACCCCTTCCGCAGCCAAGCGGCGCTGCAGATCGGACCATGATTGCTGCTGACGCTCCACCAGTTGGCCGGCCAGTTCGGCGATGGCCGCGAGTTGCTGGTCCGGGGTGAGCCCGTCCTCGCTCCTTACCGGGACCGCGGCGTGCGCCAATTCCTTCAGGCCGGCGACCCGCACCATGTAAAATTCATCTAGGTTGCTGTCGGAAATCGACAGGAAGCGGACGCGCTCGAGCAGCGGGTGGTGAGGGTTCGCCGCTTCCTCGAGGACGCGTTCGTTGAACGCCAACCAGGACAGTTCACGATTGATGTAGCGCGCGGCCGGCGGCTCCGGCGGTGCGAGGATCGCCTGATCGACAGCTGACCGGTCGACCGCCAATTGTGCCATTTGCCGCCGCCGGTCTTTGGTTTGTGGGGATGCGGTGTTCAATACGCCGCCATCATTTCGTCGGAAACCCGCGACACGCCGGGCACCCCTTCGGCAAGCGCGAGCAACGCCTTGCGCTCGGCCGGCGAGCCGACCAGACCCCACAAATGCACGACGCCATTGCTGACCGTGACGTTGCGGCTGCCGAAATCGGTCCATGATTGCTGCCCGAGCCGCGCCAGCAGGTCGAGCCGGATCTGGCGATCGGTCTCGTCGTGCTCGTCCGCGCGCCCAACCACCGATGCAAGCGCCTGGATCAGATTGGAGCGGCTGACGACGCCAACGAGCTTGCCGTCTCGCACGACCGGCACCCGCTTGATGCGCTTTCGCTCGAACAGCGCGGCAATCTCCGCAAGCGGCGTTTCCTCGGAGACCGAGACAACCCCCGACGTCATGACCTCGCCAACCTTTTTGCCGTGCGACTTGGCAAACTCCTCGGCCAAGGTGCTGCCGCCGCTTACCGCCTCAAGCCACCACGGCCGGCGCTTTTCGGTGCCGAGCTCGAACCGATGCATCAGATCGGCTTCGCTGATGATGCCGATCAGCCCGCCATCGCTGTCGACGACGGGCAAGGCGCTGACGTCGTGCTCCGCCAAGAGCCTGACGGCTTCGGCGACGTCGGTGTCGGCGTGGACGGTCACGACGTCGCGCACCATGACATCGATCGCCCGCATGTTCGCCTCCCAAGTCTGAGAGCAGGGTGGCGCGACGCGCCTGCCTCAGCCTCAAAAAATATTCAGGAACAAAAGATAAAGCGCACCCGACAGCATCATCGCCATGGGCAGGGTCAGGACCCAGGCCAGCACGATGTTGCGGATCGTCGACAACTGCAGGCCCGATCCGTTGGCCGCCATGGTCCCGGCGACGCCCGACGACAGGATATGCGTGGTGGAGACGGGAAGACCATACATGTCGGCAGCGGCGATCGTCCCCGCGGCGACGAGTTCGGCGGCCGCACCTTGACCGTAGGTCAAGTGGGTCTTGCCGATTTTCTCGCCGACGGTGACGACGATACGCTTCCACCCGACCATGGTGCCAAGACCGAGCGCGATCGCGACAGCGACCTTGACCCAGATCGGAATGTACTTAGTGGCGCCGTCGAGTGATTGCTTGTACGCGGTCAATGTCGCGATGTCGGCTGCCGACAGGTCGGCCGCCTTGTCCTTCATCAGGAGGCGCAAAGCCTCATCGGCAAGATACATATCGTTGCGCGTGTTGCCGACGGCCGCGGCCGGGATCTTTGCCAGCGAGCCGTATCCCTTCACGTCCTTGTCGATCTCCTTCATCAGCGCCGCGAGCGAGGGGTATGTCCCCTCGTTGAGTTGATGGTGCGCGACATATTCGGTCACGGCCGGGCGCGGATTGCCGAGCACATCGTAGCCCGCGGCCTTCTGCTGGACCACCTTTGCCGCCGCGGCGGAATTGAGCGAGAATTGGACGAGCGAGCTCTCGGGCAGCGCGCGGTTGAGCGCGTAGGCGGTGGGGACCGTGCCGATCAGGATCAACATGATCAGCCCCATCCCCTTTTGCCCGTCATTCGAGCCATGGGCAAAGCTGACCGCCGTACAAGTGAATACCAATAGGCTCCTAATCCACAATGCCGGCGGGTCACTGGTTTCCGGTGCCTGATAAAGTTCCGGGCGACGGATCACCACCTTCATGGCGAGCAGCAATAGCGCCGAGGCGATGAAGCCGACGACCGGTGAAAACAGCAATGCCTTGCCGACGGCCGTGGCCTGGCTCCAGTCGACGCCAGAGGTTCCGTTTTGGCCGCGCGCCAGCGCATTGGCGACGCCTACGCCGATGATCGAGCCGATCAGAGTGTGCGAACTCGACGCCGGGAGGCCGAGATACCAGGTCCCGACATTCCAGATGATCGCGGCGATCAGCAGCGCGAAGACCATCGCAAACCCGGCGGCGCTGCCAACCTGGAGGATCAGTTCGACCGGCAGCAGCGAAATGATGCCGAAGGCGACCGCGCCGCTCGACAGCAGCACGCCGAGGAAATTGAACGAGCCGGACCATAAGACGGCGAGCTGAGCCGGCAGCGAGTGGGTGTAGATCACCGTCGCCACCGCATTTGCGGTGTCGTGGAAGCCGTTGACGAACTCGAAGCCGAGGGCGATCAGCAATGCTACGAACAGCAGCAGGTAGGGGAGAAAGGTGGTCGTCCTGACGTCGGTGGTGGACACGTCGGCATAGAGGCTGTAGGCGACGAACAGCACGGCCCCGGCCAGCAGCAGCAGAAATATCAATCCGGCGCGCGGGTCTAACCCGCCTTCCAGATTCGGGCGCGCACCGCGCGCGCCGGCGCCCGGTGCATGGATCGCGGCATCGGCCATATCGGCTACCTCTGGATAACTAAGCTGCTTCGGGAAGAATGCCCGCACTGTTTGGCATTTTCGTTACACTTTTATTACAGCTCTGTGCCCGACCGCAATAGAGTTATTTGCTCCCCTTCGTCTTACGTTTTCGTGGCGCCGGCATCCGTACATCAACACTTGACTACTGCGGCACGCCGTGTCGCCAGTGCGCCGGATTTTAGGGGCCGGCAATGCGGGCGCGGGAAAGTGCAATCACCTATGCGAGCTTAACGGCGCGGGGCCTGACCCCCAACCGCTGGGACCTGATCGCTTTTCCGCTGGTCATCGGCCTGTTGCTGCTGGCCAGCAAAGGGGCGCGGGAGACGCTCGCGCCGCTTTCGGCGCTGAAGGAGCCGGTCGTCTCGCTCGATCCGCTGAACCTTCCCGAATACGCGCTGCGCACGACCTTGCGCATGCTGGCGGCGATGGCCGCATCGCTATTGTTTACCGTCACCTACGGGACGCTTGCCGCCAAAAGCCGGCGAGCCGAGCTGGTTCTGGTCCCGCTGCTCGACATCCTCCAGTCGGTCCCGGTACTGGGCTATATCTCCTTTACCGTCGTTTTTTTCATGGCCTTGTTCCCCGGCCGGGTGGCCGGCGCCGAAGCCGCGGCGATTTTCGCGATCTTCACCAGCCAGGCCTGGAACATGACGTTCAGTTTCTACCAGTCGTTGCGCACGGCGCCCCGCGATCTCGGCGAGGCGACGCGTAGTTTCCGGTTTTCGCCCTGGCAGCGCTTTTGGCGTCTCGAAGTGCCGTTCGCGATGCCGGGTCTCGTCTGGAACATGATGATGAGCATGTCCGGAGGCTGGTTTTTCGTTGTGGCGAGCGAGGCGATTACGGTCGGCGACACGACGATCACCTTGCCCGGCATCGGCGCTTATCTGGCGCGGGCGACGATGGAAAAGGATCTCGCCGCTGTCGGCTGGGTGGTGCTGACCATGATTGTAGTGATCGTCCTCTACGACCAGCTGATGTTCCGGCCCTTGGTTGCGTGGGCCGACAAATTCCGTTTCGAGCAGACCGGCGCGCAAGTTGCGCCGAATTCCTGGTTTCTCGATCTGTTACAGCGTAGTCGGCTGCTGCGAACCTTGGGCACGCCCGGAGGCGCCTTGTTGGGGGCAATGGCGCGGCAGCGCTTGGCGCCGCTACGGGCGCGAGTGATCAGCGGCCACGAGTTGCCGTCGCCGGTGATCGATGTCGCGTGGTTCACCGCGGTCGCGGCGACGGCGCTGTTTGCCGCCTGGAAGGTCATCGCCTTTGTTGCCTCTGGCGTGGGATGGGGAGACGTCGTAACCGCGTTTGAACTCGGCGGCTTCACCTTGACCCGTGTCGTCGTGTTGATTGCGATTGCCTCTCTTATCTGGGTTCCGATCGGGGTCGGGGTGGGGCTGCGCCCGCGTCTGGCCGAGAAGATCCAGCCCTTGGCCCAGTTTCTCGCCGCCTTTCCGGCCAATCTGCTGTTTCCGGTCTTTGTCGTGGCGATCGTGTATTTTCATCTGAACCCGAATATCTGGCTCAGCCCGCTGATTATTCTGGGCACCCAATGGTACATCTTGTTCAACGTGGTCGCCGGGACGACCGCCTATCCGAACGACTTTCGCGAGGCGGCGACCAATTTCCGAATGAAAGGCTGGCAATGGTGGCGGGAGGCAATGCTGCCCGGGGTCTTTCCCTATTTCATCACCGGGGCGATCACGGCAGCGGGCGGCGCGTGGAACGCCAGCATCGTCGCCGAGTCGGTCTCCTGGGGAGACACCAAGCTGACCGCGCAGGGGCTTGGAGCTTATATCGCCGATAACACCGCCGCCGGGAATTATCCGAAGATCGTGCTCGGCATCGCGGTCATGTCGCTGTTCGTCACCCTGTTCAATCGGTTCTTGTGGCGGCCGCTCTACGCCTACGCCGAAGACCGGCTGCGCCTCGACTGAGAAAGCCAATGGTCGCAATAGATACGCTGCATGAAACGACACTCCGCGACCCGATCCTGACGCTGCGCGACGTAAATCGGGGCTTTGCGCGGGGTTCCGGCGAGGTGCGGGTCCTCGAAGAGGTCGACCTGTCGCTGTACGGCGGCGAGATCGTGGGTTTGCTTGGCCGTTCGGGTTCGGGCAAATCGACCTTGCTGCGCATCATCGCCGGGCTGATCCGGCCGAGCAGCGGCGAAGTGGCCTACCGCGGCGAGCCGGTGGCCGGACCGGCCGAAGGTATCGCGATGGTCTTCCAAACCTTCGCGTTGTTCCCATGGCTGACAGTCCTGCAGAATGTGGAGGCGGGGCTCGAGGCGCTGGCCGTGCCGCGCCGGGAAAGCCGGCGGCGGGCGCTGGCGGCGATCGACCTGATCGGCCTCGATGGTTTCGAATCGGCTTATCCGCGCGAGTTGTCCGGCGGCATGCGGCAGCGCGTCGGCTTCGCCCGCGCGCTGGTGGTCGAGCCGACCATCCTGTTATTGGACGAGCCCTTTTCCGCCCTCGATGTGCTGACCGCGGAGACGATCCGCACCGACCTCCTCGATCTTTGGATCGAGCGCCGGCTACCCACCAAATCGATGCTGCTGGTCACCCACAATATCGAGGAAGCGGTCTTTATGTGCGACCGCATCCTACTGTTCTCGTCCAACCCGGGGCGTGTTTCGGCCGAGATCGAGGTGAGTTTTCCGCATCCGCGCAACAGGCTCGACACCGCCTTTCGCGAGCTGGTCGACGACATTTACGCGAAGATGACGGCGCGCCCGACCCCTGGCGTCGCCGAGCATCCGCACAAGCTGCATCTCGCGAGCCGGCTGCCGGTGGTTTCAACCAACATGATGGCCGGCCTGATCGAGACGGTCGCCGCGCCGCCTTACCAGGGAGAGGCCGATCTGCCGGAAATCGCGCGCAGTCTGCAGCTCGAGGTGGACGAACTGTTCCCGGTCGCCGAACTGCTGCAATATCTGGGCTTCGCCGAGATCAGGGAAGGCGATATTCGGTTGAGTGCCGATGCGCGCAATTTCGCCGAACTCGATCCGCAGTCGCGCAAACGGATCTTCGCAGAACGCCTGCTCGTTTCAGTGCCGTTGGCCCAGCACATCAGGCATGTGCTCGACGAGCGGCCTGGCCACCGCGCGCCGCGCGTGCGCTTCGAACAGGAGCTCGAGGATTATCTGAGCGATGCCGCCGCCGAGGAAACCCTCGACGCCGTCATCGATTGGGGGCGTTACGCGGAAATCTTCGCCTATGACGACCAGGCCGAGACGTTCAGCCTGGAGGATCCGAAAGGGTGATGGTCGCGGATTGGGCCTTGTCCGAGGCCGGCACTAGGCACCGCGTGCTGCGGCGCATAACCGGCGCGCAATCCGCGGTGTGGCGGCGACCCGGCCGGCATTGTCGATCACAATCGGCGTGTCGTCTCTAATCAATGCGCCAGGTCGGCGGAAATTCGTTCGCGCAACCCGGCCGCTCAGAGACGGCAGCCTGTCACCTCCGCCGAACCGGTGGCGAACGGCGAATTATCTCCGACGGATATCTTTACAGTTCGACGCGCTTCAATCTGAGCGTGTCTATCCGGCCATAGATCTACCATCAATATATCTAACCCGCTGATATAACGGAGTTTCCGATTTGTGACGGCGCGCGGGGGCAAGAGGTGTTCCGGATCGAGCGAGCGATCAGGGTATGTCGGAAACGTTGACATACTTATTTAAGTATTTACCTTAATAAATCTCTTTAATTATTAATATGATGAAAGATCAATTACGTACAGCAGTGGCATGTCTATTGCTTTGTCTTGGGCCTCAGCTGGGGCCCGACTGGTCATCGGCATCACGGAGAGGTTGAGCGCGTGTCGCTTGATCAAAGGAGTTAACTAATGTCGTTGCGTAAATCACTCACTCTCGGGGCCTCCGTCATCGCTGTGTCGTTGGGCCTGGCTGTTTCGGCCCAAGCATCGACGGTGCTGCCGGTGACGAACCTCACCTTCAATGCTTTCAGCGGCACGTTCAACGGCAAGCCTAAGAACTTTTTCACGCAAGTAATGCCGACCGGCTGGTCGATCGGTGCGGCCGCACAGATCGACAACCTCATTTATGTCGGCAATCAAGGATCAGAAACTTATTCCAGCAGCAACACCGGGAATATTTACGGGGTTTATAGCAATCCCGGATTCTCAAATACCGTCCCGCTCGGCACCAACTTCTATCAGGCGGACGGCAATCCGCAATTCGAGAGCACGATCATGCAGACCATTCCAAACCTGACGGCCGGCACGACCTACACGCTCCAGTTCCAGCAGGCGGCCGGGCAGCAACAAGGATTTACCGGCCCCACCACCGAGGAGTGGAAAGTGTTTCTTGGCGTGGGTGGCATCGGCGTCGACTGCTCGACAAATCCATGCACCGTTACCGGCACGGCCAATAATGAGGAGGAAGATTCGACCCCGATGAGCGACGGATCGATGATGAACGTCGATTGGAACAGCGTTAGTCTGAGCTTTACGCCTACTACGGCCGACCTTGGCGGTCAGACCACCGGGAGCGCCGTACTGACGTTCCTGGCTTGGGGTGATAACGGCAGCACCACCAATCTTCCGCCGACGGTGTTCCTTGAAGGCGTGAACACCCCGCCGGTGGTGCCGGAGCCGGCGACCTTGTCGCTGATGGGCGCCGGTCTTCTGGGCCTCGGCGCAATTAGCCTGCGTCGGCGCGCCAAGGGCAAGGCCGCCGCCTGACCACACCATTGTGGCCGCGCCCGGAATCTCGCCCGGGCGCGGCCTCTCAATCAGGATGGCGCCGTTGCCCCCATTCGCCGACCACCAGCAACTCAACGCCTTGCTGCTCAGCACGATCAGGCTCGGGGCGTGGCTGCTGTTGCTGGCCCTGGTTTTCCTGCCGCTGGAGCGCCTGTTTGCGCTCCATCGCCGAAAAATTCTCAGTAAAAGCCTGGGCAGCGACCTAGGCTTTTACTTTATCAGCGGCTTGGTGCCGAGTTTGCTGCTGACACCGCCGCTGGCGCTGGTGGCCCTTGGGGCGCACGCCGCCGTCCCGTGGCGACTGCAGACGGCGGTCGCCGCGTTGCCGCTCTGGGGCCGCGCGCTGGCGGCGCTGGTGGTCAGCGAGATCGGCTTTTACTGGGGTCACCGGTGGAGCCACGAAATCCCGTTTCTGTGGCGCTTCCATTCGGTTCACCACCACCCGACCGAGGTATATTTCCTGATCAGCGCCCGCGCGCACCCGATCGACAATGCCTTTACCCGGCTGTGCGGCCTGATCCCAGTTTACGTCCTCGGATTGGCAACTCCGCTCACCCCCGCGGGCGGCATGGTGTCCGCGCTGCTCGTGCTGGCCCTGACCATGTGGGGCTTTTTGATCCACGCGAATGTGCGTTGGCGCTTGGGTCCGCTGGAGTGGGTAATCTCGACCCCGGCCTTCCACCACTGGCACCATACCCTGGCCGCGCCAAGGGACCGCAACTTTGCGTCGATGCTGCCGGTCGTGGACTGGGTCTTCGGCACTCACTACCTTCCCCGCAAGCAATGGCCCGCGGCCTACGGCATCGAGACGAAATTGCCGGGTTCGCTGGCGGGCCAACTGGCCTATCCGTTGAGCTTGCAACCCTCCCAACTCCATTGTTCGGAGCCGGTCGCGGCGGACCGATGATCGCCGGCGCGGTCCGCCTCAATTAACGCTTTCTCCGCCGCCGGCCCGCGTCCGCGCCACTCCGGCTGCCCCGCCCGCGCCGGACGGCGTTTCTCCGGCCCGCTTGTCTCGCCCCGGCAGATAGCGGAAAATCGCCGCAATTCGAAAGAGGGGAGGCGGCGATGCGCAGGGTAGGACCCAACAGCTACACCGAAATCTATTTTGCCGGCTGCAATCCGAGCTTTGTCGAGACCGGTGACGGTTACGTGATGATCGACTCGCCGCAGCAGCCGATCGATGCGGTGCGCTGGCGCGAGCGCATGGAGGACAAGGCGCCGATCCGCTATCTGATCAACACCGAGCCGCATGGCGACCACATCTCCGGCAACGCCTATTTCACCAATACGAAGATCGTCGGCCAGGTGCAGCTCCAGGAATGCTTCGAGCGGTATCTCTACGCCTTCGGCTCGCTCGACGAGAAGCGCGAGCGGTTCAAGCAGACCGATCCCGACAGCGTCTGGCTGGTCGGGCATCCCGATTATCCCGCCGCCAACCCGCCCACCCTGACCTTCGACGACACACTGACCCTCAACGTCGGCAACCACACCTTCAACATCATCCACATGCCCGGGCACACCGCACCGCAGACCTCGGTCCTCGTACCCGAGGAAGGGGTCGTTTTCACCGGCGACAACGTCTTTTACAAATGCCGCAGCTGGCTGCAGGAATGCGACCCGTGGGAGTGGCTGGCGGCGCTGAAGAGCATCGAGGCGCTCGATGTCGAAACCATCGTGCCGGGGCATGGCGACCCGTGCACCAAGGCGTATCTGAAAGAGCAGGGGCAGATCGTCGAGAACTGGATCGGTTACGTCGAGCGCCTGGTCGATCGCGGCGTCAGTGCCGACGAGGCGCTGAAGGGTCCGATCGAGGTCACCAAGCAGGACCCCTATCCGATCGGACAGCGCTTGTTCATGCTCGACGAGCGGCTGACCGACATGACGGTGCGCAATCTGCACAAGCGCATTTTGGAAAAGAAACAGGCGGCGCCGGCTTCGTAAAGCGACGGCGAGGGCGGCAGCGCGGCGACGTTCGGTTGCCCTCGGGAGTCGACCGCCGCGCGCCGCGCTGACCCATCGCAACCTCGGCCGGTCGCAGCGAATAGCAGAACAGAGCGCGGCACGCTCGGTTTGCCGGGGTGCGGCAATCCGAACCGGAAGGCGCGAATTCGCCAACTTTGGGGTCCGGCTTTTAACAGAAAATTTACTCCCGCCCCCTAGCCTCGCCGGGTCGAAGGACTCGGAAGATGCTCGAACTATTCGCTAAATTGCGAAAATTGCCGGCCGATGCACGCGGCGCGATCGACGCGCTGGGCGCGGCCGTCTTCGTCCGCGTGATCAGCCTCGTGGAGCGCGCAGTCCGATATCGCCAGGGTCTATTGGAGGGGGCATCGAACATTCCCTGGTCGGTTCCGCATCCGAGTTCACGATGAAGGCCGCACTCGTCGGAGAGCAGCAGTAGGGGCTTTTTCAATGCAAATAATTCGATGCTTTGCGCACGATCAAAGGGGCGCCGTGGCTGTCATCGTGGCAATTGCGGCAACGGCGCTGCTCGGATTTACCGCGCTCGGTGTTGAAGCCGGGCTGTGGTACGCGATCAAACGCCAGGACCAATCGGCGGCCGACGCCGCAGCACTTGCAGGCGCCTACGAGCGTGCCGCCGGGCAGTCTGACGGACAGTCCAGCCTTTATGCCGATATCTGCGCCAAGGCGCAAAACGCCGCGGCAGCCAACGGGTTCGCCTTCAGTTCCTTTACCTGCCCAACCGCTTCTCCGGCCTGTACGGACCCGTCATCCGGTCAAATGTGCGCCAACAATCCGCCCGTCGCCAGCACCACATGCACCGACGACAAATGCGTCGAAGTCGTTTTGGCCAAGCAACAACAGACCCTTTTAGCCCAACTTTTTCTGCCCAGCGTCACGATCGGCGCCCGCGCCGTCGCCAAGGTCAATCTTGCCGGCTTGACCTGCGATCTGGCGCTCGGCAAGACAGGAAACGATATTTCCGTGCAGGGCTCCGCCACGATCAATCTGACTGGCTGCGGGATGGCCGCGAATTCCAGCAGCGGCTCGGCGATCTCGTTCGGAGGCGGCAACAATGACATCCTCAACGCCTCCTGGTTTCAAGCGGTCGGAAACTACAGCTCTTCGGGCAGCCCGCAGATCAACGTGCCGACCCGGCTCACCGACGCCGCACCAGTAACCGACCCCTATTCCTGCAATCCGCCGCAAATCGGCTGCGCCGGTAAGATTACTTTCACGTGGCCCGGGACGCCGGTAAATGCGTCCAGTCCTTGCTACCCTTGGACGGGGGCGCCCACTACTCTGCAGCCCGGTCTTTATGGCAAAAGCAGCGGAAGCAAAAAGTGCTCTGATGGGTCGGGAAGTTCCTCCGCCCCGATGGAGTTCAAGAGCGGAACGACAACGCTGTGCCCCGGCGTCTATTACCTTGATGGCGAGGACAACAAAGGTGATGCGTTTTTGGCCGATGGCGGCACTGTCACGATGGGTACCGCCGGTTCGGGGGGGTGTCCGGCCAATGGCATCAACGGTGTCACGATTATCGCCAGTTCGCAGAGCGGGACCAAGGGCGGCGGCTTTCAGATGCAGTCCGGCACCGTGAACCTCTCGGCGCCGACCACCAGCCCCGTCAGCGGAATTCCCTCGGGGCTGCTGTTTTACCAGGACCCTTTGCATGCCGACACCAGTAAAAGCGGCGGTGGTCTCACCGGGGACAGCCTCGTGACCGCCAATGCAGGGTCATATCTCCAAGGAACAATGTATACGCCGGTAACAAACGTAAAATTTACCGGGAACTCGAACACCAGCCCGTGCTTCCTGGTCATTTCACTGACCATGACCTATATCGGCAATTCGACAATGAACGGCACCCAGGCCGCCTGTTCGGCGGTCGGTGTCACCGGGCCGACAACTCTGAATATCGCCCTCACGGAATGACGCCATGTTTGGGAAGCTGATCGCGCCATTGGCTCGGCGAGGCGACTGCAACCGGGGCAGCATGACAATAGAATTTGCCCTGACAGTGCCGGTACTGGCGACGCTGGTGCTTGGAATCATTGACTACGGGTCGCTGATGAACACCTCGGCTGCGCTGAGGGGTGCCACGCGGGCCGGGGCTGAATACGCCGAAGCAAAATGGAACGACCCGAGCGTGACCGATCCGACGACCTCGACAGAGCAGCAGGTGTGCGGGTTTTTGGGGCTGACCTTGTCGGGGAGTTCGTGTTCGCCGGTTACGCCCGGCGTGTCGAGCGCCTGCACCTGTACTGATGGAACGGCTGCTACCTGTCCGTCGGCGGGGGCCTCGAACCCATGCACCTCAGTCAGCAGCGGCGATTACCGGGTCTTG
>Ga0306921_10006536_pt1 | contig 12166 bp, 9 predicted proteins | sample sta12Cox44000080_FD_203760 | JGI IMG/M metagenome (GOLD analysis project Ga0306921, IMG submission 203760) | Lab enrichment of tropical soil microbial communities from Luquillo Experimental Forest, Puerto Rico - statoxic.12C.oxic.44.000.080 (v2)... | ecosystem: Environmental > Terrestrial > Soil... | reverse complement strand
TTGCCTTGCTGTTCGTCCAGCACTCCAGGGATGCGCAGAGGTGTTTCGAACAGGCGTTGCGGGTCGACAAGAATTCTGCCGAAGCTATGAACAATCTCGGCTTCGTCGCGCAGATGGAAAAGCGCTACAACAAGGCGATCAAGTATTACGAGAAGGCGCTGGAGATTCGTCCGCAATCGGCAACGTTCCACTACAACATGGGCGCGGCGCATTTCGCCAAGCACGAGTTCGAGAAAGCTACCCAGGAGTATCAGGCCGCCTTCAAGATCGACCCTGACATCTTCGTGCGCGTCTCACGCACCGGCGTGATGGCGCAGACGACTTCGCCTGAGGATCGCGCAGCCTTCTCGTTTATGGTGGCGAAGATGTACGCACAGGCCGGAGATCTTGAGCACTCGCTCGAATACCTGCGCAAGGCGATGGAAGAAGGCTACAAGAACATCAACCAGGTTTACACCGACTCGGAGTTCGCCAGCCTCCGCACCGACAAGCGTTTTACAGACCTCATGGCACAAAAGCCACAAGCGATTCAGTAGCCGGTTGTCAGTTGCCAGCTGTGTCCGTGGTCGGTGGCAGTAGCACTCACCAATTACCAGCTACCAGCAACCAATCACTGGTTCCAGCCATCCCTAAGCTATGACCAAGGTCGCCCTCTTCGGCGCCGCTGGCGCCATCGGTAACAGCATCGCCGCTGCTCTTCGAGCTAATCAGCAACCATATCGTGTCGTTGGCCGCTCTCGCGACGCACTCGAGCGTGATTTCGGTTCTGACCCTCTGGCCGAGATCGTCATTTGGAGCCCAGATGATCCCGCCTCGGTGATCAGTGTTGCGCAAGGTATCGACACCATCATCTATCTTGTCGGAGTTCCCTATGATCATTTCGAGCTTCATCCGCAACTCATGCGCAAGACGCTCGACGGAGCTATCGCCGCGGGCGTGCCGCGCATGCTGCTGATCGGCACGGTCTATCCGTATGGTCTCGCGCAGACCAACCCGGTCCGCGAAGACCATCGGCGCAACCCGCACACCTTCAAGGGCCGCATGCGCAAGGAGCAGGAAGACCTGTTGCTCACCGCCGACGAGGCGGGCAAGATTCACGGCGCAGTTCTGCGCCTGCCGGACTTCTACGGCCCTGGAGTAGACAAGAGCTTTCTCCACACAATCTTCGCCGCCGCCGCCAACGGCACACGTGCGCAAGTTATGGGCCCGGTTGACACTCCGCACGAATACGTCTTTGTGCCCGATGTTGGGCCGGTGGTCGCTCGCCTCATCGAGAACCCGGCAGCTTACAAACGCTGGTGGCACCTCGGCGGAGCCGGAACGACGACTACTCGCCAGGTCGTCGATCGTGCCTTCGCGCTCACCGGTCACAAACCCCGCGTGATCGTCGCCGGCAAAACGACGCTGCGCCTGATGGGACTCTTCAATCCGTTGATGCGTGAGATGGTGGAGATGAACTACCTGCAGACCAGTCCCGTGGTGCTCGACGACTCCGCCCTGCGCGGGCTGCTGGGCGACATCAAGAAGACAACGTACGACGAAGGCATCCGGCAGTGTGTGGAAGCGGAGCAGGCAAGCCGATCGAGCGTGAAATAGACTTACCCGATGGGTGGCCCACATTTCCCTGATGTTGGGAAATGTGGGGTTGGCTTGAAACTACAGCAACCCTTCCAGGCGCACGTAGCTGGCTTCCATGCCGCTTTCCATTCCGGTCGCCAACATCATTTCACGAGTCTTCGCGTCGGGCAGCGTCATGCGCATGGTCATCAGCGTGCCGGAGCCGTTCGCCTCAAAGGTCGTCTCAATGTGGTTATCGGGCGTGGGATCCGGCAAGTGCATGCGTTCCACGTGAACGATGCGGCGATAAGGTTCGAGTTCGAGGAATTCGCCGGTGAGGTAAAACCCCTGGCCCTTGCCATTGCTCCACTCGTATCGGATCTGGCCGCCAGGCCGCGCATCGTTGATGCAGACAGGCATCGTCCAGCCTTCTGGGCCGAGCATCCACTGCTGGATGAGTTTGGGATCGATGTGTGCGCGGTACACAGCTTCGGGGGACGCGGCGAAGTGCCGCGTCACGATCACGTGGCTGTCGCCTTCGGTGGTCAGGGTCATTTTGCTCATCGTTTTTCTCCTCTTTTTTTCCCTTCTATGTTTGCCAGAACTTGATCGAGCTGGTCGTAGTTGGCCTCGAGCGCCTTGCGCAGCATGGCGAGCCACTGGTCCATAGCGTCAATGCCTGCCTTAGAAAGACGCCGAGGGCGCTTCGTGCCATGGATACGGCTCTGGATGAGTCCCGCAACTTCAAGCACCTTGAGGTGCTGCGAGATGGCCGGCTGGGTCATCGCAAAGGGCTCGGCCAGCTCCATCACGGTCGCTTCTCCGGCGGCGAGACGTGCCAGGATCGCGCGGCGAGTCGGGTCGGCCAAGGCGGCAAAAGCGGCATCCAGTGTCGCTTGCATAACTGTTACCTTATATAAGTAGATGCTAACTGTCAACGGGAATAGGGAGAACACGAATGTGCAGGAGGTAAACCCACATTTGCCGGAATCAGGCAAATGTGGGCCACCTGTTCAACCCGATTCTTGATGATCGACTAGTTCTCTCCCCGCTTGCGAAGAAACGCGGGAATCTCCAGGTCCTGAGCGTCGTACGTGATGTTTACGCTCGAGGCCACCGTGTCGATAGGAGCGGGTTCTTCTGGCGGAACTCCGGCGCGCTTGATGAGCGAGGCGTACGTCGATTCAGCTTCGCGGGAGTAGTTGGCTGCGGTGGCGCGAGTCTCGTCGACCGGTTCGGCGTGACGAACGACTTCGGAGCCGAGCTCGTAGTCGTCGGCGATGTCGGGGATGTAGGGTGCTCCCTGCGTGTTACCCGCCCTATCGCCAGCGGAGGACGATAAGGGTGGGGCGCCCGAGTCTTCCCCACGATTGCCAACCGAAGGCAATTGTGGGCCGCCCGAGCTAGCTTCTCCCAGGTTAGCGCCCACATGAGGGGCGCGAACCTGGGGCGACCGGCTGGACGCACTAGTGGCACTGCCAAGTTCGCGGCTGCGTGCCGCTTCTTTGAAGCCAGTGGCAATGACGGTGATCTTCACTTCGTCCTTCATCTTCTCGTCGAGCACGGCGCCGAAGATGATGTTGGCGTCTTCGTGCGCGGCGCTCTGAATGATGGTCGAAGCCTCGTTGACCTCGGCCAAGCGGAGTGAGCTGGAGCCTGTGACGTTGATGAGAATGCCACGGGCGCCGTCGATGGCGCCGGCTTCGAGCAGCGGCGAAGCGATGGCAGCCTGTGCTGCCGCAGTGGCGCGGTTCTCGCCGCGAGCTGTCGCCGTACCCATCACCGCGTAACCCATGCCGGCCATGATGGTCTTCACGTCGGCGAAGTCACGGTTGATGATGCCGGGGATGGTGATGATATCGGAGATGCCCTGCACCGCCTGGCGGAGGATGTCGTCGGCGACGCGGAACGATTCGAAGAAGCCGGCATCTTTGGCTACGGCGAGCAGCTTCTCGTTAGGGATGACAATCGTCGTGTCGACGGAGTCGATCAGTTCCTGCAGGCCGCGCTCAGCCTGATTCTGGCGGCGCTTGCCTTCGAACGCAAACGGCTTGGTCACCACGGCAACCGTGAGCGCTCCCATTTCGCTGGCGAGCGAAGCGATAATGGGCGCGGCGCCCGTGCCGGTGCCTCCGCCGAGACCAGTGGTGACGAACACCATGTCGGCACCTTCGAGCGCCTCGATGATCTTGTCGGCATCTTCGAGCGCGGCTTTGCGGCCAACTTCGGGGTTGGCGCCGGCGCCGAGGCCGTTGGTGAGCTTCACACCGAGCTGGAGCTTCACAGGCGCGCGCGAAAGCTTGAGGGCCTGGAGGTCGGTGTTGGCAACCACGAACTCTATGCCTTCGAGGTGCGACTCGATCATGCGGTTGACCGCGTTGCCTCCGCCGCCACCCACGCCGATGACCTTGATTTTGGCACTGTTGAGGGCGTCTTCGTTGAACTGTATGCGGATGTCACTGGGCTGCTTTGCGCTGAAATCTTCGATCATCGTTACCTCGGTCAGGTCGCCGTCCCGCTGTACGGGACCGCGAGGGAAATTAAGAACCGTTGTTTGCGGCACGGCTAAAGCCGTGCCCCTTCAAAGCAAAATTTGTCGTGCGACACGACTGAAGTCGTGCCCTGATACGAAACCATCGGAAAGCGAGTTTTGGGCCACGGGTCATGCCGCGCCCGACGCCGGAATTTGTGCGAACCGTTCTAAGCATTCTGTTTTGCGAACAGGGCACGGAGTCGCGCTCCGAAGCCGCGGTCGATGTTCGTGCGCGCCTGTCGCGCGCGGTGTCCGTAGAGAACCATTCCGATGGCCGTCGAGAACTCGGGTTCCAGCAAGTTGGACGGCAGCTTGGCAATGGGCACGGGATATCCGAGCCGAGCTTGACGATGTAGCGAATCTTCGGCGGTCTCAATGAGGCCGTTGAGGCGAGCAGCGCCACCGGTGAAGACCACGCCGGCTCCAAGCAACTCGTAAACTCCAGCCTGGCGAAGATGGTCGCGCAAGAGCTCCATGAGTTCGCGGCCGCGAGGCTCGAGGATTTCGCCGAGCATCCGTTGTTGCAACAAGCGCGACGGGCGATCGCCGACCGAAGGCACCTCGATCTCGTTACCTTCGGGGATGCGGGTGACGATGGAGCAGCCAAACATTTTCTTGATGTTTTCGGCGTCGGGAATCGGGGTGCGGAAGCCGACGGCAACGTCATTGGTAAAGTGATCGCCGCCGACGGGCACCGCTCCGGTGTGAATCACCACCCCTTCGTAGAAGACGATCAGGTCGGTCGATCCGGCGCCGATATCGGCCAGGCAGACGCCAAGCTCACGCTCGTCGGTCTGGAGGACGGAGTCGGCACAGGCGAGAGCCTCGAAGACGGTATCGTCAACGTGAATGCCGGCGCGGTTGGCGGCGGTGACGACGTTCTGGGTCGCGGTGGCACTGGCGGTCACCATGTGCACGCGCACTTCGACCTTTTTGCCCATCAGGCCCGCGGGATCGTGCACCCCGGGCTGACCGTCGACAATGAACTCCTGCGGCAGAAGGTGCAGGGGCTCGCGATCTTCCGGCAATGGAATGGTGCGGGCCTTCTCGACGGCCGCACGGACGTCGTCGCGGCTGATTTCGCGCGCGCGGCCGCCGAGCACGATTCCTCCGTGACTGTTGACGCCGCGAATATGGGACCCGGCTACCCCGACGACAGCGTGCTCGACCGGCGCCTGGGCAACGTTCTCGGCTTCTTCGACGGCCTTCTTGATGGAGTCGACGGCCTTGTCGAGATCGGCAATGACGCCCTTGCGCATGCCGCGCGAATCGCATACGCCGTGACCACGGTAACGAAGGGCGTACTCGTTGACTTCGGCGACAATGACGCAGGTCTTGGCGCTGCCGATGTCAATTACAGTAAGCAGGTTTTCCGTTTGACTTCCCATCGCGTCCTAGTGCTTCTTTGCCTTCTTTGTTGGTTTCTTGTGAGGCGTTATCCGCTCAGCAGTAGTGGCGTTATTGGCGGTCTCATCCGGTTTCGCTACCGGTGCGTTCGCAGTCTGGGCGCTCGACGAATCCGGGTTGACAATGACCTGCCCGTCGAAGCGCAAATCCACGGAGTCGAGGCGCGGGAACTGAGTACGCCAATCCCGCACATGCGCGATATAGAGTTGGTACGGACCCAGGAAGTTCGGCGAGCGCAGATGCATCAGCACTGCACCTTTCGGGTCGGCAACAGTCGCCTTCACGTCGTCCGGGTTGGAGACGTCGACCTCGCTAAGTTCGTGTGAGTAATTCGCACCCGTGGAGTCGAGCTGGTTGATCAGATCGGCATAGATCTTCATGCGGGCAGCACGCGTGGAAAGCGGATCGTTGTCGCTCATGCCGACGATGACAGGAAACGAGAACGTGGACTGCGCACCTTGTGGCATGTCCATGATAACGCCCTGGGCGTCGATGAGGGCGATGCGTCGGTTAACTTCGACGAAGGCGACGGGCGTGCGCTCGTGGATGTCGATGCGTAGACGATTGGGCAGAAGACGCATCACCGAGGCGGACTGGATCCAGGGAATCGCTTCGAGCTGCTTCTTCTGGTCGGCCACCGAGACGAAAAAGATATTGCGCTCAATGTCGCCACCGATGGCGTCTATTACTTGCGCGAGAGAGACGTTGTGATTGCCGCGAACTTCGATGTTGTCGCTGGAGTCGATGCGGAAACGCCAGGACTGCGTGCCGTAGCGGTAGAGCGTGACGGCGATCAGTCCGAGGGCACCGAGTACGAGCAACAGGGCGAGCAGCAGTTTGACGCGATCAGCGGTTTTACGAGGGAGTGCCCCGCGGCGCACCGGGACGCGCTTCTGGCCGCGCAGGAACGGTGACTCGTCTTCTTCGTCGAGGGCGAGGATGCGGGCGTCGAGCGGCGACTCGTCATAGGAACGCGACGAAGCGCGAGGCTCCCGGACCGGGTCGAAATCCTCTGCCGGCAATGTCGAAGTGGTTTTCCGTGCCATGCGACAATTTCACTTTTGCTGTATCCGAAGCGAACCTTCTTGTGCCGTCGGCTAGAGCCGGCTACAAACCTTCGAAAGAGAGCGTCGGAACCGTGAGCAAAGCTCGGCTCTACCAACTTCCACCGGATACAGTCATTGCTACTTTGCTTTGAACGCCGTAGAACTGCCGAAAACGTCGGCACTTCGCCTCACTATATCCGGTTTCGTCGGCAGCGCGGGGGTGCAATTTGGAGGTTTGCGAGGGACGTACTTGGTTTGGAAACAGGGTGCGCGTGGAAAGTGGTGAGTGAATAGTGGATAGACAGCGGAGCGGCGCGAGCCAAGATAGTTTGCGGAACCCGCAGGAAGGAATCAGAAAAGTAAACACAACCCGGCACTGTGGGCGGTGAGTCGGACACAATGCGTAGTCATGCGAACCCGTGGCGTACCGGAGGGTTGTCGCTAGCGCGAGTTGCGTGTGTCGAAAGCTTAGTTGTGCGCTCCAATTGAAGCTTCGAGATGTTCGAGGACCATCGGACCGAGCTGGGACACGTTGCCGGCTCCCAGGGTGAGGACGAGGTCGCCCGGCTGGGCGGATTTGGTCGCGAGCTCGGCGGCATCGGCAAACGAGGCGACGTATCTCGCGTGGCGTTTGCTGTCCTTGGCGATTCGTTCGGCAAGGTACTCGCCACTGACGCCGGGAATTGGCGTCTCGCTAGCGGCATAGATGTCGAGAACGGAGACGGAGTCGGCGTCGTTGAAAGCTCCGGAAAATTCATCGAGCAGCAGTTGGGTGCGCGTGTAGCGATGCGGCTGGAAAATGACGTGGATGCGTCGGTATCCGCATTGCCGTGCGGCGGAAAGGGTGGCGCGAATCTCGGTGGGATGGTGGCCGTAGTCGTCGATCACCGTAATGCCGTTGACGCGGCCTTTGAACTGAAAACGCCGATCGACGCCGATGAAATTCGCCAAGCCTTCGCGGATCTGACCGGTGGGAATATCGAGTCCGAAGCCGACTGCAATGGCCGCTGTAGCGTTGCGCACATTGTGCTCGCCGGGAACGTGTAGTTGGAACTCACCCAAACTGCGGCCTTGATACTGCACGTGGAACGTGCTCGACGCCAGGTGGCTTTCGCCGAGGGCTCCGCATTGCATATGGCTGATGAGGAAATCCGAGCCCTCATGTGTGCCGTAGGTGACGATGCGGCGACGCACGGCGGGCAGCACTCGTCGCAAGTCCTCATTGTCATTGCAGGCAACCACCATGCCGTAGAAGGGCACGTGATCGAGGAAGTCGACAAAGGTCCGTTCGACATCGCCCATGTCACGGTAGCAGTCCATGTGCTCGCGATCGATGTTGGTGACGACGGTAAGGATCGGCCAGAGCTTGAGGAACGATCGGTCGCTCTCGTCGGCTTCGGCGACGAAGTATTCGGACTTGCCGACGCGGGCGTTGGAGCCCATGGCATCGACGCGTCCGCCGATGACCACCGTGGGGTCTAACCCGCCCGAGGCCAGAACAGTTGCGACCATCGAGGTTGTGGTGGTTTTCCCATGCATGCCGGCGATAGCGATGCCGTATTTCAGGCGCATCAACTCAGCCAGCATTTCGGCGCGCGGAATGACGGGAATGTGGCTGGCGTGGGCGGCGGCAACTTCAGGATTGTCGCGCGCGATGGCGGAGCTGGTGACAACGACTTCAGCTCCGGCGAGATTTTCGGCTCGATGACCTTCAAAGGTAACAGCGCCCAGGGTGGCAAGACGGTGCGTGATGGGCGAGGCCTTGAGGTCGGAACCAGAGACCTTGAAACCAAGGTTGAGCAGCACCTCAGCGATGCCGCTCATGCCGATGCCGCCGATGCCTACGAAATGGATACGCTGGATCTTGGCAAACATGAAGCAGCAAGAATTCTACTTGAACGAGCCAGGGGCCGCTGATGGCACAGATAGTTTCCATCCGTGTCGCATTCCTCCGTGCTGCCGCTAAAAAAAGTGACAGGAAATTGACCGACTGATGTCGCGGCGATTCCTGCGGGAATCACGGCATTCGGTATCCGAGACCTTGATGGATTGCTTTACGTTTCGTCTGCCCGCTCAAACGGGGGTGACGGCGGCTTGGTTCGACGGGTGATAGTCCACACCTATAATCCACATATCGGCTCCTTCCTCCCGAGCCTTGGGTCGTTGACCAACCAAAGTCTACTCGGTGGTCGAGGGGGCCGACATGCACATTCCTTGAACTCGAGATGGCCTCTCTACACGATCGGAGAGGCGCGGCTATTCGTATCGCAAGGCCATCATCGGCTCAACTGATATTGCGCGCCGTGCGGGAACATAAGACGCAGCAAATGCGACCAGCAGGAGCAAACCGGCCACCCACGTGAAGGTCTCAAAGTCGGCAGTGCTTACCTGATAGAGCAGGCTCGACATCAGCCGAGCCAGCCCGAGCGCGGCAAGGATGCCAATGGCAATGCCTGTGCCCGCGAGCTTTACACCCTGGCCGATAACCATGCGAAACACTCCACCGCGAGGGGCGCCCAGCGCCATGCGAAGGCCGATTTCGCGAGTGCGCTGGGCCACCGAATATGAAATTACCCCGTAGATCCCGATGGCACCGAGCATGAGCGCCAGCGCACTGAACAGCCCAAGCAGAACGAGCGTCATGCGCCGCGTTGCGAGGGAATTGTTGACAAGCTGTTTCATTGTGGCGACGGAGGCTATGGATTGGTCTTTATCGACCGAGTACACAGCCGAGCGCACTGCTGAGGTCAGTGCCGCCGGATCGATGCGCGATTTGACTAACAGGTCCATCTGTCCGGACGGGGCCTGGCGGAACGGTAGATACACTTCCAGGCGCGATAAGTTTGCCAAGCCGTATAGCTTGGTATCGCCGAGTACCCCAACGATGGTGAGCCATTTGGGCTGCCGTTCTGTATTGGGATGTCCAAACATGAAGCGCTTGCCGATTGGATCCTGATTCGGGAAAAACTGGTTCGCCAGGCTTTGATTGATCATTGCTACCAAAGGCGCGTCTTCTTTGTCGGCTTCAGTGAAGCTGCGCCCGCGCAACAATGAGATGCCGAGCGTCTGCAGATAGCCGGGGCTGACGACGTGAACATCAGGATGCGGATAATGGCCCGGCATGGGTTGGCCCATACCTTCGAGCGTGATGTCGTTGCGGTTGTGGTTGTCAGTCATCGGAGTGTTGGTGGCCACCGCCGCGCTTTCTAAGCCCGGCAACTCACGCACGCGCTGCAGCACCTGTTGCCAGAAATTTCGCACAGCCGGGTCTTTGGAGTATTGGTCAGGACGCAGCGACATCGTCATGGTCAGCACCTGGTTGGTCCGGAATCCGGGGTCCACCTGAAGCAGGCGATAGAGGCTCTTCATCATTAGCCCCGCGCCGACGAGCAAGACCAACGCGAGCGCCGCTTCGGCAATCGCCAAGGCGCCTCGTACACGGCTGTGGGCTGTGCCGGCGCTGGAACTTCGGCTGCCCTCCTTTAGTTCCGATTGCACATCGGTGCGGTTCCAATGCAGGGCCGGCGTTATGCCGAAGACAAAAGCTGCCAGCAATACAATTGCGGCGGTAAAGAGAAGAACTGGAATATTCAGAGCCACGGCGCCGCCAGGCAGCGAGCCCGCCGGAATCAATCTCCCGATGCCGCGGACGCCAGCGAAAGCAACCCCCAGTCCGAAGAGTCCGCCGAGCAGCGATAAGACTAGGCTCTCCGTAAGCATCTGCGCAAAGATACGTGAGGTGCTGGCGCCCAAAGCCATGCGAAGCGCCATCTCCTTGGTGCGTCCGGTGCCGCGTACAAGAAACAGATTGGCAACGTTTGCACACGCGATCAGCAACACGAAAATCACTGCGCCCAACAGCACAAGTAAGGCGGGCCGCGTCTGGCCGACAAGAGCGTCGCGGATCGGTTGCATCGCGACTCCATAGCCGGCATTCACGTTTGGATATTCTTCGGCAAGCCGCGACTCAATGCCTTTCATTTCCGAGGTCGCCTGCTTGCTGGTGATGCCCGACGCGAGCCTTCCGATGACGGGCATGTCGCCACGATCGCCGCGCTCGTGAGCTTCTTTCGAATTGTTTGTAATCCATATTCCAATCGGAATCAGGACATCGCTCTTGCTGGGCGCTACAAAGGCTGATGGCAGGACGCCGACAATCGTGAAGTCCCGTCCATTGAGCACGATGGTGCGGCCCATAACGCTCGCGTCGCCGGCAAAGCGGCGCTGCCAAAGCGAGTAGCTAAGAATTGCAACCGGTGCTGTGCCTTGGTTTTCTTCTGCTGCTTCAAAGTCGCGGCCAATTACAGTGTGCACGCCCATCATCGCGAGAAAGTTCGGCGAAACGGCGAGGCCGCTGATGGATTCCGGTTCAGTGATACCGGAAAGATTGAAGCTGACCGCGTCCAGCGCTGCCATTTGGGAGAAGGTATGGCTCTGCGCTCGCCAATCGAGAAAGTTCGGATATGAAACGCTGACCACGCCAACGTTGGGCGTGGTCTCGTTCAATACCATCAGCCGCGAAGCGTCGCGATAAGGAAGCGGCTGCAACAGTGCGGAATACACGATGGAAAATACCGCGGTGTTTGCGCCGATTCCAAGTGCGAGCGTCAGCACCGCTATAGTCGTGAAGCCCGGAGACTTTCGCAACTGACGTAAGGCGAAGCGACAATCCTGCTGCAAACATTCGAGCAGAGGCAGACTTTTCTCTTCGTAGTACCGCTCTCGAACTGCCTCGATGGCTCCGAGCTTCAACAGCGCCTGGCGACGGCCTTCCACGGGCGACATACCAAATCGAACATTTTCTTCGGTCTGTAGAGCAACATGCTGTTCCAGCTCTTCGCGCAAACGCTCGTCGCTCCTTCTCCTAGTTACGAAATTCCGAATACGCGAGAAAAAGCGATTCAGAGATCTCACGTCAAATCCTCCCGCTTAGCGGCAAAGAAGCGCGCAATGATAGTTGTTGTTGTTTCCCAATTCTCGCTTTCGGCGCGCAATTGCTTGTGACCACTGCGCGTCAATCGATAGAAGCGAGCCCGACGATTGTTCTCAGAACTCCCCCACTCCGAAGCGATCGAACCTTCCTGCTCAAGCTTCAGCAAGACGGGATAAAGCGTGCCCTGATTAACGCTGAGCAGGTCACCGCTGATTTGTTCGATTCGTTTTGCGATTCCGTAGCCATGTAGAGGTCCAAGCACGTTGAGCGTCTTCAACACCATTAACGCTAATGTGCCTTGCTGAACGTCAGTCTTTTCTTTCATGTCTGTCTATTGGGTTTCCAACAGGAAGTATATACCAGCGCCCATTGGGGAACCAAGAGGAGCAGATGCATGTTTCGATTTATCCGCGTGAAAGGAGTGGCTCGAGGGGGTGTCTTTTGGCAGAGCGATCAGTTCGGCTCATTCTTAATAAGGAAGCAAAATTGCCCGTGATCGTCTCGTCACGTAAAATGCCACCTCTCAAGATACCTGAGCGGGTGACGAGAGAGTAGGCCGGCGGAGTTGCACCACCAGGCCGAGTCGGCCCGGGGACTTGCACCCCGAGCCGCTCACAGATTCCGGACGTAAGCCTCTCGACTTATCCGGCTCGTGCCACCCATGAAAGGCTGCCGCCTCCCATCGTGATC
>Ga0306921_10006533_pt1 | contig 12170 bp, 13 predicted proteins | sample sta12Cox44000080_FD_203760 | JGI IMG/M metagenome (GOLD analysis project Ga0306921, IMG submission 203760) | Lab enrichment of tropical soil microbial communities from Luquillo Experimental Forest, Puerto Rico - statoxic.12C.oxic.44.000.080 (v2)... | ecosystem: Environmental > Terrestrial >... | reverse complement strand
ACACCGTCAGTACCGAATATTCGGCCCATGTCGGTAGGTCCGCGTACCAGCCAGCGATTAGCGCTTGGAGTACTGCGGAGCCTTGCGGGCCTTCTTGAGGCCGTACTTCTTCCGCTCCGTCGCCCGCGCGTCGCGGGTGAGGAAGCCGGCCTTCTTCAGCGGCGGCCGGTTCTCCGGGTCGACGAGCGTGAGCGCCCGCGCCAGCCCGAGTCGCAGCGCGCCGGCCTGGCCAGAGACGCCGCCGCCGCCGATGCGCGCGATCACGTCGAACTTGCCCTCGGCGCCGAGCGTCACGAACGGCTCAGCGACGATCTGCTGGTGCACCTTGTTCGGGAAGTACGCGTCGAGAGACCGGCCGTTGATCGTCCACTGGCCGGTGCCCGGGACGATGCGGACGCGCGCGACGGCCTCCTTGCGGCGGCCCGTGCCGGAGGCGTGGCCGGTGATCACCGGCCGGCGTGCCACGCGGGGCGCGGCGGCCTCGGCGGACTCGGTGGTGTACTCCGACGGAACGTCTTCGGCGTCGAAACCGTCTCCGGCGTACTCCCCTTCGGAGTAAGCCGCGTCGTCTGCGGGCGTCTCTACGCCAGTGGGCTCGGCCACGTTGCTATCCTCACGCTTCCTTGCGGCACTACTGGGTAATCTGCGAGATCTCGTACGGCTGCGGCTTCTGCGCCTCGTGCGGGTGGGTCGGGCCCGCGTACACCTTGAGCTTGCTCAGCGTCTTGCGGCCGAGCGAGTTCTTCGGCAGCATGCCGCGGACCGCCTTCTCGACCACCCGCTCGGGGTGCTTGGCCATCAGGTCCGCATAGCTCACAGCGCGCAGGCCGCCTGGGTAACCGGAGTGCCGGTAGGCACGCTTCTGCTCAAGCTTCGAGCCGCTGATGGCGACCTTGTCCGCGTTGATCACGATGACGAAGTCACCAGTGTCGACGTGCGGAGCGAAAATGGGCTTGTGCTTGCCCCGCAGCAGCACCGCCACATGGCTGGCCAGGCGGCCGAGCACGACGTCGGTGGCGTCGATGACATGCCACTGACGCGTGATGTCACTGTCTTTCGGGCTGAAAGTGCGCACAGTCGTTAAGCCTTCGCATGTGGTTCGTGATCCAGGAGACCCTGCCGCCGGGCCACATCAGCGGGAAGCCCTGCTGATGATTTTTCCCGCCGACGAAGGTCCGTCGCTCCACTCGCATCCACGACTCGCACAGCGTGCTGAGCGGTGCTTAGCGCCGCTCATCGTGGATGACGCCAATGCAGCATACTAGGAATCCACGCCCAGTGCCAAAGCGCGCGGATCCCCTGCCGCAGGACCGTCTCAGTCTACCGCAGTGGCTACCCGTGAAATGCCAGGACTCGCGCGGCCGCCCAGCCGGGCACCGCACGACGGCCCCGGCGCCCCAGAACTGTAACGCGCCCCGCGCCGCGAGAACAAACCACCCATATCAGCACCCTCAGGATGCCGGTGGCCGGTATCTGTCATCCGGGGAGCTGCCCGGATCTCACTTTACGTACCTGGTGACCACTTTCCGGCCGGAAATGCCTGTTATGTCCATGCGGAAGGTACGTAAAGAGAAACTGAGGGCACCCGTGTGGCGCGTGATGTCATGACCGCGGGACCGCGGCCGGCCAGCGGGCCCCGGCTGGCGGGCGCGGGCCGGGACGCGGGCAGCCGGGCACCAGGGTCAACATCTCCAGGAGCACATATGGCGCAAGTCCGGCGTTTTTGTGCCCGTTTTGTCCCGGTATGTGGTAGGGACTTGCGCCCGAAGTTGCCGGGAGTGTCCACTATGCGAGACGCACTCGCGGGCGGGCAGCGGTGGCCGGAGGCTCTCGGGCGGTACATTACTATTCGGCTTCCGATAGTCACGGAGTGCTGAAAGTTCTGCGACCACCCTTGCCGAACTGGTATGGACGCTACGCTCGTTGCTATGGGATACCGGGGTGAGGACGCCTCCCGCACGCGAACGGACTCCCGGCGCCAACCGCCCCGGCAGTTGTCGTCTGGTACGGGGCCGGGTCCTGTTTGGCCGGGGAACAGCGGCTCGGGGGATTACGGCCAGCAGGACGAGCACGCGGCAGCCGACGGATACGGCTACTCGCGGGATGACTCCTACCCCGGACACCAAGGCTCCGGGTACCAGGGTTACGACCCGAACGCTCAGTACGGCCAGCCGGGGGAATGGGGACAGCAGCCCGGCGACGGGTATCGCGATGAGTACGGTCCCGGCTACGGCCCGGGGCCCGGCTACGACCCTGACCCTGACTACGGCCCTGGCTATGGCCCAGGCCCCGGCTACGGCGGGGCGCCCGGATACGAACAGCCTCAGCAGCATGGCGGTTACGGCCCGCCTGGCCCGGCGGGCTACGAGGCCGACGACAGCGCCTATCGCGACGCGTCCGCGGGCGGCGGCTATCCAGCCCTGCCGAGCGGATACGGCCAGCCGGGCAACTACCGGGCGCTGCCCAGCGGGCCGGCGCGTTCGGGCGATTACCCGGCGCTGCCCAGCGGGCCCGCGCGTTCGGGCGACTATCCGGTTCAGCCCGGCGGATACGGCCAGTCCGGCGACTACCCGGTGCAGCCGGGCGGTCAGCACGCCCGGCCCGGCGGATACGGCCACACCGGCGACTTCCCGGCCCTGGGCACCGGGTCCGTCGACGGCCGGGTCGACCTCCCGGGGCGCTACGCGGGCAACGACTGGTACGGCCAGCCTGGCACGGCGTCGGGCTCCGGATTTGCGGACACCGGCACGTACACCATGGACGCCCGCATCATCGACTCGTACGGCTCCGGCCCCCAGGCCGCCCCACTACCGCCTGAGCCGCCAGGGCTGCCCTATACAGGACAGCAGGAACGGTACGACGGCGATTACGAGTCCTATGTCAGGTACAAGGAGGAGCAGGCCGGGCACGACCGGCCGGGCTATCCAGACGAGGGCGGCTACGAGGCTCCCCAAGGCTACGACCAGTACGACGACTATGACCAGCAGGCGGACTTCGGCGCCGGCGGCTACGCCCCGGCGGACGGCTACGCCCCGGCGGACGGCTACGCCCCGGCGGACGGCGGCTTTCCCGACAGCTACGACGACTACGCGGACCAAGACGACCCGTATCAGTACCGCTACGGTGACGACGGGAAGGCGTCCCGGTTCGGCGGCAGGCAACGCAAGAAAGCCAAGCCTGGTAAGAACAAGCCGGGCAGGGACGCACCCGGTACCAGCGGGCGCCGCGGCAGGCGCCCGCTGCTGCTCTCCGCTCTCGCGGTCGTCGCGGTGATCGTTCTTGGCGCGGCCGCCTACACGTTCGTGCTCAAGCCGAAGCACGCCGCCAGCAACTCGACGGCGACAACCGGCCCGCTGCCGACTACGGGCGCGACATCGGCGGCCACCGCAGCCTGCGTGAAGCAGTTCGGCCAGTATTGCCACATCGAGCAGCGCACCGATGATCCGGCCCCGCTCACGCTCGACGAGCTCTTCCCGCCGCAGTTCCTGAACGAAGCCGACCACAACTCCTTCTCACGCGTCGCCGCCAAGCTGGACAAGACCTGTTCGAACGCCGTGATCGGCCAGGATCTGATCGGTGCGCTGCAGAGCGGCAAGTGCACGCAGGTGCTGAGAGCCAGCTACCTATCCGGTGACGGCAAGATCATGGGCACGATCGGCGTGGTGAACCTGGGTACCACCAACGAGGCGCACCATGCCGGGAAGGTCGTCGGCGCCAACGACTTCATCGCGCCGCTCAGCACCACGAAAGGCATCGCGAGCAAGCTCGGCAAGGGGACCGGCGTCGTCGAGGCCGAGTTCAAGGGCCACTACCTGATCCTGACCTGGGCGGAGTTCACCAGTACCAAGGCTCCCGCCGGCAATGCGCAGAACCAGCAGCTCCAGACGTTCGAAAACGACCTGGTGTCCGGAACGGCCAACATCAGCCTCAGCGAGCGGATGGTCAACGGCGCCCCGGCGACCGCCGGCTAAGCGCTATCCGCGGCTCGCACCCGCCGGGTCAGCGCCGCCCGCGCGGCGAGCTGACCCGGTTCGGGGTAGCGCACTTCCTCTAGGCACAGCCCGTGCGGCGGCACTACCCGGACCGCGGGGTCGCGGACCACGGCGGCGAGGACGGCGGCTGGCCAGGAGGGCGGACGGCTGCCCTCGCCGACCGGGAGCAGCGCCCCGACGAGCGCTCTGACCATGTTGTGGCAGAACGCGTCGGCGATCACGCACGCCACCGCGACGCCATCGAAGTCGCGCTGCCAGTCAAGGCGACGCAGCGCCCGCACCGTTGTCGCGCCTTCCCGGCGTCGGCAGAAAGCGGCGAAGTCATGCTCTCCGAGCAACGCCGTCGCGGCGGCGTTCATCGCGACCAGGTCGAGACCGTGCGGGTGCCAGAGGGTGTCGTGCCTGCGCAGCGGATCCGCGGCGGCGAGGTCATCGCAAACCCGGTAGGAGTAGCGCCGCCAGAGCGCGGAAAACCTGGCATCGAACCCGTCGGGCGCCCGCGTTATCCGCCGCACCCGGATGTCTGGCGGCAGCGCCCGCGCGAGTCGCCGCGGCACGGCGTCCTCCCCGGCTCCCCAGACATCGACAGGCAGGTCCGCGTGCGCCACTTGCCCCCGCGCGTGGACCCCGGCGTCGGTCCGCCCGGCGACGGTCAGCCGCGGCGCCTCGCCGAGCCGCAGCACGCGCCCCAGCGTCTCTGTGAGCACGCCCTCGACCGTCCGGCGAGCTGGCTGCGCCGCCCAGCCGGAGAACTCTGTCCCGTCATAGGAAAGATCAATTTTTATCCGAACGGACGCGGCTGGCTCCCCCATCGAGATATCACCGCCAACCAGGGCCGAAAATGCCGATCGCGCAATCGACACACTCTATTGCGGTCGATTGCGCGATCGGCATGCTGCTGTACGAAGGTTAGGCCTTGGCTTCCGGCTCGTCGTCGGCCTCAGCGGTCGCCTCGGCCTCATCGGCCTCAGCGTCGTCGTCCTCGTCGTCTTCAGCCTCGTCAGAGTCGGCCTCAGCCTCGTCAGCGTCGGCCTCAGCCTCGTCAGCGTCGGCCTCCTCAGCTTCGGCTTCGGGCGTCTCTACGTCGGCGGCCTCGGTCTCGTCCACGGCCTCAGGGGCCTCGGCCGAAGCCTCGGTCTCGCCGGTGGCCGCCTCGGCGGCGGCCGGCGCGGCACCGGCCGCTGGCGCGACCGGGCGGCGAGTACGGCGGCGCGGCCTCGCGGTCGTGACCTCTTCCCGGACCAGCTCGATGACCGCCATCGGGGCCGCGTCACCCTTGCGGGGACCCAGCTTGGTGATGCGGGTGTAACCGCCGGGCCGGTCGGCGAAGCTCGGGCCGATCTCGGTGAACAGGGAGTGCACGATGCCCTTGTCAGGGACCACGGTGAGCACCTGGCGACGGGCGTGCATGTCACCGCGCTTCGCGAAGGTGATCAGCTTCTCCGCGTAGGGGCGCAGCCTGCGGGCCCGAGCCTCAGTCGTGGTGATCTTCCCGTGCTCGAACAGCGCCGCCGCCAGGTTCGCCAGCATGTGCTTCTGGTGAGCCGGGCTGCCGCCCATCCGGGCACCCTTGGTAGGCGTGGGCATTATGCCTATGCCCCTTTCTATGTTCCGCCGGGTCGTCCCCCCGGGCTAGTACTGCTCGGTTTCGACGTAGCTCTCGTCGTCATCGCCGGTGAAGCTGTCCACGGCGCTGCTCGGGTCGAACCCGGGCGGAGAGTCCTTGAGCGCCAGGCCCATGTCAACCAGCTTCTGCTTGACTTCCTCGATGGACTTGGCGCCGAAGTTCCGGATGTCCAGCAGGTCCTGCTCGCTGCGCGCGACGAGTTCGCCCACGGTGTGGATGCCCTCGCGCTTGAGGCAGTTGTAGGAGCGCACGGTGAGGTTCAGGTCCTCGATCGGCAGCGCCAGGTCGGCCGCGAGCGCGGCGTCCGTGGGCGACGGGCCGATGTCGATGCCTTCGGCGTCGACGTTGAGCTCCCTGGCCAGGCCGAACAGCTCGGTCAGCGTCTTACCGGCGCTCGCCACCGCGTCCCGCGGACGCATGCACGGCTTGGTCTCGACGTCGAGGATGAGCCGGTCGAAGTCGGTGCGCTGCTCGACGCGCGTGGCTTCCACCTTGTAGGTGACGCGCAGCACCGGCGAGTAGATCGAGTCGATCGGAATCCGGCCGATCTCCTGGCCTGGCTGCTTGTTCTGGGTAGCCGAGACGTAACCACGGCCGCGCTCGACCGTGAGCTCCATCTCCAGCTTGCCCTTGCTGTTGAGCGTCGCGATGTGCAGTTCCGGGTTGTGCACTTCGACACCCGCCGGCGGCGCGATGTCGGCCGCGGTGACCGCGCCCGGCCCCTGCTTGCGCAGGTACATCACTACCGGCTCGTCGTGCTCGGAGGAGACGACCAGCTGCTTGAGGTTCAGGATGAGGTCGGTGACGTCCTCCTTCACCCCGGGAACCGTGGTGAACTCGTGCAGCACGCCCTCGATGCGGATCGACGTGACCGCGGCCCCCGGGATGGAGGACAGCAGGGTACGCCGGAGCGAGTTACCGATCGTGTAGCCGAACCCTGGCTCCAGCGGCTCGATCGTGAACTTCGACCGGTAGTCGCCGACTTGTTCCTCACCGAGTGAGGGACGCTGTGCGATGAGCATGGGACTTTCCTTTCCGCCGGACCGCTATATGACCGGCGAACGGGCGGCGGGGTGACGGTCACCTCGCCGGTGTCGCATTACTTCGAGTAGTACTCGACGATGAGCTGTTCCTGGACCTGGGTGTCGATCTGCGCCCGGGCCGGAAGCTGGTGCACGAGGATCCGCATCTGGTCGGGCATTACCTCGAGCCAGGCGGGCACGATGCGCTCGCCGGCCTCGGCGCGCGCGATCACCATCGGGGTCAGCTCGATGGACTTGGCGGTGACCTCGACGACGTCGTTCTCGCTCACCCGGTAGGACGGGATGTCGACCCGCCTGCCGTTCACCAGGAAGTGGCCGTGCCGGACGAGCTGGCGGGCCATGTCCCGGCTCTTGGCGAACCCAGCGCGGTACACCACGTTGTCCAGGCGGCTTTCCAGGATCTGCAGCAGGGTCTCACCGGTACGACCAGACTTCTGGGCCGCCTCGGCGTAGTAGCCACGGAACTGCTTCTCGAGCACGCCGTAGATCCGCCGCGCCTTCTGCTTCTCGCGGATCTGGAGCAGGTACTCACTGTCCTTCTGGCGGATCCTGCCGTGCTCACCCGGCGGGTACGGCCGGATCTCGATCGGGCACTTCGGCGAGTCGCACTTCGAGCCCTTGAGGAACAGCTTTACCTTCTCGCGGCGGCACAGCTTGCAGTCCGCCCCTGTGTATCGAGCCATCAGCCTCTCCTCAGACCCTGCGCCGCTTGGGCGGACGGCAGCCATTGTGCGGAACGGGGGTAACGTCCTGGATGGAACCCACCTCAAGGCCGGTCGCCTGCAGCGACCTGATCGCCGTCTCCCGGCCGGAGCCCGGCCCCTTGACGAAGACGTCGACCTTGCGCATGCCGTGCTCCATGGCGCGGCGCGCCGCGGCCTCCGCGGCCTGCTGTGCGGCGTACGGGGTGGACTTGCGCGAGCCCTTGAACCCGACCTGTCCAGAGGACGCCCACGAGATGACGTTGCCCGTCGGGTCCGTGATCGAGACGATGGTGTTGTTGAACGTGGACCGGATGTGGGCGTGCCCGTGGGCTACGTTCTTCCGCTCCTTGCGGCGCAGCTTCTTAGGCGCGCCTTGCTGGCTGCGGCTCTTTGGCGGCATCTGCTTCCTGACTCCTGAGGTGATCGGTACCGGCTAGCGCCCCCGGCTAGCGCGGACTACTTCTTCCCGGCCTTCTTCTTGCCGGCGACGGTCTTCTTCTTGCCCTTGCGCGTGCGCGCGTTCGTCTGCGTGCGCTGACCGTGCACCGGCAGTCCCCTGCGGTGCCGGATGCCCTGGTAGCAGCCGATCTCGATCTTGCGGCGGATGTCGGCCTGCACCTCGCGGCGGAGGTCACCTTCGACCTGGTAGTTGGCGTCGATCCAGTCGCGCAGCTTCAGCAGGTCGTCATCGGTGAGGTCGTGGACGCGGACGTCACCGTTCACGCCGGTGCCGGCGATCGTCTCCAGGGCCCGGGTGCGGCCGATTCCGTAGATGTAGGTCAGCGCGATCTCAAGCCGCTTGTCACGCGGCAGGTCGACGCCAGAAAGACGTGCCATCTCTGGGCAGTTCTCCTTCGTGTGGTGGAGGTCCTGCGCACCGCCTCCCGTCCCTGCCCAGGACCGGGCCCCGGCCTCCAACCGGGGGCTGCGGCTGAGCCGCTCGCGGTGCGCGTAGTACTTTGCGTATTCAGTTATGTGCGCGCGTCAGACCTCTGCTCAGCCCTGGCGCTGCTTGTGCCGAGGGTCAGAGCAGATAACCATGACGCGGCCGTGGCGACGGATGATCCGGCACTTGCTGCAGATCTTCTTGACGCTCGGCTTGACCTTCACGGCTGACTCTCCTCTAGCCCGCCTGGGCGGGCCGGTTAGCTCCCGGCGGGGACCGCCAGGATGCTCTTACTTGTATCGATAGACGATGCGGCCGCGGCTCAGGTCATACGGGCTAAGCTCCACGACCACTCGGTCATCGGGAAGGATCCGGATGTAGTGCATCCGCATCTTCCCGCTGATGTGGGCGAGTACCTTGTGCCCGTTGTCCAGTTCCACTCTGAAGAAGGCATTCGGCAACGTCTCGACCACCGTGCCCTCAATCTCGATGGCGCCGTCTTTCTTGGGCATATCCTCCGCGCTTCGTCCTGCGTAGTCTTGGTTGGTATCGTGCTGGTTCGCAGCTGCCCGGCGGAAACGCTGGGCTAGGCGTGATGAACTCCCCCGTGGCATAAAGCCACCCGGAAGGCCAGCCGATGGGCCGCAGCAGAGTCTACTAGACCAATCCCGGCAGCGCGAACTGGCAGCATAACACCGCCAGCCAGCCCACTATTCCCCGCTGCGGACTACCGCCGGGGATGAGCTGCCGACGATCTAGAGTATCCTGCCGCCGCCCGGACGGGCAACGGCTGCCACCCGGCACGCCCCGGCACGGCCGGCGGCCCGAGTAACGGATCGCGAGGGTTGAGCGCTGTCGGCTCGTAACCCCGTCCACGGATGGCATGGGGGCCAAATTGGGAGGAAGAGCATGCGTATATCCCTGACCCGGGCGATCGCTGGCACGGCTATAGCGGCGGCCACGGTGCTGACGGTGGTGGGCACCGCCAGCGCCGCCACGAGCACGACCCCGGTCAAGGCGCCGACGACTCTGTCGATTACGACGGCCAAGGCCAAGATCATCGTCGGCCAGAAGGACCTCATCACCGGCACCCTGCTGAGCGGCAAGACCCCTCTCGTGAAGAAGGTCGTCGAACTGTACCGCTATGGCGTCAAGGCCAAGAAGTGGATCCCGGTGGAAGTCGACCTCACCGGCAAGTTCGGGCACGTGTTCTTTACCGTCAAGCCGTCCGTCACGACCCGCTACGAGCTGGTCTTCCACGGCTCGGCGAAGTACGCCGCCAGCCACAGCGGCCCCGCCACTATCCTGGTGCTGCCGGTACCCAAGGCCCCGACCACGCTGACGGGCTCGGCCGCTTCGAGCACCATCACCGCCGGCCAGAAGGACCTCATCACCGGCACCCTGCTGACCGGCACCAAGCCGGTCGTCGGCAAGGTCGTCTCGCTCTACCGCTACAGCGCCTCGGCCAAGAAGTGGATACGGGTGGAGGTCGACCTGACCGGCAAGTTCGGCCACGTGTTCTACACGGTCAAGCCGTCCGTCACGACCAACTACGAGCTGGTGTTCTTCGGCACCGCGCACCTGCGCGCGTCGCACAGCAGCGTCATCACCGTCACGGTGAGCTAACCAGCATGGCCTGACAGCTCGCGGCCGGCGAACCGGAGACCCCGGTTCGCCGGTTGCGGCCGGCCAAGGCGACCGACAAGTACGCCACATGCGCATATGTCAGCATTCGGACTAACGGATGTGGGAGCATGCTGACGCGATGGAGACCGAGACAGACGGCTTCGACGAGGCGCTTGCCCGCGCGAAGTCAGGTGACGAGACCGGTTTCCTGCTGCTCTGGGACGCACTGCACCCGCGGCTGCTCCGTTACCTGCAGGTTCTCGGCTGCGACGACGTTGACGACGTGGCGAGCGAGACGTGGCTGCAGGCGGTGCGCGACCTGCACAGGTTCAAGAAGGGCGGCGCGGACGACTTCCGTGCCTGGCTGTTCACGATCGGCCGCCACCGGGCCGTCGACGCGGCCAGGTCCCGTACCCGGTTTCGCGACAAGGTACTGACCGGGCAGATCGTTCCGCCGCCGACGGCGACCGGGAATCCCGTGGAAGACGAAGTGCTTTACGGACTGTCCACCAAGCAGGCCGTCGCCCTGGTGGCCGGGCTCTCCCGGGATCAGGCCGAGGTCGTGGCGCTACGGGTCATCGCCGGCCTGGACACCGACGCCGTAGCCCGCATCCTTCGCAAGTCGCCCGGCGCGGTCCGGGTCGCCCTGCACCGCGGGCTCCGGACGCTGTCCGATGATCCTCGCATCCGCGATATCGAGAAGGTGGAGCAGTGAGCACGGGGTTTTCTAACGAACCCGGCTCTCGCGAGCCCGGGCTCGATCATCTGATCAGGGCACTGACCGCGGACGGGTACCCACATGAGCTAGCGGGGCGGGACGCCGCGCTCGCGGCCTTCCGGGCGGCCTATGGCCAGCAGCGCCGCCAGCCGCGGTTTTCCCCGTGGCTGCGCGGATCCCGGCGGCTGAGCACGGTGGCGGCCGCCCTTGTCGCGGGGATCGCCGGCGTCACCGCCGCGGCATATGCCCAGGCACTCCCCGGGCCGGTACAGCACATCGCGTACAGCGTGCTGTCGCCCTTCGGCGTGCCTGACAACCAGCCCTCCTCCCCCGCACGGTCCGGCTCGGCACCGGGATCGGCACCCGGCTCAGCCGCGGCCGGCGGCCACGGCACAGCATCGCCGTCGGGCTCGTGCCCCTGTCCCACCGCGACCTCGTCCCAGGCGGCCGCGGGCTCGGTCCTTGTTATCAACGTGGGCCGCACCCGGCTGCCGGCTGGCGGCAGCGACGCCATAGCGGGAATGCTGACCCGCCACGGCCGACCCGAATCGGGTGTCCGGGTGCGCCTGCTCGAGCAGCCCGCCGGCTCGCCGGGCTGGCAGCTGGTCGCCAGCGGAGTGACCGGCGGACACGGCAAGGTCCGGTTCGGCGTCGTGCGCCTTACCCAGAACGCCGCCTTCCGGCTGGCCACCCAGGGCGGCGCGGGCAGCGCGCCGGTGAGCGTCACGGCGGTCCCGCACGTGGGGCTCGTGCTGGTGCCCGGGGTGGCGACGGACCGGTTCGTGGCCAGCGCCCGGTTCGGCAACCCCGGTGACACCGTGGTCCTGCAGAAATCTTCCGGCGGGACCTGGCAGGACGTCGCCACGGAAACCCTCGGCGCCTTGCACCGCGCGATCTTCGTCGTGCCGCCCGGCGCGGTGGGAACGAACTACCGGGCAGTGCTGCGGGCGACCAGCGCCCACGGCCGGGGGATCAGCGGGCCGGTCCGGCAGACGCGCGCTCACTCCCGGATCGGCGCCAAGGTCATCGTTCCCGCCACGACCCAGCCCTCACCGACCGCGAGCGCGACCGTGGCGATCCAGACCACCACTCCAACCCCGAGTCAGCCAACCTCAACCCCGACCCCGGGTCAGCCAACGCCGCCCCCGGCTACTCCCACCCCCAACCCCGCCAGCTCATGATCGTTGTCAAATTGGCTATCGCTGCCCTGACACCAGGCAGTCACGCAACATCGCTTAGCTGCGGAACATTGCATAGCTGACGCACCCACATAAGGGGCATATCGGACACAAAAGGTGTCACCAGCAATGCAAAGTTCGCCAGCAATGCAAAGACAACCCCCAGTGGCGGTGCGGGAGAGATAGGTGAGGCGGGAGCGCTTACCCGTGGGGCGCCGTCCTTAGGGACAGGCTCCGGGAGGGTGACCCGCACCCCCGCGCACTCGTGGAACGGTGGAGACGCTAGGGGTGGCGGGGGCGGCGGGCGAGGGCTATCCCCCACGGGATGGCGACCAGCAGGAACCACGGGTAACACGCGGCGCCGCCAGAAATCAGGCCGACGACCAGCCATACGAC
>Ga0306921_10006530_pt1 | contig 12172 bp, 10 predicted proteins | sample sta12Cox44000080_FD_203760 | JGI IMG/M metagenome (GOLD analysis project Ga0306921, IMG submission 203760) | Lab enrichment of tropical soil microbial communities from Luquillo Experimental Forest, Puerto Rico - statoxic.12C.oxic.44.000.080 (v2)... | ecosystem: Environmental > Terrestrial >... | reverse complement strand
TATACGTCCGCATCATGCAGGCGCTGGGCGCCTACGGCTTCCGCGGCTTTTACGAGCGCAAGACGCATTTCCTGCAAAGTGTGCCGTATGCGCTAAAAAACGTATGTTGGCTGCTGGAGAGGGTGAAGCTGCCCATTGCCTTGCCGACCCTGAACAAGGCGCTGCGGAGCATGGTGTCTTCAGAGCTGTTGCGAAATCTGAGCGTCGTCGCTCCGGAGAAAGCACAAATCCTTATCACCGAACCCCCCGTCCTCACGGTAAGGATCTTTAGTTTTTCATACCGGCGGGGCCTGCCTAAAGACCAGACCGGGCACGGCGGTGGATTCGTTTTCGACGCTCGCGCGATAGCTAATCCGGGGCGCGAGGCGAAATTCAAAACGCTCACCGGCAAAGATGCCCCGGTCATTGAGTATTTGAATCAACAGAGGGGTGTGCAAGAGTTTCTTGGAAGCGCGGCCTCGCTGGTGGAAGCGAGCATAGAGACATATCTGTGCCGTGGCTTTACGAGCCTCACGGTGGCGTTTGGATGCACCGGCGGTCAGCACCGTTCGGTCTATTTCGCCGAGCAGTTAGCGAAACGACTGAGAGGCAGAAACGGCGTAGAAGTAGTTGTGCGGCACCTTCAGCTGGAAAATGGGGACACATGAGAGCGATGGTCCTGGCCGCTGGCCTGGGCAGCCGACTGCGACCGCTCACCAACGATCGTCCCAAGGCGCTGGTGGAACTCGGCGGCCGCACGCTGCTCGAAATCACACTCGCGCGCCTGCGTGAGTTTGGCATTGGCGAGGTGATTGTCAATGCGCACCACTTCGCGGACATGATTGTCGACTATCTGAAGGCCCATGACCATTTCGGCCTTCGAATTGAAGTGTCTCGCGAAGACGTGCTGCTGGATACCGGTGGCGGACTGAAAAAGGCCGCCTGGTTTTTTCTTGAGAACCCTGGCGGCCCAGCGCCGTTCCTCGTGCATAACGTCGATGTGATCAGCACTATCGATCTCGGAAAAATGGCTCAACTTCATGCCGAGCGAGGTGCCTTGGCCACCCTAGCCATGCAAAGCCGCAAAACATCTCGCTATCTGCTCTTCGATGAGGAAGGTGAGCTGAGCGGGCACAAATCTGCAAACCATCCAAATGAACTCGTCCGATCGACTGATTCACCGCAGGCGCTCGCCTTTTGCGGCCTGCATGTTATTTCGCCGCAGATTTTTTCCCTGCTGACCGAACCAGGCCCCTTTTCGATTGTGGATACGTATCTGCGCCTGGCCGCAGGCGGAGAAAAGATCCTCGCCTTTCGTGCAGATGAATATTATTGGCGCGATCTAGGTCGGCCGGGCGATCTGCTCCAAACGGCCGAGGATATGAGACAAAACGTTACCCGTCAGGCCTAACTCGTCTCTTTAGGGGTGCGGCCGGCCCTTTGGCGGCCATCCCTCGCGCTGAGCAGACTCAGGTCTCATGGCCGACTTCAATGGCAATGTGATCTTCAGGAGCGCTGGGCCGCTTCCCGTTCGGGCGCGATGACATCAGCCATGCGAAAGACAGCTGAGAGCACCTCCAGGAGAACGCGACAATAGAGAATCCAGAAGAAGTACCCGACAACCGCTCCGAGAATCGCGAGCAGCCCCTGGACCGGAGCTTGCTGGAAAGCCAAAACGACCCACACAACCGCAGCGATCAAGCCAACGAGCAGATGCAGCGAATAGAGAAACTTCAGCATGCGCGGCGTCGCGTAGGTGCGAAAGGAAAAATCCATCAGTCCTTCCCACATGTTTGCAGCTGGGGGCATCCATTCCTCCTCCTGGTGGACCAGGCTTACCCATTATAGGTTTCTAGGTGCCGTCGGCAGAGAGCAATGGCCACAGTCGATGCGCAATCTCTACCTATCGACTTAGGCCTGCTCCGCCTGGGCGATGGCTCGCAGGGCGGGTACTAGCCGCCGGTCGGCTTTAGCATATTCGCTCTAGCGGAGCGCTCCATTCCATGCCGGCTAAGACCTCCTTGGAGGGTGGGGTCGCCCAACGGGTTTGACGGAGGGTCTATGACTCGGCGTGTGATTGCCGCTCGATCTGAGTTGGGACATTCCGATCGAAAGCCGACTCGCAAGGCTCTGGTCAGGCCGCCGAGGCATTATTGAAAAAAGAAAGGCTGCGGGCAAGGCTTCCGGCACAGCCCTGCAAGCCTACCAGGTTCAAATGAGAAAGGGCGGCGCCGGAGGTGCCTGTGTGTTGCCGGTGGGAAAGGCCGGTGGGATAATGAGCGCAGTTCGTGCGAGAGGAAAGAAGAAAAGAGCCGGACAAGCGAGGATTTATGGCACTGAGGGATGCGTGGATTGAAAAGCGGGCGGCGGCCATGAATGGCGGCGAGCGCAATTTTTCGCAGATGCACTACGCGCGCCGGGGAATCGTTACGGAAGAAATGGAATACGTGGCGCTGCGCGAGAAGCTTTCGCCTGAGCAGGTGTGCGGCGAGGTGGCCCGCGGTCGCGCGATCATTCCCGCCAACATTCACCACCGCAACCTCCAGCCGATGGGGATTGGCGTGGCGTTCAGCTGCAAAATCAACGCGAACATCGGCAATTCGGCGACGACTTCGAACATTAACGAAGAACTCGAAAAGCTTCATCGGGCCGTGCATTACGGTTCGGACACGGTGATGGACCTCTCGACGGGCGGCGATATTCCGGCGATTCGCCAGGCCATCATCAACGCATCTCCGGTGCCGATCGGAACGGTGCCGATCTACGAAGCGATCTCGCGTGTGCGGCGCGCCGAAGATTTGAGTATTAATGTGATGCTCGAAGTAATCGAACAGCAAGCCGAGCAGGGCGTTGATTACATGACCATCCATGCGGGAGTGCTGCGCGAGTTTCTGCCCCTGGTGCGAAACCGTATCACCGGAATCGTGAGTCGCGGAGGGGCGTTGCTCGCCCAATGGATGAGCTATCACAAGGCACAGAACTTTCTGTACGAAAACTTCGATGCGATCTGCAAAATTTTCCAAAAGCACGACGTGAGTTTTTCGCTGGGCGACGGGCTGCGCCCCGGTTGTTTGGCGGATGCAAGTGACCAGGCACAGTTCGCCGAACTGCGCGTGCTAGGCGAACTGACCCAAAAAGCCTGGCAACATGACGTGCAGGTCATGATTGAGGGGCCGGGCCACATCCCCATGGATCAGATCAAGCTGCAGGTCGACAAGGAAGTCGAGCTATGTCACGAAGCGCCGTTTTACACCCTCGGCCCGCTGGTGACTGACATCGCCCCCGGATATGATCACATCACGAGCGCTATTGGCGCGGCCATGATCGGCTGGCACGGCGCTTCCATGCTGTGCTACGTCACGCCCAAAGAGCACCTGGGTCTGCCGAACGCGGATGATGTGCGCCAGGGCGTGATTGCCTACAAAATCGCGGCGCACGCGGCGGATGTAGCGCGGCATCGTCCGGGGGCGCGCGATCGGGACGACGCCTTGAGTTATGCGCGATTCCTGTTTGACTGGAACAAGCAGTTTGAGCTTTCTCTCGATCCAGAGACAGCACGGGCGATGCATGACGAAACTTTGCCGGATGATTTCTACAAGGACGCGAAGTTCTGCTCAATGTGCGGACCGAAATTCTGTTCGATGAACGCCACGCAGATCGCCGAGATTTATCAGGGACACGACCAGAAGGAACGCGAAGCGAAGTTCGCCGAGCTGCTGGCCAAGGTCGAGGAGCAGCCGACGACGGTGCGAACTAGCGGAGATTGATGGATCACGGCGCACCGACACCCCGACTGGCGGCACTGTTATAGTACACTCCCGAAGGTAGGACTTTGCCCACGGCGAGAGAGAGTAGCAGGATCGGAGACAGCGGCATGGGGTTTGTGCGAGCGGCAAAGACCAACGACATTCCGGCCGGCACGATCGGCGAGTTTCAAGTGAACGGCACGCCAGTGGCGATCGCGAACGTTGCTGGTAAGTTCCACGCTATCAATGGAATATGCCTGCACCAGGCAGGACCGCTTGGCGAAGGCGAACTCGCAGGCCAGGTGGTGACCTGCCCTTGGCACGGGTGGCAGTTTGATGTCACTACCGGCCAAGTCGTACCGCACGGAGGCATGGGCGTCGATTGCTATCCGATTGAAGTGCGAGGCGAGGAGGTCTTTGTGGATGTCGGCTAAGCGTGGTCAGGCGGGCTGGGACGGCCGGAAAGCCCTGCTCAACACGTAAAAGGGTTCAAATCGCACAAGTTTTGTCAGCCAAAGGGTAGATTTCTGCACACTTAGCCTGGCGTTCCGTGTATAGTGCCGCGCGACACTTTCGCGGATGACGCAGGCTCCCCTCAAACCTAAGCGCTGGCTGCTAGCCGTTGACCCGCGCGTCTACCACTGGGACACCCTTTTTGTGAAGGGAAAAGAGATGTGGCGTCATGCGGGGAACCGTCCAGAGGCGCTACGGCAACTCAAGCAGGTCCACCGAGGAGACCGGGCGCTGTGCTATCACGGCAAGCCCGAACATGCACTTTATGCACTGGCAGAGGTAACTCGCGAGCCCTATCCCGATCCGGTGGACCCGGAAACGAAGAAGCTGGTCATGGACCTGCGGGCCATCGAGCGGCTGCCGAGGCAGGTGAAGCTGCCTGAATTGCGGGAAAACAGACTGCTCCGCAAGATCAAGTTCCTCAAGAATACGCGGCTGACCATTTGTCCGCTCAGCGAAGAAGAGTACGCCGAAATCCTACGCATGGCAGGAATCGTCGCCTCGCCGGGAATTCCCCTGCCCTAGAAGGGTTCGAAATAGGAAAAACCAAATTCGAATAGAATGGTGAGCCTCACGTTGTCAGTGGGTGTGGAGCGAGACTCGCTTGTCCTCAAGCGTGACAGTCCGATGAAGTAGGAGGGCCAGTCTTCTAGCCAAGCCATGCCGGAACTTCCCGAGGTGGAGACGATCGCCAGGGGCTTGCGTGCGACACTGCCGGGGCGGCAGATCCTGAGCGTGCGGCTCGGCAAAACGGACTTCATTGACGATCCCGCCGGAATCGAACGAGAGATTCCCGGCACAAGAATTATTGCCGTCAGGCGTCATGGCAAGTTTCTACTACTCGATTTGGAACCTGCGAACCCAAAGGCCCGCGAGTTCTCCCTGCTCGTCCACTTGGGGATGACCGGGCGCCTGGTCACGATCGATTCTCAAGCGCCCGTACCGCCGCATACGCACGTATTGTTCGCGCTCGATGACGGGCGCGAGCTGCGCTACACCGACGTGCGGCGATTCGGCCGCATGGCCATCGTAACGAGTGGGTTAGAGGAAAACAGTCTTGGCTCGCTTGGGCTCGACCCCCTGGAAGCCTCCGAGGAGGACTTTGTCGGAGTTCTGCGGCATCGAAGGGCTCAGATCAAAGCACTGTTGCTCGATCAAAGCGTATTGCGCGGTATCGGCAACATTTATGCGGATGAGAGCCTCTGGCGTGCGCGCATTCATCCCCAGCGGCTCGCCGCAAACCTCAGCACGAAAGAGTTGCGGCAGCTATATCGGGCCGCGCAGCGGGTGCTCAACAATGCCATCCAAGCGAGAGGCTCATCGATCGCCGACTACGTTGATGCCGACGGAAACCTGGGGGGATTTCAGCGGTTGCATCGCGTCTATCAGCGCGAAGGCAAGAAATGCTTCCGCTGCGCTTTTGCGATCAAGCGCACGATTGTCGCCGGGAGAAGCAGCCACTTCTGTCCGCATTGCCAGCGCGCGCCGCGAGCCAGGCGGAGGTAGGCCGAACCCGAGGCTATTTTGCGGATCGGCCGGCGGGTGCGGGCATGTACAGGGCCTTTGAGGGTAAGCCCGCGCGTTCGAACTGAATGGTCGTGTGCGTGATGTGAAATTCACCGCGGAGAACTTCGCGAATGTTCGAGAGGATTTTTTCACTCTCTTCCATGTGCATATCTGGAATGCGGACATGACAAGAGAGTGCGTGGAGATCGCCGCCAAGCGTCCAGATGTGAACATCGTGCACTTCCTGTACGCCTTCAACCCGCAACACGGCTGACACCACAGCCTCAAGGCGCATGGCACGCGGCAAGCCTTCGAGCAGGATATGCCCGCTTTCACGAAGAACGCTCTGCGCCGACCAAAGAACCATCCCTCCGATCGCGATGCCAAGCAGGGCGTCGATCCAGTGCGCGCCCCTTAAGCGGATCAAGAGCGCGCCGGCAAGAATGCCGATGTTGGACAGCGCGTCACCCAGGTTGTGAATCCAGACGGTGCGGACATTGAGATCTTGGCGGCCGCGGTGAACCGAAAGCGTAATTCCGCCGTTGATTACCAGAGCCAACAGGGAAACCCACAACATGAGGCTCGCGTGGACCTCGATCGGTCTGCGCAGACGAGCCAACGATGCGCCGACTAGGAAAAGTGCCGCCATCATCAGCACCGTGGCGTTGACAAAGGCCGCCAGGATTCCCGCGCGATGATAACCGTACGTTTTTTCCTGCGTAGGCGGACGCAGCGCCCAGCGCATGGCAAGCCACGAGATCACTAAGGTCGGGACGTCCGTCAGATTGTGGACGGCGTCACTGAGGAGCGCCATGGAGCGAGCGGCGTAGCCAGCCGCCAGCTCAATCAGCACCAGAACAAGCGTTGCTAGGACCGCCAGGCCCAAGATGCCGGTGGCCCTCCCGCCAAGGACCTGCTCCTGCTGGTGAGGCTGGCCCGAATGGTCGTGCGAATGAGCGTGCATTACAGAAATTCTACTCGCAGGGCTTCGCTCGTGACAGTCCCCCCGCTGGTGCGCAAAAACGTAAAAGGGACGTGTGTTTCACGATGTGCAACCAGGAAACAAAATTGACTTCGCTTGAGGCGGACTCTCAAAATAATCTGAGCTTCTCAGATTTCCGAAAAGCGAGCGGTAATCGAGATAGAGAGAACCGTTCCGTTCAAAATGACTCAAAACGCAACCAAGGTCGTTTTCTGGGGTGTCCGCGGATCGACGCCGACCGTGGAGCGTGATTCCTGGCGCTACGGTGGCAATACGTCCTGCGTGGAATTGACCACGGCTGGTGGCGGACGCTTCATCTTTGACTGTGGCACCGGCTTGCGGATGCTCGGCAACTACCTGCATGCGGTCAACGGGCGCTGGGCAAAATGGCGAGGGGATGGTGGGATCGAGGCTCATGTTCTGGTCACGCACTATCACTGGGACCACATCCAAGGTATCCCGTTTTTCCATCCATTTTTCGAGGCGCAAAACCGGTTTCACTTTTACAGCTTTGAATCGAAACACCTCGGACAGAACAGTCTGCGCCAGGTACTTGAGGCGCAGCTGGCCAAGCCCTACTTCCCTGTCGATCTAGCCACGATGGCCGCAACGCGGACTTTTCGAGAAGTCACGGGCGGAGAGGACTGGGAAATGGAGGAAACCCACATCCGAACGGCCTTTCTGAACCACCCGCAGGGCTGCCTTGGCTATCGGCTGGATACCCCGAATGGCTCGGTCGTTTACGCGACGGATAACGAACCCGGCGTGCCGGAGTTTGACGAAAACCTCGAGCAGCTCGCGCAGGGCGCAGACGTCCTGATTTACGACGCGCAATACTCGCCCGAGCAGCTCGCCTCCACGCGCAAGGGCTGGGGACACTCGTGCTGGCTGGAAGGAGTAAAAGTCGCGCGTCGGGCGAAAGTGAAGAACCTCGTGCTCTTCCACCACGATCCGGATTCGTCGAGCACCATAGTCGATGGCTTCTTGTCAGCAGCTCGACAGGAATTTCCCTCGACCTGGGCGGCGATGGAGGGAATGTCGATCTTGCTCAGTGAACGCGGAACGGAGGTGGTGCTGCCGGAAGCGCGCCTCGGCCAGCGGCGGCGCATCTGTTTCGCCGCCACCGTGAGCGGGCTGACGGAGGACGGAACGCCCTTTGAAGAAAAGGCGACGGTGCGCGACATCAGCTTTCAAGGAGCGTATCTCTGCTTAAGTAACCGCCCGCGTCTGCAGTCGGAGTTACGCGTGGTTATTGAAGCCTCGCAATCATCAGCAGCCGGCGCGCTGTCCCTGCGGGCCACTGTGACGCACTGCGAAACTCGGCGGAGCAAAGAGCAAACCGGTGTGGGAGTATTCTTCATCGAGGACGCCAAGCCAGAACCGCCGCGTGATTAAGCGGCGCTGCGGCCGACAGTTTAGCGGGAATCATCCAGGGCCGCCAGCTGCGCCTCTATATCGGCGAGAGCGCGTGTGAGCTGATCGCGGTAACGGGGGTTTTGGCTCACTTCCAATTCCCGCTGTACACGAACGCGCGAGAGAAGCAAGATCTCTCTTCGCCGGCGCCATTCCGGGTCGGGAGCCTGAAGAGAGTGTCTTTGACTTTTCGAACCTGCCGCTTCTTGTACCTGAAGCTGGTCCTCAACCTCTCTGCTTTCCCATCCGCGAGCCATGGGAGCATTCTAGGTCGAGAGGGCCGATAGCGCGCACTTTTTTCGGCAGCAGTTTCTATCCTGACTTGACTTTTTGCAGCGCCACAAGGCCCTCCGTTTAGGCCAAATAGGTTGCCACCTCCTTTTTTCCTTGGGTTTGCGTGCTTTCAATCGGCGGCGTGTGCGCGCGCAGCCTTCGCGTTCAGCGAGCTTTCGCCAATCTCAGTCAGTTTCGCGTCCGCCGCTTTCCCTTCGTCCAAAGTCTCCTGAAGGGAAGTGATCGCCTCGGACAGCCCCAGTTGCCGCGCGAATGCGATCAGCGAGCCGTAGACGGCCATCTCGTAGTGTCCCACTTGATTGCCATTGACGATGAGGGCCGCATCGCGGAGCAGGGAAGCGTCGATGTTGCTGACCGAGTCCTTGACCGCGCTCATCATTTCATCGATCACATCGTTGTCTTTTTTGCTCGCTTTGAACCCGCAGGTTGAGAACACAGTTTCGAGCCGCTGAATCTGACGCCGCGTTTCCTCGAGGTGATGCTGCAAAGCCGTACGCAGCTCCGCTGAGCTCGCTGCTTCGATCATGGAGGGTATGCCTTTCTCCGCGAGCTTCTGCTCGCCATCATATGCATAGCGGAGTTCAATTTCGAAAAGCTCCCGCAGACTCTTGATTTTCGTGATCATCATTCTCTCCTTGGCCCAGATATCCCGAGACTCTCAGTTTCGGAAGCCGATTTTCCCGGCGGGCCCACATTTGTTCTTTTTTTGCGCACGCCGCTTTCTCTTCGCTTCCGCTTGTGTCAACTTAGTTCATGGACACACAGAGCGAGATTCGGTGATGTTGGTATCTCCAGCTGAAATTTGCTTCATCTCGAGGTCGGGTGAGGACGAGCTCGGCGGCGAGCTCGTTATCCGGCCTCCAGCTCCCGATCACCTCAGGAAATAAAGCTGTGCCAGGCAAGCGATCGATACCTCAAGCGCTCTGATCTTGAGGACTGGTGGGACCGTGTCTGTTGGCTCCGAAGGGTCTCCAACCTTTCGGCAGCGGCCAAAATGCAGGACTTACAGGGAGCAATGTAAATTTTCAGCGCCTTACTCTTAGCGGCCACAAAAACGCTTGGAGTTCGACGCTCTATGGTTTATCTTCTGCCCTGCACGGGCCGGGAGCGTGGTCAGCGTTGCCGGTGGGTGCCCGACGAAAGCAGCTCTGCCGTTGAGGTCGCTGGAAGCCCTACCTGATTTCGCGGCCTGTGGTGGGTGCCAGCCATGAAACGCCTTCGGTTGTGTTTAATTTCGCTGACGGTTGTTGTGTGTCTTTGTGTCGGATTCGTCCCCTCTGTAGGGAGCGCCCCTCCCCGCAGTCCGCACGCCGACAATGGTGATTCCTTAGATGCTGGCTCGGCAGTAACGATCCCCGGTCCTCTGCGTTCCTTCCTGCGCATGGCCGGAATCAGCCAGAAGGTTTCACCGGACGAAGTGATGCCTCTGCTCACACGCAACGTTTTTTTGCGCGGCTACTCGGGACAGGGATTGAGCCTTCGACCCACCGAGTTCCTGCTCCTGCTCAGACGCTATGTCCAACAATCGCGAGAACTGGCCTCATTGGCGGGACCTGACTCACTGATCCGCGTGACCCGGTGCGCTGATGCGGAACGGGTCCTTCAGGTTCTTGGCTATCGAACGCGGCCGGACTGCGGCCGACGCACTACCTACCTTGAGACCGCCGATCCACAAAGGGCCTTTCTCACGATTGACTCCGGATTTCCCCTTCCCGAACTGGAGAGAACACTGCAGGGGGGTCCGCCGTTCACTTACATTTTTCCCACCTCGCAAGTCCCCATCCTGCTGACCGAGCGGGATTGGGTTTCCCTTCACGAACCGAACAAAGACGCCTCTACAGGACTGGTGGAGGTGTTTCTACACGATCCTGCTTTGTCTCGGCTGTATGCCGCCTGGAGCCACTTAGATCCGGAAACGGCAAAATCGCTCGTAGAGTCACCAGGTTTGAAACGGCTCTTACCGCTGGCCGCCTCGTTGGACTATTACGGAAGTTACATTCGCATTCGATCGGGGCGCGTGATCGTGCCGGGAGGTCCTGCGGCTGAATCGCAGTGGCGCGAGTTGGTAGGCGCAAGCCCGGATGCGCCGGGAGAGTTCGTATTTCACCTGTTGGGCAAAGACAATGGATGGCTCGCCGCGTATTTTGATTCGCTTGCTCGCGCCACTCCCCAGGAGCAGTCCCACTTTGTAGACTCTGCTCGGCTGCGGCATTGCTATGAGGCGCTCCGCGGAAAGGATTCCCGCCCGAGCGCCACGGCCTCGGTTTTCCGCCCGGCTCCCGACCTCCTGCTCCTGATCACACGCACGGAGTGGGGGCCGAACGGCGAGCCGCACGTTCCGGGAAATCTCCAGGTGTGGAGGGATATTCTCAAGAGCCGATACAATGCGGAACTGGCCCGCAGCGAGGGGTTGCGCATACGCGGCTGGAATGACCCCGAAGGGCTCTTCGAAACGATGCTGACGTTTTCACGGGTGCGGACAAGTATAGGCCCATCGAACGTTTACCTGGCATTGGGCGCACTGGACGCCAAGCGGCCTGCCACCCGCCGTCTGAGCCCTCAAATTGTCGGGATGATGGCGGACAGATTTTCTCAGTTTAGCGATCAGTATTCGATGTTTTCGGAATTCCCTAATCTCAGTGACGAATCGATCGCGCTCTTCCTCAACACCGCGAGCGCTCTCGGAAGGATCCCGGATCACGCCCTTCGTGGCAATGCCATGGGAATTTTTGATGCGAACGTCGGATTGTGGCAAATCCTCGCCCGGCAGGGTCAGCTTCCCGCCGATAGCCAGGACCTTTCATGGCAGCGCGTGATCCATCCTTTTGCGCAGATTTCGTCGGCCGCGCAGCTTTTTGACGCGGGACGCAATTCGCTCGACGCGCTTTCAGTGGCGGCATCCGGCACCAGCCACGCAAGCCAAAATGGAATCATCGAGTTGCTCGCCGGCCCCCCTCAGCTGAACCAAATCGGACAACAAGTACATGCCCAGATCGCCGCTAGGATTCGCACCGCGATGGACGACCAGCGCCTCGTTTCGCTCGACACCCTGCTGGCCCTTGCCGATGGCCTCAAAGCGGTTGAGAACGGAAAGTCAACGGGCAAGGATCTGGTCCCCTTGGCTGAGCAACTGCGGGAATTCCAAATGCCTCGGCCCATTTTCTCCAAAGGCGAGAGGGCTGAATGGGCGGCAGGCGTCTACAACAGCCGGCACACCGAATTACAAATGCGCACCGACATCGCCAAAGCCATTGAGTCACATAAGCCTGGCGAGCGTTTGCACGACGCGCGCGGAGATCTGGTTCCTTTTCTGAGGGACACACTGGTGGGTCTGAACTATGCGTATTATGAGCCACCCGGTTCGCAAGCACTGCACAACAATCCTTTGCTGGTCAGGTCTCATGATTTCGCCGGCGAAACGATTCTGGGTATGGAGGAGATGCTTTGGCAGGCTCCTCGCTTGATCGGAACGGGACTGCCCGCGGGCGGCGGCGCCCACCTGGTTGGCTCGCTGGCTGATTTACCGTACGTGCTCGGCCGGATGGAGGAAGATTTTCTTTCCCCTGAAAACGTCCAGGCACTGATCTGGTCCGATTTGGTTCCCGGCGTCATTGCCAATGCCGTGCTGCCCCGCTGGTGGAACGTCACTCCGAATGAGCTTCACGCTGTCGCCCTCTATCAAAAAGCGGGTGAAGAACTTCTGGCCAATTCCGCGACGAACCAGGAGTTGCAGGCGCGT
>Ga0306921_10006527_pt1 | contig 12176 bp, 12 predicted proteins | sample sta12Cox44000080_FD_203760 | JGI IMG/M metagenome (GOLD analysis project Ga0306921, IMG submission 203760) | Lab enrichment of tropical soil microbial communities from Luquillo Experimental Forest, Puerto Rico - statoxic.12C.oxic.44.000.080 (v2)... | ecosystem: Environmental > Terrestrial >... | reverse complement strand
GAAACCCTCATGAGCGTCCGACTTGCATGTGTTAGGCATGCCGCCAGCGTTCGTTCTGAGCCAGGATCAAACTCTCAAGTTAATCCCGGGTCGACTCCCGTCGACCCCATCCAAGGGCCTCCATAACGCACGCATCGATGCGCAAGCCATGACGGCCCAACGCCGCCGCCCGCGCATCCCTTCCACCTTCTCCACCCTCTCAATCAGCAACCCCCAAGACACTCATGCCTCAGAGGGGCCGCGCTTGTAAGCCCTCCTCACAGCGCATGTCACGTTGGATAGAGGGCCTTAACGGCGCAGCAACCGGGTAACGTAATCGTCATATCCTGCAATGTCCAGTGATCTTCGCCAAAAATCGCCACCATAATCAGATCAGACCAAGGGCACGCAGCTCGGCGAGCATCCGGTCGGGGGGTAGCTGCGCCGGCGCCGACCGATCGGGCGGCGCATCCGCCGGCGCCAGATAGCGCCAACCCTGAAACGGCCGGCACGCCCGTGGAAGAGTAGGCACCAACTCCGCATCGACCTCGATCCGACAATAGCGCCGGCCGGTATCGTCTCGCTCGCCGCGCAGCCCGGTCACGAGCTGCCGCACCCGGATCTGACCGCCGATCACCCAATAGATTGATCCACCCGCAAGCACCTCTTGCGCCCGCCGGGGGTGATTCCTGGTGTAGACCCAATTCCCGCCGCGTTCAGCCGCCCGCGCCTTGCGGATCTGGCGCAATTGGTCGATGTCGTTAATACCGACGGCGAGCTTCAGCAGGTTGAGCGGCACCGACACCCTCTCACCCGCCATCCCGCCGCGCGGCGAGCGTAATCAGCTCGGCTCCCTCCTCGACCAAATCGCCAACGGCGAACCGAACCGCCTCGATGGTCCCGTCAACGGGCGCTGCCACCGTGTGCTCCATCTTCATCGCCTCGATGATCATCAGCGGCTCGCCACGCCGCACGGCATCGCCCGCCTCGACCAACAGCTGGGTAACCCGTCCCGGCATCGGCGCGGTCAGGCGGCCGGCACCCGGATCATCGCCTTCGTGCACGGCGAGCGGGTCGATCTCGACCAGCCGCCAGCTTTCGCCGGCCAGAAATACCGCTATTTCAGAGTCGTGATCGAGCACGGTGACATGCCCACGAACACCATCGAGCACAACGGTCAAGGTGCCGTCAGGCCGGCGCTCAGCAGAGCCGGAGATCGTCTCCTCGCCGAGCTCCAGCAGCCACCCCCCCGCGCGCGCTCTGGCGATAACCGTCCGTTCTTCCACTCCATCTCGGAAAACGACCTCTTGATGACTTTCTCCGCTGAGACGCCAGCCGTCGCTGCGGGCCCACGGCGAATTCGGGTCGCCGGAGCGAGTCGCCACCGCCGATGCCGTCGACACGCGGACAAGCAGCCTCGCGACCGCCGCAGCCGCCAGCGCTGCGCCGGGCGCCGGCCGCTGGACGGGAAGCAGCACATCGCGATGTCGCTCGATAAACCCGGTGTCGACTGCGGCTGCGGCGAATTGCGGGTGTGTCGCGATCCTAACCAGCAAACCGAGGTTGGTCACGACACCGAGAAGAGCCGTTTCGGCGAGCGCGCGGCGCAGCCGCTCGAGCGCCGCCGAGCGATCCTCTCCCCAAACGATAATCTTGGCGATCATCGGATCGTAGAACGGCGTTACACGATCCCCTCGGCGCACCCCGGTATCGACGCGGGCAATATCGGTCGGGGGAAACCGCAGCTCGCTTAGGGTCCCGGTCTGTGGCAGAAACCCTCGCTCGGGGTCTTCTGCGTAGAGCCGCGCTTCGATCGCATGCCCGCTCAGCTGCAGATCGCGCTGGTCCAAGGGCAATGCCTCGCCGGCGGCGACCCGGAATTGCCATTCGACGAGGTCGAGCCCGGTCACCATCTCGGTGACCGGATGCTCGACCTGTAGCCGCGCGTTCATTTCGATAAAATAGAAACCCTCGGCATCGGCGATAAACTCGACCGTGCCCGCCCCGACATAGCCGACGGCGCGCGCGGCGGCCACGGCTGCCTTCCCCATTGCGCTGCGCCGCTTTGCATCGAGCCTCGGCGCCGGCGCCTCCTCCAATACCTTCTGATAGCGGCGCTGGATCGAGCAGTCGCGTTCGAACAGGTGGATCGCATTGCCGCGACTGTCGCCGAAAATCTGAATTTCGATGTGGCGAGCCCGCGGCAAGTATTTCTCAATCAACACGCGATCATCGCCGAAGGCGCCCGCTGCCTCCCGTTTTGCCCTGGCGAGCGCCGCGGCAAACTCGGCCGCACCGACAACGACTCGCATGCCGCGGCCCCCACCGCCGGCCGCGGCCTTGATCAATACCGGAAAGCCGATCTGCTCAGCCTCGTCGACAAGACGCGCGGGATCCTGGTCGTCGCCGTGATAGCCGGGCACGAGCGGCACGACGGATCGCTGCATCAGTGCCCGTGCCGCCGCCTTGGATCCCATGGCACGGATCGCGCATGCGGGTGGACCGATGAACACGACCCCGGCCGCCGCACAGGCTTCGGCGAAGTCGGCACTCTCCGACAGAAAACCGTATCCAGGATGCACCGCCTCGGCGCCGCTGTTGCGCGCCGCATCGAGGATCGCATGGATGTTCAGATAACTGTCCCGTGGCGGCGGCGGACCGATCGGCCAGGCCTCGTCGGCCAGCTCGACATGCATCGCCCCCCGGTCAGCCTCCGAGTAAACCGCCACCGTGGCGATCCCCAGCCGGCGTGCAGTGCGGATCACCCGGCAGGCGATTTCTCCGCGGTTGGCGATCAGGATCTTGCCGAACAAGCTCACATCCGGAACACGCCGAAGCGTCCCGCCGCGGCAGCAAACGGCTCACCGGCAAAACGCGGAACCGGCGCGTTGAGGCTGGCGGAGATCGCCAATGCCAAGGTCATCCGCGTATCGACCGGATCGATAACCCCGTCGTCCCACAGCCGGGCGCTCGCATAGTAGGGGTGGCCTTGGGTCTCGTATTGCGCGCGGATCGGCGCCTTGAACGCCTCCTCCTGCGCCTCGCTCCACGGGTCGTCACGCCCGGCCCGGCTGTCGCGCCGCACTTGCGCCAATACCGAGGCGGCCTGTTCGCCGCCCATCACCGAGATGCGCGCATTGGGCCACATCCACAAAAACCGCGGCCCATAGGCCCGCCCGCACATACCGTAATTGCCGGCGCCGAAACTGCCGCCGATGATGACGGTGAACTTGGGCACGACGGCCGTCGCGACCGCCGTTACCATCTTCGCACCGTCCTTGGCGATGCCGCCGGCCTCGTACTTGCGGCCGACCATAAACCCCGTGATGTTCTGCAGAAAGACGAGCGGGATGCCGCGCTGGGCGCAGAGCTCGATGAAATGAGCGGCCTTCAGCGCGCTTTCCGAGAACAGGATGCCGTTGTTGGCGAGGATGCCGACTGGATAACCCCAGATCCGGGCAAAGCCGCAGACCAAGGTCTGGCCGTAGAGCCGCTTGAACTCGTCGAGCTCGCTCCCGTCGACGAGGCGGCCGATGATCTCGCGCACTTCATAGGGCCGGCGGGTGTCGGGCGGCATGACCCCGTAGATCTCATCGGCCGGGTAGAGCGGCTCGCAGGGAGGCCGGAGCTCGAGTTGGACACTCTTGGCGCGGTTGAGATAGCCGACGATGCGGCGGGCGATACCGAGCGCGTGGCGATCATCAGATGCGTAATGATCGGTGACCCCCGAGACACGGCTGTGCACCTCGGCCCCGCCGAGCTCCTCGGCGGTGACGACCTCGCCGGTCGCAGCACGGACCAGCGGCGGCCCCCCGAGAAAGATCGTGCCCTGCCCGCGCACGATGACAGACTCGTCCGACATCGCCGGGACATAGGCGCCACCCGCGGTGCACGAGCCCATAACCAGCGCGATCTGCGGGATGCCTGCCGCCGAGAGACGGGCCTGGTTGTAGAAGATGCGTCCGAAATGCTCGCGGTCCGGAAAGACCTCGTCCTGTGCCGGCAGAAAGGCCCCGCCCGAATCGACGAGATAGAGACAGGGCAGCTGGTTCTCGCCGGCAATCTCCTGGGCCCGCAGATGCTTCTTGACCGTCATCGGAAAGTAGGTGCCGCCCTTGACGGTCGCATCGTTGGCGACGACGACGCATTCGCGCCCCATGATCCGGCCGATCCCGGTAATAATTCCGGCTGCCGGGACCTCGCCGTCATACATTCCATAGGCGGCGAGCTGCGAGAATTCGAGAAAGGGCGAGCCCGGGTCGAGCAATGCGCGCACCCGTTCGCGGGGAAGCAATTTGCCCCGGCCGAGATGCCGCCGCCGGGCCTCTTCGGCGCCGCCGGTTTCGATGGCGGCGACTTTGGAACGCAGATCATCGACGAGCGCGCGCATCGCCGCCGCATTCGCGGCGAACGTCTCCGAACGCCCGTCGATCGAGGTCGAAAGAACCGTCATGCGTATCCCAAACCTTATAGGCTCGGCTTGACCCGGCAACGAAAAATCAGCGGAATGAATTCATCATGATCGATCTAGAGACGCTGGAGACTGCCGCGGGCTTCGTCCGCCGAGTGATGCCGCCGACCCCGCAATATTGCTGGCCGCTGCTGTCGCGGCGGATTGGCGCCGAGCTCTGGGTCAAGCACGAGAATCACACGCCGATCGGCGCCTTCAAGATCCGCGGCGGCCTCGTCTATCTCGAGGAGGTCAAGCGCTCGCAGCCGGATATTTGCGGTGTTGTGACCGCCACCACCGGCAATCACGGGCAGAGCATCGCGCTTGCGGCAGCGCGGCTCGGGCTCGATGCGACGATCGTTGCGCCGTTCGGCAACAGCGTCGAGAAGAACCGTGCGATGGAGGGGTTTGGCGCGCGGCTTGTCGAGGCCGGGCATGATTTCCAAGCTGCCTACGAATATGCGGTTGCCCTGGCCGAGCGCGAACGCCTGCACCTCGTCCGCTCCTACCACGCCTTGCTGGTGCGCGGCGTCGCCAGCTACGGTCTCGAACTGTTTCGCGCGGTCCCCGATCTCGACACGGTCTATGTCCCGATCGGGCTGGGCAGTGGCATCTGCGGGGTCATCGCGGCGCGCGAAGCGCTCGGCCGCACCGCCGAGATCGTCGGGGTTGTCGCCGAGAACGCCCCGACCTATGCGCTGTCCTTTGCCGCAGTCCGGCCGGTCAGCACCAATTCCGCCGATACGATGGCCGGCGGGCTCGCCGTGCGGGTGCCCGACCCGGACGCGCTCGAAATTATCTGCCGGAGTGCGGCGCGCATCGTCACCGTCTCGGAAGCGGAGATTCGCCGCGCGATGCGCATTCTGTTCACGGACACGCACAACGTCGCCGAGGGCGCCGGCGCGGCACCGTTCGCCGCTGCATTGCAGGAGCGCGATCGCCTCGCCGGCAAGCGGGTCGCGGTCATCCAATCCGGCGGCAACATCGACCGCAACCTCTTTTCCGAAATCTTGGCGGAGGACGATTCGGATTAGAATTGCCGCCGGCGCGCGGTCACCTCGATCTCGATCTTCATGCGCGGGTCGACGAGGCCGCACACGAGTGCCGTAGCGGCTGGGCGGATCGTCCCGAAGACCTCGCCGAGCACCGGCACGATCTTAGGCCAATCGGCGATGTCGGGGACGTAGTAGCGAACCCGGACAATGTCGGCGAGGCTGGCGCCGGCCTCCGTGAGCGCCGCGGTGATATTGCGAAAGACCTGGCGCGCCTGCTCGGCCGGATCCTCGGCGATCGTCATCTGCGCGTAGTCGAAGCCGGTCGTGCCGGCGACAAAGATCCACTCGCCGTCGACGACGGCGCGGCTGTACCCGGCCTCCGCCTCGAATGTCGAGCCCGACGAGATCAGCCGGCGCATGTCAGGCGGTCTCGGCAAAAATTTCGCGGCCGATCAGCATGCGGCGGATCTCGGACGTCCCGGCGCCAATCTCGTAGAGCTTGGCATCGCGCAACAGCCGGCCGGTCGGGAACTCGTTGATGTAGCCGTTGCCCCCCAAGATCTGCACCGCGTCGAGCGCTAGCGCCGTCGCCTTCTCGGCGGCGTAAAGGATGGCGCCGGCGGCATCCTTGCGGGTCGTCTGCCCCCGGTCGCAGGCCTTGGCTACCGCATAGACATAGGATCTGCAGGCGTTCATCGTCGTGTACATGTCGGCGATCTTGCCCTGGATCAGCTGGAACTCGCCGATCGCCTGGCCGAATTGCTTGCGGTCGTGGATATAGGGGATGACCACATCGAGGCAAGCTTGCATGATGCCAAGCGGACCCGCCGCGAGGATCGCCCGCTCGAAGTCGAGCCCGCTCATCAATACCTGCACGCCCTCATCGACCCGGCCGAGCACGTTTTCCGCCGGCACCTCGCAATCCTCGAAGACGAGCTCCGAGGTCGGCGAGCCGCGCATGCCCAATTTGTCGAGCTTCTGCGCCGGCCGAAATCCCTTGAACCCGTTCTCGATCAGAAAAGCGGTGATGCCGCGCGGGCCCGCATCGGGTCGGGTCTTGGCATAGACGACCAGGGTGTGCGCGTAATGCCCGTTGGTGATCCACAATTTGCTGCCGTTCAGGACGTAACGGTCGCCCCTGGGTTCGGCGCGCAGGCGCATCGAGACGACATCCGAGCCGGCATCGGGCTCGCTCATCGCCAATGCGCCGACATGTTCGCCGGAGATCAGCTTCGGCAGATATTTGCGCTTCTGCGCTTCGTTGCCGTTGCGCCGGATCTGGTTGACGCAGAGATTGGAATGGGCGCCATAGGAGAGCCCGACCGAGGCCGAGCCGCGGCTCACTTCCTCCATTGCAACGCAATGCGCGAGGTAGCCCATGCCGGCGCCGCCATATTCCTCTTCGACGGTGATGCCGTGCAGGCCGAGCGCGCCCATCTCGGGCCACAGCTCGACCGGGAAGCGGTCGGTGCGGTCGATCTCGGCGGCGAGCGGGGCGATGCGGTCCTCGGCGAAGCCGCGCACCGTCCCACGCAGCATGTCGATCTCGGGGCCGAGGTCAAAGTCGAGGGTCGGAAGCCGCGTGTTTTGCATGGGTAAATGGGGCGACGGCTGCGGGTGGTGCGGTCGAGAAGACTCGAACTTCCACGGAGTTTCCCCCACAGCGACCTCAACGCTGCGCGTCTACCAATTCCGCCACGACCGCACGGCAGGGGGCCGGGGTGATTAGCAAATCCGGCCTACCATATCAAGCTGCATGGGCTCTGAGATGGTGACGGGAGCGCGCGGGATCGAGTGGCGCATCGCCAAGACTCCTGTTGATTACGAGCCCGCGGTGGACGAAATGGAGGCACGGGTCGCGGCGATCCGCGCCGGCACAGCTCCCGAGCTCGTCTGGCTCGTCGAGCATCCGGCGCTCTACACCGCCGGGACCAGCGCGCGTGAGGAAGACCTGCTCGACCCGCACTACCTGCCGGTGCACCGGACCGGCCGCGGCGGCCGCTACACCTATCACGGACCCGGGCAGCGCATCGCCTATGTCATGCTCGATCTCGATCGCCGCGACCGCGATGTGCGTTGCCACGTGCATCGGCTCGAAGAATGGATGATCTGCACGCTAGCGCGCTTCGGCGTCAAGGGCGAGCGGCGCGACGGCCGGGTCGGCATCTGGGTGGCGCGAAGCGGCGGCGAGGAGGAAAAGATCGCCGCGATCGGTGTGCGCGTGCGGCGCTGGGTGACCTATCACGGTGTGGCACTCAACGTCGATCCCGAGCTCGACCATTACCGCGGCATCGTCCCCTGCGGCATCGCCGAGCACGGGGTGACCTCGCTCGCCGGGCTCGGGGTTGCCGCGACGATGGCGCAGGTGGACGACGCCCTGCGCGTCACTTTTGCCGAGGTTTTCGAGGCGACGAGCAGCCCGGAGTTACCCTGCCATTACCCTGACGGCAGGGAAAAAATCGCGAAAATCACCGGTCACATTGCTAAAAATGATTTATAATCAAACTATTAAAGTGATTGTCTCGGGTGTCCTGAGGGAGGCTAGCAGGGAGACGAAACGGGCTGGCAGGGAAGCCGCCAGTGCCGACGGCCGGCAACCGGTAGGAGCATGCCTATTGTCTAGACTACCAGAGCTGCCGTCAGGATTATGTCAACGCCGGCACCGCCGATGACCACGTTGTTCGAGAAGGAGGCGCCGCACCCACTGGCCGACCGGCTGCGGCCACGGTACCTCGCCGACATCGTCGGCCAGGATCATCTACTCGGCCCCGAGGGGCCGATCGGCCGCATGGTGGCGACCCGCCAGCTCGCCTCGATGATCCTCTGGGGTCCGCCCGGCTGCGGCAAGACGACGATCGCGCGGCTCCTGGCGCACGGCACCGACCTCGCCTTCGAACCGCTCTCGGCGGTGTTCTCCGGCGTTGCCGATCTGCGCAAGGTGTTCGAGGCGGCCAAGAAACGCCGCGAGATCGGGCGCGGCACCTTGCTCTTCGTCGACGAGATCCACCGCTTCAACCGCGCTCAACAGGACGCGTTTCTCCCCTACGTCGAGGACGGCACCGTGATCCTCGTCGGCGCCACCACCGAGAACCCGTCCTTCGAGCTGATCGGCGCGCTATTGTCGCGCGCCCAGGTCTTCGTCCTGCGCCGCCTCGACGACGGCGACCTCGAGACCTTGCTGCGCCGTGCAGAGCAGCAGATCGGCCACGCCCTGCCGCTGACCGATGACGGCCGTGCGGCATTACGCGCGATGGCCGACGGCGACGGCCGCTTCTTGTTCAATCTGGTCGAGGAGATTGCCCGCCTGCCGGCCGACGGCTCGCTCGAGCCTCAGGAGCTCGCGCGGGTCGTGCAACACCGCGCGCCGCTCTACGACAAGGCCCAGGAGGGTCACTACAACCTGATCAGCGCGCTGCACAAATCGCTGCGCGGCTCGGATACCGATGCCGCACTCTATTGGCTGGCGCGCATGCTGGCGGGCGGCGAGGACCCGATCTACATCCTGCGCCGGCTGACCCGGGCGGCGGTCGAGGACATCGGCCTCGCCGATCCGCAGGCCGTCGTGCAAGCCCTCGCCGCCTGGGACACCTACGACCGGCTCGGCTCGCCCGAAGGCGAGCTGGCGATCGCGCAATGCGTGATCTATCTCGCGACCGCGCCGAAATCGAACGCCGCCTGCACGGCGTTCGGGGAAGCCCGCCGGATGGCGCACGAGACCGGCTCGCTGATGCCGCCGATGCACATCCTCAACGCCCCGACGCGGCTTATGCGCGATCTCGGCTACGGCAAGGGCTATGTCTACGACCACGCCACCGAGGAAGGCTTCTCCGGCCAGAACTATTTCCCGGACGGGGTCGCCCACCGCAACTTCTACCGGCCCGGCGATCGCGGCTTCGAGCGCGAGGTCAGAAAGCGTCTCGACTACTGGGACAAGCTACGCCAGCGCGCCGCGGAGCAAGGCCAGACGTGAGTATAAATCGCGCCAAATCAGCGGGTAGTCGCCGATTGGCTTCCGACAAAGTCGATCAGCGAATCGCTCCGCTCCCCAAGTGGTAATGGTGCGCCGCCTGTGCATTCCACACCGCCTGTACTTCGCGCAGGCTCGACAAGCCGCCGAGCTGAGCAGAGATCAGCGTCACCAGATGGTCCCAGGACGAGAACCCCTTGATGTATTTGTCCCCTTTGTGCCGTTCGACGATCGTTGCAACCCGCCGCCGTGGAAGCGCTTTCAGCAGATCACCGAGCACTGTATTTTGATAGCTCACGCCAAGCTCTCCTTTCTGAGTCTCGTCAGTCAGAAGGATACCCCTAAACCTGGGCGGTGCTTGGCGTGAAGCTACTACCAATTGATGCATTCCCCGGACAGCCCTGCGCGAAAGCGGGAATCCAGGGGTCCCAGCGGTTGCTCTGGACCATAGCGCAGGTCAATATCTTGTGATCGGGCGCTTCAAGTGTAAGCACGGGGCGGCAAGTATTGCCGGCGCCCGATGACGGTGACGCCATTGACCGGCTCGCCCGCAGTACCTTTGTCTGTTCGCTATCGTCAAACAGATCGTAGACGCCAAAGCGGAGTTTCGATCACAGGCCGAGCCGTGGGCCGGCACCGGCGCCAGCACCGGGCGATTGATGATTGCCGTTCTCGGCGGGCTGGCGGACGCGGAACGTGATATTATCTGCACCCGCACCGCCGAGGGCCGCAGCCGCGCCAAGGTCCGAGGGAGCCTATGGGCCGACCCCCGGCTCAGCAGAAAGAGGCCACCAGACGACGCGCAGGGCGCTACGTTGCAGGAATTGGCGGACAGCTACGACCGCAGCATTTCCACCATGCGTCGCAACACGCGCGCCGCATGACTCCCCCCTCGCCGCGCCAGTGAACAAGGCGCAAGGCCTTTTTAAATGATTACATCGGACGAGATCCAGAAATACACAACCTTTATTCAAGAGCAGATAAACCTTCTTAAGGTATTGGAGTTTAATAACCAAGAAGTCATCTGGCACTACACATCCGGTGATGCCCTTTTGGGCGTTGTCGAGACTGGTACTCTCTATGCAACTCAGGTTTCATGTCTTAACGACAGCACCGAAATACGGTACGGCGAGAAATTGCTTCGAGACGCTTTCATGAACATCCGGACCGATGCCATGGAGGAAAAGGTACTCCTTGAGCGCATCATCAGGACCACTGTCGAGGAACCCGCCACACCGACCAATGTCGGGAGCGCTTGGTTTGTCACCTGCTTTAGCACGGAAAAGGACGACCTGAGCCAGTGGCGCGCGTACAGCGGCGGCGAAAATGGCTATGCAATCGCGTTTCTTGCAGGCGGTTTTTTTGGTCGAGGGAGCTTTGTCGCCCGCGTCAATTATGAGAAGGAGCAGCACAAGCAGGTGGCGGAGAACGTGGCCAATGCGACGATGTCGTTTTTCAAGGAAGGGCTGTACGCGCGCCCCACTGGCGAGATTAACACCGCAACGATAGACACCTGGGCGACTGAATTTCTCGGTGTATGGGAGGGACTGGTTGGCCGCCTGGCCCCAATGATCAAGGATCCAGCTTTTCGGGGTGAAAATGAATACCGTATCGTCCACGAACTTCAGGTGCGTGAGATGGGACAACTCCGGTTCAGGCAAAAGCAAACGCTTATGTCCCGCCATTTGCCCTTGATTTTTCCCCCCCCAAACTATGCAACCCAATCTCAGTTGCTTCCAATCACGGAAGTTATGGTTGGGCCTAGCCGACACAAAGAGATTTCGCGCGTCAGCGTGGACACGTTCCTACGCCAAAAGGGCTACTCGGCGGTGCCGGTTACGATGTCCAATATTCCTTTTCAGCTAACCTAACCGCGCAGTAACTTTCCAGAATGCCCGTTTATCCGTCTTTTTGGTGTGACCCCGCGTGGCCGGGCGCTAGGCGCAGAGCACCCCCCGCTGCGGTTCATCGCGACGGACTTGCCCAATTTCAGCGTGATGCGGAGTGTGATGGCAACTTTCGTGTTCGTGGCCATCATTGGCGTCATTGCGCTGTGGTCGCGGCGGGCTCGCTGAAATGCGATGGCGGCTTGAGACTCAAGTGCGCTCATCGGCCAATGATAAACTCCAGCCATAAGTAGAAGGTCGGCACCGCTAGGTTGATCAGGTCGATGAAGAACGCGCCGACGATCGGCACGATGACAAAGGCCTGGGGCGACGGGCCGTAGCGGCGGGTCAACGCCTGCATGTTGGCAATCGCCGTCGCTGTGGCACCCATCGCAAAGCCGCGGAAGGCACCAGAAATGATTGCGCTCTCGTAGTCGCCCCCGACTAAAGGGCGATGGCGCAAGACCGACTCCCCCAAAATCTGTGTCCAACATGGCCCCTCTACAGCGCTGGGTCCTCCTTTCCGGGAGGACCCAGCGGCAGCGGCGCGTCAGATGACTAGAGGAGGACCATAAGAACCTAGTGTTCTGACTCAGACAGACGATCCACTCCGTCGTCATGGCCGGGCTCGTCCCGTGGGCCTTCGGCCCACTGACTTGATCCGTGGGCATCTACGAACTGCCGCATACGCCTTGCCGTTTCCGTGGATGCCCGGCACGAGGCCGGGCACGACGATTAAGCCGAGCCTGAATCATCTGACTGGATCTGAGCACTAGTTGAGATGGTATATTCTGGCAGCATTGCCTCCGGCGATCTTGGCCTTCTCCTCTTCAGTACAGTCCTTCAGAACTTCCTCAATGATTTGCCGGCTCCTGGGGAAGGTGGATTCGACATGGGGA
>Ga0306921_10006526_pt1 | contig 12176 bp, 9 predicted proteins | sample sta12Cox44000080_FD_203760 | JGI IMG/M metagenome (GOLD analysis project Ga0306921, IMG submission 203760) | Lab enrichment of tropical soil microbial communities from Luquillo Experimental Forest, Puerto Rico - statoxic.12C.oxic.44.000.080 (v2)... | ecosystem: Environmental > Terrestrial > Soil... | reverse complement strand
TGTAGGTCGCGCTGGAGCCGTCCAAGGCGGCGCTCAAGTTTGGGTTGGTATCGCAATTGACGCCACCTCCGCCACCCTGGACCGAGAGACCGCCGAAAATGGCGTTGCTATGGAAAATTAGCGTCAAAGGCTGAGTGGCCGTGACGCCTCCTTTGATGACGTTACTGGTAGTGATCCCGGGGCAAAGCGAAGGGAACGGCGGCGCAGGGGGCGCAACCACGAGGAACGGTGAGCAGCCCAGGATGAGCCCACCGCCGCTCCCCACCGCGACTCCGCCCGAGACATTGACCGTCGGCGCGCAGGAACCGGCATCGAGGAAGCCGTTGGGGGCGATGGTCACGCCTCCGAGCACGTTGACCGGACCACCACGGGTGTTGCAGTTCTTGATGACCTCCGTGCTGCCGGGTCCAATTTTAGGTCCAGTGACGGCCCCGAGAATGCGGCAGATCCCAGTGACCGTGACTTGGGTATAGGTCCCGGCCGGAATTATCGACGGACTCGTAGCCGTACCGCCAGAACACGTGAATGAGCCGGCAGTGGCCGCATTATCGTCGGCCATCGCCAGACCCGCACCGACCACCCTCATACTCAGCAGGATAATCACCATCATAAGTCGTTTCATGGCTGGTCCTCCCTCTTGATAGAATGTCGACTTAGCGACATTCCCCCGATCTCCGATTATTGTTGGATAGAAGCGCACCCTTGGGGGTATTTGGTAACCATGCGTCCGCCTCAGCGGGTAGAAGACGGTCCGACCGATGAGTTGAACGCGCGGAACCGGTAAAACGCGACTCTTCGGCTGTGCGCTTCATTGTCCATTCGAACTCGAATTGCGGCGATCTGCACGCCACCAGGCCGTGGCCGGCATGACCGCGCTGGTGGCCGCGACCGTCAGGATTACGACGCCCACCGCGGGAACGGTCATGTCGGGCGCGACGCCGACGGCCGAAGTCTGCCGTTCGACGTCACCGCCATTGCCGGCATTGCCGATGCGGATCTCCGACCCGGCAGCGCGACATTCTATCGATGCCGGTGCGAACGTTAAGGTGAGAGGTATCGCGTTGGCGAAATCCGAATCCAGCAGTGCCAGCCCAGCCAGTGCGCCGCCACCGCGGGCGAGGAGGGCTCTGCGGGCGATAGTGTGGTGTACAGTGTTCAAAAGCATGGCCCAAATCCCCCGTAGCGGCTCGGCATGCTTCCTAACCCGCATGCTCGCATCGCCGAGAGTGCGGTGCGGCATTGCCGTCCGCTATGAAGACTATCGCTCTCATCGCAGCAAAAGACTTTACGAGGAGCTTCTTTTTTTCTTACCATCCGCTTACTTCTCGGGCACAGATTTGGTGTCCGACCGGCGTCCGGGGAAATACGGACATGCCGTTCGTCTTTGGCGATCACGCGCTCGATTGCGATCGGCGGGAATTGAGCCGACGCGGGGTGCCGGTTGCGGTCGCGCCGCAGGTCTTCGACCTCTTGGTTTATCTGATCCGCAATCGCGAGCGCGTCGTCAGCAAGGATGATTTGATAGAGGCGGTATGGGGTGGTCGGATCGTCTCGGATTCCGCACTGACGACGCGCATCAACGCGGCGCGCGCGATAATTGGTGACAGCGGCGCCGAGCAGCGCCTGATCCGCACCGTGCATCGCAGGGGCTTCCGCTTTGTCGGCGAGGTGCGCGAGATGGACCAGGTGCCGCTCGCGGTGCGGGAGGGATGGCGGCCGGCGATCGAGGCGGCGGGGCTTGTCGTGCCCGACACGGCACGGCCCTTCATCGCCGACAAGCCCTCGGTGGCCGTCCTGGCTTTTACCAATATGAGCGGCAGCCCGGAGCGAGAGTTCGTCGCCGAAGGGATCGCCGAGGACATCATCACAGCATTGTCTCGCTGTCCGTGGCTTTTGGTCATCGGTCGGAACTCGTCTTTCGCCTACAAGGGCCGCGCGGTCGACCTGAAGCAGGTCGGGCGCCAACTCGGGGCTCGCTACGTGCTCGAAGGGAGCGTGCAGAGTGCCGGCGAGCGCCTGCGGGTCACCACCCAGCTGGTCGACACTGAAACCGGTGCTCACATCTGGGCCAACCGGTACGATCGCGATTTCGCCGACATCTTCGCGGTGCAAGACGAAATTACCGATTCGGTGACGATTGCGATTGCCCCGGCCGTCGACGAGGCCGAGCGGCGCCGCGCGATGCGACAGCCAACAGAGAACATCGATGCATGGACCGCTTTTCAGCGCGGTATTTGGCACCTTCACAAATTCAATCCGAACGACAACGCCCGTGCGCAAACGTTTTTTCAACAGGCCATCGATCTCGACCCGACCTTTGCTGCCGCATATTGCGGTCTTGCTTGGGCTCACACTCAGGCCGCCACCGTACTTCAGACATCTAGCCTGACCGAAGCGCAGAACTCGGCCGAAGCACTAGCACGTCGGGCGATCGCGCTCGATCCTGCCGGTGCCGAAGGCCATTCAACCCTCGGATTTGTTCTATGGCTGCGCGGCGATTCTGAAGGCGCGGTAGCCGAAGCTCGCCAGGCTCTAGCGATAAGTCCGAATCTGGCTTTTGCCCATGCGGTGCTCGGCGCGGCGCTGATCTTCTCCGGGCAGCCTCAAGACGGGATTGTTGCCTTCCAGACCGCAATTAGGCTGGACCCGCACCAGTCGATGTTGCCAAGCCGTTTGATGCATATGGCAATAGGCTTTTACTTCTGCCGCGAATACGAGGCCGCTGTCGGAGTGGCGAAACAGGCCATTCGCTCAAATCCCGATTATCCGCTGACTTATCGTTGGCTCGCTGCCGCGCTTGGCCAAATCGGCCAGACCGCGGAAGCGAAGGAGACATTGGCGAAGGCCATAGCCGTTGCGCCCGCCTCCTTCGACTTATACGTCCGCAACCGAGCGCCTTGGATCCGGCCGGAAGATCACGCTCACATGATCGAAGGCCTACGCAAGGCGGGATGGGACGGTTGACCGCGGGGAAAACGGAAGACAAGGGCCCGGCTTCACTGCGACCGGTACCTCGGGCAATGCGACGCGGTCGGCGCGCGCCGTCGGCTTGACGCGCGCACGGATGTACTACGCATCGCGTGCGCCGTCCGCGCTACTCCGCCGCTACCGGCAGCGTGTCGCTGGGCACGCTGCCCAATGCCATGATCTTCGAACGCCCGACCACGGCCATCGCGGTCAGCGTGTAGCCGATGCCGGTAAAGGCGATCGTCACCACCGTCGGGATCCAGGTTGCCGGCACCGCGAACATATAAAACAGGAAGCCGAGCACGGTCCAGACGACCGCAACCAGGTTGAAGCCACCCCAATAGCGATAGCGGCCGTCGAGTGTGAACAACGCAGGCACGTCGAGGCGCGTCCGCTTGAGGATCAGGTAATCAAACACGAGGACGCCGGCGATCGGCGAGAAGAAATTGCCGAGCAACGTCGCATAGGTCAGGTAGCTGTTCAGCACGTCGGGGATCGCCGACAGTGCAATGCCGACCACGCTGGCGATCAAGGTCGTCCAAAAGCGTCCGAGCCGTTCGAAGATGTTCGAGATCGACAGCCCGCCGGTATAGAGGTTGAGGACGTTGATCGTCCAATTGTCGAGCGCGATGAAGATGAGGATCAGCAGCAGCGTGATCCAGCTGGTGCTGATCCCGGCGATGATAACGAACGGGTTGGCGATCTTGCCCAGGGTCGCGGCAGCGGCATAGGCGCCGAGCGAGCCCGAGATCATCGTGCCGATCGCCGAGGCCGACAGAGTGCCGATCCACATATCGGCGCGGCTGCGCGAATAGCGGCAGAAATCGGCTGCGTCGGTGATCATCGTCAGCCAACCGGCGGCCGCCGCATTGAACCAGGCTACGAAGATCACCCAGTTCCAGCCGCTCTTGCCGGGGAACGACAATACCGCGCCCGGCGCAAAGTTGGGGTCGGCCTGATTGGCGAGCAACACGAACAGATAGACGAACATCGCCAGCTTGACCGGCAGCGCGACCCGCGATAGCGCCTTCAGCGAGTCATAGCCGACGATCGCCACGATGGCTTGCACGATCCCGAACAGCACGCTGACCTGAATCAGCAAGAACTGCGTTCCGGTAAGCTTTTCGAGCACGGCGCAGATTGCGGTGGCGCCGATCACGGTCTGAAAGGCGAACCAATAGCACGACGCGATCGAGCGCAGGAAGGAGGGGATCACCTTCGATCCGCGCAGACCGTAGATCGCGCGGGTGGCGACCTGGCCGGGGATGCCGTAATCGACCCCCACCGTCGCCATCACCACATAGAAGAACCCGGCGACGACGATGCCAGAGCATTCGGCGACGACCGACGCCTGAAACGATAATCCGGCCGCGACGCCGAGCCCGCCACGCAGGATCGTCGACGGGCTGATGAGAAAATTGAGGATGATGCTGAACAGGTCGTACCACTTGACTATCTTGCGTGACTGCGGGATCGCCTCGATGCCGAATTGCTCGACCCCCTTCGGTTGGTGGTAGCGACGTTGCAGCTCGCTCTCGATCGCGGTATCGAAAGTCGTTTCGGTCATGGATCCCTTTCTTGACGTTGGCGAGCACCGCTCGTAGGTCTGGCCAGCCCACCGACAATAATCAGAGGACCTCATGATGAGAAACAACAATATTTCATTGATCAAATAGTAATCAACGTGCTCAATAAGAAGGCATTCAGTGAGTATCCCATTTGGGCGGATGGGCTTGATCAGAACTCGGTGTTGGATCGGATCATGCGAGACCCATGCCACCGCGGCCTCGCCGCAAGGCAATCGGCTGCATCGTCCGATCGGTGCGGAGTCTGATGGATGATATTATGTTAAGCAGACAGGGCGCCTTGGTGGGCGCGCTTCCATGGCCTCCGGTTTGCACCGCGCCAGAACGAGGACGGGAGACCCGATGCGAGCCGATCGCCCCGACGAGATGATGAAGCTCGGCGCCTTTTTTCATCCGACCGGCAATCACGTCGCCGCTTGGCTGCATCCCGAGGCGCAGATCGATGCCGGTACCAATTTTAAGCATTACGTGAATTTGGCGCAGACCGCCGAGCGCGGCAAATTCGACCTGATGTTCCTCGCCGATGCGCTCGCGGTGCGCGACGGCAAACTGGCGGCGTTGAGCCGCTGGCCGCAATACATGGTCTATTTCGACCCGGCCACCCTGCTGTCGGCCATTGCGGCGGTGACCGAGCATATCGGCCTCGTGGCGACGGCCACGACGAGCTACAATGAGCCCTACAACATCGCCCGCAAATTCGCCTCGCTCGATCATATCAGCGGCGGCCGCGCCGGCTGGAACGTCGTCACCTCGTCAAATCTGTCGGAAGCATACAATTTCGGCCGCGAGGCGCATTTCGAGCATAACGAGCGCTATGACCGCGCCGTCGAGTTTACCGAGATCGTGCGCGGGCTGTGGGACAGCTGGGACGACGACGCGTTTGTCCGTGACCGCGCTACCGGCCGCTATTTCGACCCCGCCAAGCTGCATGTGCTGAACCACAAGGGAAAGCATTTCTCGGTGCGCGGCCCGCTAAACGTCGCGCGGCCGCCGCAGGGTCACCCGGTGATTTTCCAGGCCGGCTCGTCGGAAGTCGGCCGCGAGCTGGCGGCGCGGACCGCGGAAGGCGTGTTCACCCCGCAGCATGCCTTGACGGGCGCACAGGAATTCTATCGCGACCTGAAAGGACGCATGGCCAAGTACGGGCGGCCGCCCGAGGCGCTGAAGATCATGCCGGGGCTCAACGCGATCGTCGCCCGGACCGCCAGGGAGGCCGACGAAAAGCACCGCTACCTGCAATCGCTGATCCATCCCGATGTCGGATTGGAGCTGTTGTCGAACGCTCTGGGCGGGTTCGACCTGTCGGAATACGACATCGACGGACCCCTGCCCGATATTCCCGATCATTGGGGCATGGTGACCGGGCAGACCTCGCTGCGCAATGTCGTCGGCTGGGCCCGCGAGGAAGGGCTGACCATCCGCCAGCTCTACGAGCGCTTTGCCGGCGCGCGCGGCCAGCGCACGCTCAAGGGCTCGCCGGTCGAGGTCGCCGACGACATGGAGAAATGGTTTCTCGGATACGGCGTCGACGGGTTCCTCGTGCAGCCGGCCTATCTGCCGGGCGGGCTTGACGATTTCGTCGATCTGGTGATCCCGGAATTGCAATCGCGCGGCCTGTTCCGGAGCGATTATGAGGGTGCCACTCTGCGCGACCACCTTGGCCTCGAGCGCCCATCGAGCCGCTACGCCGCAGCAACCGCCTGAACGCTCCAGCCAACATTTGCTCGACGGTTCCGCTCTGCGCGCGCTTTCGGGGGTTCGTGGACTCTCTGCTGGAGGAAGATGGATTCGAACTTCCAGTACGCGGGCGCGGTAAACCTGGTTATCGCCCCTTTTGTGCAGTCCAGGCGCCGAGCCGCTCGCACTCCGTCGCCACGAATGCGAGCTCTTCGACAGGATCGAGGGACCGAATGTCGGCTCGGATTTCTGCCTCTCGCCCGATGTGGGATAGGCAGCAGACATCGAATATCTCGCTCTTCATGCATCCCGATTTCGACACTCCTCGTGCGTTTTCGAACCCGAATTCTCTGTGGAGACGAACTGGCCGGCGCAGGAAGACGGATTCGGACACTCGGTCCCACAGTAAGCTTGCAGCTCTCGAAAACTTCGATCGCGATTCTTCTCATCCTCAGAGCTTGAGCATTACGGAATGGCGTCATTGCCCCATCGGGCCATGAAAACATATTCGGCCCGTTGTCGGTCGAGTACATGACAAAGGTGTTGTCGGTGATGCCGCCATCGTCGATCGCCTTCAGCACGGTGCCGACATTCTGGTCGTGATCGATCATCGTGTCGTGATATTCGCTTGCCAGCCCCCGGCCTGACCCCGGCTCTCCGGCTTCACATGCGTGCGGAAATGCATGTGCGTGAAGTTGACCCACACGAAAAACGGCTTCCCAGCTGCGGCCTGCCGTTTGATGTAGTCGGCGGAGCGGGCAGCGATGTCGTCGTCGATCGTTTCCATCCGCTTCTTGGTCAGCGGGCCGGTGTCGTGGACAGTCTGCTTGCCGATCCTGCCAAACCGCGGGTCGACCGTTGCGTCGTCCCTGTCGGTGGCCTTGCTGTCCAACACGCCGCGCGGACCGAACCTTTCGTGAAAGTGCGGAAAATCCTTCGGGTTGGGATAATCCGGCAATTCCGGCTCTTCCTCCGCGTTCAGGTGATACAAATTACCGTAGAACTCCTCGAAGCCGTGCACAGTCGGCAGATATTCGTTGCGGTCGCCGAGGTGGTTCTTGCCAAACTGCGCGGTCGCGTAGCCCAATGGTTTGAGCAGCTCGGCGATGGTCGGGTCTTCCTTGTGCAGACCAACGGTGGCGGCCGGCAGACCGACTTTGGTCAAACCGGTGCGCAACCCGTGCTGGCCGGTGATGAATGAGGCTCGTCCAGCGGTACAGCTCTGCTCGCCGTACGAGTCGGTGAAACGTACGCCTTGCTGGGCGATGCGGTCGATATTGGGCGTCTGATAGCCCAATCAACCCGTCGCTGTAGCAACTCAAATTGGTAATGCCGATATCATCGCCCCAGATGACGACGATGTTCGGCTTGTCTGCTCTAGCTCTCGATCTAGCCATCTCGATCTCCTTTCGTTGGTAGGGGGGTTTCGAAAGGGCCTTGTCACGGCAACCTGCGTAGGATTGAAATGGGGCAAGGCTGATCAGCTTTTCAAGCCGCCACCGCGTCTAACCATCGCGCCGTCGCTCCGGCTCTGAAGATCCGTAGCGTCGATCGGGAGACGAGATGACGTTGATAGTTAAACGTATTGTGGACGGCGGCATGAATGCTGAGGAAGCACTGAGCGGATCGGGCTGATTTAAATCGTTGGAGCTTGCGCTCGCGTCGTCGCACCACTTGATGTGAGTTCTCGGCCCGATTGTTTTTTCTGAGCCCCTGCTCGTGAGGGCAACTCAGCCCTAATCGCCGGAACGCCGAGGCATACGAGCGTAGCTTGTCGGTGACCAGTAATTTCGGCGCAAAGCCTTGCTTTTTGAGAAGCTTGCGCATCAGCCGCAGCGCCGCCCGGCTGTCGCGGCGGCGCCGAATCAGCATCTCGAGCACCTCACCCTCGTGATCGACGGCAGAGGTACATGCGCTTGCCGGCGATCCGCACCACCATTTCGTCCAAATGCCATCGGTCGCTCGGCCGAGGACGACCCCGTCACAGCCGTCGGGCGATCAAAGGTCCGAACTTCAGCACCCAACGTCGCACCGTTTCGTAGGAGAGGTCGAGCCCGCGCTCGGCGAGCAGCTCTTCGACGTCTCGGTAGCTCAGCGTGAAGCGGAGATAGAGCCAAATCGCGTGCTGGATGATCTCCGGCGGGAAGCGGTGACGGCGATAAGAGAGCGAAGCCATCGGCTGACGCTAACCTATGAACCGCCCACAAGACGACCCCGTTACCGTGACAAAGCCCGCCGCAATATTAATGACCTTTGTCGCGGACGCCTCGAACGTCGTCGTTGCCTGCGAGCCCTTGCGTTGCGCTTATGTCGCTTACTGCTTCGCCAGTTCGCCGACGAGTTTGCCCAGATTGGGTGTTCCCCACCCACTGGCGAGATCCCATCCGGTGGTTGCGCCGTAGCCGGGGACTCCGTTGAAGCTGTTGTTACCAATCGTGATATCGTGGAAAAACTGAGACTGCCCAACGAGCGCGCTGAGCGAATACAGTTTAAGATTCAAAAAGCCCAGCGGGTGGCCGGCCAACTGATTGGCATCGGCGATGATGCCGGCCCATTGTGGAGAACCCTCGCTGGTCCCACCAATAAAATAGTAGGCGGCGGCACCTGGGAGGAAACCGGCATACACCAAAATCGCCGTGTTGGGATCAGCGTTGTACGCTACGTCGGGAATGCCGCGATGGTTCCCAAGTTCTTTCTGAACCGAATTCAGCAGCAGTCTTTGGTAGAGCGGCTGCAAGAAGTACTGGCTCACGCCCCCGCCACCGGCGCCGGAACTGTTGTTCCAGACAGTCTCCGATTGGTATTTACCGTTCGTGTCGGCGTACAAACTCGTGCCACCGACGGCTGTCACCAGTGGTGACGACGCCGGGAAAATCACAGTGGGAAACGGATAATAAGTCGTCCCATTGGGCTCCAGGTTGGCGCTCCCACTATCTCCCGCCGAAGCCAAAACTGTGACGTTTTGCTGAGCCGCGTCTTCGTAGAAACGCTCAAAATCTTCGAATACCTGCCGGCCCGCCGGGGTTAACAGCGTGTTCTCGGTGGCACCCCAGCTTTGCGATATTATTTTGCCGAGTTGGGATTTCAATGCATATCGTTCGAGGAAAAGGAACTCGGCCATTCCCTGCATGCCCTCTGTTTGGGAGACCGGACTGGTCAGCAATATGATGTTGGCGTTCGGCGCCATGGCGTGCGCCCACTCGACATCCAGGGTCGTCTCGAATGCCCAGCCGACTTGGTCGCTATTAGTGGGGTCGAAGGGCACAGTGCCAAGCGGTGCCAGCACAGTAAACGAAGGGGGGTCGGGCAGACCATAGTCAGCGTCAAAGGTTTGCAGATCCTGGGTTATGGTAGGGCTGCCAAACGAATCGATGATGATAATCGTCTGCCCGGCACCGGTGTAGCCGGCAGCCAGGATCGGGGTCAAGCCGTAGGCATTTTGAATCTCCTGCGGGCTGTAGCAGGGAACGCCTAAGGCGGCGCGGCAGAGGGCGTCTGTCGGGGCCTGAGCGGCGACGAGCGTCAATCCCTTCACCTTGGTTACTCGCGAAAGAACATCTGGGGCTGCTTGCCCTGGATGACCCGCTTGAGCGGGTACGGTGACGACGCCTGGGAGCAACACGAAAATCAGGCACATTGCGACGAATGTTCTCATCGAGAACCCCTTTAATGAATTGACCGCAATGAATTGACCGTACCGGTCGGGCAATTGCATTGGCTCGGAGGCCAATGCCGGTCATTGGGCAGGATCGCCGACAATCAGCAGGAGAGCAAGAAATATCGTTATTAATATAGGGTTGTGTTGCCCCCTTCGCCCTACGTATCAAACCGGGGGCGCCGGAGCTGCCGCGCTTGGCCAGACCAGGGTGCGATGCCCTCCGCGTCGCCCGTTTCCTTCGGTGGTGCGCCGTGACGCAATGCCACGGACTTTGCATCCGGCAGGATCGCGCGTCCCGGTCTTCCGAATTCGAAAGTCTTGACCTCGGGTCGGCCGAAACGTACCCGAGATAGCAAGCACCGCTGTACTTGTTCGAAATGTTCTGCCCAATATGGCTAAGCCAAAAACTCCTGTAGCAATTCGTTTACGACCTGTGGTGCGTCTTGCTGCACCCAGTGGGATACGCCGGGCAGCCGTTTCACAGTCAGATCTCGAACGTAGCGCTCAGTGCCGTTCAAGCAGATCGGGTCCAGCGCCACGTCCCGGTCGCCCCATACTACCAAGGTAGGCACATCGATTACCTGTGCTAAGTTCAGCGTTCGAGAGCTCAGCAGCCTTATAGCCCGATACCAATTCAGCATCGCTGTCGCAGCACCGGCCTCGGTGATCTGCCTAATGTAGACAGCCAGCACGTCGGGCGGCAGCGCCACATCACTGAACATCCGGCGCACTATGGCGCCGCCATTTACCGTCAGCATTCGTTCCGGCAATCTCGGCAGCTGGAAAAGCGCCACGTACCAGGATTTGCGCATCTGCCGCCAGTGTTTTAGCGCCGCGCGGAAGCACAGCGGATGCGGGACGTTCATGATCACCAGCCGATCCAATGGCCGGCGTTGTTGGGCGGCAAAGCACCAAGCGACCATCGCCCCCCAATCACCCAGTCAGCACAACGCTCTCGGCGTGTGCGGCGTCAATCAGCGCCATCACGTCGTCCAAAAAATGCGGCAGAGTGTAGTCTGCGACTTGTGTAGGCCGGGTGGTGCGCCCGTATCCGCGCTGATTAACGGCCCAGACGCGATAGCCCATTCGCGCGAGCACTGGTATCTGGTGCCGCCACGGAGATTGCGTGCTCCGGAAATCCGTGCAGGCAAAGCGCCAACCTGTCTCCGATACCCTGTCCCAGCACCTCGAAGCGCAGCCCGTTGGCCTCGACGAACTTGGTCTGCAAAATAAGGCCCTCCAGCAACGTTAGTGCCAATCCAATTACCGCTGGGTGAAAATCGCGTTTTCTGCGCCGAACTATCGCTAAGCCCGATTTTACGTTCACCCGACCACTTCAACTTCCGCCCATGTATGACATTATTCGCGGAAAGCAGCAGGAGAGCGCGACAATCTGTTTCGTCGCGCGGTTGAGCGGTGGTGCGACGGCCATCGTTCTTTCCGACGGTGCTGCTGCCGGTACCCGCTATAGGACAAATGCACCGACGGAACGTACGAGGCTGTACTGGACCCTTCTGCTGCTTGCTCTCCCGCATGTTACGGTCCGACAAACGATGCTATCTGCTAAGCTGCAAGGCCTCATCGGTGTTCCCTGTGATCTTCGGTGCCTAATTTTTCTTGCTCTGCTCGCATCGCCGCAAGCCGGCGCTCGAGGATATTTACGATTGTGTCGCCGATTTCGGCCGCCGTAAGGACGGTTCGATTTATAAGCCCACGCCTGCTGTAGATTTGATCTTCGGTGCCCACGATCACTTCATTGGCATTACGATACACGGCGATGAGGCGTTCGGGTTCCTCAATCTGTTGGATCAACTCGTCGATGGTCATTGCTTTTGATCTCCTGGCGGCGGCAGATGGGTTGCAGGCGTGCCTCGGCAAGGAAGCTAAACGCGTTTATCTCAAGCCCTACTTGGCGCCGGAACATTGCGCTGCCGGAGCCTCAAATGGGCGTGTGCTCAGCGCCTCCTATGACGTAATAGCATAAAATAGCCAGCCAGCCATTTCGTGCCGCAGGTCACCTGAGGCCAGCCCGATATCGGGTTTGGGTCGTGTGTCACGAGGCGCCGCATAAGTGTCTGCGTGGCTTTGTTAGTCTCTTACGAACGGACTCGTTACCGTTTGTGAGCAAAATTTATTGGCCAGAAAACGCGGATGATGCGATCATGGACGCGCCGGAATGGCTCGAACCCATTGGGTTCGCTAAGTTTGCACCCGCGCTGCGGGAAGATCCGGGCGGATGTGAATCGGCAGATCATCCAAAAATAGCCCGTACGGCCGAGGGTAGAGCG
>Ga0306921_10006520_pt1 | contig 12183 bp, 8 predicted proteins | sample sta12Cox44000080_FD_203760 | JGI IMG/M metagenome (GOLD analysis project Ga0306921, IMG submission 203760) | Lab enrichment of tropical soil microbial communities from Luquillo Experimental Forest, Puerto Rico - statoxic.12C.oxic.44.000.080 (v2)... | ecosystem: Environmental > Terrestrial > Soil... | reverse complement strand
GAGCCAGCGCACAATCTCCGCGGTGTCCGTGAAAGTCTGACCTTGGTCGGGTATTCGAAGCACTCCCATAAGTGTCTGTCCCTTTCTCTCAATTCGGCCGGTTCCTGCTGTGTTGACGCTTTCGAACTGCTAGCCGCAACCTTCGCGACGGCTGATGACTTCCAGCAAAAACTCCAGAATTTCCGTGTGTCGCTCCGCCTCGTCCAGACCCTGACCCCACGTGTAGAGGCCGTGTCCTCGGAGCAAGAATCCGTGCGCCCCGTGGTGTTTCTCAAGTGTGTGGCACACGTTGGTAGATAGCGCGGCCATATCCTGAGAGTTTTCGATAATCGGCAGCCACTCCCGATGCTCGTGCGTGCGGACACCACGCAATCCCTTTAGCATTTCGTAACCTTCAATGCAAACTCCACCCTCCCTGGCATGCACGTCTGAGGCTATCGTGCCCCAAATCGAGTGCGTGTGCAACACGGCCTCGGCATGGACCCGACGCACGAGCGTGAGATGCAACCGAGTCTCATCCGACGGTCTGCCCGCGCCCCGAAGAGTCCTGCCGCAGGCGTCAACCTGCAGGATTTGCTGAGCAGTGAGGCGGCCCTTATTCACACCCGAACGCGTAATCGCGATGCATAAAGGTCGCCGGCTCACAACGGTGCTGAAATTTCCGCTTGTCCCCAAGGTCCACCCCCGGCTGTAAAACCGCCGGCCGACCGCAGCCAGAGAAGCGGCCACCACAGGATATCGATGCTGTTCGCCAGCCCTGTTAGCGGTCCTTGTTCTGGAACCTTGACTCACTTTAAGGATGTTAGTTCGAAGCATCACAAACGTCAATCGAGCGCGAGCCCCAGTGCATGCATTGGGGGCCGAGTCGTTGGACAAAGTGGAACAGTCTTCGCGTGCAGTCGATATTTCGATCTCCGGTGAGCTTTCAGGATTTAGTCTGGAAACGTTAGTGCTGGATCGGAAGCGCGCCGGTGCAATAGCGCCGGAGGGGCGCGGGAACGCCGACCGGCGCCCTTTCGATACAGCGGCTTGAAGCCCGTTGGTTTGGCAGGGCAATTGCCAGCGGTTATTGAATCGGAATAGTGTACCGTGTTGCGGTGATGTTGCTGTAGAACATGACCTTCGACATGGCAGTTGCCCTGCAAACAGTAGCACGCGAAGCGTCCGCCGAGCAGTGTGCTTTGTGTGCCGGGCATGCTCAACATCTCGGAGGTGAAAGTCCTCTGGCCAACCGGATGGAGGTGGAGGTCTAGTGATGATGCAAGGGCTACCGCCGCGAGGCAGGGTCTGAAGGAAGCATCGAGCAAACGTGCGAGTCGATGGACAAGGACCGAATAGAAGGCGCTAGCGCCGGACGAGCGGGCAACGTACCGCGAAGTCCATCCATCAAGGTGCGACGCGCAGATTCGGCGACGATGCACGGAAAGCGGCTGAGCTTACCCCAGCAGATCAACAGGATACGAATCGAGTTGACGGTGCTTTTGGAAGAGCCCTCCCGGATCTTCCACGCCGTGTGCGCGTACTGACTGATGTCCAGTGTGGGATCCAAGGCGAGGCATGCTAGGGCGCCCCGCCAGCAGCATGCAAGTCAGCACAACGCCCGCCGCGAGAGCGTCTCGTCCGTGTGCCCGCCCACAACGCCAACATTTTATGGCAAATTCTCGCCTGTTACCGTTGCAACGCTAGCGCCACCATCTTCGCAGTCCCAAGACTGGCAACGAACTTCGAGAAAACTGCTGCTGAACCGGATTGAGCTGCGATCATATCTGGGCCACAACTGGGCCACATCTGCGCGGGAACACGAGGTAAAACGGGCCATCTGCAGCCAGCTAAGGGCCTGTAGAACCAACACCGGCCATCGTTATGACATGCCTGGCAGTCATGAGGTCGAAGGTTCGAACCCCTCCAGCTCCACCACTAACTCACAGCGGCACAATAACATATTGTAAGTTAGAGGCTACTGTGTAGCCTATGAACGATGGGCACTGTGCCAAAACTCGACGCTTCATGGCAGCTGTGCGAAAAGTCTTTTGGCTAAGTCGGGCTGAGCCCCAGCAATTGAGTCCTTAGCATGCCGGGCGGTCGGGGCTCGAACAACCAGCTTTGGTCGGCGACCGCGCTTCTTGCCTTCACTTCGCAATCAATTCGATCAAAACGAGATATTCAGAGGTGCGGATGTCGACTCAGTCGTGCTGGCGGACGCAACTCCCGCCAATGCGCGTTTTCGCCTTTGACAGCTTTCTGCGAAATTGGCTTCGGATCGTCGGGGGATCGGGACCAATCCGAGCGGGATTAAGGCCCGACCACATTACTGTGAAGCAAGAGGTCGGGTGTTCGAATCACCTCGGGCGTACCATAACCACCTTCAGAATGAGCAACCTGTAGGAGCAGCGGCGAGAGCATCTGCTTTTGCTGTGACAAAAAGCGACTGTGACAAACTCTCTCTTCACAGATTCGCCCGGTCCAATGGGTAGGCACCCGGCGACAAGAAGCCTTGTGCTCATCGAACTGATTGGGCGGCGCCAATCCGGGCTGCGGCATTCCGCACGCACTCCCCGCAACAGCGCTGATTCGCCATACTTGAACCGGCGATCAAGCCTCAGTGACCTGCAACCTTTCGTGGATGCTTGGGCTCGCCAGCTATCGGAACATGCTGGGCGACACACGCCGAAACCGATGGGTTGGACGCGGAGCGGGCTGACAGGAGGAACGCACTCGCCATCCCTGGCGGCTTACGGATTTGCGGGTGCTGGGGAAAGAGACGCAGCCCCACGGTTATCTGTTTAGGAAGTCAATTTCGGGGCTGCTGAACCGCCTCATGTCCTTAAGTTACCAGGACTTGTAGAAAACTCTGTGGGACTTTACATACCTCTCCAGAAGCTGACGCGTAACCCCTGTGGATTCAAGAGAAAGTTCCCACTGTGTGGCGTCAAGTCTCTTGGGTCGCGTAACCGCCCCACAGGGGCGGCCCGCTGCTTTCTTTGGGATTTAACCTGGTTGGAGGCTTGACGCCCGATACTTCCTTCTTCTGTGTGGAGTTGGAAGACAGCTCCTGTTAGCGGACCAGCGATGGCTTGAAGTGATGCCATAGACTTTATGGCTTTCGAGTGTCAGCCGTTAAGCGAGCCTGAGTCTTGTTCTGCCACTCAGCAAGCTTATCGGTTTTCCCCCAATTTCGATAGAGCTGGATGATACTGACTGAGGCCTGGCCTACGTCTGGACGTGCATCCCAAGGAATAGACGCGGCCGATAAGCCCTTGATAGCCGCTCAACAGCAGTGGCTCAGCCTCACCATACCTTCCCTGGCCCGCAGTCTAGTTTTGCGCCACTATTGCGGCTTTCTGCGCGGTCTGAAGTTCGGGTCGCTCGGTGCCTACCGCGACCTCGGCGAGTCTTCAGTACTTCAAGCAACGCTGCTATTCCCTTCAGAGGGCGACCATCCCATCCCCTAAGCCGGGGAGGGCGTTCAAACCGCTTAGGCCCGGTATCGTAACATCCAGCAAGACTAGATCGAGCCCCAGTCCCGCAGCATCCGACGGTTTCACGAATCGCATCGGCTGCCTGTCGTTGACCCCTGAGGAATCAGACTCCGAAGCGTTTTCCATGAGGTCGTTGGCCCGACACAGATCTAGCTTTAAGCCAGTCATTCTTTGACGCCAGTGACGTTGTGTAGCTGCGATTCCTCTTCCACTCTGCCGCTTTCACCGGCTTGCCCCATGCCTGATAAAGTTGGACGAGCCATTCGCGGGCGCGGTCCAGGTAATACCAGTCTGGGGCTTCGATCCGGTCTTTCCGCGCCGACATCCCCTCATAACCTTCGAGCAGCAGCGGCTCCGCTTCTGCATATTTCTTCTGTCCCGCCAGACTGGCGCCCAGCAGGGTTTCGACGCGGAAGCGTTGCCAGTTGTCGGGCTGCTTCTTTCGATTAAATTCCAGTGCCTCGCGCACGAGAGGCTCGGCCTCAGCAAACTTCCCCTGGGACAAATAGGCCAGGGCCAAGTCTCCCGCTGCTACCATCGTGTCCGGGTGATCCGAGCCCAGGGCGTGCCGCCGCCCCGCCAGGACCTGCGCGGCATAAGTCTCCGCCAAGGCGAGCTTGCCTTGCCGTTGGTAGATTGAGGCGAGCACCGAAGCGGTGGCAAGACAATCGGGATGCCCGGGACCCAGCACGCGGCGCTGGCTCTCGAGGGATTGGCGGGCCAACTCCTCGGCCGGGGCGTACTTGCCCTGTGCAGCGTAGGCTGCGGCCAAATTGGTCATGGCGTCCAGCGTATAGCGATGCTCCGGACCCAGCACACGACGCTGGGTCTCAAGAGTCTGACTGGACAGCGCCACGGCCTGCGCGTACTTCCCCTGGGCGCAAAAGTCCTCGGCCAGATTGTTCATGGACATGAGCGTCTCGTGGTGCTCGGGACCTAAAGTGCGGCGCTGGATCTCGAGGATCTGGCTGTCGAGTGTCCCAGCTTGCGCATACTTGCCCTGATCGGAGTAAACATTGGCCAGATTCATCATGGACTGCAGCGTGTTCGGATGCCCGGGGCCCAGCACACGGCGTCGGATGTCCAAGACCTGGCTGTCGAGCGCCTCGGCTCGCGCATAATTGCCCTCAGCCCGGTAAACGATGGCCAGATTGCTCATGGACATGAGCGTGTCGGGATGCTCCGGGCCCAGCACGCGGTGTAGGATCTCCACAGTCTGGGTTTGGAGCGTCTCGGCCGGCGCGTACTTGCCCTCCTCCTCGTAGACGGTCGCCAGATTGCCCATGGACCGCAGCGTGTCGGGATGCTCCGGCCCCAGCACGCGGCGCCGGATTTCCAGGGTCTGGCTGTGGAGCGCTTCAGCCTGCGGGTACTTGCCCTCCACCCGGTAGACGGTCCCCAGATAGTTCATGGATGACAAGGTGTCGAGATGCTCGGCCCCCAACACGCGGCGCTGCATCTCCAGAGTTTGGCGGAGAAGTGCCTCAGCCTCCGGATACTTGCCCTGCAGGAAGGCCGTGTATCCAAGACGGTTCATGGTCTTGAGGGTCTCCGGATTCTTGACCCCCAGCACCCGGCGACGCAGGTCCAGCACTTGCTCCAATTGCGTCCGGGCCTGCGCGTATAGCCCAAGGTCCATGTACGTCTGTCCGATGGTGTGGCGGATGGCACCCTCCACCTGGGGTTGCCGATCGAACCGGCCCTTGATCCGGGCCGCCGCCCGGTCTAGAGCTGTTCGCACCTTCAGATCCGGGTCGGGTTTGGTGTTCGGCGACTGGTTGGCCGCGCTCGCTTGAGCGAGAACGTCATTTTGCAGGAAGTCGTTGATGGCCCGGGAAGTTGCAGCTTCCGCGTTTGCTCGCCTCGCTTCGCGAGTGCTGACGATGACTCCCGCAACCAAGACAGCGAAGATCACCGTAGCTGCTGTTACCAGCGCTTTGTGCCGGCGCCCGAACTTCCGCAAGTGATACGTGGCGCTTGCAGGGCGCGCCATGATGGGCTCGTCCTGCAGATAGCGGCGAATATCGGCGGCCAATTCCGCGGCCGATGCGTAACGCCGCGTTTTGTCCTTCACCAATGCTTTAGCGACGATGGTTTCGATGTCGCCACGGTAGGCGTTGTTGACCGTACCTAGCAGCCTAGGCTCGTCCTCTCGAATCGTTTGAACGGCTTCGTGCAATCGTGGGCTGACTTTGTACGGCAGCCGCCCGGCCAGGAGTTCATAGAGAATTACTCCCAAGGTGTAAACATCGCTTCGTGTAACAAGTTCCAGCGGTTCCGCCAGCACTTGCTCGGGACTCATGTAAGCAAGAGTTCCGACGAGTTGTCCCAGATCGGTCTGACGTGACACGTGGGCGTCGCTGTCGGTCGCTCGGGCGACACCGAAATCGAGGATTTTAGGTTGGCCGGTCTCATCCACAAGGATATTGCCCGGTTTGAGATCGCGGTGAATAACCCCTCGCTGATGCGCGTGATGCACGGCTTCGCAGATCTTGGCCATCAAGTCCAACTTTTGACGGATACCGAGCTGACGGGCGCTGGCGTATTGCAGTAAGGGCTCGCCGCGGATGAACTCCATGGCGAAAAACGGCTGCGGCCCGAAGCCGCTTTCCGCGGTCCCAGCCTCATAGATCTGGGCAATGCCGGGGTGCTGCAGCCGCCCCAGCGCCAGGGACTCCTGCTCGAAACGCCGAACCAGCTTCGGGTCCGCTAGACCGGACTTGATAACTTTGAGGGCTACGGTTCGTCGGGGTTGTTCCTGTTCGGCCTCATAGACAACACCCATACCACCTTCGCCCAGGAGACGAAGAATTCGATACCGCCCGATAGTAGAGGGTAAAGCCCTTGGCACTTCGGTCGGAGCGGATGCGGCGTCTGCGCTGGCGGCTTCCCCGACGCTCAACGCCTCGGCGCCAGCCTCCGGATCTACGGCGAGGTGACCGAAGAGTTTCGCCAACTCCGGTCGCGCCTCAGGGTTCGAGAGACTCGCGCCCGCACAAGCGAGCAGCGACTCGACCTCCCTGAGTAGGCGTGTATCGTCGCCACACGCTTGCCGAAGCCACAAGCCACGCTCAGCGGGCTCCCGCTCGAGCGCAGCGTGATAAAGCGATTCGATGGCTGCCCAGCGCTCAGGCTCCATGGGATTCCTCCCGGTTCATTTCCCGAACCAGCCACGACTTGGCCAGACTCCAGTCGCGATGCACGCTTTGCGGCGAGACGTGCAGCACCGTGGCGATTTCGGCCGAGGTGAGTCCTCCGAAATAGCGCATCTCAACGACCTGGGCTTTGCGGGAGTCGAACCCAGCGAGTCTCTGGAGCGCCTGGTCGAGTTGCAGCACCTTCGGATCGGGCTCCGTCGAAACCAGCAAATCCTCGTCCAACTCCGCGCGCTGCACTGCTCCTTCACGTTTGGCGCATTTTCGGGCTCTGGCGTAATCCACGAGAATGCGGCGCATGACCCGGGCGCCCACCGCCAGAAAGTGCGCTCGATCCCGCCATTTGACTTGCCGGATCTCGACCAGCCGAACGTAGGCCTCGTGGACGAGCGCGGTGGCCTGGATCGTATGATCACGGCGCTCGCGGCTTAAGCACCGGCGCGCCATGTCGCGCAACTCCGGGTACACCAGCTCGACAATTCGGGCCAGTGCGCCTTCATCACCTCCGCTCCAGGCACGAAGCAGCCTCGTCACATCCAGGGAGGGCGATGGAACCATGTGCCGGCCTTCCGTAAGAATGATCACCATTGTAGCGCAACGGATTACTAAATTTAAGTTGCTACAGAACTATGCTTGCCTACTCTGCTCGAAGCCACTGATTCCAGGGGCTTCCACCGCGAGTCAAAAAAAACGCCGACATCGTATTAGTACATTTGATCGTTTTTCTCGCCTATAGAACCGAGGAGCAAAACGCCGAGCTGTTTGAGGTCGCGCTGAAGCGGGGTCTTGGGGCGCGGGCGGTCGCTAAGCGCTTGAGCCCCGCCCAGACAGCGTCCTGAACTCGAAAAGAAGGCTAAGCTCCGGTTATCTCTGCACGACTGGTTCGAATTCGCCGGTCTGCGGGAAAGAGAAATGCAGAACCTTCTTTGATGAATGGTTCTGATTTGCCGAACAGGCCAAGCAAAACAAGGAGGAGATATGACGTACTCGAAGAAACAGACTTTCAGTCGGTGGTGTCCGCTGCTGGCGGTTGTGATGCTCATGTTCAGTCGAGCCTCAACGGTGGCTGCGGGCCCCCAAGCAAGCGGTGCACAGGCACCCAGCGCGGTGGAACCGGCATCGGATTCTGTCGTCCCACGGCTGATTCAGTTCAGCGGGATCGTGAAAGACGCAGAAGGGAAGGCTGCCACCGGCTCCGTCGAACTCACCTTTGCGCTGTACCAATTCCAGGAGGGAGGCAGCCCGCTGTGGGTGGAGACGCAGACTGTCCAGCTCGACTCTCAGGGACATTACATGGTCTTGCTGGGCGCCGCCTCGCCCGCCGGACTGCCTCTAGACGTCTTCACCACGGGAGCGGGCCGCTGGCTAGGGGTTCAGCCGGCTCTGCCACGAGTCGGCGAGCAGCCGAGGGTGCTGCTGGTCGGCGTTCCTTACGCGTTTAAGGCCGCTGACGCAGAAACGCTGGGCGGCAAGCCCGCTTCGGCTTATGTCACCACTGAGGCGCTTAACGCCCCTGGGAGCGTGGCCTCCGTTAACACAAGCTCCACCAGCGCTGACGCTCCTGCTCACTCGACGGTTGCCGGAGAGCGCAAACAAGCCTCCAGCTCCAGCCCGTTGACGTCGTCCTGCTCTAGCATCACGGCTGACGGCACGGCAACCGCGAACCAGGTCGCCAAATTCACGACTGCCTGCAAGATTCATCAGTCGCGGATCTTCGATAACGGCACCGACGTTGGCATCGGCACCGCCGCCCCAGGCGCAACCTTGGACGTGAATGGGAACATTTCCGGTCGGGACAACCTCGGTCTTCCTCAGACCACCAAATCGAGCGTCGGTGTGATTACCTTGGGCGGCAACCCCTTTGTCCACGCCTGCTGCTCTTCGTCGGTGTCGAACACGTTCATAGGGGTTAACGCCGGGAATTTCACGACATCAGGAGTCGGACACAATACCGCCACCGGCTTCAAAGCGCTCTTCGCGAATGGTACGGGCTCTGAGAACACCGCCACCGGCTACTTCGCGCTCGCTGCCAATACGAATGGCACAAGCAACACCGCCTTCGGCCACGAAGCGCTCCAGTCCAACACGACGGGCTTCAACAACACCGCGGTCGGGTTCAGCGCTCTGCTTTCTAATGGCACGGGCAACCAAAACACCGCCGTGGGCGATAGCGCGCTTGCCAACGTCACCAAGGGATTCAACAACACGGCTATCGGCTTTGCCGCGGACTCGAGTGACCTCACGGGCAGCTACAACACGTCTCTGGGATTCCAGGCGGGGACCCTATCCAACAATCTGACCAATGCCACGGCCATAGGCGCTTTTGCCGGTGTGGATGAAAGTAACGCCATAGTACTTGGCTGTTCCTTGGCGTGTCCTAACGGCGCAACAACACCCAATGTGGGAATCGGGACCAACACTCCCGGCGCCACACTGGACATCAACGCACCGAATCAGGTCGGTCTGTTTGTCAGGGGCCCAGTGAATGGCGTTGGCGCGGGCTTGGACTTCCAGACCGTCGGCACCGGCGGACTGCAATGGGAGATCCTGGATACCGGTAACTCCTCCGCGCAGGGACCAAATAAGCTCAACATCCGAAATATAAATACCGGCAACGATATTTTCACGATCTTGTCGAACGGCGCCGTAGGCATTGAGACGGTCAACCCCGACAATACGCTGACCGTGAACGGCAGCGCCGATAAGCCGGGCGGTGGATCCTGGGGCACGTTCTCCGATGGCAGACTCAAGGCCGTAGAGGGCAGCTATGACACTGGCCTCGATGCTCTTCTCAAGCTCACTCCCGTGCGTTACCGCTATAAGGAGCAGAACGCGATGGGCATTAAGGATGGCCAGCAACATGTCGGCTTCGTCGCCCAAGAAGTAGAGAAGGTAATCCCTGAGGCGGTGACGAGAAACAGCCGAGGCTACCTGCTATTGAACAACGATCCGATTCTGTGGACGATGCTGAACGCCATCAAGGAACAGCAAACGCAGATCGAGGCGCTCACACGCTCTGCCCGGGAGAAGGACGCACAGATTCAAAAACTCACGGAGCAAGCACAGGTATTCCAGAAGCTTCGACTCGAGATGGCGGGCCTGAAAGGGCGGTTGGAGCAAGTTGAGGCTAACAGCGGCAACAGTCTGGCGTTTGCCGCGATAAAGGGGGTACCTCCTCTGAGGTAGTCCCCCAAGGTTATGTCTCACTAAAAAGCTAGCTGAGCGATGTCTGCCCAGTAGCTCATTTCGAAAACAGGCCTCACAACCATGAAATGTAGGGCCGGGGCAAGCCCCGGCCTGAGGCCCACCCCAAGCGTCGGCGCTTCATTTTCATTGTGTGCAGCGAAGCTTGGTTTATATCCGCACCTGCTACGGTGCCATCGAAAAGGAGAGAATGTATGAGACCGCAAGTTTCGAGAAGTTTGAGAACATCGCTCAACTGGATCGTGCTCATCAGTCTGACACATGTTGTCACCCCGGTTGATTCGGTAGCGCAAGGTATTCTCGGCCTCAGGCCGCCGGGCGTGGCACGCATGAGCCGAGAACGGTCCTCCCGCGGGTTGTCGCAGACGGCGCCGCAGACGGCCCTTGGCAGCCCATTTCCGACGTGGACCCAAGTCTTTCCAGCCATTAACGACTATGATTCGCCTCCATTCCGAGGAGCGCACTCGGCCGTCTACGATCCGGGCTCGAACACCATGATCGTTTATGGAGGAGCTGACGGAAACTTGGCATTGTCAAGCAACGTGTTGATTGATACCAACGCGAACGGGAGCGGTGGCGTCTTCGCCGGGGCGTGGTCCGACCTGATCGTGAGCGGCGTTTTCCCGCCCCCTCGTGCTAACCACACCGCTGTTTACGACCAGACGAACAATCGGATGATCGTATTCGCGGGATGCGGTGACCCCTTCTGTACTTTTCTTCCACTCAACGACACGTGGGTGCTGACCCACGCCAACGGCTTGGGGGGGGACGCCGGCTTGGATCGAGCTCTCTCCAAGTGGTACTTTGCCCAACCCGCGCATGTACCACAACGCGGTATACGACGCTGCCAACAACCGCATGATCGTCTTTAGCGGTGACAATCAAGTCGCAGCCTTTTCCGATGTCTGGGTGCTGACCAACGCCAATGGCTTGGGGGGAACGCCCGCCTGGACGCAGGTTTCTCCAACCGGGGGACCACCAGACGCGTTCGATAGCTCAACCGCCGTGTACGATCCAGTTAGCAACACCATGATCGTCTTTGGTGGCGGCGCCTTTGTCAATTCCGTCTGGACATTGTCCCATGCGAACGGATTGGGCGGAATACCAGCCTGGACAAACCTCATCGCCAACGGGAAAACGGGATCGCCTCCAGGTAGGATAGACGCCAAAGCCATTTATGACTCGGCAAGCAATCGGATGACGATTTATGGCGGCAACAGCGGAGGGGGCACTATCAGCCCTGACTTTGATTACGTGGCTCTCGGGGACGTGTGGGTCCTCGCGAATGCCAACGGTTTGGGCGGAACCCCGGCCTGGACTCAGCTTCATCCAAAAGTCGCGGGAGACGGAGCCATCCTCCCGATCGGCAGGGACTACTTCAGTGCCGTGCGCGATCCCGGTACGAACTCGATGATCATCTTCGGAGGGGACACCACTGAGGGAATCTATCTCAGCACCTGGGCGTTGAGCCACGCCAATGGACTCTGACTCTGAAGCAGCGATCCACGAATGGCTGATTTCGCACCACCGCACATCCGATACGCCGGCGCTGGCGTGGGAAGGGCTGCATGGGCAACCGATTCCGTGTCGCGCCGAACGCTATACCGCGAAGGGCGGGCCCGACACTTGGTGGCCGACCCCCGAGCCGGCGCATCGGATCAACCAAATCTTCCTGGAGCCGGTGTTGTTCGCGCACGCTGTGGCGACGTCCCGACTCTCCATCCTGAACCGCACGCGGGTGGTTGATTACGTGCAAAGCGAAAGCGGCGTGCGCGCGACCGCTGAGAATCTCGACAATGGCGGCGTCAGCGAAATCTTTGCCACTTACCTCATCGGCTGCGATGGCGCCCACTCCGATGTCCGCCACATCGTGGGCGCCAAATTCAGTGGCGATGCCGCGGTGATGCAAACTCAGTTAACCTACATCCGCACACCGAAGCTGCTCGGCATGATATCGAGACCGGCGTGGCTTAACGTCTCCCTTAATCGGCGCTGTAGCGGTTATCTATTCGCGATTGACGGCCGGGAGCGATGGCTCATCCATAACTGGCGTCCTCCAAGCGAGGATTTAGCGACCCTCGACCGCGATCGCTGTATCCGGGAGATCCTCGGCGTGGAGTCCACCTTCGAGTTCGACATCCTCGGACAGGAGGACTGGACCGGGCGGCGCATGATCGCCGATCGATTTCGCGACCGGCGCGTTTTCTTGTGTGGCGACGCAGCACATATCTGGGTGCCGTTTGCCGGCTATGGGATGAACGCGGGAATCGCAGACGCCATGAATTTGTCCTGGAAGCTGGCCGGCGTACTCAAAGGCTGGGCTGAACGCGGAATCTTAGACGCCT
>Ga0306921_10006518_pt1 | contig 12187 bp, 12 predicted proteins | sample sta12Cox44000080_FD_203760 | JGI IMG/M metagenome (GOLD analysis project Ga0306921, IMG submission 203760) | Lab enrichment of tropical soil microbial communities from Luquillo Experimental Forest, Puerto Rico - statoxic.12C.oxic.44.000.080 (v2)... | ecosystem: Environmental > Terrestrial >... | reverse complement strand
ACCTTAAGGTAGTCGGTTGGGCGATAATTTTCTTACAAAGAAATCTGCGCTGTGGCTATAACCCCTGAAGTCCATCGTCGGTAAACTGCGGTTCCTCTTTTCGCATTTTTGATTAGCCCTGATTTAAGCGGGCCAGATTTCCAGGGCAGTGTGAGAGAGGATCCGCTGCTTCGCAGAATCGCTGAGCGGCAAGTTACCAAAGTCTGCCAGGTTAGTGGCAATCTCCGGCACTCCCGGCCCCGGCCAGTCGGAACCGAAAAGCGTCTTGTGGGCGATCTCTTCCAACCGCGGAAAGTACTTCAGCAGCGACTTGGGCGGTATGCCGCTGATGTCGAGGTATACGTTACGATGGCGCCGCACCAGGAAGAACGCACTGTCCATCCATAGCGGGCGCCCGCCGTGTGCCAGAAGAATCTTGAGGTTGCGGAAATCGACGGCGACGTCGTCGACGTAAATCGGATGGCCATATTTGTTTCGCGCGCCGGGAAAGATCGACGTTCCCGTATGCACCATGATCGGAATTCCATTGGCTTCTGCAGCGCGATAGATGATCTCGAGTTCTTTGACGCCGTTGAGATAGTCGTTCGGATACAGCAGCTGATGCGGAGGATGAACTTTGATCAGCCGAATACCAAGCCGCACAATTTGCTCCATGTCGGCCAGCACGTTCTTTGTATGTCGCGGATGCACGCTGCCGCATGGAATCAGTCGCTTGGGATCTTGCTTCACGTAGCTGGCAACGAACTGGTTCACCTCAGGCGTGAAGCCGATCACCTCGGGAGCAACATAGTTGATGAGCACGGCCCGATCGATGCCGACCTCGTCCATGTGCTTGAGAAAAGCGCTGGGCGACTGGCAGAAATGCTCGATCTGATCAAAGTCCTTGCGCGACTTCTTCATCAGCGTCAGCGCCTCCGGCTTGAAGAGTTCGATCGGCGCGATGTGAACGTGGCAGTCGGTAATCATTCAGTTGGCTGAAGCTTCCAGGAGTGCACGTTTGGCGAACACCTTCACCATCTCGCGGCGGTATTCCGGCGTGAGCGCCGAGGTCGTAAGCGGCTTGGCGGTTCGTCCCGCGAACTCACCAATCTGTTCGGCTAACTCGTCACTGATTTCCATGCCGAGCAGCGTGACGTCGATGTCTTTCACCAGATGAGGCGCGGGATTCACGGCAGTAATCGCCATGCGCGCGGCCTCAACTCGACCGCGGTGGAGTCTGAGAGCGACAGCAACGCCGGCAAGCGGATAGTCGATGCTGCCGCGCACCCTCAGCTTTTGGTAGCTGCCGCGCCAGCCATGCGAAGCTCGAGGAATGTAGACGCGCGTGACGATCTCACGAGGTGACAAGCGCAACCGCACGATTCCGTCATTCACGTAGAAGTCTGCGATGGGCATCCGCCGAACACCATTCGCTCCGGCAATCTCAACCTCCGCCGCGAGGCAGAGCAGCGCCGGCGGCGTATCGCCTGAAAAGGCCGCCCAGCAGGTCTTGCTACTCGGGGCAACATGGCAAAGGTCGCCGTCTTTCTTCAGGCAGAAGCCGCAGCTCTTGCGCCACAGGAGCGACTGGTTGTACCAGAGGCACCGGGTGTCGAGACAGATGTTGCCGCCGAGCGTTCCCATGTTGCGCAGCACAGGAGACGCGATCGTCCTGGCAGCGTGGTATAGAACCGCATAGTCGCGGCGGATGCTCTGCGAGTGTTCGATCGCAGCCAGGGTTGTCAGCACCCCGATGCTGATGCCACCGTCTAGCGTCGCGCGAATGCCACGCAGTTCATCGACACCGCGCAAATCCAACAAAAATGGGGGCGTGAACAGCTTCTGCTTCATCGATGGAAGCAAATCCGTTCCGCCAGCGATGACCTTCACGTCATCCCCATGCTTCGAGAGCAAAGAAACAACCTCGTCGAGACGCTTGGGGCGCAGCAACTGAAATGTCGGCAGGCTCACTGCGCACCTCCGGCAGCAGCGGCTCTTCTCGCAGGATCGTCCGGATGCCGATCAGGACCCTGGCCACGAAACCAGAGCGACCCGCCGTGTTCACGGAACGTCGCTGGCTGGGTTGGATCGATGCCTTCGGTCATCTCGATCTTCCTGGCTCCACGCTTTGCGCGCAGCGCCGCCAACACCCGCTCGGGAGAAAAAGGGACTTCGCGCAGACGAATTCCCACCGCGTCGTAGATCGCGTTCGAGATCGCTGGAATCGTAGCCGCGAGCGATCCTTCGCCGGCTTCCTTCGCGCCGAAGGGGCCCTCGGGATCAATGCTCTCCACGATGATGCATTCAATGTCTGGAGACTCGACCGAAGACGGGCTACGGTATTCGAGCAAACCCGGATTCATCACCAGCCCATCTTTCCAAACCATCTCTTCCTGCAGCGCCTGGCCGAGTCCCATCCAGACCGATCCTATGACCTGCCCCTCAACCGCGACTGGATTCAGGGCGCGGCCGCAATCATGTGCCGCCCAGATTTTGTGGACCGTCACCTCACCCGTTTCCTCATCGACGCTGACTTCGGCAACTTGCGCAGAGTAGGAATACGCCGGCGAAGGACCGACGCCAGCCCCTTTATGTTTGCCACCGCGCGCTGCAAGTGGGGGCGCGTATGATCCGGTTCCCGTCAGTCCGCCGTGAAGGTCGATCGCCGCAACCACAGCCTCCTCGAAGCTCATGTGGTCCCTCGCGCCTTCCGCTTTGCGCGTCTGCAGCACCGAGCCGCGCAGGATTTGTCCGTCGACGTGTCCACGAGCGACCTCCGCGTCGGCGGGCTGTGTGCTCATCTCCGACCACGCTGGGCCTTGTTTCCCGACGCGGTCACCCGCTAGGACAACGTCCTCAGGTGCACAGTTCATACGCCGTGCAGCTGCGCTCACGATGTTCTTCTTTACATCTTCCGCCGCTCGCAATGCAGCGTTGCCCGCCATGAACGTCACGCGACTGGAGTACGAGCCCAAATCGATGGGCGTGAGATCCGTATCGGCGGCAATCACTTTTATCCGCGACAGGTTACATCCCAGCACTTCGGCGACGATCTGAGCCGTCATGGTGTCAGAGCCTTGACCGATTTCTGCTGCGCCTGTATACACAACCACTCCGCCGTCGCGATCGATCTTGATATTGACCGTGGAGTGCGGCATGTCAGAACGGATGATGCTGTTAGCGGCTCCGCTCACATAGTGGCTACATGCCACGCCGAGGCCGCGCCCTTGGGGCAGCTTGCCCTTGCGCTCGTTCCAGCCAGATCGCGCAATCACTTGATCAATGCATTCCGGCAACCCGTAACTGAGCACGCGCAATCCATTTACTGTGACTGTCGGAGGCCTGAGCAGATTAATGCGCCGCATCTCCGCCGGATCAAGGTTGAGCTTCGCCGCAATCTCGTCCATCTGCGACTCGAAGGCGAAACGAACGTTCACTGTGCCGTGACCTCGCATCGCACCGCATGCCGGTTTGTTGGTCAAAACGCGGTAGCCGTCGTAGCGAATGTTGGGAATGTCATAAAGCGCGCCCAGCAGCGCGCCTGAATAGAGGATCGTCACCACACCGTATGAGCAGTATGCTCCGCCATCCTGGATGACGTTGCACGTGACGGCTGTGATTCGGCCGTCATTCTTCACGCCGGTCTTGAGGTCGATGATGGTGCGCGGCCGGCCCCGGTGCGCCCAAAAGACTTCTTCGCGAGTGTATGTGACCTTGACAGGTGCGTTGGCGGCGCGCGCTGCAACCGCCGCAATGATCTCCAGCGGAATGATTTCGCTCTTGCCGCCGAAGCCCCCGCCGACCAGCGGTTTGATCACTCGGATTTGCGACATTGGCAGTTCGAGTACTAGTGACAGTTTGTGCTGCAGGTAATACGGAACCTGCGTCGAGGACCAGACCGTTAGACGGCCGGGCTTGCCAGTGTGAGGATCGATTTCAAAGCTGGCGAGCGTGCTGTGCGGCTCCATCGCAGCGTGCGTGACTTCGTTGGCGACGTAGCGTGCCTCAGCCACATAATCCGCTCCCGCAAAGCCCTTCGCGGGATTACCGAAGACGTGGTGATAGTCTTTCTCGATGTTGTTTGGCCGGTTCTGGTGGATGAGTTCGTGCTCAGCCTTCATCGATTGTTCGGGGTCGAAATATGCGGGCAACGGTTCGTACTCGACCTCGATTAACTCCAGCGCCTGATCAGCAAGTTCTTCGTTGATCGCTGCAACGCAGGCGACGTTGTCGCCGATGTAGCGGACCTTGCCGACCGCAAGAGCGGTCTCATCGTGTCCGACGGGCAGAATCCCGTACTGATTGGGAGCATCTTCTCCCGTGACGATGGCGACCACGCCATCCAGGGCACGAGCCCGGCTCGTGTCGAGGCGCTTGATGAGCGCGTGGGGATAAGGCGAGTGCAGTATCTTGCCGACCAGCATGCCCGGCAAAGCCAGATCGTCGGTATATTTGCCGGCGCCAGTCGTCTTGCCGGCGGCATCGACCATGGCAATAGGTTTGCCGATAATGGAGCACTTGCCCATCAGCGTGTCGCTCCCGCGAGCTCGACCGTCCCGCTCTTCTTCTCGGCCTCAATGACGGCACGAATCGCCTGATACATTTGCGAATAGCCGGTGCAACGGCACAAATTGCTGCTGAGCGCTTCGCGAATCTCTGCTTCCCTGGGATCGGGATTGTTGGCAAGGAGCCAGCGCACCGTCATCATGAATCCAGGCGTACAGTAACCGCATTGCGATCCGCCGAAGTCGCCATAGGCTTTTTGCAATGCCGCTAGACCACCACCTTCGGAAACGCCCTCGACGGTCGTGATCTCGCAGCCCTGATAACTTGCCGCCAGCATGGTGCAGGACAACATCGGTACGCCATCGAGCTGCACGGTACACGCGCCGCACGAGGAGTCGTCGCAGCCGCGTTTGGATCCAGTGAGATTCAACTCTTGCCGCAGTACATCGAGAAGTAAGGCGTTCGCTTGTACGGCGAGCTCATGGCTGCGGCCATTCACTCGTAATTCAATAAGTTCTCTTTTCATCGCAGGTTCCTAGTAAAGCGACACCGATGGATCGATCTCACGCGACCAGCGATCAATGCCTCCGCGCAAGGATTGAGCTTTTTCGAAGCCTTGCTGTCGAAGCCAAGCGGTTACATTCATCGATCGCACGCCGTGATGGCAAACCACAACGATGTGGTCTTCCGGGTCGAGCTCCTGCTGGAAGCGCGAGGGCACGTCGCCCATCGGCATGCTTTTGCTGCCTGCGATCTGTGCCGTTTGCAACTCCCACGGCTCGCGCACGTCGAGCAATGTGAACTCGCTTCCGCCATCTCGCAGCGTCTTCAATTCCTCAACGGTAATTTCGTAGTCCATCAGAAACCTGCTTCCATCACTTCCCCGTCCACTGCGGCCGCCTGCGCTCGGTGTATGCCTTGATCCCCTCATGTGCGTCGGCCGTTTTCATGAGCTCGTCCAGATAAACCTGTTCTGCGCGCGCCAGCCCCTTGTCAAAGTGAATCGAATCCCACGCGTAGAACGATTTCTTTGCCATCGCCAACGCCGCAGGACTCAGCTGGGTCACTCGTGCGACACATTCCGCAACCAGCGTTTCGGGATCATCCGCCACGCCATTTACCAGACCGGCTGCCAGCGCCTCCTGGCCGGTGATGGTGCGGCCGGTCAGGACCATCTCAGCCGCCAGCTTTGGGCCGACGATCGCTGCCAAAGCCACCGTAGCCACTGGGGGAAAGCAAGCCAGCTTGATCTCAGGAAATCCCCAGACCGAATCGGGAGTCGCATACACGACATCGCACAACAGAGCCAATTCCGCTCCGCCTCCGAGGCAGTGGCGACGAACCGACCCGATGGTGAGCTTCTTGGTCGCCGCAACCGCTCGAATGACGCCGTGAAACGCAGTCAGCATGTTGCGCACGTTCTCCGACGTATGGGCCGCGATATCGACCCCGCTGGAGAATGACCGCTCGGAGCCGTCGAAGACCACAGTACTGACCTCGGGAATCGTTTCAGCTTGCTCCAGCGTCGCCAGCAGCTCGCCCATCATCTCCAAATCAATGACGTTGAGCGGCGGATTGTTGAGCGTCACGCGAACGAGTGGCGGCTCTAGGTCAACCAAGATACGGTTGAACGCCGGCTTGCTTGCGAGCGTCATGATCTCCCAGCCTTTGCGCGCGGCTGCTTCCTTGCACCGGCCGCAGACCTGCCATCTGAACCGCCACCCAGCTGTGGCGTCCGCTGCTCCCAGCCTCGCACGCCTCGCAGGAAGATGTCGCTGATCTGCTGCGCGAGAACTCCCGCATCAGGATCGAGGCGCGGCTGGTGCCAGGTGTAGAGCCAGTTCATCATTCCGAACAGTCCCATCGCCGCAGTGCGGGTCACAATGCCGGCCTTGGTTCGAGGGCTTTGTCCCAATCGCGGAAGCCTTTCGGTCTTCGCTAATTCATCGACCAATCCAACGCAGATCTTGTAGTACTCGCGCTTGATGGCGGTGAGCTCTGCTCCGTGGCTGTTCTTCAGCACATCATCTTCGTGCGAGAGGACCTTCATCGCCTTCGGCTTCGCCAAGGCGTACTCCACATGGTTATGCACGAAGATGCGGATGCGCTCCTCCGGATCGTCACTCGCCGCCAACCGCTCGCGCAGCCGGTCGATAATGGTGGTGAAGGTGTGTTTCTGGATCAGGTAGAGCAGCTTTTCCTTGGAGTCGAAATAGTAATAGAGCCCCGCCAGCGACATTCCGCTCATGCGCGACAGGTCACGCATCGACGCGCCTTCGTATCCCTTCTCGGCAAAGACTTCGGTAGCATAATCGAGGATTTCCGAGAAGCGGCGGCCGAACCGGGTGTCCTGTCCGGTATATGAGGGAGTAGCCGAATCGAGGATGGTAGCCATAAGGTCCAGTGCCGGCCGGGCGTCCCCGGACTTGGGCTGGATAAAACGAACGTTCGTTCTAATATTACTCCAGCAGCGAAGAAATGCCAAGACCGCTGCCCCGAACCCGATTGCCCGTGGGACCGACGAAATGCCGTTTCGGCGGGCGCCAGACAGTCGGAAATCCCTGAATTGACAACTGCTTCCAGACAAGGCAAACTGCAGAATCCTGAGGAATTGCTTCCACAGGCAAGCGCAACACCCGGAGTGGGCGACACCAGCTTATTCATGACCGCGCAATCAAAGGTTTCCTACCGGATGGAGTCCACGCTGGAAAGCGTGAACAAAGCGGAAGAAATGGCCGACCAGATCGCGGCCCAGTCGGGCTTCGACGAAGACATTCGGGGCGGAATCAGCATGGCCGTGCGGGAGGCCATGATCAACGCGGTTTTACATGGCAACGCATACGATCCGGCAAAGCGCGTAAACTTAACGTTTGAACAAAACAACCGGGAGTTGATAATTACCATCGGGGACGAAGGCAGGGGGCTGGAACCCGACGAGATCCCCGATCCTCTCGCACCAGAGAATCTCATGAAGCAGTCCGGCCGCGGAATTTTCCTAATCCGGGCGTTTATGGACGAAGTTCGGTTCCGCAAGCTGGAACCCGGCACTGAAATTACTTTGATCAAGCGGATCCCAGGCAGTGAACTGGACCGCCAGGAGGCTTCCACGTGAGTATGAAAGCAAGCACCCGGCAAGTGGATGGTGTAACCATCGTTGACTTGAGCGGGCGAATCACTCTAGGCGAAGGCAGTGTGGTTTTGCGCGACACCATCAAGGACCTGCTGGGAAAGGGCGCAAAACAGATTCTCCTGAACCTGGCCGACGTCAGCTACATTGACAGCTCAGGCATCGGAGAACTGGTCAGCGCCTTCACCTCGGTACAGCGCCAGGGTGGCGAACTCAAACTGCTGCACCTCACCAAGAAGGTGCATGACCTGCTGCAGATCACCAAGCTGTACACGGTGTTCGACGTCCAGGAAGACGAAGCCAACGCCATCAGGGCTTACTCCAAGTAATCCACCATTTCCTGGCCGATCACGGCATATACCTGACGAACGCCCTTTCGCTTCGAGCGGAAGGAGCGTTCGCTATTTTAGCGGTTCTGGCAAAGTCTCTCGCGCCCCCTACAACCAGTTCCAACGCGGCGGTCGACGGCTGAACTTCCTCAGCTCGGCGAGGGGGTACCAGGTTCCTCGCCAGACGACCCCTCCGCGGACGAGTGTTAGCACGACGGAACGAACAAGCGCGTAGCTGAACATTACCGTGCCGATGGGGTGCAGGATGACGTACATCGGCGAAATATCGCTATGCCACGACATGCCAACATAGATCAGGGCCAAAGAGAAAAGCGCGGCCAAGAAGCCAAGGTAGCACCATCCCGTCGCCACGACCGGCCCAACAAAGGGGCCGAGATTAACCACCACAATTACCATTACAGCGAGCGCGGCGAAAGCCGGGTTGTAGTGCAGGACGGCGAAGAAGTTCTTCGTCAGATTGCGGATCATACCACTAGCGCCGAATACCCATCGCAAACGCAACAGGTCACGCCCGAAGACGATTCGCTGGCGATAGCCTTCCTGCTTTACGACTTCGCCAAGCTTCATGTCGTCAAGCACCGCCATCCGCAAGCGCTGATAGGTGCCGAGCGCCTCATAAACGTCACGACGAATCAGGTTGAACGCACCGATTCCGATCGCGTCGCGCGACTTCGGATCGGCCACTCTCCACGGGCGATGCGCGAAGACGAATTGCGACTGGAAGCAGGCCTGCATCATGCGCTCGCCCAGCGATTTCATGACCATCGTCGGGAATAATACGAGGTGGTCGGCGCGCTCGCGTTCGGCATAAACCATTGCGCGACGCAGAGCGTCGGGGTGAAACACGACATCGGCGTCGGTGAACAGCAGCCAGTCGCCTGTCGCCTGCTTCCCTGCCTGCCACATGGCGTGCGTCTTTCCCAGCCAGCCCGAAGGAAGTTCAGTGACACGCAGCAATTTCAACTGGCTGCCTGAAGCTTCTCCTGTTTCGCGCCACTGCGTCTCGAGACGGTGAAGGATAGCGCCCGTCGTGTCTTCGGAGCGATCGTCGACGGCAATCACTTCGTAGGTAGGATAGTCGAGCTGCAGTAGGGACAACAGGGCCGCTTCGATGTGCTCAGCTTCGTTTCGTGCGGGAACGATAATGCTAACGCGCGGCACGCGGCCTCGATCATCGGCTGGCCACAGATCAAATTCGGCTCTCGTTATCTCCGGAATCTTGTGCATGTGAAGCGCGACCGCGAGCAATCGTGACAACCACACAGCGCCTAGAAAGACGCTGAGAGTGCCGATCAGCGGGTGCTCGAGAAACCCGGACCACATCAGGCCGAGACTCCCTCAGCCACAGCGTCAGTCGGATGTTCCGGGGGCAATTTAGGGGCAAACCGCATTCCGTACAAGAGCACCAGGCCCGAGAGCGCGACCGCCACGATCGTGGCCACCATCCCCACCTGCAGGTTCGTCCGGTCAGAGATATAGCCGATCAGCGTCGGAGAGAATGCATCGCCCAGCAGATGGATCGTGAACAGATTCACCGCCAGGGCCGTCGCGCGGATCGGTGCCGCCACTGAATTTACCAGTGCAGCATTCAGCGGAGCCGTATTAAGCAGGATGAGGAACTCGCCGATCAGAATTGCGGCATACATGACCGAGCCGGTTAGATAGATCGCTGCTACAACCGCGGGTATGGACAGAATCATCCCGACCGCCGAGACAATCAAGTAGGCCGCGTGTGTCCGGCGTAGCAGCCGGTCACCCAGCCATCCGCCAAACAGCGTAGCCACTGTGCCTGCAACCACCGTCATTCCGCCGAATACGAGGTTCGCCCGATCCAAGGGCACGCCTCGCACCCGCGTGAGGAATGTCGGCATCCACACCTGCATGCCGCCGACGGCAAACGTCATCATCGCCATGCCCAGGCTGACCGTCCAATAGGCTTTATTGCGAAACAGCCCGAGGATCGTGCCGCGCTCGGCGGTATTCGGGAGCTGATCGCTGGCACCGCGTTCAGGTTCGCGAACGAACAACATTCCAAGGGCTAATACCAGACCGGGAATCGCTCCCACCAGAAACGGCATGCGCCAACCGTAATGATGTCCCAGGTAGCCGCCCATCACATATCCGACTGCCGAGCCCACCGGGAGCGACAGATAAAAGAACCCCATGACTCTGCCGCGGATCGTCTCCGAAAAAAGATCGGCCAGGAATGCCGGCGAAATGACTACGAACGTCGCTTCGCCGATGCCGACGATCAAGTGCCGCAGAAGCAATTCGTCGTAGTTGTTGGTGACGGCCGAGAGTAGTGTTGCCAGGCTCCAAACCACAGCTCCAGCGGCCATGATCCACTTACGGGGATAGCGGTCGGCCAGCGGCGCGATCAATGGCGCCGCGACCATATAGCAAATGAAGAAGGCGGTCGTCAAAAAGCCCATCTTCGCATCGTCGATCTTGAACTCGCTCTGAATCAGCGGCTGTACCGCGAACAGCACATTGCGGTCGACATAGTTGAAGAAATTCAGCGCGGTCAGGAGAAGAAGCGCATACCGTGGGTTCGCCTGCTCAGTCATGGGTGGGCGGAGAATACCATGCGAGCCGATGTTTTACGAAGGCAGAATGTGACAAATTCATTAAGGACACACCGGGGAAACAAGGTTGACTATTTTCTTCTTCTCTGTGCCTCTGGGCCCCTGTGGTTAAGCGTTTGCGGCAGCCTATGCTTGTTTCTGGTCTCGCGGATAACGGGCAATGACGACCGTTCCAATGCCACCGCGGGGGCGAAATTCACCTTTCACTTCGGCCCATTTCGGCTTACACGAGCGCACCATATCTTCGAGCACGCGATTGACAACGTTCTCCTGAAAGATGCCGAGGTTGCGATAGGAGGTCAGATACTCTTTGAGCGACTTCAGCTCCAAGCAGTCCTTATTCGGCATGTAGCGGATCCACAGAATGCCAAAGTCAGGCAGCCCGGTTTTGGGACAGACCGAGGTGAACTCTGGGACATCGATGACAATTTCGTAGCCTGGAAACTGGTTGGGCCAGGTTTCTATCGCGGGTAGCTTTGCGTCGAGGCCGGATTCAGCATGTTCCGTCGTATACCGTTCGCTTTTAGCCATGCGGATATTGTAATTGCGACGATTTAAGTGAGGTGGCCCTACCAGACCGCGGCAATTGTTACAAACAACGAGTATGCTTCCGTTGAAGAGTTGCTTAGAGCCTGATTTGCCAACGGTTTTCGCGCCGTTTACCGTCTGTCTGCTGGGCTATACTGTGGGTTTGGACGCTGATGGCAGAGTCGACTGAGAGCGGCCGAACCCGTACGCCCTGGAAGCCCCGCTGGATCATCATCATAGGTGTCATCCTGGCGGTACTGGCACTAACTGCATCGTTGTCTTTCCGCCGGCCGCAAGTGCAAGTTCGAACCGCCCGCGCCTACCGCGAAACTATCACTGCCAGCATCGCCACCAACGGCAAGATCGAGCCCATCGACAACTTCGAAGCCCACGCCCCGATGGCCACCACGGTCAAGCGGGTAAACATTCACCAGGGTGACTGGACGAAGGCAGGCCAGCTCCTGCTAGAGCTCGATGACTCCGAAGCCCGTGCCCAAGTGGCACGCGCACAAGCGCAACTCTCGGGAGCCCAAGCCGATGTCTCCGCCATATCCGGCGGCGGAACGCAGGAAGAGGTCCTTACCACGCGCAATGCATTGGGGAAAGCCCAGGCCGATCGCGACGCGGCACAACGCAATCTGCAAGCGATGACGCGACTGCTCCAGTCAGGCGCTGCCTCAGAAGCCGAAGTCGATGCCGCACGAGTCCAGTTGAACATAGCCGAGGCTAACGTTCACACCTTGGAGCAGAAGCTGCACGATCGCTTTTCGAAGCCGGAGATCGGTCACGCCGATGCTCGCCTGGCGGAGGCCCGCGCTGCCCTAACCGCAGCAACCGACGTTCTGCGCAACCTGAACGTTGTAGCGCCGTTCGCTGGTTTGGTCTACAACCTACCGGCTAAAAAGAACCAATTTGTCGCCGCCGGTGACCTGCTCGTACAAGTTGCCGACCTCCATCGTGTTCGCGTGCGCGCATTTGTGGACGAACCCGACATCGGCCGTCTGCAGAAGGGCCAACCTGTCGAGGTTGTCTGGGACGCCCTACCCGGCAGGGTGTGGACAGGTACCGTCGAGAGCTTACCGACGAACGTGGTACAGCGTGGAACTCGCATG
>Ga0306921_10006517_pt1 | contig 12187 bp, 11 predicted proteins | sample sta12Cox44000080_FD_203760 | JGI IMG/M metagenome (GOLD analysis project Ga0306921, IMG submission 203760) | Lab enrichment of tropical soil microbial communities from Luquillo Experimental Forest, Puerto Rico - statoxic.12C.oxic.44.000.080 (v2)... | ecosystem: Environmental > Terrestrial >... | reverse complement strand
CAACCTGGATCCCCGACGGGTCCAATAGCGGCAGATCGCCCTGCACGTTGACCACTGCGTCGTGACGCCGGCCCGGATCGATCCGCCGGATCGCCTCGTGAATGCGGTCAGAGCCGGTCGGGTGGTTGGGGTCGGTCATGACTGCGCGCCCGCCCGCAGATTCGACGGCGTCGGCAATCGCGCGGTCGCCACAGGCAACGACGACAGGGCCGATCTCTGCGGCGACGGCGCGGCGCCAGACATGCACAATCATCGGCGTGCCGGCGATGTCGGCGAGCGGCTTCCCGGGCAGCCGGGTCGCGGCGAGCCGGGCGGGGATCAGGATGATCGGGTTCTCGGGGGCGGTTCTGGTCACGGATGTTGCTTAATCTTGCTGCAATAGCGACAACATGCCCGGTTCGTGCATGCGCCGGAAGCATGATAATTCGCTCCGGCCGCGGAGGTTTGGGCATCGATGTCGTCATTCGAGTGGAACAAGATCATTGCCTCGGTGCTTACCGCGATGATCGTTGCGATGGCGTCTGGAATACTGGCGGGCCAACTCGTCCGCCCAAAGGAGCTGGAAAAGCCGGTCTTTATCGTGGCGGGGGCGGAGCCCACTGCGAGCGCCCCGGCGGCGGAGGGAGCGGCGGCCAGCCTTGAGCCGATTGGGCCACTGCTCGCCAAGGCTGATCCCAAAAGAGGCGAGCAGCTCGCCAAAGTCTGCGCTACATGCCACACTTTCACCAAGGGCGGCGCGAACAAGGTCGGGCCGAACCTGTGGGATGTCACCGAGGAGGCGATGGCCGAGGTGCCCGGCTATCAGTTTTCTGCCGCAATGGCCGGCCACAAAGGAGAGAAGTGGGATCCGGAGAAGCTCAACGAGTGGCTGTGGAAGCCGCAGGCCCTGATCAAGGGAACCAAAATGACCTTTGCCGGCTTCCCCAAGGCTCAGGACCGTGCCGATGTCATCGCCTTTCTGCAGTCGCTGAAATAAGCTGGTGAAGCCGATACCGTTCGACGAATTTCTCGGCCTCGCTCTCCATCTCGCTGATGCCGCTGGCGAGGTTATTCGGCCCTACTTCCGAAAGGCAATCACCGTCGACGACAAGGCTGATCTGACCCCGGTAACCGCTGCCGACCAGGCGGCAGAACAGGCGATGCGGGTGCTGATCGAGAGCAGGTTCCAGGAGCACGGCATCATCGGCGAAGAGTTCGGGCGCGTGCGCGAGGATGCCGAGTTCGTCTGGACCCTCGACCCGATCGACGGGACCAAATCCTTTATCAGCGGCGTGCCGTTGTTCGGCACCTTGATCGCGTTGACCCACAACCGGCGGCCGATACTGGGAATCATCGACCAGCCGGTATCGCGCGAGCGTTGGGTGGGGGTGACCGGACGCCCGACGACTCTGAACGGCACGGCGGTCCGGTGCCGCGCCTGCCCCGCGCTCGCCGCGGCGACGCTGTTCGCGACGACCCCAGACATGTTCAAGGACGCTGACGCCGACGCCTTCGCTCGGGTGTCGGGCGCGGTCAAGCTGACCCGGTTTGGCGCCGATTGCTACGCCTATGGTCTGGTAGCTGCCGGGTTTATCGACCTCGTCCTTGAAGCGAGCCTCAAGGCCTACGATTTCTGCGCGATGGTTCCGATCGTCGAAGGGGCTGGCGGCATCGCCACCGATTGGCGCGGGGCCGGTCTCGATCTTGCCTCGGACGGCCGCATCGTGGTGGCCGGGGACCGCCGGACACATCGCGCGGCCCTCGAACTCATCGGCGCCTGAGCCGCCCGCCGGAGCCAAACCCATGCGCAGAGTTTCTGCAATCCTCGTCGCGCCCATTGTATTGTTCGGATTCGCCGCAGCCGCCATTGCGGCTACGACGCCGGGCATGTCGTTGTTCGGCGATCTCAAATACGCCCCCGACTTCAAGAATTTCGACTATGTCAACCCGGATGCGCCGAAGGGCGGCACGATGCGCCTTTTCTCGATCGGCACGTTCGATACCCTCAACCCCTTCGTTGTTAAAGGCGTTCCAGCGGCCGGCATAGGCCAGATCTTCGACACGTTGGCAGTGGCCTCCGAAGACGAGCCCGGCAGCGAATACGGCCTCGTTGCCGAAAAGATTGAGCTCGCGCCCGACAGGCTCTCGGTGCTCTACACCCTGCGCAATGAGGCGCGATTTCACGATGGGACGCCGATGACGCCAGAAGACGTCATCTGGACCTTTGATACGTTGAGGACCAAAGGGGCACCCTCCTATCGTTCCTATTACGGCGATGTCACAAAGGTCGAAAAGGAGGGCGATCGCGGGGTGCGGTTCTCGTTCAAATCGGCCGAGAACCGCGAGTTGCCGCAGATCCTGGGACAGATGCCAGTCTTGTCGAAAGCGTATTGGGCCGGGCGCGATTTCGAAAAGACGACGCTCGACCCGCCGCTCGGCAGCGGACCCTACAAGATCGAATCGCTGGATCCCGGGCGCTCGATAACCTATCGCCGGGTTCCGGATTATTGGGCGGCAGATCTGCCGGTCATGAAGGGCCGCTTCAATGTCGACACGATCCGCTACGACTATTACCGCGACGCGACGATCGCTCTCGAAGCCTTCAAGGCGGGCCAGTTCGACGTAAAGCTCGAAAATTCGTCGAAGGATTGGGCGACCGGATACGACAGTCCCGCTTTGCGAGCCAGCCTGATCAAGAAGGAAGAGATCCCCAATGGGTTGCCGAGCGGAATGCAGGGCTTTGCGTACAATCTGCGGCGGCCATTGTTCCAAGACCCGCGGGTGCGCGAGGCCTTGGCCTATGCGTTCGATTTCGAATGGTCGAACAAGAATTTGTTCTACAGCGCCTATAAGCGCACGCGCAGCTATTTCGACAATTCGGAACTGGCAGCGACCGGGGTGCCCCAGGGCGAGGAATTGAAGATCCTCGAAAAGTTTCGTGGGCAGATTCCTGACCAGGTTTTCACGGCCGAATACGATCCCCCGAAATACGACGGTTCGGGGAATATCCGCGACGGCGTGCGGGCAGCATTGAAATTGCTGAAGGAGGCAGGCTGGACGTTCAAGGGCGAAAAGCTCGTCAATGACGAGACAGGCCAGCCCTTCGAATTTGAAATCCTGCTTGACAATCCGCAATTCGAGCGAATCGTGCTGCCCTTTGCGAAAAATCTCGAGCGCATGGGGATCACCGCGCGCGTCCGCACCGTCGACAACGCGCAATACCAGAAGCGCATGGAGACTTTCGACTACGACATGCCAGTCGTGGCATTCGGCGAATCACTGTCGCCCGGCAACGAGCAGCGCGAATATTGGGGCTCGCAATCCGCCGACGAGCAAGGCAGCCGCAATCTAATGGGCATCAAGAGCAAAGTCGTCGACGAGTTGATCGAGGAGCTGGTCCGGTCGCCCGACCGGGCGAGCCTGGTGGCCCACACTCATGCCCTCGATCGTGTATTGCAATACGGGTATTATCTGATCCCGCATTACCACATTGCGGCGTTCCGCGTCGCCCACTGGGACAAGTTCCGCCGTCCCGCCGTCTCGCCAAAATATGCCGTCGGGCTAGAGACCTGGTGGATCGATCCGACCGCCGAGCAGTCGGTCGAGGCCAAGAAAGGCGAAGTAACGAAGCAGTGACCTCTGGGAGCCGCGCATGATCGCTTATGCGATCCGCCGGATTGCGCTGATCATCCCGACCCTGTTTGCGATCATGGTGGTGAACTTCGTGATCGTGCAGGCGGCGCCGGGTGGGCCGGTCGAGCAGATGATCTCGCGCCTCAAGGGCAGTGACGTCAGCGCCACTGAGCGAGTCAGCGGCGGCACCGGCGAGTTCAAGACCGAGGCAGGCGGCGGTGACAGCCGTTATCGCGGAGCCCGCGGCCTCGATCCGGCGCTCATCAAAGAGCTCGAAAAGCAATACGGCTTCGACAAGCCGCCGCTCGAGCGGTTCTGGCTGATGATGCGCAACTACATCACCTTCGATTTCGGCACCAGCTTCTTCCGCGACCGCCGCGTTGTCGATCTGATCAAAGACAAACTGCCGGTGTCGATTTCGATCGGGTTGTGGACGACTCTGATCACCTATCTCGTCTCGATCCCACTCGGCATCAAAAAGGCGGTGCGCGATGGCAGCCGGTTCGATGTGTGGACCAGCGGCGTCATCATTGTCGGCTACGCCGTGCCGAGCTTTCTGTTCGCGGTCTTGCTGATCGTGCTGTTCGCCGGCGGCAGCTATCTCTCGATCTTCCCGTTGCGCGGCCTCGTCAGCGACAATTGGGTGTCATTGTCCTGGCCAATGCGCATTGCCGATTATTTCTGGCACATCGCATTGCCGATCATCGCATTGGTGATCTCCGGGTTTGCCACCCTGACGATGCTGACCAAGAACTGCTTCTTGGAGGAGATCAACAAGCAATACGTATTGACCGCCCGCTCCAAGGGGCTGACCGAGCATCGCGTGCTCTATGGCCACGTCTTCCGCAATGCGATGCTGCTGGTCGTTGCCGGTTTTCCGGCGGCATTGATCGGCATCCTGTTCACCGGATCGCTGTTGATCGAAGTCATCTTCTCACTCGACGGTCTCGGCCTCCTCGGCTTCGAGGCGGCGATCAACCGCGACTACCCGATTATGTTCGCCACGCTCTACGTCTTCACATTGATCGGCTTGCTCCTGAAACTGGTCAGCGACCTGACCTACATGCTGATCGACCCGCGCATCGACTTCGCCGCGCGAAGGGTCTGACCGCTCTTGCGTTGCTGTTTCGCCGGCGAGATTATCGGCGAGCGACGTCTGGTTCTCCGCGGAAATCCTAGGCCGCGGGAGATTCCGTGAACGAAAGAACAGCGCGACCGCCCGCTGTACTCTCGCTGTTTTCCGCTGTTTCGACTGAGAGAACAGCAAGAAGCGCAAACCCGGCACTCCTCCTGAAAAGCGGCTGCGCTTGTTGGGTCAGCCGGATGCGCCTAGCCATAGTATCACATTAGCAAATATTGTCAATATGATAAATGGCTCCGAATTGTCTGGCTCGACCCGCCCAGGACGAACCTTGCTGACAGTCGGTACCATCGCTCAATTGAAGATCGACATGGTAAACTAGGCATGGAAGGAACTGGGAGGACGTCGCGGTGCCAGAGCGGGTCGAGCGGCGGCTGACAACAATTTTGGCCGCCGACGTCGCCGAGTACAGCCGGCTGATGCGTGGGGCCGAAGACGAGACGCTTGCCGCCCTCACGGCGTGCCGCGCGATCGTGGATGGGCTGGTCGCGGAGCATCGTGGGCGGATTGCCAATACTGCGGGAGACTCTGTGCTCGCCGAGTTCCCGAGTGTTGCCGGTGCGCTCTCGTGCGCGCTTGCGATCCAGCAAGAGATAACGAAGCACAACGAGCCGCTTCCGCCCGGCCGGCAGCTGCGGTTTCGCATCGGTCTGCATCTCGGCGACGTGATGATCAGAGGCGGCGATCTTTTCGGCGATGCAGTCAATATTGCAGCGCGCCTGCAGAGTCTCGCGGAACCGGGCGGCATTTGTGTCTCGGCGGCGGTGCGAGAGCATGTCGGGACGCGGCTTGCGGCTGCGTTTGCCGATGGCGGTGCGCAACAGGTCAAGAACATTGCGGAGCCGATCCATGTGTTTCGCGTCACAGCGCCGGGGACGGCGCAATCAAGCGGGCCGTCCGCCGCATTGCCGTTGCCCGACAAGCCATCGGTGGCTGTGCTGCCCTTTACGAATATGAGCGGCGACCCCGAGCAAGAATTCTTCGCCGACGGCATCGCCGAGGACGTCATCACCGCGCTGTCGCGGTATCCCTCGCTGTTCGTCATCGCGCGTAATTCTACCTTCACATACAAGGGCCGCGCGGTCGACGTGAAGCAGGTCGGCCGCGAGCTCGGCGTGCGCTATGTGCTCGAAGGCAGCCTGCGCAAATCCGGCAACCGCATCCGCGTCACCGCACAACTGGTCGAGGCCGAAACCGGCAAACACGTCTGGGCCGAGCGCTACGACCGCAATCTCGCCGAGATCTTCGCGGTCCAGGACGAGATCACCGAAGCTGTAACGATCGCCGTCGCCCCGGCCATCGCCGATGCGGAACTCCATCGTGCGATGCGCAAACCACCCGAAAGCCTCGACGCCTGGGCCGCTTACCAACGCGGGCTGTGGCACTACGAGAAGGCCAACGCCGTCGATAACGCGCTTGCAGAGAAGTTTTTTCAGCAGGCTATCGATCTCGATCCGAACTTTGCCGGTGGTTACAAAGCACTGGCGCTGGCCCGAACCACGGCGGGAGCGGTGTACCAAACGCATAATCTATCCGAAGCCCTAGCATCGGCGGAGGAACTCGCGCGACGGGCGGTCGCGCTCGACGGTACCGATGCGGAGGCTCGGACCCGCATCGCGGTGACATTGTACTTGCGCGCTGATTACGAGGGCGCCCTGACCGAGGTTCAGCGAGCTTTGACAATCAATCCGAATCTGGCGCCCGCACATGGAGTCCGCGGGTCGACCTTGATCTTTTCCGGACGGCCAAGCGACGGGCTCGCTTCGCTCGAGACCTGTATCAGGCTCGATCCCCGCGACCCCAACCTTGCGGCCCGCTTGAACCACGTAGCGCTGGGACTTTATTTCTGCCGCGAATACGAGGCCGCAATCGAGGCGGCGAAGCGGACGATCAGGTCCTATCCAAATCATCCGCTGGCCTATCGGTGGCTCGCTGCCGCGCTCGGTCAGATTGGTCGGATCGACGAGGCGAGGGTAGCGCTGGACAGGGCTATCGCTGTCGCACCGCCATCTCTGGAGACGTATGTCCGCCAGCGCCCGCCCTGGTTTCGGCCCCAGGATCATGCCCACTGGGTCGAAGGGCTGTGCAAGGCGGGATGGCAGGGCTAGCGGACGATGATGATCGCGCGTGGAAATTCCTGCCACGGGCACTCAATGTGGCCGAAGCCAGCCTTGTGAAGCTCGGCCAGATGCGGCTCGACGCCTTCGACAAAGCGGTCGCAATTCAGAAAACAGCCGCCGGGTTTGAGGAGGCCGTGGATCGCGCGGTAGCAGGCGAAGATCTTCTCGAGGTCGCGCAAGTTGTGGAGCGCGATTGCGGAGACGGCGAGATCGAAGGGACCGCCGACCTGTTGCGGCCATGACGGGTCGGTAAGGTCGCAAAGGAGGTAGCGGAGCCGCTCGGAATGACCGGCGAGACGCTGGCGGGCGCGGTCGAGCATTGGCTGCGAATAATCCTGCAATGTGATCCGGGCCGCCGGAAACGCCCGCAATACCTCTTCGCTGACCGCGCCATAGCCCGCACCGACGTCCAGCACCTCGAGGTCCGCATCGCGCGGAAACGGCGCAAATGAGAGCATCTGCTGCAACAGGGGACGCCGTTCGGGGTCGCGGGCCGCATCTCGCGCGATCCATTCCGCGACGTAATCGGCCGAATGCCAATCGTGCGGGAACATGGCAAAGCTTTTGGTGTCTTCGGGCATCGGCGCAACCTCGCTGGACAGCATCGTCGAATCGTTACGGCGTTCGCACTCCGGCGACCCGGCCGCCTGCCGCCCGCACGCGGCCGAAAAGCCGCCATAACCCTGGATTAATCCCGATCGTACAGAATTTCTCGACAGGTGCCGACGGATCGGTTTAGTTTCACACCATGTTCGCTCTATGTTCTCGTCTTGACAGTCGCAGGACGGTCTCCGGACTAAGCACGCGACTGCGTCGCGAGCCAGCCCACTGCTCTCGGATTCTCTCATGTCGGTAGAGCTGATCCCGGCGATAAGTCTCGCCGTCGCGATCGTGGGGCTGGCGCTCGCCGGAGCGATCGTTGTTCGCCTGCACCATAACACGGCCTCGCAACAGCTTGGCCTCGATGCCTCGGTGGCCCGGCTCGAGCAAGGGCTGCGCGACGAGTTTGCCCGCGCCCGGCAGGAGAGCGGGATGGGCGCGAAGTTGCTGCGCGAGGAAGCCGCGACGAGCGCCCGGGAATTGCGCGAGGAGGTGCAGCGGACCCTGCAGCACCTCGGGGACCGCCTGGGTGTTGCGGTGACGGAGCTCGCCCGGAAGTCCGAAACTCAGCAAGACGCATTGCGCAACACGGTCGAAGGTCGCCTCGACGTGCTGCGTACGGAGAACACCCAAAAGCTCGAGCAGATGCGGCAGACCGTCGACGAGAAGCTTCAGGGAACACTCGAACAGCGGCTAGGCGCATCATTCAAGATGGTCAATGATTCCCTGACCCGAGTGCATGAGAGTGTCGGCGAGATGCAGGCTCTGGCAAACGGGGTCGGGGATCTGAAGCGCATTCTCAGCAACGTCAAAGCTAGGGGCACCTGGGGCGAGGTCACGCTCGGCAACATCATCGAAGAGATCCTGTCGGCCGACCAATATGCCCGCAACGTGGAGGTGCGGCCGCGCAGCAACCAGCGGGTCGAGTTCGCGATCAAATTGCCGGGCGACGGTGAGACCGTCTTGTGGCTACCGGTCGACGCGAAATACCCGACCGAGGATTACGAGCGGCTGGTCGAAGCGACCGAGCGGAGCGATCTCGAGGCGGCGGAGGCGGCGTTGCGCGGCATCGAGACACGCGTGCGCAACGGAGCCAAGGACATCTGCGCCAAATATGTGGCGCCGCCGCACAGCACTGATTTCGCAGTCATGTTCCTGCCGACCGAGGGGTTGTTTGCGGAGGTCGTAAGACGGCCGGGGCTCGTCGATTGGCTGCAGCGCGAATGCCGCGTCATGGTGGCCGGCCCGACGACGCTCGTCTCGTTGCTGACATCATTGCGGATGGGTTTTCGCACCCTGGCGATCCAGCAGCGTTCGAGCGAGGTCTGGCGGGTCCTCTCCGCGATCAAGACCGAGTTTGAAAAATTTGGCGGGGTTCTCGACAAGGTGCACAAAAAGCTCGAAGAGGCGCAGAAGACGGTCGAGGAAGCCGGTGTTCGCCGCCGCGCGATGGACCGGAAGCTCCGGGGGGTCGAGGTGCTGCCGGAAGCCGAAGCGAGCACCTTGCTGGAACTAACGGCCGCGCCGGCGGATCTTATCGAAGAGGTGCCCGAAGCCGCGGAATAATGCCCCTCACCCCAAACCTCGCCCCGCTTGCGGGGAGAGGGCCGGGGTGAGGGGCTGTTGAGCGCGGCATAGAGAGGCGTCGGCCGGCCCAAACGGGACGGGGGAGATTGGCGTGCGCCGCCGTCGCGCTAGCGACGCGCTCCCGCACCCCGCAGGGGAACGGCATGACGCGGCGGGTCGACAGGTTGACGTGCAGGTACATCAATTCCTGCGTCGCGGCGCGCTGGCCGTTCGCGAGCATGAACATCTCATGCGCCAGGTGTAGGCGTTTGCCGTCCATTGCGACGATCTGCGTGCTGACGCGCACGCGATCGCCGAGCAATAGCTCGCGCTCGTACAGATTGTGCGTCTCGACGACAAAGGTCCCGTTGCCGGTCTCGTCCTTGTACTGGCGGCCAATGCCGATCGCATCGAACAGCGCATCGGTCGCGTAGTCGAACAGCACGGTGTAATAAGCGAGGTTCATATGGTCGTTGGCGTCGATCCACTCACGCAGAACCTCGCCCTGATACTTCTCGAAAGGCGCCGGAATACTCATTGGGCCGGGCGCTGCGCGGCGAGTATGGCGACCGGGTAGGCGCAGTGGATCTCCTCGGCATCGACACGGAGCGGAATGCCGAGCCGATCGTCCAGCGCTGACGCTTTGAACATCTCGACGATCTTGAGATCGTCGCCGGGGTTCGGGAACGAACGTGCGAGGAGGCTCCCGATAGTGCTGCGGAGTTCGTAGAAACTCACTTGCGGCGCAGGAAGGCCGACCGTCGGAAAGAGATTTTTGAGCTCGGTCAGGGTCAGGCAGCGTACATGAGAGGGGTCACGCAACCGCTCGAGCTGGTTGAACGCCGCGGCTTTCGCCGGATCTTCGGACGCATAATCGTCGACGACGACGACGCGCCCGCCGGGGGCGCAGACGCGGACCATTTCCCGCAGCACCGCGGCGGGATCGAGAAAGTGGTGGAACGAAAAGCGGGTGGTGACAATCGTAAAACTGCCGTCGTCAAAGGGAAGCGAGTAGACATCCCCCTGCCGCCACGCGACGTTTGACAAGCCCTTTTCCGCCGCCAGAGCACGCGCCCGTTCGAGCATCGCGGGGGTCACGTCGATCCCGGTTGCCTCGCGCACCCGTGGCGCGAAGGCGCATACAACCAGCCCCGGCCCGCAGGCGACGTCGAGAACGGTGTCTTCCGGACCAGGGCTGACAGCCTCTACGATCATCAGCAAGGCGCCCTCGTCGGTGATCGAAGGGGCGGTGCTGAACACCGTCGCCTGGCGCGTGAACTGGTCCAGGATCAGTCCCTGGTGGTTCGTGTCCGTCATTGCAGTGCCCCATTGGGCAGCACAAGAACTTTGCCGTCTCTGCCGCCCTGCTGCGCCCTGATGAGCGCCGCCCTGATTTCTTCGATCGGGTAGAATGCGTCGATTGGCGCCTCCAGCGCGCCGTCACGAAGCTTGCCGGCAAGGTCGGCGTAAATAGCGCGCACCTGCTCTCGGGTGCGCTTGGCGAGGCCGCGGCCGAGATTGAACCCGGTCAGGTTGACGCCGCGCATATTGACCGCGGCGCGGCTCATCACCGGATCCTGACCCGACATCGAGCCATAGCTGACGACGACCCCGCCCTCGGCGATGCAATCGCCGATGCGCTTGCACGCCTCGCCGGACACGGCGTCGATGCCGAGCTTTATCGACGCTCCGCCGGTCGCGGCCCGGGCGCGCTCGGCGAGGTCCGGACCGTCCTGCACAACGACATCGGCGCCGATGTCCCGCAATTCTCCGGCGACATCGTCGCGGCGCACCACATTGAGTGTGCGCACGCCACGCGCCTTGGCGAGCACGATCACATGCCGCCCGACCGCGGAGTTGGCGACGTTCTGGATCACCCAATCCCCCGGCTTCAGCGCCGCATGATCCTCCAACAGCAATAGCGCGGTCGGCGGATTGATGCGCAGCATCGCCGCCTGCGCCAGATCCAGGCCCGCGGGAATCGGCACTGCATCCTCCGCCCTGACGCGGCGTCGCTGCGCCCAATTCTCGCGCTGCATGTTGATCACCAAGTCGCCGGGTTTGACGTGGCTGACCCCGGTGCCGACTGCGGCGACGCGCCCTAAGCCCTCGGCACCTGGCGTTGCCGGCAATGGCGGCCTCAGCCGGTAACTGCCGCGGCAAAACGAAATATCGGCGGGGTTGATCGGAAAGGCGAGGATGTCGAACACGACCTCGTCGGGTCCGGGCTCGCCGACATCGGGAACGTCGACGCAATGTGCCACTTCTTCCGGCGCACCATAAGCAGTGATGTCGATCCGCTTCATGTCACCAACCCCCATCTACTCCGATCGCCTGCCCGGTCACGAAGGCGGCCTGATCGGAGGCGAGAAACGCGATCACCGCGGCGACCTCGTCGGGAGTGCCGAACCGGCCGACCGGGATCGCTTTGGCGCGTTCCGTAAAGCCGATCTCGAGATTGTCACCGTATTCGCGCCGGTTTGTGCTGATCGCCCGCGAGGTGCGGATCGGGCCGGGGCAGACCGCGTTGACGGTGATGCCGTGCGGCGCGAGATCAAAGGCGAGCGATTTGGTGAACCCGACGATTGCTGCCTTCGAAGCGGCATAGGCGGCGCGGTGCTTGCCGGGGCGGAACGCCGCCTTTGAGGAGACGCTGACGATGCGGCCCCAATCTGCCTTGCGCATCGCCGGAACCGCCGCGCGCGACATCAGGAACGCGCCGCGGGCGTTGACCCCCATCGTGCGGTCCCACGCTTCGACCGGCACATCTTCGATCTCGTTGCGGTCGGCGCCCTGCGGCGCGCCGGCATTGTTCACGAGGATGTCGAGCCGGCCATAACGCGCCAGGACTTCTTCGACCATTCGTCCGGCATCTGCCTCGACACTGACGTCGCCGAGCGTTGTGGAGGCGGTTCGGCCGCTGCGCAGGAGCTCCTCGACGAGGCTGTCGACACCGCCCCACGAGCGATCCATATCGCCTGCAACATTGTGCTCGTTGGCGACGCCCGTGGGCACAACATCGGAAACCACGACCGTCACTCCGGCCGCGGAGAGGGCGTGGGCGGTCGAGTTGCCGATGCCGATCGGCTTGCCGCAGCCGGTAATCAGCGCAACCCGAGCAGAACTCGGCATGGGATCCTCTCCGGAG
>Ga0306921_10006514_pt1 | contig 12190 bp, 10 predicted proteins | sample sta12Cox44000080_FD_203760 | JGI IMG/M metagenome (GOLD analysis project Ga0306921, IMG submission 203760) | Lab enrichment of tropical soil microbial communities from Luquillo Experimental Forest, Puerto Rico - statoxic.12C.oxic.44.000.080 (v2)... | ecosystem: Environmental > Terrestrial >... | reverse complement strand
AGTTCAGGCTGGCTTCGGCGACGCCTCTCGCTGGTTGAACCTCTTTAATGCTGCCTATAGCGAGAAGCTAGGGATACCTGTGTTCCCCGGTTCGCTGAACATCGCACTCGATAACGTGTTTCAGTGGTTTGACGCGCGTTATGAAGATCACAGAATTTGGTTCGGCCGAGAAGAGTACGGCGGCGAGCGCGACATATTGCTGCTTCCCTGCGAACTAGTCAGTCTCGATCATCGAAAAGCGTTCTTGTGGACGCCAACGACTGCAGCAAAAGATAGACGGGATCCCTGGGTCGTCGAGATCGTCGCTGACGTCAATCTGAGAGATCGTTTCGGCTTGCAGGATGGCGATGTGGTCGAGATCAGCGTGCCTACTAGTGGCGTCCGGCGATGAGGACGCGTACGTTGGACTAAACTCTGGCAACGATGAGAGACGTGCCCAGCGCTTGCGGTCCACAGCAACGCGACCTGTTATGCAGCGGGACGAAGATGTTCCTTTTCTGGTGCCTTCCGTCGTTTGCGTTTGCGCTTGGCTTCTTTGTATCACCTGCCTTTAGAACGGTCTTGTGGACGTTATCACTCGGGTTCATGGGCGCGATATGTTTGCTGAATGCCTCGCGGTGTGGCCGCGTTCACTGTTACTTCACGGGTCCGTTTTTCATTTTCAGCGCTGTTGCTTCGCTGGGATACGGTATCGGGCTGCTACCGTTTGGGTCGTCCGGGTGGAAGTGGATTGGTAACATCACAATTATTGGCGCGGTGGTACTATGCTCGATTCCAGAATTCGTTCTCGGCCGGTATCGACGAAAAGGAACATGATAAATTATGAAGGCTGACATGAAATTAGATCGCGCCACCGCCGGCCGTGACTTTATCCTTTGTAGTCCGCGAAGCAGGCAATTACCTTTGCGAAGGAGGATCAGATGAGGCTTAAGTTTTACGGGACGCGAGGATCCATCCCCATTTGCGATGCGAGTTTTCAGCACTTCGGCGGCAACACCACGTGCCTGCAAATCACGTTCACCGATACGAACCGCGTAGTCATTATCGACGCGGGCACGGGATTGCGAAATCTGGGCAGAGATCTTCGCGCCATCGGCCACAAGCAGGAGCAAATCGTCATCGCGTTTACGCACTTTCACTGGGACCACATTCAAGGTTTTCCGTTCTTTGCCCAGGCTTATGATCCTGGCCAGAAAATCACTCTACTGACGCTCGGCCGGGACCAGACAATCACCAATTTGCGGGAGATTTTCGAAGTCCAAATGCAGGCGGAGTATTTCCCGGTGCAGTTGGATCAAATGGGGGCCACTTTCGAGTTCCTGCAGATCGCTGATGCCAGCAAGCACTTCACTGGAATAAATAATGTGGACACCGTGGTCAGCGCTCAGAGGCACAACCATCCCGGTGGCGCATATAGTTTCCGGATCGAACGCAACGGCAAAGTGCTCGTCGTTTGCACAGATGTCGAGCACGGGGAGGAGATTGATCTGCGGCTAGTGGAATTGGCGCGGGGCGCCGACTTGTTAGTCCATGACGCGCAATACACGGCCGAGGAACTAGAGAAACGCCGCGGCTGGGGACACAGCAGCTTCGATCAAGCCATGCAAGTTGCGGAGATGGCCGGCGTGAAGCGCCTCGCCCTCACGCATCACGACCCCGAACACGACGACGAGTTTCTTGAGCGCATCGAAAAATTGTGCCAAGAACGGTTCCCCAACGCAGTGCTTGCTCGCGAAGGAATGGAGATTTCGCTCTAGGACAGAACCTGAGGCGCTGTTGCGCCTGATGGTGCTCGGAAGTTGAACACCCAGGGAATCGATGACTGAACGAAGCATTGCGGCTTACGACGTATTACAGCGCGTCAAAACGTACGACGCCGATATGGAGTTGATGCACCCGAATCGAGCAAAGATGGTTCAAGTCGCCCTCGAGGTGTTGCCGTTTCCGAAGACAGTATCTCTTCGGGCGATCGATTTAGGGATCGGTACTGGTTATTTCACCGAGCGCTTTCTCGACCACTTTGCGAATAGCCGGGTGCTCGGCATTGACGGCGCTCAGGCCATGGTTGACCTGGCGAAGGCGCGCCTAAGATCCTTCGCGTCGCGAGTCGAGTTCTTCATAGGCGATTTTCGACAGTTACAACAACTGGTGCCCGGCGCCGGCACGATCGATGTCATGTTTTCTGCGTATGCGCTTCACCACCTTAGGAGACCCGATAAGGAGACGGTGCTAAAACATGTAGTAGAGCTTCTCGTGCCGGGCGGTTGGTTTGTGAACGCGGATCTGATTGTCGCCGATTCACCAGCGCTACAAAGCCGTTTCCAGGAACTACGTGTCTCTGGAATCGTGGAACGCGCGAGTGGCTCAGACAACCGTTTCGCTGATGCAGGATCGACACGCCGATTCTTGGCTGATCTCGAAAAGAACGAACGTGATCAACCACTCACCCTTGCTGAGGATTTAGCGCTTCTTAGGAGTTCCGGCCTGAAAAACGTTTCGGCGTTTTGGCTTGAATACCGCGAATTGGTAAGTGGCGGACAGAAATGACGTTCGCGATCAAAGCCGAGGTTAACGATCCATGGGCGAAGATGTTCGCCTTCAGCGCGCAGAAAACGATGTATGAGGGGAAGCACATTACCCAAGGCGTTACGATCTTCGTCTTCGCGAGTGAGAACGAAGGCGGGCCGGGTCTCATCGCGAGCGGCGTCGTCGAGTCGGCCAAAGCGATCCCAAAGAAACACGGGATCGCGCGGCAAACGCCGCGGGTGAGCATCACCATTAGACGCACCGCGCTCGCGACGCGGCGCCTCGGGCGAACCGAGCTTAAGGGTTTCCGCGACTGGAACGACGGTCGACCGGAAAGCGAGCTCAATTTTAAGTTCTATCGCCAGGCTACCAATAAGATTGTCGGCATCTCGGATGAAGCAGCAGCATTCCTTCGCGGATTTTTTTAAGCGAGGGATTTCGACACTTCTCGCAAACCGCGCCGCCTAATGCATAGTCCCGCTTTACGGGAGCGGGCTCAATGAACGGAGACAAGCGCAAGTTTCTTTTCGTTTCGATTAGCGGGCTCATCAGCGACATCGCCTGGCAGGTGGCGAAGGAAGGGCACGAGGTGCGTTATTGCATCGAGGACAAAAAGGAGCGCGACATTGGCGACGGTTTCGCGCCGAAGGTACGCGAGTGGCAGCGCGAGGTGGATTGGGCTGATGTCATCGTATTCGACGACACGCTTGGGCAGGGCGAGAAGGCTCAGGCGCTGCGCGCGAAGGGCAATGTGGTAATCGGCGGCACGCCATACACCGACCGGCTCGAGGACGATCGCTCCTTCGGCCAGGAGGAACTCAAGACTGAGGGCATCAACATTGTGCCCTATCGCGACTTTGATAACTTCGACGACGCGATCGCCTACGTGAAGCAAAATCCAGAGCGTTACGTCATCAAGCCTTCAGGGACGGCCGCTAACGTGAAGCGTCGCCTGTTTGTTGGTGATGAGGATGACGGGCAAGACGTGATCGCCGTGCTCGAGGCGTACAAGAAATCTTTTCCGGACGAGATCAGGCAATTCCAACTGCAGCGTCGCGTGACCGGCGTAGAGGTCGCAGTCGGCGCATTCTTCAACGGAAAGGAGTTCATTTATCCGCTCAACGTAAATTTCGAGCACAAGAAGCTTTTCCCTGGCAACATCGGTCCGTCCACAGGCGAGATGGGCACGGCGATGTTCTGGAGCGGGCCTAACAAGTTATTTAACTCCACTCTTAAGAAGATGGAAGCGAAGCTGGCCGTCGAAGGTTACGTCGGCTACATCGATCTCAACTGCATAGTGAACGGCAACGGCATCTACCCGCTCGAGTTCACGGCACGCTTCGGCTATCCCACGATCAGCATCCAGCAGGAGGGAATGACTACGCCGATTGGCAACTTCCTCGCGGATCTCGCGGCAGGCGTTAACCCGAAGCTGAAGGTGAAGAGCGGGTTTCAGATCGGCGTGCGCGTTGTCGTTTCGCCGTTCCCATTCGACGATGACGCCACGTTTCTCTCAGTCTCGAAGCATGCGACGATCCTTTTTAAGAAAGGCATCCCCGAAGAGGTGCACATCGAGGACGTGATGCAGGTAAACGGGCAATGGTACGTGGCTGGGACCTCCGGCGTGGTGCTCGTGGTCTGCGGAGTCGGTCAGACGATGCGCCAGGCACAGGCACAGGCTTATTCACGTATCCGAAATATCATGATTCCGGACATGTACTATCGCGATGACATCGGCGAACGCTGGTTCGAGGATCACGACAAGCTGCATACCTGGGGATACCTGCGCGAGGTTTAACCTAACAAATATCAAGCCGATAATGGGAACAAGGACGCTCGCTGTACTCGTCACGATTGCTTTCAGCGTGATCGGTGTGGTGGGAGACTATTTTCTGAAGCTCGCCAGCGCGCGTGAGCAGTCGCTGCGGACGAGTTGGTTTTATCTTGGCTTCGCCCTTTACGCCTCCACCGCTTTCGGCTGGGTGTTCGTAATGAAACACTTGAAGCTCGCTACGATTAGCGTCCTTTACTGTGTCTCCCTGGTGCTGCTGCTTACCGCGATTGGAGTGGTGTTGTTCCAGGAATCATTGAACTACTTTGAGGTGATCGGAATCGTGTTGGCAGTGATCTCGCTCGTGCTACTGATGCGTTTCGCCTAGCGACCAGACAATTGGCCGCATACTTAATAGCTTTCATGGCGCTGCCGGCTGCCGGAATAGCAGCCTTCGCCTACGCGCATCCGGCTCACAACATTTTCGGAATGTCGGAATTGGTTGGATACCAGGCGCCGCTCGCCTTCGCCCTCGCATGGAGACACTTTTGATTTTGACGAAAAAGTTTTCGATGTTGAGCAGCGGATGAACAGCGAACAGGTAGCGGTCATTCTGAAATCGTTCGACGCGCCGGATGAAGTGCGCGTGATGCAGAAAGGGAAATTTGAGTTGGTCCACATCGGCGGAATCACAATCGGTCGTGCGACATATGAGCCCGGATGGAAATGGAGCGAGCACGTCGGCCCCAGTGTCGGCGCGACGCGGTGTCCGGTTGAACATGTCGGGCTTGTTCTCTCTGGAACCGCGACAGTTGCATTCGATGATGGTCGCGTAATTGAACTGAAAGCCGGCCAGCTGTTTTACGTTCCTCCGGTGCCGCACGACAGCTGGGTCATTGGCGATGAACCGTACGTTTCGTTGCACTTTCTCGGAGCCGAAAAATACGCGAACAAAAATTAGCCAACTGAATGGCCGAAGACGCACTGCGGGGGTGTGCCCCGGGGGTCGAAGCCTGAGCCTAGAGAAAAAGCATGCTTATGAGCCCCCTAACACAGTTATGAAAAACCGATTAGCTTTCTAGTAGGCTCAGAGCAGTGCGCTCACAGTCTATTATCATGATGGCTGCTCCCCCCGGGCTTACGGCCTGCTGACGTGGCGGCGCCGCGGCAAACGAAGAGGCTTAGTATCCTTGCGCGATGTAACGCCCATGGATCCACAGGAGCTGACCAGGGTTAGGTAGCGCGCCCCTGCTGGGAGAATTGACACCGGTCCGGAATGCCCAGTAACCTGACGTCCAGACATAATACGCGCCGCCATGCCAGTATCCAGGGCCGCGATAATAAAGTCGATCATGGTCAAGGAAGTCGCCTGAGTCTCCTCCGTAATATGCGGGACCGTGGTAGCCCGGGGAAGAGCCGTAATAGTCTTCGCAGCCTGCCGCCCAGAACAGGCTTGAAAGCAGAAGCAGCAGCAGAATCACTCGCCTCGATCTGGTTTTTGTTTCATTCGAACGCCGCTTCCTCAAGCCGACGCATGGCGTTTTTTGTTTGAGCTCAGTTAATCGATTCATTGTTCTTCCTTTCGTTGTGACCATTGGCTTTTTTTACAAAGAGATTTCAGAGCGCGTCCTGCATGGATCGTCAGACACTCCGATGGCTTGCTTTTTCCTTAGGCGTTGATGCGGCTGACGCGGACCAGGATCAACGGAATGAGCAAAAGAGTATAATTTCGTGTTCTCAGCTTTCGTCGTTTTGTTTTTAGGGTTCCTGTTCATTTTCTTGTCGTCGCCTGTTGTTTTTGATTTTATTGTTTGCATCGGTTTTTGTTTCTTTGCCTGAGGGGAGGTTCTGAACGCATTTGCGCATGATGGAAGGTGCTGGGCGCCCTTATGAAAGTCTTTAGGTTCTGTCTTAATTTTTCTTAATTTTTCTTAGTTCTTCTCAAACGGCGATGCAGACTTCCCCGGCTAACGTCTACGAATTCGGCGCCTTCCGGCTTGATCCCGTGAAACGCCTCTTGCGGCGACTAGATGGAACACCGGTTCCGCTGGCGCCAAGAGTGTTCGACACGCTGCTGTACATGGTCGAGCACCACGACAGCGTCATGGATAAGGAACGGATTATGGAGGCGGTTTGGCCCGATTCGATTGTTGAAGAGAACAATCTGGCGCAGGCGATCTGGAAATTGCGGCAGGTCTTCGGCGAAACGCCGGGTTCGCACAGCTACATCGTGACGGTCCCGGGTCGCGGCTATCGCTTTGTGGCCGAAGTGAACAAGCGAAATGGAAATATGGTTTCGAGACTGCCGACGGATTCTACGCCAACGCCAACGTCGGTTCAGGGGCCAACTGAAGCGGATCCAATAGCCGACCGGGATCAGCTGCTCTCGAAAGCTCGCCACGGGACGAGTCGGTCCGACTGGCGGATTTTCGGACCTGCCATCGCCGCGATTATTCTCGTTGGCTTGGCGGCATTATTTTTCGTCCGGTATCGCAGTTTGCCCGCCAGTGTGCGGGCACCCAGCTCGCCTGCCCCGGCCGACGCTGTCTTATCAGTCCCTGCGCGCATCGTTGAGAAGAGCATCGCCGTGTTGCCATTTGAAAATCGGAGCGACGAAAAAGAGAACGCTTATTTTGCGGACGGCATTGAGGACGAGATTCTGACCCGCTTATCCAACATTGCGGACCTAAAAGTGATTTCGCGCACTTCCACGCGGCAATATCAGAGCAAACCTGCCAATCTCCGCGAGATCGCGAAGCAGCTCGGTGTCGCGAACATCCTTGAGGGTAGCGTGCAAAAAGTAGCCGATCAGGTGCGAGTCAATGTGCAGTTGGTTAACGCGCAAACCGATTCCCATCTTTGGGCCGACACTTACGACCGAAAGTTGACTGACATCTTTGGCGTCGAGAGCGAGATCGCCAAGGGAATAGCGGAATCGTTGCGAGCGAAGCTAACCGGTGGCGAGGAGCAGGCGTTAGCAGTTAAACCGACAAACAATCCGGAAGCCTATGATGCATATCTGCGCGGCTTGTCTTTTGAAACACGCTTCCACTTCTCCTTTGGCGACCCCGATCTCGGTTTGAAAGCCGTGGGTTTTTATGAGCGGGCGGTGCAGCTTGATCCCAAGTTTGCGCTTGCTTGGGCGCGGCTTTCTCGTGCGCATGCGGTTCTTTACTTCCGCGTGTTTGACACTACTGCCGCGCGGGGCGATGCAACTAAAAATGCGTTGGAGAATGCGGAAAAACTCCAGCCGAGCTCGGCCGAAACGCAGCTCGCCTTGGGTTATTATCAATTTCGGGTGCTGCGTGATTACGGGTTAGCCAAGACCACGTTCAAAGAGCTCAGCAAAATGTTACCGGGTAGAAGCGAGGTCTCCTATGCCCTCGGCTTAGTTAACCAACGCGAGGGAGACTGGGATGAAAGCGTTGCACACTTCGAGCAAGCCCTCACCCTCGATCCGCGCAACGCGGAGATACTGATCGATGCGGCACGGAACTATGCCATGCTTCGACAATTCCCGGCCGCGCTAAAGCTGTACGATCGTGCGCTGGATATTATCTCAAACGATCCCTATCTCACGGAAACAAAAGCTCGCATCTATCAGGCTCAGGGTAACCTGGAAGAAGCCGCTAAGATGTTGGTGGAGGTCAACGCACAGACTCCATCTATGAGTGCCCTCGTAACTAAGATCACTCAATTGAGACTTGAACGGAATTACACTGAGGCGGTTCGCTTAGTGCAAGCTCGACAAGCTCAATTCCACTTTGCTTCTGAGATCGAGAAGGGGCTTAATCAGCTCCTGCTAGCCTGGTGCCAGCATGATGCTGGCGACGCCGCCAGCGCAAAAGTTACCGCTGAACAGGCGCGCAACACGCTCGAGCCGCTCTACAAAGATCAACAAGACAACTCTGTGCTGGCGGAAAATTTAGCCCTACTTTATGCCGTTCTTGGAAATAAGGAGTCAGCCCTAAAGCTATCGGAACGTGCAATCATGCTTGCGCCGAGTGCTAAAGATCACACGTATGGACCTAACGGCGAAGAGAACCTAGCGCTAATTCAGATGATGGTCGGCGAGAATAGCAGCGCGATTTCACATCTAACGCATCTGTTACAAACACCCTATAGTAGCTGGCTTTACGGCCCACCGGCTATCACGTCGGCACTTTTGAAGCTCGATCCGATCTGGGATCCTTTGCGCACCGATCCTGCTTTCCAGAAACTGTGCGAGGAAAAGCAGCCGTGAAGCTGCAGTTTATCGCCAAGTCTAGTGGTGCGAATTCGTGGTTGGAACTCATTTCAGAAACAGATTCATGCCATCGATGATGGTGTGGAGGTCAAAAGCCTTTTTAAGAGAAAAAGCATGCTTATGAGCCCCCACCAGGCTTAGGAAGAAACGGTCAGTTTTCTAATAGGCTGAAAGCAGTGGACTCACAGCCTGTTATCGTGGAAGCTACGGGCCTCACGGACCCAAACTGCAAGCCCAACAGTTATACAACTATCTGTAGCCGGTAAGCCTCTTGGGTTGTTTGTCATAGGCCGCTTTGTTCGTGGTATGGCTCCCGCACGAATCATACCGTGTGTTCAGAAAGAGAGAAGCCCGCACTGCCATACGTGATTCACGTATAGGATGATACTCACAGGTGTTTGAAAGTGCCGGTAATTTTGAGCGCGACCGCGACCGCCTTGCTGTCAGGCTAGACGAATCGATGGCTTTGTTCTAAAACCGTCACATGAACAAGTTGGTCCGTATACTTTTGCTCGCAATCGTCACGCCATTGTGCGCACAAGGACAGCAAGCGGGCGGCACACTCACTGGCGCGCTTGCCAGTCAAGGACTTGCCGGCGCGAAGCTGGAGCGACGCTACGGCAATCATCTGTTCGTTCCGGTTTCCATAAATAATCGGCACGGCACGCTGATGATCGATACCGGATCACCCAATACACTCATCGATCGAAACAGCGTGAATACGTTCGGTCTTACGGTGGAAAAGACTGACTCAAGTGTCGGCGGTTTGTTTGGGCGCAGTTGGGAACGTTTCGGGGCCAGCAAAGTGAAAAGCATCGCGATGGGCAATTGCGTGGTGACAAACGTTCCTGTGGCGATCGCGGATTTGTCCGGCATGAATCCAGAGCGCAGCGCTGCCGCTACCGGATCCCACATGTCCGATTCCAAGGCGATCCCGCATCTGAACGGGGTGCTTGGCGCGCGCGAGATGGTCAAGTTTGGGATGATCATCGATTGCACCCGGCAGATGCTTTACATCAATCCGAACGGCGCAAGCTCTGCAGTGAGCCAGAGTCTGGCGAGTTTCCTAACCGGTCGCGGTTTTACGAGAACCCCGATGCGACTCAACGCGAACGCTCACTTCGATGTTGAAGGCGCGCTGAACGGACACGGGACCCGGCTTCTCGTTGACACCGGCTCGGCGAACACGCTGATTGACACGCAAGTCGCGGTGAAATCTGGAACCGGCGTGACCGCGCTTTCCGGCTACGGCGCAGGAGGCGCCGGCAATTTGGTAGAAGGAGTGAATCGCACGGGCGTGAAGGAACTGGCGATCGGAAATTTCAAAGTGGCAAACGCCGAAGTGGTCGTGGCGCACGTATCGGGCGACGTTCTACTCGCGAAATCGGCGGCGGAATCAAACGCCGGCGTGCTGGGCCAGGATTATCTGGCAACCAATTTCGCTGTGATCGACATGGGCGGCAAAGCGCTTTACCTGCGTCACCCCGATTCGCGCTGAGTGCGATTTGATTTCCTGTAGCCACCGGCCTGCGGCCGGTTCGGCGCATTGCTGGTTGCAAGTCAAGGCAAAACGGCCGCAGGACCGTCGCTACAGATCTTTTGCAGAGAGCCCTCCGCTTACCGTTTGACCAGTTTCGGAACGGTTGCCTTTGCGAGGCTGGTGAACGCGGCAACCGCGGTGTTTGCTGCTGAGTCGCTCAGCCGCAATAGCCCAATATCCAACCCGAGATTTTTGCCGCGCAAACGGATGGCCTTTAACTTTAGATTCTCGCGGCCGCGCAATGCTATTTTTGGCATCAACGCGGCGGCTTGCGATGGACCAAGCGAACGAAGAAGCGTCTCAATCGCATTGATCTCGGCAATCACATGCGGGCGAACCATATGTTTTCGACAAATTTCGTCCGACATTCGGCGCATCACAAAGCTGTCGGGCAATTGAAGGAGGCGTTGCTGGTGTAATTTTGAAAAATCAACCATGCGCCGGTTTGCCCACGGGTGGTTCTGCGCCACAATCAGCGCGAATTGATCCGTGCAAAGACGCTCGTAGCGCAAGTTTGGAGAGTGGCGAGTCAAAAACCCCAAGCCAACGTCCATGCGGCCTTCTTCGATAGCCGTCTCGATCTCAGTGGAAGAGATTTCCTCTACCGTGACACTGATCGCCGGATGATCGGCGACAAATGCGCCGAGGAGTTGGGGGACAAGCGGCACATTTAGCACCGGGATCACGCCAAGGCGCAATGCGCCGCGTAATTCTCCTGGTTCGCCATTCAGTTCGTGAAGAAGATTTTCCAACTGATGAAGGAGCGCACGGGCGTGCTCCTGAAAAATCAGACCTCGGGGAGTGAGCAAGATCCGTTTCCCGCGGCGCTGGAACAGAGGCACGCGAAGGCCGACTTCCAAATCCCGCATTTGCTGCGAAACACTCGGTTGCGAAATTCCGAGCCGGTCCGCGGCGCGGCTGAAGCTTCCCGCTTCAGCGACCGCGAGAAAATAGCGGAGATGACGAATGTCCAACGGCTCCGACATGGGAGATGCAATATTGTTCGGCGGAGGGGCGAAATGCAATCAGGAGCTTGACCTCGAATGCGTTCGGGGTTGATTGCCGGCCGGGATTCTGCTTGCATAGGCAAAGCTTATAGCGCCATTTTCAAAACCTTCGAATACTACAATGAGCTCGAAGCTCTTCCTGGTTGCCATTTCGCTGAGCCTTCTGCTGGTGGCAGCCTGTAACAAGAAATCCGGTTCAACAGTTCGGAATTCAAACAAAGTCCGGGTCGGTTACATCGGTATAACCTGCGAAGCTCCGATTTACGCCGCTTACGAAAAGGGTTTTTTCAAGGAGGAGGGACTCGAGCCCGAACTGGTGAAATGCAACTGGTCGACTTACAAAGACGCGCTGGCGCTCGGCAACTTCGATATCACTCATCACCTCGTAATGTTGTTTTTGAAACCGGTCGAACAGGGTTTGGATGTCCGGTTCCTCGCTGGAATCCATCGGGGATGCCTGCGTGTACAGGCTGGCGTGAAAACGAACATTCACACGATTCAGGATCTGAAAGGAAAGCGAATTGGAGTGCCGGGAATGGGCACACCCCCTTTTGTTTTCGCAAATCGCGTGTTCGGAACGCACGGTATTGACGCCGCGAAGGATATCACTTGGAAAGTTTTTCCAGCAGGCGAATTGGGTCTGGCGGTCGACAAAGGCGAAATCGATGCGGTAGCAGATTCGGAACCAATAGGAAGCCTGTTAATTGCCGAAGGCAAAGTAAGAAATATTGCCGACCAGATAATGGACGAGCCCTACAAGGATGAATATTGCTGTGAGGTCATCGCGAACGGCAAATGGGTTGATGCGAATCCAGACGCCGCCGCGAGAGCAACGCGCGCGCTGTTGAAAGGTGCCAAATGGGTTGAGACCAATCCGAAGGCTGCCGCGCTCCTGGCGGTGGAGAAAAAATATCTCGCCTCAACTCCTGAACTTAACACAGTCGCTCTCGCGCGTTTGCGCTACATACCAAGTGTGCACCTAGCTGAGGAGTCAGTTCTCACTATAGGCCGGGAGATGCAAGCCGCCAAGATGCTTTCTCCGGAAACGGACACCAACGCACTCGCCAAGCGAGCCTTCATGCATCTTCCAGGCGTCACCG
>Ga0306921_10006513_pt1 | contig 12190 bp, 12 predicted proteins | sample sta12Cox44000080_FD_203760 | JGI IMG/M metagenome (GOLD analysis project Ga0306921, IMG submission 203760) | Lab enrichment of tropical soil microbial communities from Luquillo Experimental Forest, Puerto Rico - statoxic.12C.oxic.44.000.080 (v2)... | ecosystem: Environmental > Terrestrial >... | reverse complement strand
GCTAGCACTTTGACCCCTCTGTTGTGTGCCCCTTGGAAGGGTTAAGGGTTAGGCGCGCCAGATCATACATCAATTGTCTGCCCACTTGTGTTGCAGACAGAGCACGCTCGACCAAAAACATGCCGTCAGTGGCGCATTACCGCTTGCCTGCGGTATAATCGATTACAATTCGAATGCGGGTGGGGGGGAAGAGGGACCTTACCTGAACAACCCGTGACCTGAGGCTCAGTCCCCCGCGCTCATTTTTCGCAAAACGCGGTACACGCTCGGTCCGTGGGATTGGGGGTTCTGAGCGGGGCGAGCGACACCGTTGCCGACGCTTTCCAGCTACGACCAAATCCCGTGACGAAAAGGGGACCACGGATGATCAGAGTCATTATCGATACTGTGCTGTTTTCTTGCATGGCCGCCACGGTAACTGGGGTCGTAATCGTCGCTGCGAGCTTCCTGATTTAGTTCCAGGCCCCGCTCCTGCCAACAACCATCTCGTATTGGCCAAAGCTTTCGAGGCCCCGAGTCCAGGACTACGGGGATATTGGACAAAGCAATGGGTGTCTTTCGAAGGAAAGTGCCAACTCACTGTGTCCCAGTTCATCCAGATAACATCAGGAAGAACGACTGGATTATCCTGTTGGAGGCCGGGACAATCGTTGGCGCCTCGGCTGAGAAACTTCGGGTCGCTAGGGCCACTTTGGAAAGAAAAATCGTAACCAAATACAATATTTTGTTGCGTGCGCAACACTTCCTGGTTTTGGAGGAGTATGATCCACGCATTCATACGCTTTACTTTTGTCCCCAACTCTATGCCTACGACCCTGATAATAAGCTCGTTGCTCTCGAAGGCGAGGAAATCGGAAAATTACTTGCGCAGGCGGTCCAGCATGGTGTGGTGGAAAGACCGCCGTGGTATGAACCTTCAGATAAGGTGCCAAATCAGCAAATAATAGTGACATCGATGGACACTAATTTTGATACCCTTATTGTTGATCGTCCTTTTGCGCATCCGTCTGCGACAGACGCACCACCGGAACTCGCCACCTTGGAAACTACCTCTCTAGCAGCGGTCGCAGCAGAACTGAGACAAGGATAACCGACTTGGTCGGGGGTATAATATGGTCCGCACCAGGGTAGTCCGTGCGCTTGTGCTGACGGCGGCTATTGCTGCGACACTGACGCCGTGTACGTGCCTTGGCGAAGTCAGCAATGAGTTGCCGACCAAAGCAACAAAGGAGGTGTCGCCCGAGCTGCTCTCGCTGTTCCGAGAAAGGAAGATGCCAAAACATTCACCGATCCTTGTTCGCATTTTCAAGGAAGAGTCGGAACTCGAAGTCTGGAAGCAGGACGCCACGGGCCATTTCCAGATCCTCAAGATCTTTCCGATCTGTCGGTGGTCGGGCGATCTTGGGCCGAAGTTGTATGAGGGCGACCATCAGGCTCCAGAGGGGTTCTATACAATTACGCCCGCGTTGATGAACCCCGATTCCAACTTCTATCTTGCGATCAACACCGGGTTCCCCAACAACTTCGACAAAGCGAACAACCGCGACGGCAGTTTTCTCATGATCCACGGCAACTGCTTGTCGGTCGGTTGCTACGCGATGACCGACGAACAGATCGGCGAGATCTATTCGCTGGCGCGCGACTCACTCCTCGGCGGCCGACCGTCATTCCAGATCCAGGCCTATCCGTTCCGTTTGACACCGGCGAATCTGGCGCGGCATCGAACTAATCCGAGCTTGGCCTTCTGGAAGATGCTCAAGATCGGCAACGATCACTTCGAGGCGACGCATCTCGAACCCAAGGTGGATGTGTGTAATCGCCGCTATGTATTCGATGCGCAACCTCCCCCGAATTGGCCGTATCCTCTTGTGTTCGATCCCACCGGTAAATGCCCCGCCTTTGTCGTGAATCCGAAAATCGCGAGGCAGGCGCTGAAGAAACAGCGCATTGACGAGGTCGAGTATGCGCGATTGCTTAAAGCCAACGCGCCAGCCGCCCCGATGTACAGCGGACTGGACGGCGGAATGAATAAGGCTTTCTTCGCACGGTTTCCGGGCAGAGTGACGCTTGCGAAAGTGCTGCCGTATGCATCTTACCTACCGAAACTGCCACCGATCCCCTGGGTCGACAAGGATGGCTCGTTGACGAGTAAATTGTTTGGCACCTTGTTCTGGGAGGAGCGGGACAATTTTTCTCTTAAGCAAGATGATATTTCGGAGGACTCGACGGCCCCCGGACACCGTGGGTTCTCACACCCAGAAACTACGGTGAAGGAAGCATCTGCTAATCCTCCTTGAACCCGCTGACGGAGTTCTCGCAAACTCTGCTGGCTGCCGTGGTGCGCAAGAATGCAACTGGTTAACATATGAAACTATCTGGAATGCCTTATGAGACTATAGGGGAGATCATTGCTGCACCACAGAAATCGGCTAATCACACGCCCGCCCTTTTCAAAGCAGACAGCCTAAATAGCGGGACAGAAGGCTAACCAATCGTCGGCACCGTAATCCGACCCGAGCGTCGGGTGCGCAAACGGCGAGCGGAATAACGTCGATCGACGTCTCGCTGCTTTTGCGGTACCCTCGAGCCTACGCTGGTATCGGGAGATGCAGCGGCTAGTAGCGCATCGCCACGGTCTCAAGTTCAAGTATGAAAGGGAGTCCGGTCATGCCAAATGAACAAACTGAAAAGGCCTTCGACGAGATCACACGTTGGGCGCGTGAACTGGCGGCGGGTGGGAATCCCGATGGTGGGGTGAACATCACTTTTGCGATCGCGCGCCAGGGTTCGCATACAATTACAAACGCCTTTCTCACCGAGGGCGATTGCACACCGTTTGTCCCGTCGGGTAAGCGTGGCACGCTACACAATCAGCCACCTCCGCAGCCGGCACCGATTGCATTCTTCATTACGGGTACGCACGGCGTTGACCAAGTGCCGCTCGCTATGGAGGCGGATTTGAACACCGGCACTGTGACGCTAAAGGGCACCTTTCCTGAAATCGCGCCAACGCTCGAATACCGGCTGGAGTACCTGGAGCGATTTGCGGAGGACGGCATTGGTAAAAGTATCGTGTTCTACTCGAAATCGGATAAACCCTCTGACAAGGCTGGATACATAAGTACGTTCACTCTGGTCATCGAATGACAGCAACGGGGCTTTACGGCTCCCGATGGAAGATGAGACTCGTTGGTGGTCACTCCGCCAACGTGACGAGCGGCTTACCCTTTTCGACGACATAGGTCCCGAGTTCGGCCGCATTGATGTTGCCGACGTTCTTTGCTGCGTGCACGGTTCCGGCCGGAATAAACAGGACACCGCCGGCGTTGACCGTCACCGGCGGCTCGCCGTCGTATCCAATGAGCGTGTCGGCAACCGCATGCTCCATTCTGGGAAAAGGGGACCCGCGGAGAACTTCGGAGAATGCCGGCCCCGGGCCAGGGATCGGATTGTCCCACCGTGTGCTCCGCTGAGTTAATCCTATTCCTGCACGAGGTCTGGGAGTTTATCGAAGTACTTCAGCACCAGCGCGATGTTTTCCTTGAACTGAATAGGCTTTGCATTCTTGAGCGCGTCCTCCAGCTGCACCAGATAATCTTTGCTTTTCCACCTCCGGCACAGAGTTGTCGGCTTTGAGCGACGCGATCTGCTCTCTGATCTGTTCGGGCGGCTCGGTAAACTTCTTGGTATCCGGGTCGATGCCAGACATGATGACCGCGATGTTCATAGAAACGAGGTCATGTTCGGCGAGGTTCGCAAAGCCATTTTTCTTCGCAACCTCCTCGGCCTGTGCTTCTACCTTTGGATCTGGTTTGTTTGGGTCCGCGTCATCGTAGAGCTTCGCCATGTCCTCGTGGGCCGAGATGAAGTCTTGAATATGCTTCTCGGTTAGCTTGACCTGCTTTACCTCCTGCGCCGTGCCCTCGCTCGGCTCGAACATTGCGACTGCCAAAAGCGCGGCAACCAAAACACCCAGCAAATCCCGACGAGTGGACACTGCGGTTCCCTTTCGGACGAGCGACATGACATAGCCTCCATCTCGACGCATCTATTGCACCGCACAATTTTGACCGCGTCATGACGGTAGACCCCACCGACGCCACTTTGGCCAATCGCCGGGAACCTTCGGCTTTGCTCGTCGCCATCAAAGGGGACGAGATGTCATATCAAGCGCAAGCCCCCGATTAATTTCAAGCGCAAGCCCCCATTAATTCGCTCCAGGAGACAGTTCGTGCCTCGTCTGGAATTTAAACGGGTGAAATAAATTTTCATCCAAGGCTACAATGCCGAAATAAGCACGGAAGCGCGTTAGGAGCAGTTACGGCTTGATCCCAGTCCCGCCGCACCTCCGGCACCTGACAATCTTATCTCCCTTCTTGAGGGTGCCTTTTCCTTCGCAATTTTTACACGTCTGCTTCTTTTCACCGGTCTTCTTCCACACGGAGTCCTCCAAAGTTTGCCCATGGATCCTGTCCACTATGTTTCAAAGGCTACACGCGGAAACCTACCAACACCCTAATGACAGCGTGCGGTGAAGCTTTCGCGAACGTCTGACCGGAGGCCGCCGCCACCAGCGCGTTATGCGGAAACTCTCGGCGATAAGCTACCTCCGTAGCTCGTGAGGCTGCTAGCGGCAGCAAACTGCCGGTACTGGTATATTGTTGGTAGCGGTCCCTCGGGACGGACACGATTGCATCATGTAGACACTCCGTGGTGAGGTCCATTATGAAGCTTCCGCGCCGAAGTTTGCTGCATCTCACAGCGGGCGCCACTGTACTCTCGGCTCTCTCGCGCATGGCCATTGCCGAGACGTATCCGGCGCGGCCCGTGAGGATAATTGTGCCTTTCGGGTCCGCAGGTGCGACCGACATTGTCGCCCGCGTGCTGGGCCACTGGTTGTCAGACCGGCTTGGCCAGCAATTCATCGTCGACAACCGCCCCGGTGCCGGCAGCAATATCGGCACGGAGGCGGTCGTACGTTCCGCCCCTGATGGGTATACGCTCCTTCTGGTCGGTCCACCGGCCGCGATCAACGCCTCGCTTTATGAAAAGCTTAGCTTTAATTTCATGCGTGATATCGCGCCCATTGCAGCAATCGTTCGCTTTCCGAATGTCATGGTGGTTAATCCATCGGTTCCGGCCACGACGGTTCCAGAGCTTATTGCTTATGCCAAAGCCAATCCCGGCAAGATCAATTTCGTGTCCACTGGCATCGGAAGCTCGCCCCATGTCAACGGCGAGCTGTTCAAGATGATGGCGGGCATCGAGATGATTCACGTGCCGTATCGCAGTGCCGCCGCCGCCATGACCGACCTGCTCAGCGGACAGATGCAGCTTTACCTCGGCACCGCAGCAGCGACTATTGGGTACATCAAAGGCGGCAGCCTGCGCGCGTTGGCGGTGACGACCGCGGCGCGGGCTCAGGCGCTGCCGGACATCCCGACTGTCGGTGAATCCGTGGCAGGCTACGAGGCGAGTGCCGCCTATGGTCTCGGCGCACCTAGCAGCACGCCGGTCGAGATCATCGCGATGCTCAACAAGGAAATCAACGCGGCGCTCGCCGATGCCAGGATGCAGGCGCAGCTTGCCGAGCTGGGCGGCGTTGCGCTTCCGGGCTCTCCCGCCGAACTTCGGCAAGCTTATAGCCGACGAAACTGAGAAATGGGCGAAGGTGGTGAAGTTCGCTGGCGTTAAGGTCGATTGAGGGTTCAGGACGGCCGATCACCCTTAATGGTGACGCGCCGGCCCGAGCGGACCTGTGGATAGTAATCCCAAATCGCGAGATGCTGGACGCTGCGGTTGTCCCAAAAGGCAACCGAATGGGGTTGCCAGCGGAACCGGACTTGGAATTCCTCGCGCGTGGCGTGCTTGCACAGAAATCTCAGAAGCGCACGGCCCTCCTCTTCCGGCAGACCGTCGATATGAGTGGTGAAATGGCCGTTGACAAACAGCGCCTTGCGACGAGTCACCGGATGGGTGCGAACGATCGGGTGCGACGCCCGCGGGAAGACCTTGCCCTTGTCGTCGCGGCCCACGAGAACGTTGGTCCTGCGATAGACTTGGTCGCCGGAATGGGTTGCGGTGAGCCCTTCGAGGTAGACCTTCATACGCGGCGAAAGCGCATCATAAGCGGCATACTGGCTGGCGAAGAGGGTATCTCCGCCGGAACTGGGCACCGTGTGCAGGTAGAGGATGCTGCCGAGCGGGGGCTCTTCGTCGCACGACACATCCGAGTGCCAGTACTCGCCGCTGACGCGCTTAGAATCGGCATCTGCATGGATCGGCAATATCTCGGGATGCCCTTCCGGGCCGGGCGTATTGGGATGAATGTGCAGTTCGCCGAAATATCGGCCAAGTCTCTTGTGGGCTTCCACATCCATTGGCTGATCGCGAAAAAACAGTACCTGATGCTCCGCCAGAGCCTGATGCAACTCCTCGACCTGACGATTGCTGAGCGATTTCGCCAGCGTGATGCCCTCGACATCGGCGCCGATACGGGGCGTGACGGGAGTGACGCTGATAGTGTCATAGCTCATGGCGAAGCCTCTTGGCGTGACTGGGGATGGGTGGCTTATGGCATGATAGCCTACTGGGACGTTTCGAGAAATGCCTTGGTCTGCCCGTTCGGCGGCGGCCGCCGAACGAATGGGCGCTCTCCGTAAGCGCCGGCGGGAACTGGAAGTACATTAGGCTGCGCGCTTCTGCGCAATCGTTTCCGCGAGTTTGCAGCACTCGATGGATCGCTGCATGCTCTAAGGGGACTGAGGTTGATTTCAAGATCAAGTAACCACGTCCCGAACAACTTTTGGGACTTTGGGGCTCATTAGCAATTGCCGCCTACCCTAGTCTGCGTTGGGGAGGCGATAAACTGGGGGACGGTGCGCCGGTCGATGCGCGATCGGGGCACCAAACCTCTGTGCTTAATTGGCCTCATTGCCGCTGGTGCCCTCATGTCCAGGTTGCTGCTTACAGACGAGCCCCCTATGCCTTATTGTCCACATTGCAGCCAGCCGATGAAGCTGGTGAGCATGAGCCGTTTACTGGGTCGGTCCTGCCCAACTCTGCTCGAATTTTATTGCGCCTCCTGCGATTACGAGGAAATAAAAGTAGATCGCCCAACGGCTGCGTAAGGCAGTACTGGCCCCGCGGCTACGATCGATCTCACGAGGAATTAAGTTGGTGGGACACAGTCCGCTCAATCAATGCTCGGCTTCACGTTTGAAAGCGGTATTGTTCTCCAGGCAATAATAGCCCGCGTGACGACTCACCAGTGAACGGTTCGCCCAATCGTGGAGCACCCGGCTGACATTTTCGCGCGCAATCCCTGCGATTGCAGCAAGGTCGCCCTGGGAAACCTTCTGCCGAATGACAATTCGGCCTTGGCCGACATCACGGCCGAACGCTTCGGCAAGACGCAACAGAGCGCGCGCAACCCGCCCCTTGATCGAGAGAAAGCTCGTCGCAGCCAAAGTATCGTTGGTGTCGCGCAGACGGTTCGCCAGCAAGATCGTGAGGTGACGGTAGAGTTCCGGCCTCGATCGCCCAAACGCTTCAAAGACAGCACGACTGACGAAGCTCAACTTTGAATCTCGCAAGGCAACGACCGAAGCCGAGCGCGGCGCCCCATCGATCATGGACAACTCACCGACGACCGAGCCAGGGCCGAGTAGCGAGAGGATGCGCTCGTCGCCCGCTGGTTCGGAGACGCTCGCCTTGAGCAAGCCTTCGTCTACTCGATAGCAACCGTCGCCTTCTTCCCCCGCAGAAAACAGAACCTGATCAACTGCAAGCGAGATAGTGCGTGCCTCGGCAAACAGATCCTGCGACAATTCCTTGAGTTGGCGGGTACTGTCGATGGCGATGACGGCTTGGCTCGCGAAGTTCTTGACTAGAGCGATCTGATCGTCGGCGAACGGCTCGACCTCTTGGCGGTAGAGCGCAATTGCGCCGATCACGTCCCCCTCCTTAAGGATCGGCACTGTCAGCAGACTCCGTGCACCGACGGTCTCGACGAGGGGAACTATGGGAGGGGCACGCTCGATATAAGCTTGGTCCATCGTCAGGTCGGAAACGTGTTGTACCGTCTTGGTTCTGACAACGCGAGCGAGCGGAAGGTGCGGAAAGTCACTCACACGAACCACAGGCTGACGCCCACGCCACTCGACGTAGGCTGGCGGTGCACCGTGGAGCGCGGCTATACGGAAACTATCTCCCTCGCGAAGTTCAAGGTTACCGAACTTGGCTTGGCAGAGGCGCGTCACGTTAGCCAGCAGTGTCTCGAAAGCGGGCTTCAGGTTGCTGGATGAACTCGATATGAGCGGCAGAATTTCCGAGGTTGCCCTTTGCTGTTCTGGCGCCGCAGCGAGATCACGGTTCCTTTGGTCGAGCTGCTTGTTGAGGTCGGTTGCGGAGGAGCGCCGACCGCGCGTGGCCGTTGCCCCCTTGCGGCGTTTGACTTTCGTTGTCTTACGACCGCGCGTTGTCATCGCTGCGCTGCTTGCCGCTGCACGGGCCTAGCGAGCGACCAATCCTCCAACTCAATCGCTGTGACGAGCCGCCAGCCTCTCATGAAGCCCTCTCACGACGTTCGGGATCACGCCAGGGGCACCGAAATATAGCACCTCCGTGCCGAGTTTGAGAGGGCTTGGACCAGGCTCAGAAGGAGAGAGGGTGACGCCGGCTGCCCAGAAATCCGATAACAGGCATCGCCGCCTGCTGCGCGCGCGCCACGAGCGGCCACGCCGCCGCGCCGCTGGCAAGGGTGATGAACTCGCGCCGTCTCATCACTCGATCACCTCGTCGGCGATGACCAGCAGAACCGTCGGGATTTCGAGGCCGAGTGTCCTCGCAGTTCGCAAGTTGATCACCAGGTCGAACTTGGTCGGCTGCACGACTGGTAATTCACCAACCCTTTCGCCCTTCAGAATACGCCCGACGTAAATCCCGGCCTGACGATACCCGTTGTGGAGGTTCGGTCCATAGCTCATCAGGCCCCCGGCATCGACGAACTCGCGTAAAAAATAGAGCGTTGGAATTTTGTAACGCGCCGCAAGCTGTACGATTTGTTCCCGTTGTCCGAACAGAAACGGGTCCGTGTTGACAAGCAGAGCACCGGCTTTCTCCCGGGCGAGGATCGCGAACGCCGCTTCGATTTCGCTTTCATCACTGGCGTCCACCACAGTCGTTTGCAGGCCGAGAGACCGCGCCGCAGCCTGCATCTCGCCCGTCTCGGCCAGGGTCGTCGGAAATTTCGAATTGACCAGCATGGCAAGCACGCCGGCGTTGGGCACAAGCTTATGGGCGAGCTCTACCCGCTTCGGTCCCATTTCGAGCCCCATGATGGTCACGCCGGTAATGTTGCCGTCCGGCCGGTTGAGTTGCGCGACAAGTCCGGCCGCAACTGCATTGCCGCCGAGGGTACATACTATAGGTATCGTGGTGGTCGCCGCCTTGGCGGCCAGTCCTGACGGTTCCCCGCCCGTCGCAGCAATCACTGCAACTTGCCGTGCCACCAGCTCGGCGGCCATTTCCGGCAATCGATCATAGTGCCCTTCCGCCCAGCGATACTCGATTGCAACATTCTTGCCTTCGAAATAGCCGGCCTGCCCAAGTCCCTGGCGAAACGCAGCAAGGTCGGACGCTGCCTCCGCCGGCGACCGCGCGCTCATAAATCCGATCACGGGCATCGCCGGTTGCTGTGCGCGCAGTGGCAGTGGCCACGCTGCAGCCGCCCCACCAAGCAGTGTGATGAACTTGCGTCGTAGCATTGCCCTGCCCCTGCGTGCTGACTTCGGACGGTCCATCAAAACAGGAAAATTCGCCGAGCGAAACTGTGAGCGGGTGCGGCAATGTGCGCTGCACAAATCCCGAACGGCCTATGTCCGATTCGGGTCACCTCCGGAAGTCGCCGGCTGGGCGCTTAGGTCAGCTCCCGCCAACTGCAGACATGACGATTCACTGCACCGCTGTCCTACCAGGTAGAGGATACGCCGCCCGGGCGAGGTCATCCCGGATGATCCGGCCGCCCTTCATTACGAACTTCACACGCTGCAGCTCGGTGATGTCTGTCAGCGGATCGCCGGAGACTGCGACAATGTCGGCGTACTTGCCCGTCTCGATCGATCCGATCTGGCCCTGCCAGCCCATCACCGTGGCGTTCACCATAGTTCCCGATTGGATCGCGCGTGCCGGCGGCATCCCCGCGCGCTTGACCAGCGCCTCGAATTCGATCGCTTGCGCCCCATGCGGATAGGGTCCGCCATCAGCACCGCTGCCGATCATGATCGGCAGCCCTTTGGTCGCGACCGCCATGGAGATCGCTTTGGTGACGAGCGGAATCATCCGGTATTTGCCGCCGGTATTTTTGTCGTCGTCATCGTCGATTGAGGGCACTGAATAGCGCGTGAAGGTGGGATCGAAGCTCAGCCCTTTCGCAACCATTGCGTCCGCCTGTTCCTGGCTCATGGTCAGCCCATGCTCGACGGTATCGCAGCCCGCCGTGATCGCGTTCTTCAATCCCTCCCCGCCGAAGACGTGGCAGCCCGTCTTGTGGCCAAGCCGGCGTGTCTCGTCGACTAGGGCCTGCAACACCGGCAGCGGATATGTGGTCACAAAATTGAGCTCGCCGTTGGGGAGAAACGAGTAGTTTCCCCCCGGAAACAGCTTTATCCAATCGACGCCATGTTCGACGTGCTCGCGCACGGCAGCGATTGCCTCTTGGACCGATTGTACGCGCTGGACCGTCATCGGAGTCGCTGCAGTCGCGGTCGGCGCGGTGGCGGCCCAGATGATTCCCCGGCCCGAGACCTGGAAACGGGGACCTTCGATACGGCCTAGATTGATGCCGTCACGGACGTCGACGTCGGCATAGCCGTTCGAATGCGAAGACATGTCTCGCGCCGCTGTGAAGCCCGCGTGCAGGTCGAGTTGCGCATTCTGGATTGCGATGAGGGTCGATGTCTCGCGCGACATGCCCGGCTTGGGATTCTCGAACATGTGCGTATGGGCGTCGATCAGCCCGGCAAGCACAGTTTCCTTGCTGAGATCGATCACGCCTGCGCCGTCGGGAATCTTAATCTGCGCCGTCGATCCAACCTGAGCGATACGATCGTTCAGGATGAGCACCACTTGGTCCGGCAACATCTGGCCCGTCTTGCTGTCGAACAGCCGACCGGCGCGAATGGCAATGGACCCCGGAGGCTGCGGACATTGATACGAGCCGCCTTCCGGTCCGAAGCAAGGTTGCGGACCCGCGCCACGCCATGCGGTTCCCGGTGCGCTTTCCTGCGCGCAAAGCGTCGTCGCCAAGAAGAGACCGCCGAGCGGTGCAAGCGATAGTATTGTCGACAATCGTAGCTTGGGTCTCATCGCTTTTCCTTTCCGACTATCCCGCAGGCCCGTTGCTGGTTGGGTTTCCAAGATTGCAGTTCAACGTCAGCTTCCGCCAGCTGCCGACATAAGGCCACAAGGCTTATGACCGGTAATTGCCGAAGAGAGCAGATGCAGCAAACGATCTGCGCGGTTGCACGGTTTATTCGATGACCTCGTCGGCGAGCGCCAGCAGTCTCGCTGGAATTTCGAGCCCAAGCACTTTCGCGGTGTTAATGTTCACAACAAGGTCAAACTTAGTCGGCTGCACTACGGGTAAATCCGCCGGCTTAGCGCCGTTGAGAATCCGGCCGGTGTAAATGCCGGCTTGGCGATACCCGTCATGAAGGTTGGGTGCATAGCTCATGAGGCCGCCGGACAAGGCAAACTCGCGCAGGAAATACATCGCAGGAATTGCATGGCGTGCTGCCAGTAGGACGAGTTGATCGCGCCGGCTGAGGAAAAATGTATCCGTACCGACAAGCAAGGCACCGGCCGTCAACTGAACCAGATTCGCGAAGGCACTGTTGAAATCGCCTTCGGTACTGGCATTCACTACATGGAGTTCTTGTCCGAGTTTGTGCGCTGCTTCCGCTACGTCTTTCCGCTGAACCTCGGCGTCTGGATAATGCGGATTCACGAGCATGCCGATCACGGTGGCTTTTGGAACCGCCTCGTGGAGCAGTTCGAGTCGTTTTGCCCCCAGGTCAGAGAGGTAGTTGCTCACGCCGGTAGCGTTACCGCCGGGCCGGCTGAGACTGACGACCAACCCAGCAGCAACCGGGTCGAGAGCGGCCGTAAATACAATGGGAATCGCTGAGGT
>Ga0306921_10006511_pt1 | contig 12193 bp, 8 predicted proteins | sample sta12Cox44000080_FD_203760 | JGI IMG/M metagenome (GOLD analysis project Ga0306921, IMG submission 203760) | Lab enrichment of tropical soil microbial communities from Luquillo Experimental Forest, Puerto Rico - statoxic.12C.oxic.44.000.080 (v2)... | ecosystem: Environmental > Terrestrial > Soil... | reverse complement strand
AATTCATCAGCTTGTATATTCCTAAAACGCAATCATCGATATAACAGAACGAACGGGTTTGCTCTCCATCTCCCCAAATTTCTACTGACAAGTCGCCGTTCTGCTTAGCCATCGCGATCTTGCGGCACAAAGCTGCCGGCGCCTTCTCTCTTCCTCCGTCCCATGTGCCGAAGGGTCCGAATATGTTGTGAAATCGCACGATTCGAATATCCATCCCATAATCCTCAGCATAGTGAGTACATAGGCGCTCTGTGATCAGTTTTTCCCAACCGTATGCATCCTGCGGATCGGCAGGGTATGCGTCTGTTTCCTTCAATGGGGGAACGTCGGCGCTCAGCTGCCGGTACTCCGGATATACGCATGCCGAGGAGGTATAAAGATATCGTTTCACGCCATTGAGCCTTGCCGCCTCAATGGTGTTTAGGTTAATCAACGCATTGTTGTGCAGAATTTGCGCGTTGTGGGCAGAGATATATCCCATGCCGCCCATATCGGCGGCTAGCGCATATACTGCGTCAACATCACATGTTACCTTCCGGGAATCGTCCCATCGGCGCAGATCCACTTTCTCAAACTCGTCGGCGCTCGTAGGGCAAAACTCAGGATATTTCAGGTCGGCTCCACGAACCCAACAGCCTTTATCTTTAAGGAAGGTTACCAGATGATGACCGATAAAACCGCCAGCACCAGTTACAAGAATCTTCGAATGACCGGGTGTCATGCACTTTCTCCTTGCGGTAGATAGTGGCTCCGCCTACGGATAGGCTCCGGAATGCTCATATATAAGGCTCTGCACACTCATGCCGCTCCAATCCCTCGTATCACCGCAGTGATCGTGCGTAGCAGGATGATGCAGTCCAAGGTGATAGATTGGTTCTCGATATAGGTGAAGTCATAGTTGAGATTTTCGTGAATGGGCATCGCGCGCGCCGGGCTGATTTGCCACAGACCTGTAATGCCGGGTCGGGCACAGAGCCTCTGCCGTTCGAGGGGCCCGTAGTTCTCCACGATGTATGGCATTTCCGGGCGCGGCCCCACCAAACTCATTTCTCCTTTCAAGACATTCACTAATTGAGGCAGTTCGTCGATGCTGAACCGGCGCAATAAGCGGCCGATTCTTGTCAATCTCGGATCATGATCACCAGCTGGGCTTCTTGCGTAAGGATGAGCGTCAACTCGCATGCTCCGAAATTTCCATATGTCGAACGGCTTACCATCTTTTCCGATGCGTTTCTGTCGGAACAAGACGGGCCCTTCTGAGTCGAGCTTGATCAGGGCAGCTACGAACAGGAAAAGAGGTGAAAAGATGAACAGCATGACAGAGGAGCCAGCAAGATCGATTCCCCGCTTGAGAAAGGAGCTAGGGGGTACCCTGAGCTTGGGCACGGCAATATTTGCAGTAGTCATAAGAGGGTCTAGGGAGCGACGAGTTGACCGGCCGTCAATATCGGTGGTCTAGGCGCAAGCCAGGCCAAACCCTGAGCGCAAAGACATCACTTACAGGTAATAGCGCTTTACTCCCGCAAGTTGTAGTCCTGCCCGAACCAAGAACATGGGATTGTTGACTATATATCGTTTCCACAGTCGGGCCGGTTGTTGTATCAACCGGTGAGCCCACTGCAGGCCCGACCTTTTCACCCACTGTGGGCTGTCCTTGATTCTTCCCGTATGAAAGTCGAAGGCCGCCCCTACTCCGATCATGAGGGTGGTGTTTAGGCGCGGTAGATATTCAGCCATAAATCTCTCTTGCTTTGGCGTACTCATTCCCACCCAAATAATGTCCGGCGCCAGCTCTTTAACCGTAAAAAGAAAATCGGTTTCCTCGTCTCTCGTCAACGGCCGAAACGGCGGAGTATAGGTGCCGAGGATTCTGATGGTTGGGAAACGGCGCAGCAACGCGTTGCGGAGTTGGTCAGCCACGCCCGCTTGGCCGCCGCAAAGAAAGTGGGAATGTTCCGTCAATTCGGCAACCGTAATTAGCAGATCCGGCCCGAATACCCGGTCCATCTTGCGAAAGCCTTGCAGGTGCCCCATCCACACGGTCGGCATCCCGTCGGGTAGGACAAGCGTGGCCATTGAGAATATCCGCATGAGGTCCGGTTCTCGCTGCGCTTCCATGACACCGTGAACTCCGGTGAGACAAACATAGCCCCGTCGATGCTCACATAGGACTCTTTCGATGGCATCGATCGCTGTTCTCATGTCAATCGCATGCACTCCAACGCCCAGAACGTTGGCGCGAGGTAATGGTCCTAGTTCACCAGGGAAATCTGCCATCAGGGATAGCTCGGTCAACGGCAATGCTTTGCAGTTTGTCGATGCATGGCTGGTCGGTTTCGAGCAGCTTCGAATAGAGTAAAACGTGTTGGTGCGCGTTTGATTCAGCGGAAAACCTGTCGAGTCCTCCACTCTGTTTTGCGGATTCCCGGCAGGTGAAGATCGCCGCATCAGCCAACGTTTTAGCTGGCGAAGAACAGTACAAGTCGAAGTACTGGGCGGCGTTGCCTGCGATTTCGTGGAAAACCGGTATGTCAGAGCACAGCACTCGGGCACCGCATTGCAGTGCTTCCACGACGGGCAGGCCAAAACCTTCTATCGAGGACGGTGCAACTAACATCTCACAATTCGCATAGAGCCACGATAACTCCGGGTCTGTGACTCCGGCTCTGAATGCCACGCGACCTTGTAACGAAAGCTGCCCGACAATGCGTTTCAGACGTCCGGTCTCCGGCCCGCTACTGCCCACGATGAGCAGGCCCAGTCCTTCCCATTGACCGCCGCGCTCGCGCAAATCTGCAAAACCTTTCAGGAGGAGCTCGAGGTTCTTGTTCCTGCGATGTTGTGCCACCGCAAGTAGAAAAGGCCGGTCGGCTATTTCCGCGATTGTCGGCTCTTGGCTCTTGACGCTTCCAAACTCGACCGACTGATATATGCGGACCGCTTTGGTGCTGGCGATACTGGGCAAGACGACTCGCAGCCTCTCGAGTGTAAATTCAGAGCTGCACACGACCGCCGCACTGCTGCTCAGGCATTGGCGGAGAAAAACGCGGTTGAACAATACTCGATATAAGCCAAAGTTTTCCGGCATGTCGTATGGATATAAATCGTGTAGTGACGTTACGACCGGATAGTTGAGGCGATGGGGATTGAAAGGCATCGGAAATGACAAATGAACGATATCAGGTCTGTACTCTCTTGCCACTGAAGGCAGTCGTCGTAGGTACCAAATGTTACGTCCGCTCGCACGGTGAGAAGCGTCGACGGTGACCACTCGCAACTTGGAGTTATTTAACTCGAAGGCCTGGTTGAAGTACTGCGCTTGCCAACTACCTACCAGCAGGGTTATGGTCGAGACTTCCCTTCTCCCCGCCAGCGAACGTGCTAAGTTGGCGGCGTGCCGGCAAATGCCCGAGGGCTGCCGCGAGGAAGATACGGCACAGATCAAAACACGCATGGCAGCTGGGTGTCGCCCAATTTGTCGCTCACGAGCCGCACGGCCTGAAGCGATCGAAGTAATAGCCCCGGATGAGTTTTTCCGTATATCGCATCGTTGCAGCGCAAGACCGCAATAGTGACAAGATGAATATTCGCACCGCACGCGATTCCAATCGCCGCAGCACCGGCGAGTTGCGGTATATGAGTTGGTTCACCTCTTCCAGCTGCTTGTGCGGCGACGTGCAAGTTTTGCTGGTTCTTTGGAAGCGAAACTCACCTAGTGTTGTCGGAACGTGAAGGAACCTGTATCCATCCAAAGCCAATCTCACGAAGAAGTCGAAATCCATCGCATAGTAAAGGCTTTCGTCAAGCCAATTTCCTTCATCAATTATGCGGCGCCGGAAGAAGGTGGCTGTGGTCGGTATGTAAAGGACCCGATGGTAGAGCAGAATGAAGTGACTGAACTCAATCTCACGACGGAGTTGAAATGCACGCCCACTTTCATCAATCCATGTATAATCGCCATAGACTACGTCTATATCAGGACGCTCTTGAAATATTCGGGCCACATAATTTAGACAGCCGGGACGATAACGGTCATCCGAGTTCAGCCATCCAATGATGTCGCCACTCGCCCTGGCAAAACCCTTATTCAGCGCGTGGCTCTGGCCGTGATCCGGCTCTGACGTCCAACATAGGTGGTTCCAGCATGCTTCCTCAGAATATTGGCAGAGTATTTCTATGGTATCGTCGGCGGATCCACCATCAATCACGAGGTGTTCTAGTTCGTCATATTTCTGATCCCTTACACTAAGTAACGCTTCGGCCAGAAAAGCGCCTTGATTAAGCGATGGCGTGACGATTGATATAGAAGGAGCGGGGGTCATGACGGAGATACAGGCGGTGGCGTACGATTGTGGGCAAGTGGGGCTGCGAGTAGCGTCATCAGCCACAGGGGGAAGCACAACTCGAATCTGTCGGTGTCAACCAGGCCCCGAACAAGAGTCAAAATGAGTATCGCGATGGCGAGAGATCTCAGGGAAGTTTTGGCACACAGGCGCGCTTGTCTATAGAAGGTCCAATAGGCTCCGCACACAACCAGAACCCCGACGATACCGTAGGCGAAAAACTGTTGAATGACCTCATTATGGGCTTGCCAGGGTTGAAAGGCGTCAAACGGAGGAAATGCCCAGCGAAACGAGTCAAAGCCGTGACCGAGCCATGGTTTTTCCATGGCTATGTCTAGTGACTGCGTCCAGATGTAGGTTCGCCCGGTTAACGTCTCAAGGTTGCTGCCCTGGGTATAAAGATCGAGATAGGTTTCGAGGAGACCCCAAAAAACCAGCAACACAACCGTACTGACGAAGCCTAGGTAGGCACGCGCTCTTGGGCTTAGCTTAAACCCTCGCAACAAGAAGTACAGGCCAGCAAAGGCAAACCCGACAATGGCACCCTTGCTTAACGTTCGGATTAACGTCACAACGAATCCGCCGGCCAACCACATCGAGTTCTTATTCTCGTGCGCCAGAAAGCCCGCAACCAGCGCGGCGATTGCAAATTCGAACCCAATCAGGTTGGGATGCAGAAACTCCTCGTGGCCCAGACGCAGGTCGTCCGTCGCAGGAATCACCCATGCAATTATGGCGACGGCTGCGGCTCCGCTGATAAAGCCGTACATTATTCCGCAAGCCCTCTGCTCAACTGGCTCGTAGCAAAGCAAAACATAAACGATGATTACGTCTGCCGCCGTTACGGACCAATAGCAGGCAGCGATAGCAACCGAACCTGCTCCCGTCCACAACAAACTTGCTGCGCCAAGTCCCAAGTACATCGCAATCCAGACGAGCGGCTTGGGAAATGTCAGCGGATCTGTCCTCGGGGGTGGGTTAACGACGGAATAACCGAATGTGATCATTAACCAAGCCAGTGTCACTCCGATTGTTGTCGCGGCTCCCAGTTGAGGGTCTGCTTGAAAGAAGACGTAGGTCAAGCACACCCGAAATGCCAGAAGAAATCCGGTCACGTTGCACAGGAAAGAGCTGCGTTGACCGGTTCGCGCAATCATCGCCACAACGTCGCCGTATCGTTACTCCGGTTCTAATTCTCCGCCTACAAGTGGTGCTGCTATCTCGGAATGTGCGGTGGGTCTCGGCGACAAAAGCGACGGGAGATGCCAGTACATGAGCAGAGTGACCGGCCCATACAGAAAGCGTCCAACCGCCACTCCGACCAGTCCCAACTGAGGGGCCAACAGGACCATGGCTACCAACATCGCGGCTCCGCCAGCCAGATTCAACAAAGCGACCAACCTGGCCTGCCCCAATGCAAGCAAAGCATAATGTCCGGTAACATTGAGCCCGAGTAAACCAAACCCGGCGGCGATAATGGAGAGTACCATCCAGGTTTGCTGAGCGAATGCTGGACCGATCCAAAGGCGGAGTAACAGCTCACTGAACAACAACAAGGGAACACAGAGAAGAGCCGCAAGCGCTAGATTTAGCCAGAAGATAGAACGCACCACCGTCTTGAGTTCAGTCACTTGTGCCGTCGAGAGCCGGGCGCTGAGATGGGGAAACACAAAGTGCAATCCCGCAGCGATCAGGCCATGTATGGGTTGCGCGGCCTGTATGCACACACTGTAAGAGGCAACCGCAGAGGTGCCTAACAGGACGCCGATGAGCATACGATCTGCCTGGTTAAAAATGCATCCGGCGACCGCTTGCAACCAGCTGTAGCAACCGAAGCCAAATACCTCCAAGAACTCATTTCTGCCGACAGTGGGGACCAGGGACATAGGTCCAATGACCATCCACGCTGCTGTAATCTGTAAGATCGCCGAGGCAGTAACCAGTGCGAGGGTAGCAACCATGATCGCAACGATTCCGTGTCCCCGCGACACCAGAGCACAAGCGCTCGCGACAATCGCAAGGCGTGACAGAACACTGATCTGCACCGATGGGCCATACCGCTCATGGGCGCGAAGCGCTCCGACGAACACGCTTTCGATGGATCGAACCACCAGGATTACGCTGCCGATCCGGAATGCGCTGGTTGCTGCAGCCCTCAAGGACACATCGATCTTGAACCAGTTGCTGGCGGCCAAGGGCGAGCCGCACCAGATCAAGGCCGCCAGCATACAACTCAATACCAGGTTAATAGTCAGATTGACACGCAGGATTTGTTCCAGCTTCGCTCGATTCTCCCGGCCACGATACAGAGCTGCGTACTTCAACGCGGCGTCGCCGAATCCCGTACACACGAGGCTGGCGCCGCTGATTGCCGCCGCCACGAGCATCCACACACCGTATTGCGACAAACCGAGCCGATGCAGCAGGAACCGAGCTGCCAACAACATCGCGACCGGCTGTGCGATGTAGTCGCCTATGCCGTACACTGCGTTAACCAGGCTAGTCCGGGCTCTGCCGGAGTTGCGGAGCCCGGTGACGTAGCGATGGGCTGCGGCCAACATAGCAACGACGGACCTGCCGCTAGTCTCCAGAGGAGAGCCTCCAGCCATAGGTACGATGACGGATTTGTTCTGCATCATTCTTGATGGACAGCCAGACAGTATTGGCTAGCTGCTTGCGTGCATCTTGCGGTGAGACTCGATTCCATCGTTCGGCAACGATCAAGAACATAGCCGAACCAAACACCACGAAGACCGTGAACGCCAGCATGATGATAAGTCTTGGAGGGAAGGACTTCTTCTCTGGCCAGTTTGGAGGATCAATCACTCGCACGCTTGGAACTGACTTCACTTCTTCGATCCTTGCCAGCTCATATTGCTCGGTCAGAAGGTCATATACAGTCTCTTTTATCTTTACTTGCCGATAGAGGTCGGCCCATCGCACAGCTATGATCGGCAATTCCCGAAGGGATGGGTAAAGGCGATCCGGCTCGGAAGCCTCTCCCTGCCCGCCACCTTGGGATCCACTCATCCTCTTCAATTCACGCTCCAACTCACCCACTCTTGCATTGGCGGCGCGCATTCGTACATTACCTTCACCATAAATTTGACTCATCGAATCGCTTTCGGACCGGGCGACGATTAGCTCCGCTTGTAGCTTCGCGCTAGCATCGATCATGGCCTTTGTTTGTTCCTTGACGTCCAAGGTGCTGTTCTTACTGGCATAATCACTGAGTGCAACCTGTGCTTTCTCGAGATCGCTTTGAACAGTTACCAGGCGCTGCTCGATAAATTCGCGCTCTCGTCTCGCAGTTGAAGTATTGACCTTGATCAGCAGATCGTCCAGGGCCCCGATGTAGGCCTGAGTCATATCGCGAGCCCGCTCACGATTCGTATCAGTCACAACGATCGTGATGATGCCGCTCTTGCGGTCTTGAGTAATTTCGGTTCGGTGGGCGAGCTTTTTCACCGTGTCTTGCCGATAGCGCTTCCGGTAAACTCTCTGCAGGTCGAAGCGGTCGACCAGTTGGCCTCGAATCGTCCCGCTCTCCAACAACTGAACAAACAAAGCGCCCGTATCCTTCATCCCCAGCATGCTCCCTGCTAGAGCACTCACAGCGCCCGGCATGGCCTTACCAACAAGGGCAGCTAGCATCGCGGGACCCATCCCCTGCTGCTCGGGAGGCATTATCCGGGTGACGGACTCGTATTGCTTCGGAATAAGGAAGGCAATGGCAGCGCTAAGCAGGAGAGAAACGATCGCTACACGCGCCAGCGTTCTTCGCCGGTCCCAAAGCAGTGAAGTGTTGGGAACCCATCTGCCGCCGCTCACCGTGATGCCAACGTCTGGGCTGTGTTCCTGCGTCGTCAACGTGGTTTCGTTGGATTCTGTCATTAATGCACGTTCCCGTGGGGCGAATAGGAGATTTGCAGGGAGGTTGTCACGTTTCCGACCTGGCTAGCGGACAGCAGCGGAAAGTTCCAGCGCTCATATTGTGCTGAACCCTGCAGCGAGAAATCTCGTCCAAGAGCAATATTGGCGTTGATGCCCAAGTCTCTCAGCCAGCCGCCCTGAAGGAAGCTATGGTCAACCCACATGCTGCGATAGTTCAGCTGCACGGTATTGCGAGGGGAAAGCCAATAGGTACTCCACAACTGGAAGCCTTTACCTTGCCGTCCGACCCAACTGCCCATCAGATTTCGATTATTGGTGTACCCACTCAGGTAGTGAACGTTGAAGTAAAAAAAACCGGGAAATAGGCGATCCGGTGTAACCGCCCCTTCTGCACGAAAGTCAACTTTGTGCAGATGCGGCAATTTCGGCAGATAGATTCCTGGGCTCCAGGCGCTGTGTGTCGGATACGCAACCGGGAATGCTTCATCATCGGCGAACCCATCCAAATACAAGGTCAACCAGTCACGAATGCCGGGTATGCGATAGCTGAAATCGAATGCCTGGCGCCGATCACCAGGATCACCCTGGGTACTACTTCCACTTGCGCTTCCGCCGGCCGTTGATACAATACTGCGCCAGAAAGTTGCGGGGGTTACCGGGAAGCCAGGCCCGCCAAAAATCACCGTCCGTGAAAAGCTGAGCTCAAAATTAGGAGTAGGTTTGAGGCTCAGCTTCAAGCCATGGATATAGGGCTGCGGATTCAACGAGACTCCGGGATGACCAACTACCCGAGACGCATTCGGTTGCCCGGGAATTGGGATATTCACGTACTGCTGGCCTCTCAGTTGGCCGATGAAGAACTGGACGCGCATCGGGCCCAGAGCTCCCATAAAGCTAGGCAACTTGAATGGGCTTACTCGGTCAAAGCGGAGCATCGTGATCGGTTCGGCGTTGTCGCTGTACAGCATCGGTCCACCATAGCTGGGGCCCCACCACAGAGATTGTTGTCCGAAAGAAAGCTGGTTGTTCTTGAAAATTACGGCCACATAGGCATCGAGTAAACGGAAGCGAGAAATACCCGATGGTGGTCCTTGGGCAGCGGCTGGCGTGAAATCCGCTTGTGCGACCGCGGCTTGAGCCTTGGGTGAGAGTGCAAGGACAGTCCCACTGCTTTGATACTCACCCCGGACATAAACCGCAAGCCACCCTGCCTGCGCGCGTAAAGCAGCACCGCTATACCCATTCACACCCTCGCCATAAGGCCGGCCGAAATTGGTCTCAATCGTTCGAGCAAAGTGGTAGCCATCCGTAAGCGGCCGTCCTGAGATGCTTATGATCTGGCTGTAAATAGACTCGACCTGCATGCCTGAGTTCGGAGATCCATCTTGCCGTCGCAACTCGAGCGCGAATTCACTGGCCAGGCTTCGATACAGTGCGATTGCCGCAGAATCCGATTCGTCGTCAGCCGTCCGATCTGCGACTTCCGAGACCAGCCGAGCGCACTCCATCCGCGTCCAGGGCCGCAGAGCCGCAAAACCTGTCTGCAGATAGCCGAGCGCCGCCAGACGATCGAAAGCGGAATATATCCAGCTGTCTAGTGGAACGTAAGTAGACGCCATATTGCCGGCACTTCGCTGCTTTTCGTCATCGTCAGGCGCCACCGGACGTTGGCTCCGCAGGGATCTCTGGCCCTGCAAAGTAAGCATTGTCGCTACTACGGTCCAGACACAGACGCCGGTGCCGCGGCCAAGCATATAGTCTGCTAGAACCCGGCTACATGCGCTGTTATAGCGATCGAGGACATGATCTGAGCCGTTGCCAGGATGTTCCGCAAAGTATTGGAACCACCCATGATCTTCTGCGGAACTACCACGATATCGCCGGGTTGCATCTTAGTTTCCAAGACATTGTTGCTATACCAACCTCCCGAGTCTCTCCCGACCACGGAACCGTTGGCGCGAATGACAAAGATGTCCTTCTTGTTAGCCATGTTGGTCGGACCTCCGGCATGACTTAAGTACCAACCGGCATTCTTGCCGGGCACAAAGGTGAGCGCAGCGCTGTTGTAGACCTGCCCTGTCACCAGAACGAAACTCGGTTTTTTGGGGATCGTGAGCACGTCTCCCGATCGAAGCTCTATGTCAACAGGGGTATTTTCCCAGGCAGCAATATTAGGGTTGATCTTAATCACCAGACGCCCAGTTGGCGGCTGGCTTTTCAACTGCTGCACGATCTGTTTCTGTTGTGCAGTAATGAATTGAAGAGTCCCAATTTCTTCCTGCCCGTTGACGGTTGGCGATAGTTTAGCTCCGGCAGATTCCGTTTCGAGTTGCCGTATCAATTCATCCCGGCTCTTCTCCTCCATCTCACGAACCTGGTTCCTCAGCAGCACAGCCCCCACCGGATATGCGCCCTGCCGAAACCCGCCGGCACGTTTCAAAACCGAGCTGAGTCTCTCCCCATCTTGTATCCCGTAAGTTCCAGGGTAGCTAACTTCCCCTTTGATCGTGACGGAGGCGCCAATGTCGCTCCAACCGGAAAGTTGATGTATGGTCAGCACGTCGCCGGGTTTGAGTTCCGCATCAGCAGTCGAGTCTTTGACTTTCACTGCACGGCCGATGTCCACGGTGGTGCGGTGGCTCACAATCTTTTCGCCATGGACGATTTCGTAGCTGGTCAGGTCGGCGCTTTCCAGCAGAGCGCTGCGGGTAAATCCTCCCGCCATGCGAACCAATTGGGCTGCAGTCATACCCTCTGGCAGCGGGTATTGTCCCGGATGCTGCACTTCACCTTGGATCGTCACTCTCGGCGCATCGATTTCGTATCGTCCAAACACGCGGATGGTGTCAAAGGGCTGCAGGTGAATTGGATCATTGCCGATCAGCACTTCCGAAAGACTGAAGTCGATGGTCTCGGGACGGTAGTCGGGAGGCCGTACACGAATAATCGCGGCGCGATCGGACGGCTCAGGAAGCAGGTCCTGGTATGATCGGATCACGTCATTGAGGCTCATATTGTCGCGATATGGATACTTGCCGGGTCGTATGACGTGGCCCTCGATGTATATGGCGCGCTCACTGTAAGGGAGTATGGGCGCGACCGAAATGTGGTCTCCATCCCGCACCACGAACGCCTGGATTGCTTTCACTAAGGCCTCTGGTGTACCTCCTTCTGGAACATGGACGCTCATAGAGATTCTTTGCTCATGCTCTTCGATGCGTTCGACTTTGACCTCCCTCATCGCAGCAGAAACAAGCAGACCGCCAGCCAGATCAAGCACCTCGGACAGTTTGGTTTCATTCCGCAGTTCGTAAATTGCTGGCCTGCGTACCATACCCGAGACAGCGACTTGAACTCCGACGGGAGGAACCAGTAGGGTGTCACCGGGCTCTAACCGCTCACCATCGCCCCGCACCCCGTGTAGCAGGAAGTCGTACAAGTCCACTTCGCCGACCAACTGCTTGCTGCGGAAATGTCGGAGTATACGAAGCGACCCGACGGCGGTTGGTCCCCCGGCTGCATATAGGGCGTTCATAGGGGTGGAAAGGGAGCTGACGTCATACGCGCCGGGGCGCTGCACGTCGCCAACCACGTAGATGCGAACCGTGCGAAAACGGGCGATGGTTACGTCCACGCGCGCATTCCTGAATTGAGGTATAAGCGCGTCCTGGATCAACTTCTGCGCTCGCTCCAATGTCAGTCCCGCGACGACAACCGGGCCTGCCTCGGGCAGCATCAGTCTGCCTTCCTGATCGATGTTTCTGGTAAACCTTTGCGAGATCCCTCCCCAGACATCGATGTTGATCCCATCGCCCGGACCAAGCACGTAATCGGGGCCAACCGGTAGGTCGAAGGGTGTCGTTTTAGAACTCATTCCCCGGCTAAGGAAAGCATCGGAACCAAATCGCCGCAAGGACGAGTTCTGATCGGGGATCTGGGTGTACAGATCACGCATT
>Ga0306921_10006508_pt1 | contig 12195 bp, 14 predicted proteins | sample sta12Cox44000080_FD_203760 | JGI IMG/M metagenome (GOLD analysis project Ga0306921, IMG submission 203760) | Lab enrichment of tropical soil microbial communities from Luquillo Experimental Forest, Puerto Rico - statoxic.12C.oxic.44.000.080 (v2)... | ecosystem: Environmental > Terrestrial >... | reverse complement strand
CCCCAGGGCATTTCCTCGGCCTCGCGCTCGACATCGGCGTACGTGAGGTTGCGATACTCTTCGCGCGGACGCATCGCCGACTTCAGGTTTTCGGGTCGCACGAAGTCTGTTGCCGAACTGGTCAGATATCCCGTCCCGCGCTGCACCGTGTTCTCGTTGAAGTTGCCGTGGCTGAACAGCGCGCGGTTGAAGTAGAGGTGATACGGCGCGTTCTCGCGCACCGCCTGCGCTTTGCTGTCGGCGACATACACGATTTCGGACAGCGACAGGTGCGCCGGCGTTATCCGATGCCCATGCTCGCGCAGCTTGCGCGCATAGTAGCGGATCATGTCCTCGCGCACGCCGAGCGTGCTGCCGCCGGGCGTGATGTGCAGGTTGCGCGCCGCCGCCCAATCCATCGTTTCCTTGCTCGCGAACACCGGCACCCACACGGGCGGATGCGGGCGCTGCACCGGGCGCGGCCAGATCGCGATGTCGCGGTAGGACCAGAACTTGCCCTGATGGGAAAACACTTCCTCGGTCCACGCCTTGATGACGATCTCATACGCTTCCTCGAACCGCGGGCGCGATTCGGAAAGCGCCGTCGAATGCGCGCCGTACTCCCGCGGAATGCCGCGCGCGAACCCCGAGATGATGCGCCCGTTCGACAGGCAGTCCAGCATCGCCAGCTCTTCCGCCAGCCGCAGCGGCTGATGCAGCGGCAGCAGGTTGCCGTAGATCAGCAGTTGCAGCTTCTTGGTGCGCTGCGCCGCGCCGGCCGCCATCAGGTTCGGCGACGTCATCAGCCCATAGGGCGAGGTGTGGTGCTCGTTGAATCCCACGCCGTCGTAGCCGAGGCGGTCCATGGCCTCCCAGGCCTCGAGGTGCTCGGCGTAAGTGCGCACGGCCACCTCGGGCTTGAAGTGCCGCCGCGGCAGGGGCCACGGGAGCTCCTTGCCATCCTTGAGATGGTCCAGGTGCTCCGCGTAGGGCAAGAGATCGAAGACGAAGACTCTCATGGGCGCCAAGTATGCTACAAGCCAGGGCCCTCCGCTCGGCCCTGACCTGCTATCATCCAGGTCTATAAGGAGGAGATCGCCATGGCCACCGGCAGCGGCTACACCCTCGACCAGTTCCTCGCCGACACTCGAGCCACGATCAAGACGAAGGGCGTACCGGCGGGACTCGCCGAGATCCGCGATCACCTCGAGAAGCTCCTCCGCAACCCCGAGCTCCTGACGAAGCACCTGGGCGATCCGGTGCCCTACCGCGAGCGCACGACGATCGGCCACGATCCCGAGACCGACGTGCACGTGCTCGTGCACGGGCGGGAGAAGGGCGGCAAGTCCGTGCCCCACGATCACGGCCCGTGCTGGGTGATCTACGGCAATTACAAGAACCCCACGCGCATGCGCCGGTGGCGCCGCATCGACGACGGCAGCAAGGCCGGGCACGCCGAGCTCGAGATCCAGCGCGATTTCATGAACGAGCCCGGCAAGGCCTCCGTGTTCGCGGTGGGCGACATTCACTCGATCGAGTACGGCGACGACACGTTCTTCATCCGGGTCACCGGCGGCGACGTCGAGACGAAGAAGACCCTGCGCTTCGACCCCGAGAAGAAGACCGTCCAGATCGCCGACCGCGCCCAGGGACAACGGTAGTACGAGTGGCAGTACGAGCCGAAGCGGTGCCTCCGCTGAGGCGAGTCTTTGGAATCCTGATAGAGCCGTGCCTCTGACCGCTCATCGAGATCGGGAGATCTAGCATGTCGTACGACCTGGTGATCAAGAACGGCACGGTGATCGATGGATCGGGCCTGCCGCGGTATCGGGCCGACGTCGGCGTGCGGCACGGCCGCATCACGACGATCGGGCGGATCCGGGAGCGGGCGCGCGAGGTGATCGACGCCGAGGGCCACGTGGTCACGCCGGGCTTCATCGACGGCCACACCCACATGGACGCGCAGATCTTCTGGGATCCGCTCGGGACGTCGTCGTGCTGGCACGGCATCACCAGCGTCGTGATGGGCAATTGCGGCTTCACCCTGGCGCCCTGCGCCGAGGAGAACAAGCACCTCGTCGTCCGCAACCTCCAGCGCGCCGAAGACATATCGCCGGCCGCGATGGAGGCCGGCATCAAGTGGCGCTGGACGACCTACCCCGAATTCCTCGACGTCCTCGAGAGCCTACCAAAGGGGATCAACTACGGGGGCTACGTCGGCCACTCGGCCGTGCGCACGTTCGTGATGGGGGAACGGGCGTTCGAGAGGCCGGCCAGTGAGGACGATCTCAGGGCGATGGAGCGCCAGGTGCGCGACGCGATCCGCGCCGGCGCCCTCGGCTTCACGACGTCGCGGTCGCCAGCGCACGAGACCCTGAGCGGCCAGCCCGTCGCCAGCCGTGTGGCGACGTGGGACGAGGTGCGCCGACTGGTCGGCGTGATGGGCGAGCTGAACGCAGGCCTGTTCGAGATCGCGGGCGAAGGCGTCGACCGGGCGCCGGGCGATCCGGGACTTCGCGACTACCACACACGGCTGCGCGATCTGGCGGTCGAGACCGGGCGTCCGGTCACGTTCGGCGTCTTCAGCCGTCGCGGCGTGCCCGACGTGTGGCGCAAGTATCTGGCGCTGCTCGACGAGACGGCCGCGGCGGGCGGGCGGATGTTCGCGCAGGTGCACAGCCGCTCGCTGAGCGCGCTCCTGTCGTTCAAGACGCAGATGCCGTTCGATCGCCTGCCGGTGTGGAAGGAGCTGCGCGCGCTGCCGCTCGCCGAGCAGCGGCGCCGCCTGCACGATCCGGAGCAGCGCCGGCGGCTCGTGGAAGCGTCGGGCGCGAAGGACAGCGGGCGCCCGCTCGGGACCGAGGCGAAGCCGCCGGAGGACTACGACTGGCTGCTCGTCTTTGACTCGGTGGAGGGGCCGCACCGCACGGTGGCGGACGTCGCGCGCGAGCGCGGCCAGCATCCGGTCGAGACCATGATCGAGCTGGCCCTCACGAAGGACCTCGACCTGTTCTTCCTGCAGCCCGTCGCCAACGAAAATCAGGACTACGCTCTCGAGCTGATGCGCCACCCGCGCGCCGTCGTCACCTTCTCGGACTCGGGCGCGCACGTCTCGCAGCTCATGGATTCGTCGCTCCAGACGCACCTGCTCTATCACTGGGTACGCCGCAAGCAGGCCTTTACTCTCGAGCAGGCCGTGCGGATGCTCACGCTCGTGCCGGCGACGCTCTGGGGCTTCGCCGATCGCGGGCTCGTGCGCGAAGGCATGGCGGCCGACCTGGCGGTGTTCGATCCGGAGACGATCGCCGCGGAGATGCCGGAGGTCGTGGACGATCTACCGTCCGGCGCGCGCCGGCTCGTGCAGCGCACGCGCGGCATCGCGGCGACGGTCGTCAACGGCGAGGTTCTGCTGCGCGACGGCAAGCACACGGGCGCCTTGCCCGGTCAACTCCTGAGAGGGCCTCTCGCGCGCAAAGCCTGAGCCGCTTGCGCGGGTGACGCATGCTGATCGTCGACGCCCAGATCCATCTGTGGGCGGCCGACCGGCCGGACCGTCCGTGGCCGCCGGGCGGAGCGCAGCGGGCCCAGAAGCCCTACCCGGTCGACAAGGACATGGCCCTCGCGGGCATGAAGGAAGCAGGGGTCGACCGCGCCGTCATCGTGCCGCCCTCGTGGGAAGGTGAGCGCAACGACGTAGCCCTGGAGGCCGCACGCCTGCATCCCGACCGCTTCGCCGTGATGGGCCGCTTCCCGCTGGAGAAGCGCGAAAGCCGATCGCTCGTCGACGCCTGGAAGGGCCAGCCGGGGATGCTCGGCATGCGCTTCACCTTCAACACCGCTGAGCAGCGGCCGTGGCTGACCGACGGCACCGCCGACTGGCTCTGGTCGGCCGCCGAGCGCGCGGGCATCCCGATGATGATGTCGGTCTCGGGACAGCTGGCTGCCGTCGATCGCATCGCCGAGCGCCAACCCGGACTCAAGCTCGTCATCGACCACATGGGACTGCGAAGCGGAACAAAGGGCGAGCAGGCCTTCGCGGGTGTACCGGAGCTCTGCGGGCTGGCGCGGCGCTCGAACGTCGCGGTCAAGGCTTCCGCGCTGCCCTGCTACTCTGTCGAGCCCTATCCCTTCCGCGACGTCCACGCGCACACGAGGCGCGTGTACGACGCGTTCGGGCCGCGGCGCATGTTCTGGGGAACGGACTGGACACGCCTTCCCTGCCCGTGGCGCCAGGCGGTCACGCTCTTCACCGAGGAGCTGCCGTGGCTCTCGACCGACGACAAGGAGTGGATCATGGGCCGCGGACTCTGCGAGTGGCTCGCCTGGCCCGCGGCCTAGCTCAGGCCCGAGCGGCGGGCTGTCCCTGCCCAGCGAACACGGGGTTCTCCGTCCGGTCGACGAGCGCCTCTGTGCCTTCGGTCGGGAGCATCTCGGCGTAGTTCTGCGCGCCGTCGATGTCGCCCTCCCAGACCTCGCGCGGCAACTCGTAGAGCACCTCGATCCCGTGGCCGTCGGGATCCGCGATGTACACGCTGTGCGTCATACCGTGGTTCACTCGCCGCAGGAAGGGCACGCCCTTGCTCTGCAGGAAGGCCAGCTGCTTGAGCCAGGACTCACGATCCGGCCACGCGATCGCGACGTGGTTCAATCCCACGCGCCCCGGCATCAGACTCCAGGGCTCGGGCGCGCCGCCGTTGCTCTGCGGGACCTCGGCCAGCGCCAGGTCGTGATGAGTCACGTCGCCCCTGGCGTCGAGGCCGCTGTAGAAGCGCATCTTCGGCCGGTGCCGCCCGGGAATCGGCTTGAGCTCGGCGACACAGCGAAAGCCGATGATCTCGGTCCAGAACCTGTGCGAGACCTCGAGGTCCCGAACATTGAGGACCATGTGGTTGATACCGCGGGGCGGCAGAGCCTGCGGCGAAACGGGCGCAGCGTCCTTGGCCATTTTGCCCTCCCTGAGGGGGTTCCCGGAACGGTACGGGCATTGTACGGCACCGGGCCCCTCGGCACCAGGCAGGGTGACGACGCGACGGCCGTCGACGACGGCTTAGAGCTCGCGGGCCGGGCGGAAGAGGCGCCGGTAGACGTCGAGCCGCTGCATCGTCTCCGCGTCGAGCTGGCCCGTCACCGGCAGCTTCTCGGCGAGCTGGTATTTCTCCAGGGCCGAACGCGTCTGGGGACCGAACGTTCCGTCGATCGGGCCGGGGTGATAGCCGAGGTCCCGAAGTGCGCGCTGGGCTTCACGCACGAATGGCGGCCGCTGCGGCTGCGCCTTTCCTGCTCCCACGCCGCCTCCCACGGCCTTGGCGGCCGAATCGGCCGGGTGCTGAGGATGGACGTCGCCGGCGCCGGACGCGCCGATCACCGCCACGCTCCATGGGGATCGCATCTGGCCAATCTGCCCCTCTCCGCGTCGAGCCGCGCCCGGGATGCCGCGATCATCGAGGTCTCGACGCCGGCTATCAGTAGAGCTCGAAGGATCCAGACTTCAGAATCACGGCTGCGTCGAGCAGCGCCGCCGCGCAGCCCTGACAATAGGCGACCGATTCGACGGTGATGGCGCACGCCGCGCAGCACGGGCCCCCGCACTCGATGCAGCCGAAATGCGCGATGGTGGCGCTCGCACAGCGACAGCGGGCGACCCCCTCGAGGCCGACGAGGGACGGCCGCGACACCGATCCCGGCTCCGAGGGGGATCGCGGGCGCATCACGCCGAGCGCCGCGCCATGGTCGGCACGACTCCGATCCGCGACTCGACGTGAACCTCGGGGCCCAGCTGCGAGGCCTCGTGCTCGATGAGACCGATCGCCGCGTCGCGAAGATCGTCGGAGGGCACCTGTCCGGCCACCTCGACCGTCACGGGCCGGCCCTTCCACAACGGCACGTGCGCCGTCGGCGTGATCGGGAGGCTGAACAGCCTCGGATCGCGCAGCACGGCATCCGAGATCCGCGCCTGCACCACCACGGCCTCGCTGTCGCGCTTGCGCTTGAGGTCCAGCATCTTGATGAGGACGCCGATCACCACTACCACCGCGACCAGCGAAGCGACCACCACGGCCGTTGTCACCGCACCCGACTGGGTCCCGCCACCCGACGCGCTGCCGGATGCCGGTGGTCCGACCACGCTCTGAGCCCAGGCCGCCGTGGCCGGCCACGCCGCGAGCGCGAGCGCAGAGGTGACGAGAGCCGCACGCGTTGTCTCGATCGTCTTCATACGTTTCACCTCCGCCCCGCGTGGGTGCTAAGTCCATGCCATGGGCGTACGCGCGATGGGGCGGGGATTTACGGGACGGAGTCTCCCTGAAGCGCGGCGCGGGGATTGAACGAGGGCAAGTTCTACACGCCGTATCCGTAAGTTCTACACGCGGCCGGCTCGCGCAGCACGCGCGCCCACACGCTCGATGAAGGAATGAACGGATCGCCGGCGATGGCGTTGCCGGGTTTTTCAGCGCGATCGTGTAACAGCTACACGGCGCGCGGCGCGAAAGCTGCCGCTGCGACGCGTCGAGCGAAGCTTCGTCTTCCGATTCGTCTCAGTGGCACTGGCCTTGCTGACTGGGCTGCCTGACGCCCACGCGTAGGAGGTCTCCATGATTCGAGTGCCGGTAGTCGTGGTCGCGATGCTCCTGACGGCATCGATCGGGATCACCGGGGCGATGGCCCAGATGAAGACCGATCCGACTCAGCCGAGGATGGAGAAGAAGTCCGACAAGATGGGTCAGAAGGTGGAGGGCACGATCAAGTCGGTGCGCGGCAACATGGTGACGCTCGAGGACGGGACCGAGATCTCGATCCCGAGCTCGGTCAAGGTCACGAAGGATCAGCTGAAGCCAGGCGCGCAGATCAGCGCCGAGTACGAAGAGAAGGCAGGCCAGAAGGTCGCCAGGTCGATTCAAATCAAGGGATAGGGCGCGCCCTGTCCACCGGAGGATCACTGACAATGAGAACGCTTCTGTCAGCCTTCGGACTGAGCCTCGACGACTTCGAGGCGGCCGCGCTCGCGCGCCTGAAGACGGCGGCCGCGCTCTAGCGACCGCCCGCGCGCGCCGCGCCTACTTCGAAAAGGCCGGTCCGGCCTCGTCGCTCTCGCCGCGCAGCTTGCGGTAGAGCGAGGCCAGGCTGATGCCGAGCACGCGGGCCGCCTTCCGCTTGTCGGACTGGGTGGCCGCCAGGACTTCCATCAGGTGCTGGCGCTCGAAGCGGCGGACCGCGCCGCGCAGATCCTGGGGGACCGCGCCCTGAGCGGTCGCCGGCTCGGCCGACAGATCGCGCAGCGTGATCAGATCGTTTCCGCCGAGCACGATGGCCCGCTCGAGGACGTTCTCGAGCTCGCGCACGTTGCCCTTCCAGGGCCGACCGATCAGCGACCAGAGCGCGTCGCGCTCGACGCCGAGGCAGTGAGTCCCGAGCTTGGCGTTGAGGCGGTGAACGAGATGATCCACCAGGATCGGTATGTCGCCCCGGCGCTCGCGCAGCGGCGGCACCACCAGGTGGACGACGTTCAACCGATAGAACAGATCCTCGCGGAAGCGCCCGGCCTCGACCTCGCGCTCGAGGTTCCGGTTCGTGCTGGCGATGATGCGGGTGTCGACCGGAATCGGCTTGGTCCCGCCGACCGGCAGGACGCATTTGTCCTCGATGACCCGCAGCAGCTTGACTTGGAGCGGTAGCGGCATCTCGCCGATCTCGTCGAGGAACAGGGTGCCCGTGCTCGCCGCCACGAACAACCCCTGGTTGGCCTGCACCGCGGTCGTGAACGCGCCGCGCACGTGGCCGAAGAGCTGGCTCTCGAGCAGGGTCTCCGGGATCGCGCCGCAGTTGATCGCCACGAAGGCCGCGTCGTGGCGCGCGCCCTCGGCGTGCACCGCGCGCGCGACCAGCTCCTTGCCGACCCCGCTCTCGCCGGTGATCAGCACGTTGCTCGGCGTACGGGCGGCCAGGGTGATCTGCTCGTGGAGCGCCCGGACGGCGTCGCTCTCGCCGACGAGCGAGCTGGCCGTTCGCGGCTGCATGGCGCGCTGGACCAGCCGGTCCTTCCAGAGCGTTTCCCGGTACTGCAGGAGGCGCTGCACCCGCTCTTTCAGCAGGTCGACCGAGAAGGGTTTCTCGAGGTAGTCGCTGGCACCCCGGCGGAGCGCCGCGATCGCCGTGTCGAGCGCGGCGTAGGCGGTCATCACGATCACCGCGGCCCGGGGGTTGAGCACGCGCGACCGCTCGAGCACTTCGAGACCGTCGATGCCCGGCATCACGATGTCGGTCACGATCACGTCGAAGTCCTCGTGCTCGACTCGAGCGAGCGCCTCCTTGCCGTTCCCGGCCGTGGTGACCCGGTATCCCTCGGCGGACAGGGCCCAGTTCAGGATGTCCTGGATCGCGGGCTCGTCGTCAACCACGAGGATCGACGCGGTCATAGCTGGGATCACCTTTGATGTAGCTGATCGCAGCCCTGATGCTGCGAGAACCGCCGGTCGCTGGCGGACACGCTCCGCTCGGCGAGGGAGCCGCTGCAGTTTGCGCCCCCTGCGAAGCCCCGCTCGGGCGCGACTTTACCACAATAGCAGCTTGCGTTGTCATCTCGGAACTGAGACTGCCCTCGTTCTCCTGTGTGCGAAATTCGAAGCGACGTCTTCGCAGACGTGAGAGTCACGATCCCGTTCCGCGGAACAATGTCTCCAGATACTCGTTTGTTTTCAAGAGCTTGCCTGCACTGCGCATCGTGGCATTGCCCTTGCGCTCCCGGCTGCCCGCTCGTTCGATCGTGCGAGCCGTGCATTTCGGGCAAGGAGCAAAAATGAGCAGAGCGAAGGTTGGGGTGCTGGCGGCGTTCACGATCATGCTGTTCCTGGGACTGTCCCAGAGCCTCACGGCGCAGTTCCGAGGCGCTCGGGACCCTGGCGTGCGGGGAGGGCCGGATGGGGCTGGCGACATGCTGCCGAACCTGACGGCCGAGCAGCAGGAGATGTTCACCGCCGGCCAGGCGGATTTTTCCGAGGAGGAGGAAGTCGACGAGGGAGTCGGCCCGCGCTTCAATTTCGTGAGCTGCGCAGGCTGTCACGCGCAGCCCGCGGTCGGAGGCTCGAGCCCGGCGGCCAATCCGCTCTTCCGCGTCAACGACCCCGCGGATCTCAAGTTCGTGAACAACACCATCCCGTCGTTCATCACGAAAAACGGGCCCGTCCGCGAAGCGCGCTTCCAGTTCAACGCCGACGGCTCACGCGACGGCGGAGTCCACGCGCTCTTCGTGATCAGCGGGCATCCAGACGCGGCGGGCTGCAACATCCGTCAGGAGAACTTCGAGACCCAAGTTCAAAATCGCAACATCGTCTTCCGGGGTCCCCACGCCCGTGTTCGGCGCCGGATTGATCGAGAGCATCACCGACGGCGCGATCACGGCCAACCTGGCCTCGAACTCCTCGGCCAAGAGCAGCCTGGGCATCAGCGGGCGCCCCAATCGAAACGGCAACGACGGGCGCATCGCACGGTTTGGCTGGAAGGCGCAGAACCCGTCGCTGTTGATCTTCTCGGCGGAGGCGTACAACGTCGAGATGGGCATCACCAGCGAAGGATTCCCAATCGAGCGTGACGAGACCGCAAGCTGCCAGTTCGCCGGGGTGCCCAACGACGTGACTCCGAGCGTCCGTCAGATCAGCGCGATCAACAATTTTGCTAACTTCCAGCGCTTCCTGGCGCCGCCCACGCGGGCGACGAGCTTCACCGGCGCGTCGTCGTTTTCGATCGCGCGCGGCCGCAATACGTTCACGAACATCGGCTGCGCGCTCTGCCATACGCCGGAGCTTTCGACCAACCCCAAGGCCTCCGTCGCCTCGCTGGCGAACAGGACGGCGGCCCTCTACTCGGACCTCTCGCTTCACGCGATGGGCCCCGGCCTGGCCGACGACATCCTGCAGGGCGCAGCCCGCGGCGACGAGTTCCGGACCGCGCCGCTGTGGGGCCTCGGCAAGCGCGTGTTCTTCCTGCACGACGGTCGCACCAACGACCTCGACGTGGCGATCAGGGCGCACCAGAGCAGCGGCAACACGAAGTTCGGGCCGTCGGAGGCCAACCGGGTCATCGACAACTACAACCGGCTGAGCGACGGCGATCAGCAGGATCTGCTGAACTTCTTGCGGTCGCTGTAGCTCTTCGCCGCATCACGGCCGGGGCGCCGATCGCGGCGCCCCGGCGGGCGCTTCACAAGAGCGGCAGGCCGCGCCGGGCGAGCTCACCCTCGAGGTCGAGCTCTCGGGTGCGCGCGGAGATCCCGCCGGGCACCGTCCAGAAGATCTCGAACTCGAGCCCGTCCGGATCCTTCGCGTAGAGCGAGAGACTCACTCCGTGATTCGACGAGCCGACCAGCGCGCCGGCGTCGATCAATCGCTGGCGCGCCTGCGCCAGGTCGGTGAGCTCGTCGACCTCCCAGGCCGCGTGATACATCCGCGCGACGCGCTCGTCCGGGCGCGCCATGCCGGGTTGCTCGAACAGGCCGAGGTTGTGGTCGTCCGGCGTCCCCGGGATCTTCAGGAAGGCGGCGTTGGGATAGCGCCGCTGGACCTCGAAGCCCACGACCTCGCAGTAGAAGCGCACGCTGCGCTCGACGTTCGAGACCCAGAGCACCAGGTGTTGCAGTCGCTTGAGCCCCGTGCCGGTCTTCGTGGCGCTCATCGCGCGGCGTCCTTCGGGTACTCGACGCTGACGGTGATGGCGGCGCATGCGATCAGCGTGTCCGAGGTCGGCGAGCGAAGCCCGCCGTTGACGGCGTGAACGGTCACCTCGCCGTGCGGAAGCTCCTGGCGGACGACGTCGAGCTTGACCGAATCCGGGTCGGGCACGCCGATGGTCACGTCGACCAGCATGCGGCCGCCGCGCTCGCGGACCTCCTGGAAGAGCGGCAGGCTCGAGTGCCGAATCGCGTCCGACACCGCGCGACAGGCCGCCTTGGTCGCATCACGCCCGTGCACGTCGACGCCCATGCCGAATTCCAGCACCATCGGTTTCGCGCTCACGGTCCCTCCTTCTTAATAGACGCTTTATAGACGCGCCTCGGCTGGCGGGGCCCCAGCCCCGCGACGGCCTGCGGCGCGCCCCACGGCCCTCGGCGCGGGATCGAGCGCTATTCGCTCGTGCCCATGCGCGTGGCGTCGACGAACTGCTCGGTCGCGTCGTCGATGGCGCGGCCCTGGCGTCCCCGCGCGTGGAGCACGTAGAGCTGCCGCGGATCGACCTTGGCCTGGGCCGGTGGCGGCAGCTTCATCTCGTAGGCGACCGGACGGTGGTGATCGGCCAGCAAGAGCTTGGGATCGAACACGGTGTCGAACTTCCAGAGGCTCCGGAAGAAGTTCGTCTGGCCGCGCGCGAACTGGCCGAGCACGATGGTCACCAGGTCACGAAACGCCGCCCATCCCATGTGCTTCATCGCCAGCACGCGCTGGGTGCGGACCAGCTCCTCGTAGAACTCTGCGAGCGGCAGCTTCGTGGGGAGCACCGCGTGCTGGATGTCGTAGAGCCGGTAGTCGCGTGTGTGGATGCGCCGCGCCTCGGTTCGCCACGTCTCCGTGCCCGGATACGGCGTGTTGACCGAGATGTTCACGATCTCCGGGATCTCCAGGCACCACTGGCGGACCACCGCGAAACGCTCGCGGTCCCATTCGGGATCGGCGATCAGGTTGATCGCGACCTGGATGCCGAGCGAGCGCGCGAACTCGAGGGCCTCGAAGGCGTGGCCGAGCGAGATCCGCTTGCGGTACTTGCGCAGGCCCTCCTCGTCGATGGCCTCGAGCCCGAGGAACATGTACGCGAGGCCCAGGCGCGTCCACATGCGGAACACGTCCTTGTTGCGGAGCAGCACGTCGCCGCGCGTCTCGAGGTAGTACTGCTTGCGGATCCCGCGGCGCGCGATGGCCTCGCCGATCTCGAAGCCGTGCTTGGATTGTACGAAGGCGACGTCATCGACGATGAACACGCCGGGCTCGCGGATCGACGCCAGGTCTTCGACCGCCCGCTCCGGGCTGACCACGCGGTAGCTCCGGCCGTAGAAGGTCCACGCGCTGCAGAAAGAGCAATCCCACGGGCAGCCGCGCGCGAACTCGATCGAGGCGCACGGATCGAGCGTGCCGAGGAAGTACTTCCGGCGGCGCTTGAGAAGATCGCGCGCCGGCACGAGCGCGTCGAGGTCCTCGACCAGGCGCGCGGGCGGCCCTTCGCCGTCCAGGCTCACGA
>Ga0306921_10006505_pt1 | contig 12196 bp, 10 predicted proteins | sample sta12Cox44000080_FD_203760 | JGI IMG/M metagenome (GOLD analysis project Ga0306921, IMG submission 203760) | Lab enrichment of tropical soil microbial communities from Luquillo Experimental Forest, Puerto Rico - statoxic.12C.oxic.44.000.080 (v2)... | ecosystem: Environmental > Terrestrial >... | reverse complement strand
TGATCGAGACAGCTCTGACTGCCGAAGTAGTAGGTTTGTCCCTTGTGGTCGACTTTCCCGACTGCGTCGTCCGGCGAGATGGTCATCCGGCAGACCGGGTCGAGGACCCCGGGTGCGACTGCTCGACTGCCTTCCATTACAGAGTGGTGCCCCCCGCAGCGTTCCGGGCTGAAACGGCCGGAAACACCGCACGCGGTCGCTTCATTTGGCGTACTGGGAGGGATTGTTGTCGAACTTGGTCTTGCAGCTCGTCGAGCAGAAGTAGTACGTCTTGCCGTTGTACTGGCTCGTGCCCGCGGCTTTGGCTGGGTCAACCTGCATCCCGCACACCACGTCTTTTTCCATGACGCCTCCTTGAGATGTCCCCCGGCACAGCGCGGACAACCAGCGTTTCACGGGATTGTCTGCCCGAACAGAGCGCCGGTCCAGATGGATGCCCCCGCCCCAAAGCGCACCAGGCTCTAACCCCTTTCGTTTACCCCGACTTCACCCAGGAATCGCCCAGGCCGGCCCTTTTCCTGGCGACTTGGGAGTTGTCTTCGTTCTTCGTGGCTGCCTCCCAGCACGGACAGCTCCGACCAAGCTGGCGCCTCGGGTTTCCATTGAGTCGGTAGAGGGTGGTGTAGCCGCGACGGGAAACAAAGAGCCCAGTTGAGCCGATTCGCCAAACATGAACTCCCAGTTCGCAACATGCGAGTTGATCGCACTCCGGTTTGCTGCCTAAGCTTTGACCCTGGGTGATTTGTCGATCCTTGCGAAAATAACTAGTCTGCCAGGCCCGCCGTAACCTACAAGCACCTCCGACCGCCCAAACCCATGAGGCGGAGGGAACACTCGGTAGGGAACACTCAGTATGGACGTACAGTCAGCGAGGGAGCCACTATGAAAGCCGTTCGACTCCATAAAGAAGGCGGTCCCGAGCAACTGGTGTACGAGGATGCGCCCAAGCCTCAGTTGGGTGCTGGAGACGCCCTCATCCGAGTTCACGCGACGGGCATTACGCCTGCCGAATTGAGCTGGGCGGAGACCTACAGAAATTCCGACGGGTCTGACCGCCTGCCCGCGATACCGGGACACGAGGTGTCGGGCGTCGTTGACAGCGTGGCGCATGGCGTGACCGACGTGTCGATCGGCGACGAGGTGTATGCGCTCACCTCTTTCTGTCGAGATGGCGCCGCCGCGGAATATGTCGCGGTGCACGCCGCCGACCTGGCGCCGAAGCCGAAGACACTTAATTTTGTGCAGGCGGCCGCCGTCCCGCTTTCGGCGCTCACGGTCTGGCAGGCCTTTTTCGATCACGCGCGACTTGCGCCGGGCCAGCGTCTGCTGATCCACGGTGCCGCCGGAGGGGTTGGCGCCTTTGCGGTTCAGACTGCCCGCTGGCACGGTGCGTACGTGATCGGCACCGCGTCGGCTGAGAACCACGACTTCCTGCTCGACCTTGGGGCGAATGAGGTCATTGACTATCAGCACGTTCGATTCGAAGAGGCCGTGCGTGACGTGGATGTCGTTCTTGACACCATTGGTGGCGGCACGCGCGAACGGTCCTGGCAGGTGTTGAAGCCGAGAGGCGTCCTGGTCAGCTTGCCAGAGCCGATCCCCAAGGGCGAAGCAGCAGCGCACGGCCAGCGCGGCGTGTTCTTCATCGTCCGGCCCGATCGCGAACAGCTCAGCCGGCTCGCGACGTTGATCGATTCCGGCGCACTCCGCCCGGTGATCGCACAGGCTGTCCCGCTGGCGGAGGCCCGAGAGGCATTCGAACGTGGAGTGGCCGGCCATACCCGGGGGAAGCTGGTGCTGGCGGTCGACAAGCCATGAGCGCGCCACTGACAAGGACTCAACGACTGATTTGGCGCGATTTGGCCGTGTTTTGGCCGTGAACTCGACCCAATGAGCCCCAATAGGCACCAAAAGCGAGCCCACCAGTAGAGGGCTAACTAAATGACCGCTGTCATTGGAGGGCGTTGGGGGGACGTCGCGGCAAGTACTAGCCTCATAACCCAAAGGTCGTCGGTTCAAATCCGACCCCCGCAACCAACGAAAACAACGGGCTACGGCCGACGCCGTGGCCCGTTGGGTTTTCACCCCAATGGTCGCTGTGGAGTCGCAGGCACGCGCAGTCGCCCGCACGCACGTCGATCGATGCTCGACGGGCGATGGGCCTAGGCCGGGATGCTTGCGAACGTTCTGGGGGTAAAGGGGCGTCAACGAATGTTTCGTTGCTTCTCTGCTGCGGATTCGGATCTGTCGGGTAAATGACCCGCCGGAAAATGTTGCGAAGCCGAGTGGGTCACTGACGAGCTGCTGTCGCCGGCCGGCACCTGGCTTTCCATCAGTACTGACAGCGTCGCCATGAGAGCTCCATACGCATGGTTGCCTCACTCGGCGGTTGTAGTCGGACTTGGCGACGAAGAAGGCCCTGCCGACAAGCCGCGTGAACGTCGACTATAATCAGCGCGCCGAGCCGGTCGGGCTCCGAGGGCATTCGATGATGACTTGGCCGATTGCATTCCTGGTGATTCTCGGCGCGTGACCAAATGGCCGTTCGTCCCATACGTTTTCAGAAGGGTACGAAGAGGCTAGAGAAAATAATAGTGTGCACCCGTAGAGATGCCCGGGCCTGATCGCTTCCGCGAGGTGCCGAAGGTCGAACTCCACCTCCATGCGGCGGGTTCAGTACGCCCCGAGACCATGCGCGCCTTCGTCGCGGCCGACGGTTTGCCGCCACCGCTGGCGGGAAGCTACGCGCCTGCCGCGACGGGCGAGGGGCTACCGCACTACCTAGCGCGCTTCGGCGCCTGGGACGCGACCGTGCGGCGCCCGGGCCGCATCGCGCAGGTCGTCGAGGAACTCTCCGCTGACCTAATGGGGGACGGCGTCAGCTATGCGGAGGTGAGGCTCCGACCGCCGACCGACGACGATGGTCTCTGGCACGCGATGATGGAGGCCGCGGTGCAGGCCGCGCGAACCGCAACGTCGCCGGCCCTTGCCTTCATCGCAGTGATGCTCCGCGGCTGGAGCGCGGACCGGGCCGAGCGCGAGGCGCGCCGCGCGGCGGCGTGGGCCGGCCGGGGCGTAGTCGCCGTCGACGTTGCGGGCGACGAAGCCCTCGGCGGTTTCGCGTCGCTCGCGCGGGCTGCGCGCCTGGCGCGCGAGGCCGGACTTGCCCTTGCCGCGCATGCCGGCGAGACGGGCGGGGCTGGCGCGGTGCGGGAGGCGCTCGCTCTGCTCGCACCCGATCGCATCGCCCACGGAGTCGGCGCCGCCGAGGATGCCGACCTGGTCTCCATCCTGCGCGACCGAGGGCTCCATCTCGAGATGGCGATCCGAAGCAACATGCAGACGGGTGCGGTGGGGGATCTCTCGCAGCATCCGTTCGGGGCGTTGCTGCGGGCGGGGGTGAGCGTGGGCCTGAATACGGATAATCGGACGATCTCCGGGACGACACTCTCGGACGAATACGCGCTGGCGGCCGACGCGCTCGGGCTGTCCTGGGCGGAACTGGGCCGCGCGACCGCGCTCGCCGCGCGGGCGACCTTCGCGCCGGTCGACACGCGGCGCGAGCTAGTGCGCCGTGTGCAGGAGGCGTGGGCTTCTCGAGCACCGAGAACGTAGGAGAGCGACGTGTTGGCGAGGTAGCTCGACTTTTCTCAAGCGTGCAGCGCATCAAAACCGCGCCTCGGAGCTCCGCTCTCTCCTGCTTGTAGATTGTGCTGCTAGCCCCTTTCTTTAAACAGACTTCACCCAGGAATTGGTTGCCGAGCGGGGGACGACTGTTGTTCCAGGGCCTCGCTCAGCGAGCGCTTCAAGCCCTCAACCCGTTCCTTCAGCTCTGGATAGGCAGCTCACTCATCCTCGTTTAGCGGCGTACCGCATGCTAAACAGAACTTGGCGTGCGATGGGTCGCCCTCTTCGTACCGGCAACACTTCATGCCGAGCCTCCAAGCATCCGGTCCGTTGAACGTCGGAACGGCGGGCCGAGCCCTTCGCACTTCAGATTGCTCGAATACTATGGCAGCTGAAAGGCCTGCGCCGGGACGTTGTCGAACTCATCGAAGGTGACTCGCTCGCTGGACGAAGGCTTCGCATTCCAGAAGTCGGTGAGCGTTGCCCGGAAGTTCTGGCTGCCGTTGCCCGCTCGCCAGACCGGCGTGAGGTAGTCATAGAGGTAGCGTTGCGACGTGATGACGTGGAACGGAGACAGGATCTGCCACGGCAGTGGATAACCGATCATCCGCCGGTCCTTGGGGCTGAAGAGCCAGCTCACCGAAGCGGTCTCCTCCTCGAGAATCGCCTCATAGCGCCCGACGACGTCCGCGTTGGGGTCGAAGACCGAGTGTAGGCCGAGGAACACCGGGTCCGACCTGTTCTGGAACACGAGCGTCGGCAGTCGATGGAAATTGTGCTCTGCAAGCTCGGCAGTTCGCTGATGTCTCCTCGCTCTCATAACTCAAAGGGCGTCGGTTCAAATCCGACCCCCCGCAACCACGGACGACGAGGGTTAGCGGACGCAGCAGCCGCTAACCCCTTTCGTTTACCGAGGAATCAGCCACGAATCGGTTCGTTGGCCGCCGCGTCCGCCGGCGCACCTGCCGCTCCCATCGTCGCCCGCCCACCTCTACATCTTTATGGTTAATCAAGCTCTTCCGCCTTGAGCCAGTGAAACGCGCACCGGCAACGCCGGTGCCCCCCATTGGCGAGCGTCACGATCAGCTTCATCCCGCGCGAAAAGGAGGAGCGGCGCCTGGACGACCCAAAGCGCATAGGATTACTTAGCGAGCGTCTTCCGTATGCTCCCGTAGTGTTCGTCGGTGTGGTGGATGAGCGCTCCCATGACTAGCTGCTCCACCGTCATCGGTGGCGCGTCCGTGAAAAGGACCCCGCTCTTCGCCAACTGCTCGTCACTGAACCCGCGGACCACGGCAGCGGCCTTGGCGGCGCCTTTCCGATGGAGCGCGAGCGTCTCCTGCCTGGTACAGCCGGCAAAATCCTTCGCGTGCTGGGCGTTCCTCTCGTCGAGCGTCTTCCTCGTGAAGTTGCCGAACGATTGCCCAGCCGCGAGCCCCATGGCGATGTCGGGGACCCGTTCATACGACGCTGCCAGGTGATGCGCTGTCACGCCGACAGACCACTTCTCCGCTTCCGTAACCTTCTTCCAGTCCGCGTCGCTCAGCTTCTCGAGTACACTGGCGGCTTCCTGAGCCTTGGCCTCGAACTGTCTGGCGAGTGCTTCTCCCTTAGCTCCCATGGTGTCCCTCCTTGGTGCGAGCCTCACTCTACAGTCGAAGTGGATGCCTCGAAATCGACAAGGCCGATGCTTCCTACTTGACCAACGGGAAGCAAACCATAAGAAAGCCGCGCTACCGTGGGCCGCGTTGACAGCCCCGCGACGCCCTCCTAGAATTCCTCGAGGCAGGGAGGCGCGATGAAATTCGGCATTTTCTACGAACACCAACTCCCGCGGCCGTGGGAGCCCAGCAGCGAGTTGCGCCTTTTCCAGGACGCCCTCGACCAGGTCGAGCTAGCCGACCGCCTGGGCATCGACCACGCGTGGGAGGTCGAGCACCACTTCCTCGAAGAGTACTCGCATTCCTCAGCCCCAGAGGTATTTCTGGCTGCCTGCTCTCAGCGAACGACGCGCATCCGGCTGGGCCACGGCATCGTGCTCATGCCGCCCGGTTACAATCAGCCCGCCCGCGTGGCCGAGCGTATCGCGACCCTTGATCTCGTCTCGCGAGGCCGCGTCGACTGGGGCACGGGTGAGTCCGCCTCACGGGCGGAGCTCGAAGGCTACGGCGTCAAGCCGGCCGACCGACGGGCCATGTGGCGCGAGACCGTCGAGCAGGTCGCGAACATGATGGTCATGGATCCCTATCCAGGCTTCCAGGGTCAGTTCTTCTCGATGCCCGCGCGCAACGTGGTCCCCAAGCCGGTGCAGAAGCCCCATCCACCGATCTGGGTTGCCTGCTCCAACCGGGAGACCATCCATCTGGCCGCGCAGCTCGGCATTGGTGCGCTGACCTTCGCATTTGTCGATCCCGCCGAGGCCAAGACCTGGGTCGACGATTACTACGAGACGTTCAAGCGTGAGTGCGTGCCGATCGGCCACGCGGTGAACCCGAACATTGCCATGGTCACCGGCTTCTCATGCCATGGCGACGCGCAGGAAGCCCGCCGCCGGGGGGCCGACGGCTTCCGCTTCTTCCAGTTCGCGCTCGCCCATCACTACGTCTTCGGCAAGCACAACCCCGGGCGCACGAACATCTGGACGGCGTTCGAGGCCGTGCGCGATCAGATGGGCACCGAGGTGCTCGGCGGAGGAGCCAACTGCATCGGGACGCCCGACGAGTTGCGCGGTGCGCTCCGAACCTTTCAGGATGCTGGCGTCGATCAGACCATCTTCATCCAGCAGGGTGGCAAGAATCGCCACGACCATATTTGTGAAAGCCTCGAGCTCTTCGCGGCCGCGGTGATGCCCGAGTTCGCCGAGCGCGAGGCCGACCGCGAGCGGGCCAAGCGTCAGGAGCTGGCGCCCTATGTTGAGGCAGCTATGGCCCGAAAGCAGGCCATGCCCTCGCCCGCCGACAGCGAGATCCCCGTATGCGAGGCCTACGGCAATACCGTGGCCCTGACCGACGACGACATCCAGAAGCTCCCGGAGGGCAATCGGCGGCGCGTCCTCACCTTCCGGCGCATTCGCGAGATTGCCGAGCGGGCGGCCCGCGGTGATTGATGGATCCTGCTGAGGAACGCCTCTCGGGTCCGTGAATCGAGCGTGTCGTGTGCTGTCGCGTCGTTGACCCCCGATCAGGTGTTCAGCGTCGTCCGGTAATAGATGTCCACGAGCCGCAGCGGCCGGCGGAGTAGCCCCTGCTCCAGGGAGCCCTGGATCGCGCGTTCGACAGTCTTCCCCATCGCACGAAGGCCGATGGGATACGGATCGTCACCGAAGACCGCCGCCTGCTCCTGAAAATCCCGCCCCGGAAAGAACAGGTACGCCGACTGGGATCGCCGGGCGCGCTCGTAGGCAACCTCCTTGGATCGCTGAAACGCTTGGAACAGCGCGAGCGCCACCCACGGATGCTCTCGGAGAATACGGTTCTGAACGATCACGTGGTGATTCGCCTGGAAACAGCCGGTCCTTCGATAGAACTCGTAGACGACCGCCTTGCCGTCGTCGTCCAGCAGCTTCCTAAGGCGCGGGTTGCCCTCGATCGCTGTGCCGCCCCAGCGGTCGACGACCGTCGTATCGCCGGCGGTGACACGAGCTCCCGGACGGATGGCCGTACATACGTCGATCTCGCCACGATCGAGCATCACGTCGAGGGTTTGATCTACGGTGAGCCAGTGGTGGGTGACACCCACGGGCCCGGCTGTGTCCAGGCCCAGCGCGCCCCCGTGGCTCAGCTCGCGGGTGCGCCCGTTGTACCAGACGTTGTCCTTGGCCTCGATGCCGTAGAGATCCTTGAGCGTGATTCGAAACCACAGCGCAGCGGTCATGTCGTAGTCGGGGACGCCGATCCGTTTGCCCCTGAGGTCCGCGAGAGTCTTGATGCCGGACGCGGTGTTGACGTAGAGCGCGTACCAGTGGTGGCCGCGGCTCAAGAAGACCGGCAGGGCCGACCAATCCCATTTCTTCCCGTCGGTACGTTCGCGGGCGAGGAGCGTCTCCGAGATGGACATTTCCGAGACGTCGAACTCGTCGTAGGTGAGGTTTCGCTGGAAGAGGTTGCTCGGATCGAGTGTGATGCAGTCGAGCTCGATGCCCTGCGGCTTCACGATCCCGTCCTTCAGAGCCTGCACGCGCGGATTCTCGGAGAAGCCCATCGTCAGTCTGAGCGGCATTTACTTCTCCTCTGGGAGCGTCTGCCAGCCTTTATGCGAAATGTCGAAGACGACCTCATCGGGACCGGCCCCTTCATTTCGAAGTTGCGGTGCCGGCCGGGCGCCATGGCGACGTCGAGACCGTCCTTCTGGCTGAGCCGCTTGGCCTGGACCGCCTCCAGCCTTCGACTCGCCTCGTCGAGGTCGTCCACCTCGAAGCCGAAATGGTGGATGCCGCTATAGTCGGGCCTATTGGCTCCGACGTCGGCGTCTTTCTCCGTCTTCCAGTTCAGGATGGCCAGGTTGATGTATCCGTCGGTCAGGAACACCGCGCCGCTGGGGCTGCGGCGGATTTCCTTCAGCCCGAGGCCGTCACGGTAGAACGCCGCGACCTCGTCGGGGTTCTTCGTGGTCAGTGCGATGTGCTTGATCCTCGCCATGCCATTCCTCCTCGAGAGCTCAGCGGGGTTGCGTGACCGTGTCAATGAGCGCGGGCGTCCTGTTCCCCTTCACGACCTTCAGGCCTCTCTCGAGAGCCGGGCGTACCTCTTCAGGGGTGAGAATGGGCCCTTCGCCGTAGATGCCGAAGCTCTTGGCCAGCGTGGCGAAGTCCGTGGATGGTCCCTCCAGGCTAACCCCGACGCCGATGTTCTCGACGGAGCGCTGCCGCATCTTGGTGACCGCCAGCTGGTGTCCGACGTCCTGATAGTAGGACCGGTTGTTGAACATGACGATCAGCATGGGAATGCCGTGATGCGCGGCGGTCCACAGAGAGCCGGGCGTGTACAGAAGGTCGCCGTCGTTCTGGATGCTGACGCAGACCTTGCCCGTCCCTCTGAACGCAAGCGCGACGCCCATGGCCACGCCCATCCCGGTCCCCGTTCCGCCACCCCCAGCGATGAACCGTGATGTGTCCGTTACCTCCCAAAGCCTTCGCTCCCAGCCGCTCAACGACCCGTGCGCCAGAACCCAATCCTCGCTCCGTATCGTCTCCCAGATCTCGGCGGCCAGCCGAGCGGTTGAGATGGGCGTCTGAGCCCACCAGCGTTCCTTCACGTCCTTCTGGATGCGAGCGCCGTGAGTTGTGTGGATCTCACGAGCCCGGGCGGCTCTCTCGGCGATCCGCCGCTGCAGATCGCGGTCCATTTCGCTCTGACACAGACGAGCGAGCTCCCGCAGAACGTGAGGGCCGCTCCCGAGAATGGCGATGTCCGCCGGCACGAGCCGCCCGTGGCTACTCGTCCAGCTCCTGATCCCGTATTCCTGCAGACCCACCCGAACGAGCTTGGTCCCTTCGCGGATGACGCTCTGGTGGCGCCGGGCGTATCCAGCCGGGACCCGTGGCAGACCCGCGGGAACGATCGCGGCTTCCGGCTCCGAGCGCGTCAGGGCTGCTTCGATGTCCTTGACGCCAACGGTCAGGACCAGATCCGCTTCCTTCAGCACCTCGACGCTGGCTGCGCTGACGTTCAACGGGTGACGATTCGAAAGATTGAACGAGGAGCCCTGCTCGACTACGGGTAGCCCGAGAAGCTCACTCAACGCGCGCAGCGCTTGCGGTCCGTCCGGTGCGCGTCCAAGTCCCTCGACCAGCAACACCGGCCAGCGCGCCTCCCGGAGCGCCCGCGCGGCGTCGCCGATCGCGTCGGGGTTTCCCGAGGGAGGGGCAGGGGGACGGTAACGGCTCAGGTCCGGAATGACGAAGCCGTCAGGCAGCCGGCTTTCCTGGAGCTCGACGTCGAGGCAGATGTAAACGGGGCCCCGCGGCTCGGTCATCGCGATCTGGTAGGCGCGGAGAATGGATTCGGCGACGCTGAGCGCGCCCTGCGGCTGGTCGTCCCACTTGACGTAGTCTCGGACGATCTGCGCCTGGACCTGCGCAGTGTGGATCCAGTCGATCCACGGCCGTCGGTGAGTCGAGTCCAGCGGCCCGGTGCCCCCGATGATGAGCATCGGAACGTTGTTGAGCCAGGCTTCGTAGATCGCCTTGCTCGCGTGCTGCAGCCCGACGATGTTGTGAACCAGAGTGGCCTGAGGCCGCCCCGTCGCCAGGTAGTAGCCTTCCGCCATTGCGACCGCCACCTCTTCGTGGCTGCACGTGATGACCTCGGGTGCGGTATTTCTCCCGTAGGTCACCAGCGATTCGTGCATCCCGCGGGTGGTCGCGCCCGGATTCAATGTGACGTATTCGACCCCGAGCCGATTGAGCAGGTAGACGACGAGGTCCGAGACGTACTCGGGCGTTACATGACTCATCGCTCACCTCCGAGACCTTCCCGATCAGTTCGCGTAACCGCCAAAGACGGCCCGGCGCAGCTCCTTCCAGAAACAGTCGACGTCCTTGAACCCGGCCGCCCTCAACGCCCTCAGATGTTGGTCCAGAGTCGCCGGGAAGGGCCCCTGGGTCGCAGTCGCCGGAGGCCGTCTCCCTTGCCGCACCATCGCCGCGAGATCCTTCGCCGCGACGCCCTCACGCTGACGTCGCGCAGTCGAGACGCGCTCGTACCTCTGGTGCAGCGCAGCGGTCGGGGCGTTGATCAAGTCCGCGTTCAGGAAGGCCCCGCCAGGCCTCAAGTGCGCACGGATGTCCGCGTAAATCTCGCGGATGCGTTTGAAGTCTCGCAGGTTGTGCAAGCAGCTGGAGGACACAACGGCGTCGAACGGGCCGAACTGCTGGGGCAGCCAGCTCACCTCGAAGAGGTCGGACCGATGCAGCTTGACGCGCTCCCCGTACTTCGCCGCGAGGTGTCCGGCGCGATTCAGCATCGGCTCGGACCCATCCTGCGCAACGCACGTCGCGTGCGGATACCGCTCGAGGATAAACTTGCTCACAGGTCCGTAGCCGGCACCGACGTCCAGGATGGTGACGGTTGCGTCATTGGGGAATGGAAAGAGGTCGCAGATCAGCTGAAACCGTTCGGCTCGACTCGGGTCTTCCGCCTGCTGCCGCCTCACCCACTCATCCACGTACGTCTCCGAGGCCCAATCGTGGTGGTCAAGCCGCGGCCCATCACCCTCTTCGCGGTTTTCCCGACGAACCTTCATCGTCGCGTCCCCCCCCCGAAACGCACGGCCCGAACGCCGCAACCCTAGCGCCGACGCAACAAGGGGGTCAAGACCGGCTCGAACCCAAGCCCACGTCTCGATGGAGGGGAGCCTGTAGGCCGTTGAGGCCACCAGCGTGCACGTTCACCCGTTGACGCCTACCTGTCGCGGGCGTGCGTGGGCGAGTTTCCTCTCTTGAAGATCTTCGCGCCCACTGCTTCCTCCACCCGCGCATTGCGGACCCGGAGGAGACTGAAGCCGTAAATGCGATCGGTGTGCGGGCCGCGTACTGTCCTAATACTCGGCCGCGCCTGCCTGCCGAAGTTAGCCCCTGCCGAAGTTAGCCGAAGGCGGCAAGGTACGATCCGCGCCCTTCGGGAGCAACTGAGGGGACGCCGTGTCCAATTGACTGACGACCAGCGCCGCCGCCTCGCAGCGAAGGGCCAACGACTCGGGCGCCGGATTCTACAGCAGGTGGCGACCAGCGTGACGCCGGAGACAATCCTACGCTGGTATCGGCGGCTGATTGCCAAGAAGTGGACGTTCGAGTACCGGTACTCCATGATCAACGGCCGCGGGCGCGTCTGATTGTCGAGCAGAACCTGTCGCGCACGTTCGCCGGCGCGGTAAGGTGATGTGGGACGTCGATGGAGCTGTCTGAACCGCAGAGACAGGAGCGACGACATGCGATTTGCGATCTCGATCCCTCAGTTCGTTTCTGACGGTCAGTTCGATCCTACTCGCTTCCGGGCGTACATGGCGCGGGCCGAGACGCTCAGCTTCGAGAGTGCCTGGACGCTGGAGCAGCCGCTCGGCACGATGCCGTTCATGAGCCCGCTGCAGACCCTGAGCTACGCGGCCGCCTGTACCGAGCGGATACGCCTGGGCTGCGTCGTGTTCGTCACCCCGCTGCACAGCCCTGTTCACCTCGCCAAGGACCTGAGCACACTGGACCAGTTGAGCCGCGGTCGGATCGACGTCGGCGTTGGCACGGGCGGACGGCATCGCATGTTTTCCGCGTTCCAGGTCGACCCAACGAGTCTGGTGGCCCGGTTCAACGAGGGGCTGCGGCTGATGAAGGCGCTCTGGACCGAGCCGCGGGTCAATTTCGACGGGCGGTTCTGGCAGTTGAAGGACGCAGCCATGGAGCCCAAACCATTCCAGAAGCCGCATCCCCCGATCTGGTTCGGTGCCAGCCATTCCGATGCGCTCCAGCGCGCCGCCAAACAAGGCAACGGCTTCTTCGGTGCAGGATCGTCCACGACGAAACAGTTCGCTGAGCAGGTGCCGATCGTGCGGCAGACGCTCTCCGAGGCAGGGCGCGACG